>FWPV01004297.1_pt1 | contig 26757 bp, 25 predicted proteins | sample 2228371 | NCBI WGS metagenome assembly FWPV01 (sample SAMEA103939776, study PRJEB20133) | metagenome
ACATGATAACATGAATTTTCAGTCATTTTGGTAGTATTGCACTGGGAAATGTCCGAACTTATGTCCTAAGATCAGTACTATGGGATAGACGGGGATGCGGTCGCTATTGCAGAGATCGGCAGAGTTTATGTGATCTATCTTCCAAAAGGCAATAGTGTCTCTGTTGACCTATCACAGACAAGTGGTAATTTCATCGTCAAATGGTTTGATCCAAGGCTTGGACAATGGATAGATAAAGGGATTATCTCAGGTGAAATGATTTATAAGTTTGTTGCTCCTGATGAAAATGACTGGGTTCTTTGTATAAGTTTAGCACAAAAGATGTAAGATATTTCCAATTTATGAATGGCTTAATGACTTATGATCATCTCATAAATTGCGAAATTCATATTAGGAGATGAAAAATGAAAGTCCTTAAAACAACAGTAATAGGCACTGGCGGAAGGTCAATGGCACATCTTCCAATTATTCGCACTATTTCTGACAAATTTAGACTGATCGCTGTATGTGATATTGATGAGGAGAGGTCAAAGACCGTCTCAACACAGTTTGGCGTCAATGGCTATACCGATATTGAGAAGATGCTTGATGTTGAGAAGCCGGATGTATGTCTGATCGCAACGCAAGCTGAGAGTCACCATGTCATCGCGCAAGTTCTGGCAGAAAGAAATGTCCATATACTCACAGAAACTCCGATAGCCCTAACCGTCCCATGTGCAGATAGGATGATTCAATCTGCGAGGAAGAATGGGGTATTATTGGAAGTATCGGAAAACGTCAGAAGATGGCCACACGAGAGGCTGAAAAGGGTAATAGCAGACTCAGGTATCCTTGGCGAGATCAAGGAGTTTTATCTTTCTTATACTTCTGGTTCATATCACGGAATAAGTGGAATAAGAAACATACTTGCTAGCGAAGCGATTAGTGTAATAGGTGAGTTTCCAGAAGATGAACAGATCAGAGAGAGAGGTTTTATTGAATGGTCAGGGGGCATTAAAGGAGTATATGAATATAATAAAAATAAGGGCAATTATTGGGAGATAATAGGCACAAAAGGTGCGTTAAAAGGCGGAGAATTACTCTTAAATGAAGGCGATAAAAGGTTAAAAATAATAACTGAAACAGTGGATTTCAAAGATAGTAAAACCGTCAGCAGGTCTTATGTAGCAACTGATCCTCCGATTATCTGGGATAACCCAATTAAAGATTATGCCTTGCAAGGTGCAGATGAAGTGGCAGTTGCAAACGCGTGGATAAGCCTTTATAATGGCATCGTAAATGATAAACCACTTGACTATGGTGGTGAAAACGGTAAGAAAGATGTTGAACTGTTGATGGCAATCAGAGGGTCTGCAACAGAAAATGGGAGAAAAATATCTCTGCCTTTGATGACAGCAACAGAACACGAGAAGATGTTACATTCCGAGTTTAAAAATATCTATGGAATAGATATAATGGAACTGACGTTAGATCATTTAAGGAAGAAATATACTCTTCCAGATCGTTTAAGAGAGTTTATGTATTATGGCAAAGTATTAAAAAAGTAAGTTATTTTAACTTTTTTCAAAATAGCGTCTTTATGGATATCAGAATTTTTATTCCAATAGCGGTATTAGGCGGATTAGGACTGGTATTTGCAATCGGTTTAGCTTATGCGTCAAAAAAATTTGCTGTATTTGTCGATCCAAAAATTGAGGAAATAGAGAATGCCCTTGCTGGTGTAAATTGTGGAGTGTGTGGCTATCCCGGATGTAAGGGATATGCAGAAGCCATAGTTAATAAGGGCGAATCCATAGATAAATGTGCCCCAGGTGGCAATGACACACTTAAAAAGGTAGCAAAAATAACGGGATTGGAAGTCGCTGACATAACGCCGATGGTCGCGGTGGTGAGATGTCAAGGGGGAAGAGGGCAGACGAAATTACTTTTCAAATATGACGGCGTAGCAGATTGTAGGTCCGCTCAGTTAGTTTGTGCAGGCTCAAGGTCATGCAATTTCGGATGTTTGGGGTATGGTTCATGTGCAAAGGCATGTCCATTTGATGCTATAAAGATGAATACGAATGGGTTACCGGTGATAGATGAGGAAAAATGCACTGCTTGCGGAGTTTGTGTCAGGACATGTCCAAGAGGAATTTTGACTCTGATCCCAAGAACTCAAGAGGTATTTCTAGGGTGCGTAAATCCCGAATCAGGACCTCTTGTAAGGCGAATATGCGAAGTCGGTTGCATAGGTTGTGGACTTTGCACCAAGAGAAATCCCGCTGGCATCGAAGGGATAAAATTACATGGTGGACTACCTGTTATTGATTACGAAAAGTTGACTAGTTGGCCCGAGGCTAACTCCGTTTGTCCAAGAAAATGTTATGTCACAAGAGAACGAGTCTCTGTCAGAGATTAATAACTTTTTCATTTAATAATCTATGATAGCTTCATTGTAAAATCTGTCCTATTGAGTAGTCCATTTTTGGTCAAATCCCGTAAGCATAAGGTCATGTTAAGTCTGATCTGCTCAAAACTGGCATAGATACAATGTGCTCATATTTTGGCGAATATAAAATAAATCAAAACGTAATTTTTTCTCAATTACGTATTCGGGCTTCGTTACTTTACATCTACAATAACCTGACAAACATCATTCATACTAAAAACTAACGATAAATCAGTGAAACAAACTTCTTTGGCAGGAGAAATCGCTTGAGAGTCATAGTCGCGATGAGTGGAGGTGTCGACAGTTCAGTAACCTCCGCCCTTTTAGTCGAAAAGGGGTATGATGTTATCGGAGTAACTATGCGATTCGGCTTCCAAGACTCCGATGAATCAGGACGTCCCCAGTGTTGTTCCATTGAATCAGTTGAAGACGCACGCCGTGTTTGTGCACAACTTGGAATACCTTTTTATGCGGTCAATTATGAAAACATCTTTAAAAAGGAGATCGTTGATTATTTTTGCAAAGAATATTCATCTGGTAGAACACCTAATCCCTGCATAATCTGTAACCAAAAACTAAAATTTGGAAAACTGCTTGAATTAGCCCATCAGTTAGACGCTGATTATGTAGCCACTGGTCATTACGCTAGATTATATTACGATCAAAATCTAAAACGTTATATATTGAAAAAAGGTATAGATTTAAACAAAGATCAATCTTATGCCCTGTTTTCGCTTACACAAGATCAGTTGAGATATATAATGTTTCCGATCGGAGAATACACAAAACCACAAGTCAGAGAGATAGCTAGACAAAAGTCATTAAAAGTATCAGAACGCCCCGAAAGCCAAGAACTTTGCTTTATCTCTGACGATAACTATAACAGGTTTCTAAAAGACCAAATGTCAGGACAACTAAAACCTGGTCCAATAATAGATAAATCAGGAAAAGTCATCGGACAACACCAAGGCATACAATTCTATACAATAGGTCAACGCAAAGGACTTGGAGGAAATCTCGGAAAAGCTATGTATGTTACCAAAATTGATCCATCATCAAATACAATAACAATAGGATCAAAAAATGACCTTCTAGTGAAAAACCTAACCGCATCCGGAGCAAACTTTATTAGCATTCCAAAACTGACCAATCCAATAAAAGCAATAGCCAAAATAAGATATAAAGACAACGGAACCCCCGGAACAGTATATCCGCTTTCTGATGATAAATTTGAAGTCATATTTGACAATCCATCAATGGCAGTAACACCGGGACAAGCAGTTGTCCTTTATGATGGCGATATAGTGATCGGCGGAGGTTGGATAGACTAATCTTTAAGTGACAAAAAACTATTATAAAAAAATGCTTGACATTTTTATTAATTAATATTATTATTAATTATAGCGATAAAATATAATATTCATTATTTAATATATTAATAAAAGGAGGATAAAATGAAAACTGACATTGTTATTGATAAGAGGGAACGGGATCAGGTTTTGCAGGGACGTTATGGTCTAAATAACGCGAGACTTAATGTTGACGTATCTACTTACACCTTTAGCGATATAGATCTCGCCATTGCGGTCAAAAAGCTTAGCAAGCGAGATCAGAAAGTTTTAATCTTACACCTTATGGGTTACAGTCATAAAGATATCGCTAGTTTGTTTAAGCTTTCAAGGTCAGCTATAACAAAGAGATTATTATCAATAACAAGGAATTTGGCTTTAATTATAGGTCAAAACTCTATTTAAATGATAATTTATGATCAATCACTTGAATTACCATTTATCAGAAGTTTGCAACTGCCTCTGTTTCAAAGCGATGATCGGGCTTGGTGTGTTCGGCAAATTCTCCTCGATAGGTCATTCGCAATGTAATATTGGTAAACCATTTGATTCTGTATATACCTTCGAGTTTGATCTTGTGACTTATGCCTTCATAAAAATCGTATCTGGTAAATGGTAATTTTCCGGTGCTTATTCCTTTGGCTATGGCATATTTTGCAGAAGCGTTGCCCTTATTCCTGAACCTACTGTTTATCTCAGTGCCTATTGAATATAATTTTGTAAGCACTGGTGGATCATCGTCGGTTGTATTATCATTCCATTCTGTCTCATAAGAGACCTTCAATTCCAGTTTTGATATGAAACCCGTTGGACCATAATTTAGGGATATAGATCGAAGTTTCTGATTTTCAGATATGTCAGATATTATTTTGGCTGTGCTTGATCTTACCGGGATAGAGGATATTTTTTCGTAAGTATTATCTTTACCGATTTCACTACCGAGAGCGATTTTTTCTGTCAACGGGACATCTAGCTTGATCTTTAATCTATCAGAATTGATCTCCCTTGTCTGACTGTTCAACCGTCTGTTCAGATTATTATTGATCTCATAGTCAGATGTCAAAGAAATTCGCTTAAATGGCGATAATTGCACCCTATTCCAAAATTTTTTTATGCCATAGATGGTTTTGTTTGTGTGTAGGTCTTTTAGTATGTAGAAATCCCTTGTAACGTCGCTTTGTTCTTCATTTATCCTTGTTCCTAATTCAAACATTGACAATGAATTCATCAGTTGAGATTTTATTGATTTATCGTCCTTTCTTTGATGATATGAAAATTTCGGTCTAAGACTGAAAACTGATTGAAATACAATAGATGTAACTGGTTTATCGCTGACAGTCTTTAAAATTCTGATATAGTCTCCTTTTTCTGAATCTTCTCTATATGTGTATTCGTCTATCTTGACATAACTGCCTTCTCCGGGTTTGAGGTATCGGACAGTTTCCTTCCCATCAACTAAAACGATTATATAATTCACATATTGTTCTTCTTTCTCTGTTGATAGCTTTTTATCTATTTGGTAGTTAATCCTTAGCTGTTTTATGTTCATTTTCAGGTCTGCAACATTTGTCTTGATATTGCCTTGATTCTCCCTATTGAACCTTCTACTGCCAAAGTAACCAACAAAATCAAGCCAATCAATTGGTTTTATAGATAGGTTTAGTAATGCGGTCTGGGCTGTTGAAGATTTAATCCAATTAATATGATCTGATGTCCATTCCTTTTCAAGCGAAAGATCGCTTGATAGCGAAATATTTTTATAGGACGGCAAATTCAATGTTATTTTTCTCTCTTGCCTTTTAACATCACTATCAGACTCATTAAATCTAAAAGATTTGAAATCTTCTCCTTTTACTTTGATGTTCATTATTTTAAATATCCTGTGATCCATTTGCCATAACTCCCTTATCTTTTTCGTATCATCAAAATTATTTGTGCTTGTCTTTGCCTCCTGATATCTGGTATCGATTTGTGGAAGGTTTGGCAGTGATATTTTTATACCTCTGCTCCAATAATCTGTTGTGCTTTTAGACGGTTCGGGGATTTTGTATTCATTGGAATTTCTTCCAATGTTCCCCCTCAGTTCAATCCTGTTTATCGGCTCAAGCCAGACATCCATGTTATAGCTTTCCTCTCCCCCTGATCTGAGGATTCTCTTATAACTGCCGAAGCCAATTGAATCGTAATCTTTTTGGTAAGATCCTCTGTTTCTACTGTCTAGTGTAGCTCCGATAGGGACGAAGTTTGGATCAAATTTTCTTAGACCAAGATTGAATCTGAACCTATTTGTATTTGACGTGCCATCTAATTTCCAAGCCTTTCCTTCTTCAATTTTGTCAAAAATAGAGAATGTATTCAGATCACGCTTATTCATAGCCAATTCGCCAATCAAAAAGATGTTGTCAGTGATATTAATCCTCCCATCAAATCCTATGACCGAACTACTGACAGGTGCGGGCAACAGAATGCCATCTCCGTCTGGATCAAGGATGTTTTTTCTGAGATTGCTAATATCATCTTCATTCAAGGGGATCATGGGATTATTTCTGTCGTCGGATTCAATCGCATATGAAGCCCCAAAAGTTGATTCTAGACCGAAAAATTTTATGTTTGCTAGTGGTTTTGCTAGACTCTCATTATCTTGATATTTGGGATTTATCCTTCCTCTTACGCCATAGAGTTTTTGTCCATAATTACGGTCTTCGTCAACATATTCAAAGTCAACAACGATAACATCTTTGCCAGTTATCAGATGGTTTTTTGTGAACTCTACAATTGGGTCTCCATAATCTCTGATAACATAATCTTTCTCTCGTCTCATTTTTTCGCCATTGAGCCAGACTTGTTCACTTCCAGCGACCATAATTATATATCTGCCATCGACGCTTATTCTGTACTCATTTTGCCCTTCTATGCCATAGATCGTTATGCTTGCGGATTGTCCTTTTGACAATGCACCAATCAATGTAAATCCTCCAAAACTGAAATTTCCTTGTGCTTGTGCCCCTTCGAGTTGCTTGGTCGCAAGGACAAATTCTGTATCTCCGAAGGATGTTTCATAGTCTCCGAGTGTTGCAGATAAGTTCTTTCCTTCAATTTTGATGAGAATTTTATCTAGGTCCTCTAATTCCTCTGTTGTGCCTTCGGGCTGTAATGGCAGATCCTCATCGGAGAGCAATGCACTCACGTTTATATTGCCTGCAACTGTGCCGTTTATGTTTAATCTTGTTGGCTGGTTGATCGTCAATCCTCTAAGGCTTTCCATTGATAACGAAAGTGTCTTTGTCCCTGTGAAAGTCAATTCAGAAGGTGATGTCTCTGGTATCTCTGTGATAATTCTTTTCATTTCTTTTGTCTCGGAAACAGATTCCCCTTGAATTCGTGGTTCAGGGAGTTTTCGTTGATATGTCCTCTGTATCGTGATAGGGATTATACGGTAGCTTATTCTAACTATTGAATTCGGATTAATTTCTTTTTTAATATCTATTTGACCGAGATTATAATCTATTGTGTAGTCCACATCTCTCAAAAGAGGCAGATCATCAAGATAAACTTTTTCTGACAATGCTAATATTGGGAAATATTTTAACTGGTATGGATTAACAATATCAGCTCCATTTATCTCTTCTATTTTGTCCGAAAGGGATAAAACTTTACTTTCTGACAATATCTTTGGTGACAATGTGAAAGTGCAAATAATGGCTATTAAGCAAATCTTGAAAAAGGTTAATATATTTAACGCTTTTGATAATATGTGATGGGTTATGATAATCATGGGGGATTTATGGAAGTATTATTTTGAATACCTCAACCGTGGAGGACAACATATCTGTAATATAAGCACGATATTCACTATCTACGACGATATCATAAGGTTGTTTCAATTTATCTTGACCAAATTCGCCGATGTAAGCTAGATCACGATTGAAAACTTGTATTCTCGCATTACCTTGATCGACGATGTATATGTTTTTAGCCCTATCTTGAGCAATACTTGTCGGATGCTGAAACTGACCCTTGTCTTTGCCAGAACTACCCCAAACTGCTATTTGTAAACCGCTAAAGTCAAATTTGCATATTCTATTATTTCCTGTGTCACATACATAGATATTGCCAAAACTATCAACCATAGCCCCCAATGGTTTATTAAGTCTGTTGGATCCGCCTATCTCCATTAAAAGCCTACCTAATGGATCAGTCTTTAATATTCGGTTATTCCATGTATCAACGATAAAGACATTACCTTTTGAATCAACAGCAATGCCTTGAGGGCTATATAATCCAAGTATGTTTTCAGATTTATCTGCCTTTTCGCCTGCTATAATACTGAAAATCCGTTCAACAGTGCTATATCTCTGTATCCTGTTGTTTCCGCTATCTGCTATATACATCCTTAGCCCGTCAAAGGCAATATCCATGGGACGATCAAACTCTCCTATTTGCCAGCCAAAACGTCCGACTATATCTATGTTCCCGATGACAATTCTGTTATTTCCTGAATCAGCAACACACAGATTCCCTTCATAATCAATGGTTATCCCAGCAGGTTGATAAAAGTTCCGCAAAGTGTCTATGTGATTGACAGCGATAAGCGATTTGGCAGATGTAAAAATCTGAAAATTGACAGGTTTAGGTTGTTCACATGAGGAAAGATACAGGATACAAGATACAAGATAAACAATCAATAGTTTATGTTTTAAATCTTGCATCTTGTATCCTTCCTTTTAATTACACAAGAAGCACCTTACGAAGATAGTTTCCACCGATAGTGAATCCTTCGTTTCTCCTATCTCCGCTGAAAATGGGGTCTTCGTGTTCTATGACCATATTGCCTTTATATCCGAATTCGTATAGGACAGTAAAGAATTTATGCCAGTTGAGTTCACCAAACCCAGGAAGCCTATATGTCCACCAACCGCTACCATGATTGCCGACCTTTGCAAGCCTATCATAAAATATCTGCGTATCTTTAAGATGCACCATAAAGATATGTTTTGCGAAATCTCTGACCGCTTTATATGGGTCAATCCATTGCCACATAAGATGTGATGGGTCAAATTCAAGACCGATATAGTCACTTGACAAGGCATTGAACATCAGTTCCCAAGCATGCGGAGTTATCGGTAAATTGGCTCCTTCTCCAAAAGGTCTCCCACCGGGCCAATTTTCAAAGGCGACCTTGATACCTTTTTGCTCAGCAAGTTCAGCGACATGTGAATATACCTCTTTATACATAGCGACGTTATCTTGCAAGCTTTTTGATGTGTCATATCCAGAAGGACCAGCACCAGTATAGACTGCGCCACCTAGATCTTTGCAGATGTCCATAATTAGACCCATTGATTCAAGCCTGCTTTTTAACTCTTCTTTTGTTGTCCTTATTGATGGCATTGGACTAAGTATTGACGCAACAAATATATTGTTATCTTTGAGTATTTTTTTTGCCTCTTCACGGGCTTTGATGGCTTCATCTGTATTGCCAAGCCATTCTCTTGGCACTCCGCCCAATTCAAGACAGTCAAATGGTCCTCTTCCTGCGAATTCTACGATCTCTTTTGAAAACGGCGTCAAAAATCCGAGTTTCATATTATTCTCCTTTTGGTTAAAGCTATTAAGATTAAATCTTTCCAAATAAATCTTATCATACTTGACTTATTCAGTCAATCAACGATTCAATTATATGTGCGACACCATCATCTTCGTTTGATGGTGCTATGATGAGATCGCTAAATGTAGCTTTTAGTTCCGATTTTATATCGTCAGAGGCATTATCCATTAGTATTTTTTTCCCTGACACTGCCAACATCGGCAGATCACTGTAATTATCACCAAAAGCTATAGTCTGACTTATCGGCACGTCTAATATTCGGCAAAGCTCTATCAATGCGACGCCTTTATCAACTCCTTTGGCATTCACTTCAACATATTCGGGATTTGTCTTTGTTATATTTGCTCTATCCCCCCATCTTTGCAGGAATTGTTGATAGACGCTCTCCCTAACATCAGCATCAACGATTATTATAAGTTTTGTTGGTCGGCTTCCAGCTATTATCTCGTAAAAGTTATCCACAAACGTAAATGTTGCACCTGTCTGGTTATGATAGATATCCGTATATTTGTCCTGTTTAAGGGCAAGTATCTTATCAGGATAATGCACTGTAAGACACCATTTCATAGCTCTTGTATATTCCATCACTTCGTCAACTATGCGGACAGGCAAGGGCTTGTGATAAAGCAATTCCCTTTTGTTATGTTTCTTCTCTCCACATACGATCGCTCCAACACACGCTATAATGGGATCATATATGCCTAATTCGTCTGAAAACCTGTCTATTGTCTCAACTTCTCTTCCAGAAGCAAGAATTACATATATCCCCATCTCTTTGCATCTTTTCAAAGCCAGATAATTTCGCTTTGATATCTGATGATTGTTATTTAGCAAAGTTTTATCAAGATCTATAGCCAATAGTTTATATTTTGTCATAATCCTTCCTGTCGCAAAATAACCGTATTGATAACCCCAGATTCTCACAAGACAATTACTTCACATATAAGTTAGATAGTTATGAGACACTCTTCCTGTTGTGAGTTTTATATCATTTTTTTGTTCTGCAATGGTCTTTCTATCTGCTATGAAAAACATTATAAAACTTCAAAAAACAAAACACAAGAAAAATTTTGTGATGCATTCCAACCATAATTTTTATGTCCGTAAAATAGATTCAACTTGTTTGGGCTTGGCTTTATGAAATTGACAATTTTATTCGTTTCTGTTATTATTGTTTTTGTTAGTTATCATAATGATGTTCATTAATTTAATGTATAGGGAATTGCCCTTGTTTGGATTATGTTATAGTTATAGTCTTATCAATCATCAAACTTCTTTAAAAAGGGAAAGATTATGAAAAGGAAAATAATCAAGCTAATAATTGTCTTATCGCTGATTACTTTTTTGCTGACTTCTACTGGCGTGAATGCGGTCTATGCTTTTGATGGATTAAGATTTTTAACATGGTTTGCTCTGTTTTCTGGCATAGGTTCTAGTTTCGTTGGAGTAATCACTCATGGTCAAGCAGAAAAAATATATGACGAATACCTGCACTCCGCTGTCCAATCTGATATGAATAGACTTATTGATGATTACAATAATAAAAATCGGCAGAGTATGATCGCTTTAAGAACAGGAGTAGGGCTTACTATCGGAGCAGTTCTTATCTCCTTGATAGATGCCTCAGATATCCCTCAAGCATCGGATCAAGTCACTTTTAATTCATTATTTAAAAATAATTTCTACACTAGTTTTGATCTAGGTAAAAAAGATTTCCAAATTCTAATTAGCCAAAATTTCTAAAAGAGGTTAAGTAATATGAAGTTCACAAGCTTTTTTATGATTATAATCATTGGATTATCAATATATGCCTGCTCTGATGAAGCAGAGAGGGAGAATCCTCTTGATGCGTTGAATCAAAGGACAGGCGGGGTTATGCCCAACGTTACAGCAAAAGCAGGCGATAGCCAGATAACACTATCGTGGGTCAATATAGGGTTTATCGGAATAAAGGAATATAGAATATACAGGGCACATATTTCGCCAGAGAACTTTGAGTTGATTGCCACTGTGCCTGCAAGTGATGTTGATAAATATACTTATACAGATAAAGGTCTTCTTAATGACGGCGAAAATGTCTATTATTATAGAATATCATACGTTGATACCGAAGGCATAGAGACACCCGATCCGAAATCCCCCAAGAACCTATCATCAGACTGGTCTGTCGTCCATCTTATCCCAAGCCTAGCACCTCCTCCGCCGGATGTGAAAGTGATTATGGATACAGACTTGATGGTCCGACTTGTCTGGACAGGATATTCTCAGATAGCACCACCTGACCTAGCTGGATTCAAAGTATATATCGCTCCGAAGGCAGAAAAAGGTCAAGAACAAGAACCGCTCAAACTCGTTGCGGTAATAGATGATCCAAAAGTGGAATTCTATAATGATGGAAATGACTATGCAAGGAATATAATTAATTTTCGCAAAGACGGCATTAGCAAGCTATACAAGGTAGTTGCCTATGATAAGGCTGGAGTGGAAAGTGAATCTCCAATATTAATAGGCACATCGCCTAACCTTCCACCAAATCCGCCATCGAATTTAAGGGCTTCATTCAATCTTGGGCTGAATACATATCAAGTCAGGCTTGAATGGATGAGAAGTCCTGAACCCGATGTTGTAGGATATAAGGTCTATGCCCTCTTGCCTGATGGAAGCAAAGAATTTAAGGGATGGAAAAATGAACCAAATGATACCGTAATAATATTAACCGATCGCTATGTGGTAGTTAACGGTGAGACGACCGTAAAACAATATTATGTTACAGCCTATGACAATACAGTCAAGGAAGATGGAACTAATGACGAAAGCGCTCCATCTGCAATAGTGCCTTAACAGTATGAGATTTAAGGAGAATGGTTTATGCGAAAGCAGATTTTTATAATTTCAGTCTTATCTTTATTTAGTTTCACACAAATATTAATGGCAAATGGGACAAATCCTGTGAATCTAAATCTAATACCATGTGCTGAGACTTTGGGCAAAGGAGGATATAGTCTTTCTACTGGAATGTATCCGTATAGTAAAAAAGAAGCTCCGGAAGATCTAAAAAATGTCGATATTGGCGGATTTTTCAAGGAACTTCATAAAGTTGAGCTTAAAAGTGATATATGGCTTATCCCAGTTAGAATAACCTATGGAATAACAGATCGCTTAGATTTTACCTTTGGTGGCACTTATAGCATAGGTGACACTGAAAAGACTATATTAGATTATTACGAAGTAGGGGATCAAACTAAAAAAAGAGTATATTCACAGATGGTTGTTGACGGCGTTATGGGGATGAAATACAAAATTCAGGATATAACAGGAAATATCCCTGCATTATCATTTGGTTGGGAGATGCAATTAGGATACACTATTGATGACGGTTTCGTTGATGAAACTGTTGCAAATGGATTCCCATTTCTTGCTAGTCTAATTTATATGTCAGGCAGTTATGACGTAAATGTCATCAATATCCACGGCGGACTTGGTATATTTGTCTCTTCTAAGTCAGTTCAAACAAATCAACGTTTTGATATACCAATTCAGATAGGAGTTGAAGTCCCGTTTAACGGATTTTCAGCTGTTGTAGATTATAATGGTTACAAACCATTGTCCGGCATCGGATTAAAAAATATCTTTTCAGGCGGAATTCGTTACAATATATCACAAAATGCTTCGGTAAACGCAAGTATTGCAAGCGTTGGGGGCTTTACAATAAACCTTATTATTGGGACAAAACGTCCATCAGCCCCGAAACCAATACAGTCAGCTCCGAGCCTATTTTAAATGAGGATCAGAAACTTAAAATTTATAGATCAAAACCTGAAATATAATTTCAAATACTGGACTTTCAATCTTTCGAGTTTTTATAACTAATAGGGGGGTGTTCTTCTTGGAAAAAGTGCTACTGTCTTCAATATTAATAGTGATTACCTTCTTTTGGGTTGGTTGCTCAGGAATTCCCCTTCAGACAAAGGAACTGTTATTATCTCCTGAAATAGAATATATTAATTGTGCATTGAGCAGTAAAGGCGCAACTGCAGAATCCCCAGATAATAATCCAGATCACCCGCCAATGGCAGTTATTGACGGTAATACTTCATCATTGGATTGGGATAATGGCGGAGGTTGGGAGGGGAGTTTGTCATATCTTCGCAGTAATGAACCTTTAAAACGATCTTACATCCAGATCAACCTTCCAGAAAAGAGGCAGGTCAAAAGGATCGTCGTATATACAATTGACTCTCCAAAATATCCTGCTTCTGAATATGGTTTAAGATCATACAATTTGGAATATTGGCATGGCACTGGATGGAGGATGATCAACGTCGTAGGTCAGCGAGATAAGAGATTTACAGTCAAAGACAATGTTTCAGGTAAGATTGTTCACGAAATTGATGGGGAATTGATCACTGATAAAATAAGGTTAGTCCCATTATTGAGTAATGATACGAAAAAAGAATATGATCTGACAGCGTTTGGTGGTCAATCAATATACAACATCAGTGGTTCAGCAAAGGTCATTGAGATTGAAGTCTGGTGTTATCCCACAGTCCCAAGATCTGTCGTCTCCGAAGAGAGAAACGGGCTTTTTCTTGTAGGAAAATCTCAACCATCGCCAGATGAACAAGCAATCCGCAATATACTATTGGAATATGAAAGAGGATATGACAATGAAGATATAAGTCTTGTTATATCAGTATTTGCCGATGATTTCGTAAGCTTGGATGGAAAGAAAAAGACTGATATAGAAAGAAACGCCATAAAATTCTTTGAAGATTATAATAATATAAACCTTACATTTAGAGACATTCGCATTGACATCTCTGAAACAGGAGATTCAGCAACTGCACACGCAAATTATACCCTTGAATGTATAAGCGCAGTAGATAATAATCCCCGTAGAAGGAGTGATAACCTGATATTCTATTTACAAAAAGAAGATGACACAAACTGGAAAGTGAAAAGTGCAAAATGAGGCAATAAAAGGGCTGATAAGGAGAGGTTGATTTGAGAGCAGTCGTTCAAAGAGTAATCAAAGCAAGTGTATCAATAGATCATAAGATCGTGTCGTCAATTGCAAAGGGACTTCTTGTTCTTCTTGGCGTTGGTGAAGACGACGATGAGTCTGATGCTATTTATCTAGCGGAGAAGACCATTGGATTACGTATATTTGAAGATGACGATGGAAAGATGAATCTCTCAGTCGCAGACATAGGCGGTGAAATCCTTGTCATATCGCAATTCACATTATACGGTGATTGCCGAAAAGGGCGAAGACCTAGCTTTACCAATGCTGCTAAACCTGAAAAAGCGATCCCGTTATATTCCACTTATGTATCCGCATTGAAAAATACAGGTTTAAAAGTTGAGACCGGCGTTTTTCAGGCTTATATGCAAGTTGAACTTGTCAATGATGGTCCCGTTACGATAATGCTTGATAGCAAAAAGCTGTTTTAGTAAAAAGGAGAAAATATGAAGATATTCGGCGTTTCAACTCAATTATATGTTTGGTCACAGGTGAGCGGTGACAAAAGCCTTGAATACAAGATGAGTGAGGTCGCATCTGCTGGATATGATGGTGTGGAGACTGATCTTTCCACAGTTGCCTCGTTAGAAAAAATGAAAGAGACAAGGGCTTTGTTTGATAAGTTTTCGCTTAAACCATCGTCTTTCTATTCCGGTGGTGTCTTTCATAATGCGGAATCTGCCAAAAACACGGTTGAAAATATCTTGAAATCTGCTGAATTTGCCTCTCAGATCGGTTGTCCATCAATTACAGTTAATCCCAACCCGAAAGGTTCAGAAAAAACAGATGATGAATTGAAAGTGCAAGCTGATTATTTGAATAAACTTGGCAAAGGACTTAAATCAAAGGGGATGTTCCTGGCTATACATAATCATACACCTGAGATCGTCAACAATGCAAGGGAGTTTAGGTCATACTGTAACTTGACTGATCCTGATCTAGTGAGCATCTGCATTGATGTCCATTGGGTTTATCGCGGTGGAGTTGATCCGTTCAAACTTACAGAGGAATACGGTGATCGCATAAAGGCGATGCATATACGCAATTCGGTTGATGGCGTTTGGTCAGAGGCTTTTGGCGATGGTGACATAGATTATCTTGCCTATCGTGATCTCCTTGAAAAGATCAACTATGAGGGCTGGATAACAGTTGAGTTAGCTTACGAGGGCAATACAAAGATAACAAGACCGCTTGCGGAAAATGCAAAAATCAGTCGTGAGTACGTCAGAAAAATCTTTCGCGTCTAAGAATAAGGGGAAAAATATGAAGATAACAAAGCTAGAGACATTTCTAGTTAAACCGAGATGGTTATTTCTCAAAATATATACAGATGAAGGTTTGGTAGGTCTTGGCGAACCTATACTTGAGGGAAGGGCATTGACCTGCGCCCAAGCGGTTGCTGAACTTGAACCTTATCTGATCGGAAAAGACCCAAGACGTGTTGTCCATCATTGGCAAGCAATGTATCGGCATGCCTTTTATCGTGGTGGACCTATTTTGACAAGCGCTATAAGCGGTGTAGATCAAGCTTTATGGGATATTGCCGGAAAATCGCTTGGTGTCCCTGTCTACCAATTATTTGGCGGTCCTACTAGGGATAGAATAAGGCTTTATAAAGGCGTTGGTGATCCTAATAGTATAAAAGAATGGATCGCAAAAGGTTTTACCGCTTTCAAAACAGGTATAGGAGGGAAACGTCCCGCGAGGATCATTGAAAACAAAGCTTTTATAGATCATGCTGTTGAACATTTTGCCAATCTTCGCTCCGTTGCTGGAAATGATATCGATATAGCTATTGATTTTCATGGCGCTATTAGTCCACAAACAGCCAAAATATTGATAAAGGCACTGGAACCTTATCAACCAATGTTTATTGAGGAGCCTTGTCAATGCCAAAATGTTGATATTATGGCAGACATAGCACGAGGGACACACCTTCCGATTGCCACTGGCGAGAGAGTTTTTACAAAATGGGGATTTCGTGAGATTTTGGAGAAACGATCAGCAAGTATACTCCAGCCTGATCTCTGCCATGCTGGCGGAATTACAGAAGTCAGAATAATTGCAGGTATGGCAGAAGCATATTATGCGGGAATTGCACCACATAACCCATTAGGTCCGATCTCTTTAGCAGCATGTATCCAGTTGGATGCATCAATACCGAACTTCATCGCACAGGAACATACTACGCTTGGCGAAGGATACCTCAAAAAACCATTTGTATTCAAAGATGGATTTGTAGAGCTTCCAACTGAACCTGGATTAGGGATTGAGCTTGACGAGGATGCACTTGCGGACAAGATCAATCACAATTGGCGTAATCCAGAATCATATCAACCTGATGACAATTCTGTCGTTGACTGGTAGAGATGAGCATTTCCTAAACACTATAAGAAGGGAGAAGATATATGGCTAAATATTCACTAGGAATAGATTTCGGCACGGAGTCTGGAAGGGCATTATTAGTTGATATTAATACTGGCGAAGAAGTTGCCACTTCCGTATACAAATATAAAAATGGCGTATTAGACGAATATCTTCCGGACGGCGAGACAAAACTTGGTCATGACTGGGCATTGCAGGACCCTGAGGATTACATCAGAGTATTACAAAATACCGTCCCTGATGTCCTCAGGTCTGCAAATGCGAAACCTGAAGATGTGATCGGCGTCGGGATAGATTTCACAGCTTGTACTATGTTGCCAATTGATAAGAATGGGACTCCTCTCTGTATGCTCGACGAGTTCAAAAAGGAGCCAAATGCTTGGGTAAAACTATGGAAACATCACGCAGCACAACCACAAGCCAATAAGATAAATGAGATCGGCAGACAGAGAAACGAGGATTGGGTGCCAAGATACGGCGGAAAATATTCGTCAGAATGGTTTTTCTCAAAAGCTTTACAGACATTGGAAGAAGCTCCTCAAGTCTATGAATACGCACATAAATTTATAGAAGCGGCGGATTGGATAGTTCTTCAACTCACTGGCGAAGAGAAGAGAAATGCCTGCACTGCTGGGTATAAGGCTATGTGGGACAAAAGATCAGGTTTTCCAAGCAAGGAATTTTTCAAAGCATTAAATCCCCGTATGGAAAATATCGTTGAGGAAAAGATGTCAACGAAGATCTATCCCGCTGGGACAAAAGCAGGCGGAATTACCGCAGAAATGGCAAAATTAACAGGTCTAAAACAGGGAACTGCTGTTGCTGTTGGAAACGTCGATGCACACGTCGCAGTCCCTGCTGCTACCGTTGTTGATGCAAGGAAAATGGTTATGATTATGGGAACTTCAATTTGCCATATGTTTATGGAAAATGAGAAAGTCTATGTAGATGGTATGTGTGGCGTTGTTGAAGATGGCATACTTGCAGGATTTTACGGATATGAAGCGGGACAGTCTGCTGTTGGGGATATTTACGCTTGGTTTGTCAATACCTGTGTCCCTCCTGAATACTTTGACGAGGCGAAAAGGAAAGGTGTAGATATTCACACGTTACTTGTTGAAAAAGCTCAATTGCTCAAACCGGGCGAAAGCGGTCTGCTTGCCCTAGATTGGTGGAATGGAAATCGTTCTGTCCTTGTCGATGCAGACCTGACCGGTCTTCTAATGGGTTGCACTCTCAATACGAAACCAGAAGAGATTTACAGGGCATTGATAGAGGCGACCGCTTTCGGGACAAACAAGATCATCAGATCATTTGAGGATAAAGGCTTGCGTATTGATGAGCTTTATGGTTGTGGAGGATTGCCGAAAAACAAGCTGTTGATGCAGATATTCGCAGATGTAACCGGAAAAGAGATATTAGTAGCGGAATCCGGACAGGCTTCTGCACTCGGATCAGCAATGTTCGGAGCTGTTGCGGCAGGTAGTGAATCAGGCGGATACGATAATATTAACGACGCTGCCAAAAATATGGCAAAAGTTAAAGATGAATCATTTAAGCCGAATAAAGATAACCATAATATTTACAAGAAATTATACGCAGAATACGAGATATTACACGATTATTTCGGCAGAGGAATAAATGACGTTATGAAACGTTTGAAGGCGATCAAATCGTCAATATAAAAACATCAAGGGCAGGTCTTTCACCTGCCTTTTTAACTTAAAGTAAAAATTTTTATGTTTATTTATCTAATAGATTTCCCAATGATCATCGCCTATGTTGTCAGTTACAGTAAGCAACCTTAATTTTACATATCGTAATTCAAATCGAAAAGCACTTGATAATATCAATTTCAAACTCAATCAAGGCGAGATGATAGCAGTTATGGGCAGATCAGGTTCTGGAAAATCAACGCTTTGCAGATGTTTGAATGGCATTATCCCAAAGTTTATAAAAGGTGACCTGTCTGGCGACATTGAGATTTTTGGTGAATCAATAAAGAGCAAGCCTATATATCAAATTGCAAAAGATGTTGGATTGGTCTTCCAAGATTTTGAATATCAACTTTTCTCCACAAACGTTGAGCTTGAAGTTGCTTTTGGACCAGAAAATTTAGCATTGCCAAGAGAAGAAATAGAAAGAAGAATTAAACATTCGCTTCGAATGGTAGGCTTGACAGGTTTTGAAAACAGACAACCACACACGCTTTCAGGTGGTGAAAAACAACGCCTTGCCATTGCTTCTGCCCTATCTATGAGACCGAGAATTATGATCCTCGATGAACCAGCTACCGATCTTGATCCGATCGGAAGATATGAGATTTTTCGCTCACTTGCGGAACTAAAAAAGGATTCTATTTCATTGCTTTTGGTTGAACATGATATAGAAGATATTATTGATAGCGACAAAATAATGATACTAAACGATGGAAAAATAGTGGCATTTGACGATTCAAAGAATATATTAACAGATATAGAAACCTTTGAGTCCTATGGTATACGTCCTCTACAAATACCAAAGCTATTTGCAGAAATCGGATCGGATACATTGCCTTTCACTGCTGAATCTGCTTATGAAATATCAGGAAAATTTCTTAAATCACTAATTGATGAGAGCAAATACAATTCACTGGTAAAAAAAGACAAAAATAGGATATACGGCGATACTATCATAGAGATCAAAAACTTGACATACTCGTATAACAAAGGCAAAGACGCTTTAAATAATATAAATCTAAATATAAGAGAGGGTGAATTTGTAGCCATAATCGGTCAAAATGGCTCAGGTAAGACTACATTGGCAAAACATCTCAACGGGTTGCTTAAACCAACCGCTGGTAAAGTTATATGTTTCCGCAAAGATACATCTAAAACAAAGATAACTGAGATAAGTAAAAGTATTGGCTATGTCTTCCAAAATCCTGATCATCAGATATTTGCCAATACGGTAAAAGAGGAACTGATGTTTGGACCAAAAAATCTTGGTTTATCCGATGAGCAGACATCAAATAACATCACAGAGGCACTTCGGGCAGTCCATCTTGAAGGCTATGAAGACTGTGATCCATTCTCCTTGACAAAAGGTGAAAGGCAAAGGGTTGCGGTTGCATCTGTTTTGACGTGTAAACCAAAAGTGCTTATCCTTGATGAGCCGACCACTGGTTTGGATTATATTCAGCAGAAAAGTATGATGGAACTTCTGCGCTCATTGAACTTCTTCGGTCATACTATTATAATAATCACACATTCTTTATGGGTTGTTGCGGAATATGCCCATAGGGCAATTGTAATTCATAATGGTTCTATTATTATTGATGGGACTGTGAGAGAGGTTTTCTCTCGCCAAGCGGAGCTTGAATCTGTGGGTATGAGACTGCCTGAGATCGTGAAATTAAGCAATATGCTTGGTAAAACTCTTTTATCGGTTGACGAATTTAAATCAGTTATAAACGAAAGGAAGTAAAAATGAAAATATCAGTTACTACCGTTATGTTACCTCATCTTGATCTGAGACAGACCTGCGAATTGCTAAGAAAATTGGGTTTTGACGGAATGGAGTTGAGAGTCCGCAGATTTCCGGCAGAAAGGGCAAATGAAGCTCCAAGCAATTGGGGAAGACATCTTACCGATCTTTCGCCTGATAATATACTTGAACGTGCAGATGAGGTCAGATCAATGGCTAATGAATATGGGCTTGAAATTCCCGCGTTCGCAACTGCTTGTGATGCAAGCGATCTTGAACAAGTGCGTTTGCTTGCCGAAGGTGCAAAGGCTGTCGGATGCCCTGCAATAAGGGTTGGATGTAGAAGGTATGATGGAACTGTCAATTACAACGTTCTTTATGACGAAGCAGTTAGAAACTACTCCAAATCATTAGAAATCACTAGGGAATACGGAATTAAAACGCTTGTAGAAACTCACGGAGGGACAATACATCTTAGCGCTTCGCTTGCATACAGGCTCGTCTCAAATTTTGATCCAAATGACATAGGCGTTATCTATGATCCACAAAATATGGTCTCCGATGGGTTTGAGAATACCCAGCTTGCACTTGAATTATTGGGAGATTATCTTGCACATATACACGCTGGAGGACATAAACCAGTTCCAAACAACCCAAATGAAAAGGGAATTGTGACTTGGTCTTGGCCCGGTTGCCCAATGGCAGAGGGGCTTTATGACTATCAAAAGATGGTAGACTGCCTACGTAAAATGAATTATAAAGGGTTTATATCAGTTGAGGATTTCAGGTCAGATGTTTCACCTGAGGAACGTTTGGAAGAGGGCATAAAATTCCTTAGAAGCCTTTAATATAAAGGGAGGAAACTTATGGCACGTTCAGATTGGGGCATTGGTCTTGTAGGTCTTGGTGGTATATCTAGACATCATCTTGAAGGATATGCAATTCAAGGTCTAAAAGTAGTCGGCGGGGCTGATATTAGCCTTGAACGGGCAAAATTAGCACAGGAGCAATTTAAATTCCCATTTGTTACTGATGATTACAGAGAATTGATAGATCATCCAGAAGTCAAAATTGTTGATATAATCGTCCCTCACGACAAGCTAGAGAGGCGATTGCCAATAGTTGAGTATGCTGCTAGCAAAGGCAAGGCTATATTTATTCAAAAACCGTTGATGCCTTACCTTGATTGGGCGAAAAAGATAGTAGATGTTGTAGATGAATATGGCGTCCCAATGATGGTCAACCAAAATTCCATATTTGCGCCGGGAATGCTTATGGCAGAATATTATATGCGAGATTACGACATTATGGGTCGTATTTACTATTGTCAAATAGAAAACCGTGCTTGGGTAAATCCCGATCAAAACGCTTGGGTGGCGAAGGACGAACGCTGGGTGCAATCTGATATGGCTGTCCATCATTTCGCTTTGGTTAGGCATTGGTTTGGTGATGTCAAATCTGTATATGCAATACTTGCAAGAGACAAATCACAAGAGTTTGTTAAAGGCGATACTGTTGGGGTCGTCAATTTAGTATTCAAAAACGGTATCCGCGCAGCGATAATCAATAATTGGAGTTATCGTGGTAACAGGTATCGTCCACATGCAATCGAAGAGATAGTCGTCCAAGGAGACAGAGGCGTGATCACTTTTGACTCTGAACATATCCATGTCAAATGTGCTGATGGACGAGAGATGATGCCAGAAGTGCATGGAAAATGGTTTCCCGAAGCCTTTGGAAACTCTATGGCTCATTTTGTCGATGCCCTAGATAACAGAAAGCCCTTTTATTGCTCTGCACACGATAATCTAAAAACTGTTGCCATCATTGAGGCAACTTATATCTCAGCAAAAGAAAATAGGGTTGTCATCCCAGACGAATTATTGCTCTAAAATGATATGTTAGAACCGATAGATATAATATTCGCAAAGGATTAGAATTTAGTCGAATCGCCCATTAATGAATGTGTAATCACAACGGTTATATCCGAAAGCGTTAAGGACTTTTAAATCTTCCTTTGAAAATAGATACCTTATGTATTTCACAACCATTGTCAGACGATAGTAATTTTCAACTTTTGACCTTATTATAAAGCTGTTCATAATATTTGTTTGCTGGTCCCAAATCTTTCTGATACTCACAAAGATCAAGCACTTCATCTGGCGGATATATTGACTTGTTATTGATGATCTCAGGGTTTATAAACTCACGAGAGGCTTCATTAGGATTTGCATACCAAGTGAAATTTGATATTTCGGCGCTTACCTGAGGACGCAAGATGTAATTGATAAAAACTTCTGCTGTATATTTATTTTTTGCACCTTTTGGAATGCACATATTGTCAATCCATATATCTGAGCCCTCTTTTGGTATAACATATTTTATTTTTTTATTTTCTTTCATAGCTTGGAAGGTATCACCGCTGTATGCATGAGCTAAAAAGATGTCTCCAGAGACCAAGAAATCTATGTATGTATCACTGGTATAAGCTTTAACGAGCGGTTTTTGTTTCAATAACATATTTTCAGCTTCTTTGATCTGGTTTGGATCAGTGGTATTTATAGAGTATCCTAATAGTTTCAATGCAGGATTAGCCAAAGTTCGCATATCATCAAGCATTGATATTTTACCTTTATATCTTTCGTCCCATAGAACCTTCCAGCTATCTATGTTATCCGTTATTCTTTCTGAGTTATATCCTATGCCGGTAGTCCCCCAGAAATATGGTATTGAATATACGTTGCCTGGGTCGAATGGCAGGTTTTTGAATCTACTACCTATATTTTTGAAATTAGGGATATTTTTCATATCTAATTCTGCAAGCAAATCCTGTTTGATCATTATATCAACCATATAATCGCTTGGAAATATAACATCATAACCGCTTGCCCCAGTTTGAAGCTTTGCCAAAAGTTCCTCATTATTGGAGAAGTTGTCATATACGACTTTTACATTGAACTCTTTTTCAAAATCTGGAATAGTCCTATTGCTTATATAATTAGCCCAGTTATAGACGTATAATTTTTCCGAAAGTTTTTTCCCTTTTCTACTGCACCCGAGGATTGTCAATCCGCTGTTAACGAAAATACCAGTCAAAGCAGTTTTGATAAACCCTCTTCTTGTTATTTTATCCATCTTTTATCCCCTCCTACCATAAACCTTTGAGCGATCAAAACCAATGTCATAGTAAATGCCAATATAAAAGTTGATAATGCGTTGATCTCCGGCGTTACTCTGGTTTTTATCATTGAATAAACATGGATCGGCAAAGTGTTTGACCCGGGAGGACAGACAAAGGAAGTTATCAAGTAATCGTCAAAAGATAGTGTAAATGCGATCAGAGCACCAGCAATAACACCGGGAGAAATCAAGGGCAAAGTTATCTTCATAAAAGTCTGAAAAGGGTCTGCGCCGAGGTCCATAGCTGCTTCATCTAATGTTTTGTCATATCCATGAAGCCTTGATCTTACGACAACAGCGACAAATGAGATATTGAAAGCAACATGTGCAACAATTATCGGAAATAAACCGAATGTAAAACGAATTATGTTATAAAATATAGCCAAAGAGATTCCCATAACTATATCTGGAATAATGATCGGCATATACAAGATCAGATCAAACAGACGTTTGCCGAAAAAATTATATTTATACATAGCGAATGCGGTCATAGTTCCTATAATTGTGGAAATTATAGTTGAAGCCAAACCAACTATAAGGCTGTTTTTCAACGCTATTAAAATGTTTTCGTTTCTAAATAACTCGCCATACCAAGAAAATGTAAATCCAGTCCAAGCAGTATTTATCCGTGAGACATTGAACGAAAATACTATGAGTATAACAATAGGTAGGTAAAAAAACAGATAAATTACCCAAGAGTAAAAAGCCAATGAAAACTTACCAATAGATTTAACTTTCATTTCCTTCTAAATCTGAATGTCTAATATAAAAAAATAAAGCAATCAAGACTATACTCAAAACTATAAATGAAAGTGCTGATCCAAATGGCCAATTTCTTATAGTGAGATACTGCATTTTTATTGAATTGCCGATCATCATCACCTTTGCTCCACCAAGTAGATCAGGCGTAATATATGCGCCTATTGTTGGTACAAACACTAATATTGAACCTGCAACGATGCCGGGAGTTGTCAACGGTAACATTATTCTTAGAAACGTCTGTAAGCTATTTGCGCCTAGATCACTAGCTGCTTCAAAGTATGATGGGTTGACTTTTTCAATGGACGCATAAAGCGGTAAAACCATAAAAGGTAAATATCCATAGACTAATCCAACAATGACCGCTCCTCTATTCCAGATCAGATCAAGCGGAGTTTGAATGATTCTCAATTTTGTTAAAACAACATTTATCAATCCATTTTCTCTTAGGATTATAATCCAAGCGTATGTTCTGACTAAGAAATTAGTCCAAAAGGGCAAGATCACTAAGATAAGTAAAACGGTTTTAACTTTCGGAGATTGCCTAGAAATATAATATGCCAGAGGATAACCAACAACTAGACAGATAAAAGTATTGACAAACGCTAACCACAAGGACCTTAAAATAACAGGTTTAAGATCAACAAAATCGGGCTCCGAAGACCACGATGGATTGATAGCTTTTAAGTAATTATCAAAAGTGAATTTCCAATCAACGCCTCTTGGAGCAGATGTGTTAGGATGACAGAAACTATAAATTAATAATATTCCTAATGGCAGAAGAAAGAAAAAAAATAACCAGAAGACAGCAGGACTAATAAGAATTAAAGCCCTAGTTTTATCGCTTAGCCTTTTGATTTTTAGCGGGTTTATCAATCTCTGCATTTTTAGCTTTCTGGTAATATTACGGTGCTGTTAAAATCCCAAGAGATAAAGACCTCCTGATCCAAACTATATTCCGATGCTTTATCACAGTTTTTTTCAAGTATAAAGACATCTCTGTCTTTATATCTAACTTTAAACTGCATAACTGTTCCCAGATAAACAATATCTATGATTTTGCCACGTAGGAAATTCACTTCTCTTTCTGGTTTATTTGTATCTATTTGAATTTTTTCTGGTCTGACCATTGCTACAGCAGTCCTTGGATATTTACTATCATTAACAAGAGCCTTTATTTCTAGCCCATCAGGAGTGTTCAATACAAGCACAGAATCGTTGAGACTTTTCAGGTTGCCTTCAAACAGATTGGATATTCCTATAAAATTTGATACAAACTCGCTTTTCGGTTTATCATATATTTGGCTTGGCGTTCCAAGTTGTTCTATTTTTCCTGAGGACATAACAGCGATCTTATCGGACATAGTAAGTGCTTCTTCTTGATCGTGTGTGACGTATATAAATGTGATGCCAAGTTGTTTTTGAAGCGATTTAAGTTCTGCCTGCATTTGTTTGCGCAGCTTTAGGTCTAAAGCTCCAAGTGGCTCATCTAACAACAACACAGAAGGTTCATTGACCAAAGCTCTTGCTAATGCAACTCTTTGTTGTTGACCGCCAGAAAGTTGATTAGTTTTTCTGAAACCCAAACCAGAAAGTCCAACTAACTCTAATGTCTGTGCGACTCTTTTATCTATCTCATCTCTTTTCATTTTCCGCATTTTCAGACCAAATGCGATATTTTCGTAGACATTCATATGAGGAAATAGGGCATAACTTTGAAAAACCATATTTACGTCTCTCTGATAGGGGGGAACAGAATTGATTAGCTTATTTTGTAGGTATATAAAGCCTGAATCAGGGGTTTCTAGTCCCGCTATTAATCTGAGTAATGTTGATTTTCCGCACCCACTAGGTCCAAGTATAGAAAAAAATTCTCCTGCTAAAATTTCCAAACTAACGCGATCAACAGCGGTTATCTGACCAAATTTTTTCGTTACATTCTCTAGTTGAACGATAGAATTCTCCATTTCGTCTCCATAATGGCAAATGCTAATTAAAGCAAATTACCATTACATTGCCAAATGCCACAAAACAGAAAAACCATCGTATATCAATATACTAGAATTTGGCATTTTAAATCAACAAAAAAATTATTTTCCTGTGTATAGTATATAGACATGGGTAACACAAATGATTATTATATAGTCAAAATATAGTCAAAAACAATTAAAAAAGGAGGTGTTCCCATGCCGAAATATTATCAGCAAAGACTAATCCATATGAGATTAGGAAAGACAAATGAGAAAATAACATACATAATCAAGGAGATGCGAAATAAGACTGAAATTGTGATATATGTAGTCTGTTACCTATGTCCATAGTTAATACAAATTCCAAATTTGTCCCAGAGGTCTTTTCATAAAATCTGGATATGATATGAATTTATGTCTCGGTCAATAAATCTTTTAGCTTGCTTTGTTCTGTTGAACTGGTCTAGTTGTAGAAAAGAGCGTTTCTTAAACAGCACTAGAGCTAGCAGGTTGAGGAAGATGACAGAAGGAGATATTTGTGGTGATTTTCTATCATCTTTCACCTTGCTTTTGACATCAAACATGGA
>FWPV01003735.1_pt1 | contig 26733 bp, 22 predicted proteins | sample 2228371 | NCBI WGS metagenome assembly FWPV01 (sample SAMEA103939776, study PRJEB20133) | metagenome
TTTTGCTTGAAAAACAGCAAAATGATGTGGATCTGTGTGGGATTAATATAAGAGGACAGGTGGTAGACTAAAATGACATCCGGCCGCGTTGATTCCAGTGCGTCGGAATCTTCTCTTTTTCGCCTGAGGGAGGCTAGGTAGTCTACCTCCTGCCCCTTGCGCGGTAATGTCATTCTATCACTCTTTTTTGAGCAAAGGTATCCGTATTTATACTTGTTTTTCGGCAAAAAACTAAAGAAAAGCAAAGAGCCCCTCTCAGATGAGGGGCCCCTCTTGGAACTCGCGGAGAGTTTTCTTGCTAAACTTTTGCAGCTGCCTCTAAATTCGCACCATCCTCCTTTTCCTCAAGATCGAATTCTCTGCATAGGTTTCCCAGCTTACATAAGGCGCTTCGTGCTACTTCCTCATCAACTTTTGCGTATGTCAAGAGCGACATATCAAGTAAAGCTGCTACCTCCGCATGTGTGAGTGATATGCTTTTCTCCACTCGGCGTCCTCCTCTTTGCGCTTGCAATTGTGCAAAATGCTTGTATGCTTGCAATTCTACTTCCAAGAGGAGTATCGGTTTATTGAGGAGTTATCCTACCTGTAACAATTTCCTGATTATGCGCCGACTGCGTCCATTACTTCGGGAGGTAGGCAGTGTTCGTCTAGCATTAAGATTAGCTTACGAAGGCACTCTTTTGCATTTGATGCAGCGAATATCCTCATCCAACCTTCCTCGACGGCACACAAGAAAGCTTCTTCATTTAGGATGGTGTATTCCCAGTTTGGATATACCTCGATTGCTAGGATTAAATCATCGCCTTTCCAAATGCCGTCATCGTTTCTTAAAGGCGATTGGATTGATATGTGGTAATGCCCCGTTGGAGTTTTTGAGCTGTCGAGGAAAGCAATTACGCTGTACCAATCTTCGGTAAAGTCAAATCGAAGCGCGGCTACATCCTCGCCGAGTATGGCAAGGTCTTCGGGCACGGCAAACTGCGTGATTAGTAAGCCGGGTAACTGGGCAACTAGGTCGTTTTCGAACTTTTGCACGCCGGTTTTGTGTTTCCGTATCTCGAATTTAGCTTTTGCTGGATTGGGATGGGTCAACTATTTACTCCAACGTTAATCTTGCAGCACTTGCCTTTTATTATGAGTCAATTGGCAAACGGAGAGCCTTTTTGACTTTTACAACAAGTTTCTCTGGGTCAAAGGGCTTGACAACATAATCAGAGACCCAAAGCTGTCTTGCCTGATCTACCGTTATACTGGTAGTTTTTGCCGTTAGCATTATGACAGGGATTCTTGATATAAGCCGTCTTGATCTGATTTGCCTTAGTACCTCCATCCCATCCATTAGGGGCATCATAATGTCTAGAATTACAAGGTCGGGTTTTTCCTCCTCAGCCATCTTAATCGCAGTTTGACCATCACCACAGGAAATTACTTCAAAGCCTTCTTTTTCCAACCGAAACTGGATCAAGCGAACGACGTCGGCTTCATCATCTACAATAAGGATTTTTGCCATTTGCCATCCCTCCTTTTTTATTCTTAATTTGCTCTAACGGAAAAAATGAATGCGATGCAGCCAAGATCATCTCCACTCAGGCGCTTTCTGATGGAAGGGCAGATATCGTGAAGCTGAACGTACTGCCTTGACCCTTTTCGCTTTCAACCCAAATTTTTCCTCCATGCATTTCGACTAAGTATCGTGTGATGGCTAGCCCTAGACCTGTGCCGTGTGTGGACTGAACAGCTTGGTCGCTGCTTCGGTAGAATCGTTGGAAGAGCTTTGCGCGTTCTTCGGGTGCAATGCCAATTCCCGAATCTATAACCTTCACAAGAACATTCTTGCCCATCTGATTGGCGGTGATTTTTACCTTCGAATGCGGAGGACTGTATTTGATTGCATTGCTAAGTAAATTGCTTATAATCTGTCCAAGCCTATGCGAATCAGCCTTCACCTTAGAGAGCCCTTCTTCAAAGTCAACAATTATCTGGATGTCTTTCTCATTGGCTTGTGCTTTGAGAGTTTCTATTTCATTTTCCACTACTTCGCTTAGGTCTAAGGGTTGCATAAAAAGTTCAAGGCGGCCAGATTCAATACGCGAGATGTCTAACAAATCGTTCACTAGGGCAATCAGTTTCTCCGCGTTGCGGTTAACAGTGGTCAAAAATTCGCTTTGGAGCGCATTGAGCTTCCCTGTGTGGCCCTCAAGGAGCAGTTTGACATAACCTTGTATTGAAGTTAAGGGTGTGCGAAGTTCATGCGAGACTAGAGAAACAAATTCAGTTTTAAGATGACTTACTTCCTCCAAAGCGCGCCTTGTAACTTCTTCTCTCAAGAGGCGTTCGTCGAGTATGGCTCTCTGAAGCGCAATTGCAGAGGTGCGTGCCGCAGTCTGAAGTAATTCTAGCTCATCGGACTGGAAGCGTCGGGTTTTCTTGAAATACAGACTTAGCACCCCGATTGGTTCATCTACTGGAACCAAGGGGACGCATACTAAAGATTTGTAGCCCTCCATGCGAGCGAAGTCACGCCATGCAGCGAATCGGCGATTGCGCGAAATATCCACTACTGCACATATTTTCTTTTCTCGAATTGCCACCGCTGCTGGGCTTTGACCACTGGGTGTTGATGGATCAAGTGTCATTTGGATGTTTTCATTAGCTACTCTTGTGTATTCATCCGTTGTTCCGTAGATGGCGCCAGTTAGCAGAGTTGTTCCTTCTTCATCAAGCAGTCGCAATGAGCCAAACTTTGCGCCAAAGGATTGCGTTAGGTGGTTAACGATGAACTGAAGCAACGTAGAAACATCAGCTGTAGACGCAAGATATTCAGCCATACGGTAAAGAATTCTTAGTTCCGAGAGTTGTTTGTTTACTTGCTCATATAATCGGACGTTTTCTATAACAACAGCAGCTTGGCTAGCAAGGAGCATCAAAAGGTTCTTGTCTTCTTCGGTAAATGTTTTCGGCTTACTGCTTCCCATCATTAAAACGCCAATTGTCTTATTTTCGAGTATCATGGGAACGCAGAGGAGTGAGGCTACTTTGCCAATTTCTCTAGCTTGCTCTTGAGCCTCCGCTGAGGACGCCACGTCGTTTATTATTAGCGGCTTGCCTTCTTTGGCGACCTTTCCCATTATGCCTTCGCCAACTTTAAGCTTAATGTTGCGCATGGCTGATCGGCTAGTGCCAGACACAGTACCAATGGTAAGCTCGCGAGTTACTTTGTCCACCAAGCGTATGATGCTTTTGTCTGTTCCCAATAGCCGATTGGCTTGATTGATGATAGCGTTGAGAACTGGTTTGATTTTTGGGGATCTGCCTATCGTTTGTATAACATTGAACATTGCATCGAGCGCAATTGATCTTCGCCTTGCTTCTCGAAGGAGGATTGCATTTTCGATAGCTGCGCCAGCTTGGTTTGCTAGAAGGAATATCGGTTCGATGCATTCAGATAGAAATTGCCTTGACTTGTCCCAAAAAATGGTAAGAACGCCCACTGGCGTTTCCTTGTAAGTTATCCTCAGGATGGCGGCAGCTCCAAGCGAATGGCGCTCGGCGGCAATTTTAAGCACAGGGTTGGATGTCAAATCAGTAATTATAATGGGCTCTGGTTCTCTACCAACGATAGGAGGAACCCACTCAGCGGCTTTGTCGGCTAAAATTGTAACTATGTCGTGGTCAAGGTTTTGGCTTGCTGCGTATGAAAAAGTTCCTGACTCACGGTCATGCAGGGCAAACCAGCTTGCTTTTGCGTTGCCTAGTGCTATTGCCGAATTTACGATTGTCCTTACAAGGTCATCAAGCTCGGGCGAAGCGGAGAGCACGCGGCCTATTTCATAAAGCGTTGCCAATTCCCATTGAATGTTTTCCATGGCAAGCACCGCCCGGGGAAATTATGATTATGGATTGAGCCGATGGCTTCTAATTTCTATTTAGATTATATCACTACTTCCATGCCATCGTAGGCTACTGTTATTCCATAAGGTTTGAGGAATGATTCAATCTCATGGTGCATCATTCCAATATTATGAGAGAAGTGAGTAACTATGAACGGGCCCGAATTGTATGAATTATATTTCTCCAGACGTTCCTTTAAGGCGAGAACAGTCTCAAAGCTCATATGTCCGCCTCCGCCAGAAAGAGGACCGCAAGTGCATTCTGAGATCACGCAATCAATCTTTGTGCCCTCTAGGAAGGTCCAGGTGTCATCTTCATATTGGCCCGTATCGCAGTTGTATAGCACGGTTTTATTGCCATCGCTAACTAAGTAATTGAGCGGTATTTCGCCTCCCTGCATATGGATTGCTCTAAGCGGGGTGAATACCATATCGCCTGCCTGAACTGGCTCAAACGGCTTGAGTTGATGAAGGATGATGGCTTCTCCTTCCAAGCGATGCCAGTGTTCTTTTAAGATTGAGACCACTTTGTCATTGCCGTATACATTAAGTGCAGTTGTTCGTCCATGTCCGAACGGTGGTATCAAATAATGGAGCTGGTGATGGTAGAAATGATCCTCGTGAGAGTGGGTGATAAATAAGTGTTCGAGTTTTGAAATGTCAACATTTAGGACTGCTTCGTGATACCAGGCATCGGGTCCAAAATCAATACGGTGCTTGTCGCCAAATTGAATTGCGGCACGACTTCGTATATTCTTGCCGCCAATCTGCCTGGCTTTCTGACAAGTTTCGCAATTGCAGAATAGAGCCGGCCATCCTTCTGCGGCGGCGGTGCCAAGTATTTTTATTTGCAAGTCAACCTCCGTAGTCTATGGTATTGAGAAAGCCGAGACCAGAAGCTCCGTGGATCCTATTGATTTCTGCTTTTCCTTATAAGTTAAACTCAATGGTAGCAATTTTCCTTCCTTGAACATCTACGATAACTGAGCCATCAGCTTCTACTATGAGTTCAGTTCCAGGCTCTTCGTTTAGATTAACCGTTCGTGCCGAAGTAGCTTTATCTACTTTTATTTTTGCGTTATGGACTGGTTGCTCACTTATATTGAAGAAGCGCACGATCAATGAATCTCGGTCTTCAGCTTTCTTGATTGCTGTAACGACCAATGTGGGAGCAGAAACTTCGACAAAGCTATGCTCCGCAGGGAGTTTACCCCTATGTGCGCCGGTTTGGGCAGTAAGCATTGCAACATTAAACTGGTGTGCTTGACGCCAAACCATGGCTTCTTCCCATGTCCCTTTGTGAGGTAGGATTGAGTATTCAAACCTGTGTTTGCCTATGCATTGTGCTCCCGGAGTTGGTATGGCTGTAGGTGTTTCCCCACTTCCGCTCAGATGTCCGACGCATCTCAGCAATGTGAGTGCAATTGTGCGTGCCTCGTCGTCATATACTTCGTGCTCAGGCAGACCTTTATTGATAATTGTCAGCCCTTTTTCGCCGTCGTTAATGTCAACCCACGAGCGTTGTGGATAGAATGGTGCAGCGTTGTGCCATTCCTTTGGCGGTTTAATTTGCCTGGTGACAACGTCAAAGTGTCCCTCAGCGTGCGAGACATCCGTTTCGATGCCGCTTGGGAAAAGAACCCGAAGACGATGATCTTTTGCTTGGTTTTCAATTTCTGTAACAATATCAACCCTCGGAGTCTTGGCTGTCACCGTAATCCATGTAGTTACTGGACAGTCTACTACTTCTTCGGAGCGCCCTTTTCCGTTGGGCTGTGCAGATTTGGGCAATTTAAGAATCATATCTAGGCGAAGTGTTGCAGATACGGGGCTGTTGTCTTCTACGGATATCTTTGGAGCAGATTGAAGCGTAGTTATCTTGCAGTCCTTTATCGGTTGGCGATAATGATATTCATCACCCACATCGCCGCCATCTTCAAGAATTCCAAGATTGCTAAACGTTAAGCCGCCTTCTGCCTCGCCATCGGCAGCCTGCTTATCGGAAACCGTGATTGTGCCCCCAAATACAGTTGCCGTTATTTCTTCATTAGAAAGAGCACCTTCCCAGTATAGTTGGTTGGTGAGAGAATCTTCGAATTTGGGCATTCTAGGTACGGGATTAACACTATAGGTTTTGTAACCACATGCCGGTACATTTTCTGCGATAAATTCAATTACAAACCGCCTAACCATTACCGAGCGCGGAAGTTCTACTGGGGAGAGCACCTGCTTAGCCGCAATGCTTCGTTCGAGCAGTTTGTATGGAATGCGTTTGCCATGAGGGTCAAGTATCTCGATGGCTGCTACGTCTTTTGAGTAGTCAATTGTCGGATTTCCTCTAGTGGGTTCGCCGAGAGGAAACTCGATGGTCGCGGTTACCTTATCCGTTCGGAGCCAATTTAATGTGTTAAAGACGATTAAGCTCTCATTGAGAGTGTTTATCTCAGAGGCAAGGTATTCGAGGCTTCGATTAGTAAGCTCATGGGCAATTTGTTTGACTTGGGCAAATCGCTGCATCATTTCATCATGGACTTGGTCAATGCTGCACCCGCAGATACTGTCGTGCGGGTGATTCTGCATCAATAATTTCCACGCATAGCGGAGGAAATCAGACGGATATTCATTGCCGACCATCCATGCGAATGAGGACAATGGCTCGGTATACTTTTCCAGCCATGTCTCACATTCATGGTTTGCTTGCTTTAAGTAAATGCGGCTGGATAAAGTCCCCGCGAGCACCGATTCATCTCTGTCCTCGCGGAGCTCACCTTTGATTATATTCAATTTCAGTTTGTTCTTTTCGATATCCCTTTGGATAGCTTCAATATATGCGGGCAAAGTACTATGGACAAGTTTGTCCCCTTCCAAGCGTTCGTTCACTCTTCGGATGATATCGGGAAGACCTTCTTGCGGCTCGAGGTGGTCAACGCCGTTCATTAAAAGAAGCTGCGACGTCGCTGCATGAGGCGCCATCATATTCCTGATTTTTTTTGTATATTCCACCGCCTCTTCTGTATCTGATGGGAATCTTTGGGCGTTGTTATACCAGAAAGCCATAAGAGAAGCTAAAACCTTCGAACCGTCCGGCGATTCCCATATAAACTCCATTTTTCTCCCGTCGGTTAGTTGAAGTCCCCGTCCAAAGATGCAACTTTTAATGCCGAACTCCTGCAAGATTTGGGGCATCTGAGATATATTGCCGAACTGATCAGGTAGGTAGCCGACTTTCATTATGTTGCCAAAATTAGAAGCTATCCGATTGCCAATTAACAAATTCCGGATGGTGGACTCGCCGCTTACAAGGAACTCATCGTTAAGCTGATACCATGGGCCAACAAGTATCCGTCCTTCTTGTATGTACTTTCGGAGCTTTTCTTCGTTTTGTGGTCGAATTTGGAGATAATCTTCAAGGATTATTGTTTGCCCATCGAGGTTAAAATACTTGAAGTCAGGATCGGTATCAAGAATGTGAAGCAAATGGTCAATAAGGTCAACTAGCCTAATGCGAAATTGTTGAAACGTTAAGTACCACTCGCGGTCCCAGTGAGTGTGTGAGACCACATGCATGGTATAACCCATCAAAGCCTCCTCCACAAAAAGTAGATCGCTATTTTCTGCGAAAAGTCTTGTTAAACAAGAATGTTTTCGTAGATTTTAGCTTTTTCTTTTTATGCTTAATCAAGCGAGAAATTAGTATTTTGCCTTGCCCAAGACTTCAATTTGGCCGCCGCGGACCTCGTATACAGTTATCGTGTTCGTCCGTGGATTTGCAACGACAAACGATGGCGCGTTTGGGTAAGTGGTGAGTTGGGCAATAGCAGGAGTTATAATCTTTGCCGAAGGAAATAACCAAGCGCCTAGCACTGCACCGACTAGTAAAGCAATCAGTGAGATAAGGAAATATCTGACCCACATTGTCCATACCTCCTGCCAACCGTACGATTCGTGTATGCGGTTGGCTATTCCTTCTTACCCAACATGCAGTTGTTACAATCAATTTGATTTTGCCCGCGAATTAAATTGCCCTGATCTGTGGAAGAATAAAAATGAAAAATATCCTTTGGCGAAGTGTTGTTCTTGTTTTGAGCTTGGCGGCATGTTAAACTATCATTAGCTGGCAATATAACTCAGCGCATTGGTTGCGGCTGAAACATCCTACCGCAGCCGAGCGTCAAATTTTATGAACATAGTAGGCAAGGGTGGGGCATCTGCGCAATGTTAACTCGACGTTTCTTACCGTGCGCCGTTTCAATAGCATTACTGGTCGGATTTTTCTGCTCCGCAGCTTCGGGACAGGAGCTAACGGGGCGAATGGCAAATATCAGCTCCTCGGCAAACCACTATGTAGCAAGTTCTGTCAGCGGATTGCAATCTCTAACCGGCGTTGTTGACGTCATGCTAGGCAAGAATATGAAGGGCCCATACTATTTATCTTGGCGGCCTGTAGAGCAAGGAACTGAGAACGTCCAGCTCAATGGCAGGCGGCTGCAACGAGACAAGGATTACACGATAGACTACGCATCTGGAACAATTGCTTTTACCGAAGCAGTTGATTCGAAGAGCATAATTCGTATCGAATATTCCCGTGATCCTCAAAAAGCGGTGCAAAACACCACGCCAACAGTGCTTCCAATGTCTTATGACCTTTTAAGGAAGCAGGATGCCAGTCTCCAATTACTAGGCTTATATAAACAGGGCGATGCAAATAATCAAAATCCTACCGACATAACGGTTTTCGGCTTTGCAGGAGAGCGGAAGTCAAAGGAAGCGGCTATGTCCTCGATGTTTCTTTATGGAGGCGAAGGCAGCTCGAGTACATCTGATTCCGACAAGTCTTTTCTTGACCAGTCAGCACTTAAGCTTGGCGGCTCTACAAAGACGGATGATTTCCAATTAAACATGTCATATGCGAGGATTGGAGAGCATTTTGCTGGCGCCAAGGAATACAAGCTCCAGCAGGGCTCTGAGGTAATGGATTTTCTTGCGGTATACAATCCGACGGACGTCCTCACGCTAAGCAGTTCATTCAAACGGAGCGAGAATCTCAAGGAGGAAAAGAAGGGTGAGGTCCTTTCCACGACCGAACACAAAATAGTTGTTGACCCTAAAGATTCGTCCAAGCTGACTTTGTTGCATAAGGAAGTAGATAAAGAGAAGCGCGATGCTGATGAACAAAAGACTATTACCGACAGGCTCCAGCTTGAGGGAAAGCTTGGCGAAAAAGTCTCAGCTACAGCTGTTCATGAAACGACAAGTGCAATGGTTGGTGATATTGGAAGCAAAATTACAACAAATGAGCTTTCGCTTGATGCTGCCGCCGCTCCTAATGTTGCTGTCAAGAGCAAGATTACACAGAAGGATTCCAGCGAGACTGGCGACGAAGTCGGGTTGCGATTTGATGTAAATGCTATGCCCTCGAAAATAGTTGGAATTGACTTTAATGTTAGCCATACAGAAGCCGACGCAGCGGGACGAGATGATACTCAAAAGCTTAGGCTAACGGCAAATCCGAGCTCGCGGTTGAGCTTTGAAATAGGCTTGGCGCGTCGAGATTCTTCTCTAGAAGGTGATGAGGAAGGCCAAACTTTGAAGCTTACGTCAAATCTGATGAGCAAGCTTAAGCTGGAAATGGATTACTCAAACCTTGATTCGAGCATCAGGCAATCGGAAGAAGTCGGCAATCTTCGCCTTTCAACGTCTCCTCTGGAATACATGACAATATTTGCGGCTGTGGGTCAACGCGAGATGGGCGACGTGCGCAATTTCAGCAAAGAAGCCCGGATGGAATTGCCCATTCAGCCATACTACCCTTAGCGGAGGTTACAGGGAGATCGAAAGCAACGGGTCTACAGTTGCGCGGGTAACAGAGGTTGCCGCTTCTACGAAGCCGGCGGGATTTTTGGAGTTTTCGGGCGCCTACAAACAGCGTGAAGCGGACAATCAAGAGGACCTCAATACTTTGGACTTGGCTCTTAAGCTTGATGCAGGTGGACCGTTTAAGTTTTTTGGCGCTTATGCATTTAACCCAGAAGAAAAAGGCATGGTGCAGCGGACTTACAGGCAAACGCTGGGGCTTACTTCTGAACTTGGTAGGCTAAAATTGCACGGAGGCTTCACACTTAAGGACGATTACCTGCTCAGCAAACGCAGCGAAGTGACCGAAGTCGGAATGGATTACCGTTTATCTCCGAGATCCACAATATCAACAGGGTATAAGCTTGATGAGTATATTGGCCAAGGAATGCTAGGGACATCAAGCTATTTCTTGGGTTACACGCGTCGCGTTGGCTCGGATTTCAATCTGTATCTGGGTGGAAAGCTTACAACTTACGAGGGAGACGCGGCGTTAATAGAGAATCGCGTCGAGTATGAGGCTGAAGCAAAGCTCGGTATTAAGTTCTAATAGATCACTTCTTCCAACAAGCAAGCTAATCTGACAAAAGGAGGCAATAAGTGCCACAGACCGAATTAAGACCGATTGCTGGCGCATGCAGGCATCTCAGGGGGCGATACAAGATCGAGCAGAGAGGACGTTCGCCTGTTCCTGAACTTGAGCTAATAAGGTATGAGTGCGAGCGCAAGTATCCGGTTGAAACCGACGAAGAGATAGAAAAATGCATGTCAGCGCGACTTAGGTGCTGGCGTGAGGCAGGTGGGGCTGAAAAAGAAGAGACTCCACAAGAAGAAACGCCTAATTGAGTTCGACAGCAGTTTGTTATCATAAACAGAAAGGGCCTGAAATTGGCTGGTTCTACCCATCCAGTTCCAGGTCCTTTCTGCATTATTACAAGGCGAGGAGAAGGAGGCTGCTCTTTGCCGCTGGCATTAGCGGTTGTTTTGCTTCTTCTACGCCGCTAGTGTTTGCATTGAAAGTGAATCCTGAGTCATAAGCTTTGCGATATCAAGCCCTGACCATGTCAAGGCGATTTCTTCCGTTAGGTGCGGGCTTAAGAGTTCGGAGTTTATTTCCGCCCTAATAGTATCAGTTCCATCGTGGACAACAATTTCGTCGTCCATATGTCTACCCTCAGGCAAGTTAGATCCCGGGCCAAGTACCGACCCAAAGATTTTTGCATTCCTGCCAACAGTAGTCTTAGGGCTTAGTATGCTGTGTGTGATATGAGCTTTTTCGTCTACTAAGCTCAAGTCACAAATAACCGCAAATCTTCCAAGCGAAGCGTCACGGCGAACAACAGTCCCGTTGCCCACATAGCAGGGCCCGGAGAGCTTAACCGAAGGGTGAATATCTGATTTGGCACCCAACCATATTCCATTGGCAACCTGATTGGCTGAAAGGTTAAGTTTAACCTTTCCGATTAGCGCATCGAAGTGTACGTTTCTGTATTGCGCTAAATTGCCAATGTCACACCAGTAGCCTTCAGCTCGGAATGCATAGAATGGCTCTTGGTTTTGGAGCAATCTGGGGAACAAGTCTTTGCTGAAATCAAAGAAAGTATCATACGGTATTGAGCTTAACACTTCTGGTTCAAGCACATATATCCCTGTATTAACTGTGTTTGTGAAGACTTCCGAGGGTTTGGGTTTTTCAATAAAGCGTTTAATCTTGCCATCTTTGGCGGTTTCGACAATTCCAAATTGCGTGGGATTTGCGACTTCGTAAAGCAGCATCGTTGCAATGGCTGATTTCTTCTTATGAAACTCGATTGCTGATGTTAAATCAAAGTCGGTTACCGCGTCGCCGGAAATAACAAGGAACGTGTCATTAAGTACAGGCTGGATTCTCCTCAATCCGCCGGCAGTTCCCATAGGCGTGTCTTCAAGCGAGTATTGAATATTTACAGCCCATCTAGAACCCCCTCCAAAATAATCAATAATTTGCTCTGGCTTGTACGCTAGTGTGATTACTATGTCGCGGATGTCATGATTCTTCAAAAGCTCGATTGTATGTTCTAGCACCGGTTTATTAAAGAGGTTGACCATTGGCTTGGGAGTTGTAGAGGTAAGAGGGTGAAGGCGCGTTCCCTTGCCGCCGGCAAGAATCACAGCTTGCATACAAATACCTCCTTGGGGTAATTAGATTTGGTTTGCCTGGCAAAATTACTTGCTTTTTTGCGCGCGGCTTGTACCAAAATTATCGGCTGAAATGAGACGAAGGCTCAGGGTAATAAGAGGTCATTTGAGAATAATATTTTCGTGGACCTAAGTTCTCGCAACCGTAAAGTCAGGTAAAAATAATGTCGTGGAAGGTTTTTGACACCATAAACCTTGAGTGCTAAAATCCTCAAAAGACGGCACATTAGACGCCGCCCCAAAACCGTTCGGAGGTAAGTTATGTCTATCGTTACTGGAGTCATTGGTTGCGGAAGCTTCGCGCGCGGCATTCACCTTCCAAATATTGCCAAACTTCCTCAGTTTGAGCTTAAGGCTGTGGCAGACCTAAACAATGAGCTTGCAGAAAAGGCGGCAAAGGATTTTGGGGCTAGTTATGGCACTTCCGAATATGAGCGCCTTCTGGAAGACGATGATATCGAGCTTGTTGTAATCTGCACACCTCACAATAGCCATGCTTCTTTGGCGTTGGAAGCCTTAAATGCAGGAAAGCATGTTCTTGTAGAAAAGCCTATGGCGTTGAGGCTGGAAGAAATTCCGCCGCTAATAGAGGCGGTTAGGAGTTCTAACCTTGTGTTTTCCGTTGGGCTCAACCGCAGATATTCTCCACTAATACAGAAGGCGAAAGATTTAATGGTTGGGCGAAAGGGACCGTCCATGCTAAGTTATCGGATTGTTGACCAACTATGGCAGCATCCTTGGGCGTTAGATCCAGAGGTAGGCGGTGGACGTATTCTTTCTGAAACAGTTCATGTTTTTGATGTTTGCGCTTATCTCTTAGGTTCAGAACCCAATCGAATATTTGCCGAAGGTGGAGCCCTTACTCATCCGGATATGCCGGATACTCAGGACAATGCGATAATGGTCCTGAAATTCGATGATGGATCAATAGTCTCAATCGTTCATGGAGATTTGGGGAACGCTGCATATCCAAAAGAGCGCATTGAAATGTTTATCGGCGGCAAGACAATCGTGATTGATAATTTTGAACACCTCGAGGCTGTTGGGTTTGGCGACCCTATTCATATCAGGCTACCCGAGGTTGACAAAGGCTTCGTCCAAGAACTTGAGGCATTGTCGTGCGCAATTGAAGGCAATGCTTCAGGCGATTTGGTTACCGTCATTGATGGCGCTCGTTCGGTTTTGTGCGCAATAAAGGCGATAGAATCCATTAAGACTGGTTTGCCGCAAAAAATTGAGCTCCAGTCCATTATTTAAAGCGTGGGGATTTAGAATATGCGAAAAGTTCGGGTTGGCACGGTTTCTTTTCTCGTGGATGAACAACCGCATACCATTGAGCTAAACGTTGAGCGCGGGATGGCGTATATTGATGGAGCGGCAGCTTTGGGTTGTGATATTGTGTGCTTGCCGGAGCATTTCAACACGGTAAATGTTCGCTTCGACGAGAATGATGCAATAAGGGGTGCAGAGCTTATACCCGGTCCGCTTTCCGATCGCCTATCAGCCAAAGCTTCGCAAAATAGGATGTATATCGTGGCTAACTTTCCAGTGTTGGAGGGAGGAAAACGATTTAACCAGACGACTTTCTATGGCAGGGATGGAAGCATAATCGGCAGATACCGCAAGGTCCAGCCTACAGCAAGTGAATATGCGGTATACAATGTCATTCCCGGAGATGAATTGCCTGTCTTCGAACTTGATTTTGGGATGGTTGCATGCATAATCTGCATGGATATCTATTTCCCTGAAATAGTAAGGATCTATTCCCTTAAAGGAGCGGAGATTGTATTCTGGCCTACGGTAGCACATGGACCCAGTGAGTATAATTTGGAGACTCAACTTTGCGCGCGGGCAATGGACTACTCGGTTTATATGGTGGAATCAAATCTGTCTATGAGCCAGCCTTATGCGCCATATTCGGGCAGATTTTATCCGGGCAGAGCAAGGATTGTTGACCACGATGGTCATATTATCGCCGATACAGGTCATCGCCCCGGCATTGCGTTTGCCGATATTGACCTTGATGAACCGCGGCTTGGTTCGCAAATTGTTGGAATACGAGAGCCGGACGTAATGAAAGATGACCTAGCTCGCTTGGTTAGGCTTGATCTCTATGCCAGAGAATTTGCTGCTTTGGATAAAACTAGGAATCGCGTTTACTAATACTGGCGAAATGCCCCGCATCAGCCCGTAATTATCGCTTAAATATCATTTCGACAGCGATTACGCCACGGTTGACCTTCAGATTTGTTTGCCTAGTTCTTCGAGGGCTTGCCTAGCCAGCGAATATGTTGAGTCCAATCCTAATGCTCGCAGGTACTCTTCCTTAGCCTCAGTTAGGTTGTGCGCCTTATGATATGCTACGCCTAGGTTGTAGTGTGCCTTTGGTGAAGTTGGGGCGACATCAACTGCCTTTACCAATGTCTCGATAGACTTTTCGAGCTGATCAAGTTTTGCATAGGCGTAGCCAAGGTAGAGGTGGAGGTCCAAATCCTTTGGATTTTCGCGTAAAGCCTCTTCAAGGAACTCGACGCTCTCATTATAAAGGCCTTCGCGTAGTAATTGGATGGCCTTTTCGCGGGCTGATGGTTCGGTGGGCGTCATATTCGAACGCCTCCTTTGAAGAGTTTGGATTACTAATCAAAGCAAAGCTATGATTAGTACATATAATCAATACGGCGCTCATTAAATATTTCCTTCTGCAAGGTTAAAATTTTCTGGAATCAAGCAGTACTATACGAAGACATTTATAGATTAAGTGGCTTTGATTATGGCTTCTTTAATTTGGGTAGCAAATAAGTTGTTATTTTGATATTGTGAGGTTTGTGCTAAATGATCAAGAAAATACTTTTGCCAACCGATGGTTCTCCATTTGCTATTAGGGCGGCAGAGTCTGCCGCTGATATTGCAAAGCGATATGGCGCTGGTGTGACGATGATTACCGTAGTTGAGATGCCGCCCCAAATTGGGTTGCAAAAAACTTTACACGAAGATGAAGAATTCCGAAAACATTTGGAATTGCATGCAAAGGCGGTGCTTGAGAACACAAGATATGTTTTAGAGCAGACAGGGGTTGATTTTAAGGAAGAAATTGTGTTTGGGTCTGCTGTGTCATCTATACTTCGCTATGCTCGCGAGGGATCGTATGATTTAATCGTGATAGGGCGACGAGGTGCCGGCACCAGCGCAATTGAGCAGATTCTTTTGGGAAGTGTTGCTGAGGGTATTCTTCATGAAGCTACTTGCGCGGTTTTGCTTGTGCCTATAAAGTGAATTTCCTATCTCAATCTAGAAGCGCCGTGCGGCTTGAAGTAGAAAAGTTACTCTGTTGTTATCTTCAATAAGAACCGTAAAATCAGTTCTTGGGTAAATCATGTAACTAATTCCAAGGCTCGAAAATAAACGGTTTGAAACTAGGGATCTGCTATATGTAATAGACAGTCTTTCCGTCAGAGAAGTACTTACGTTCAAAATTAGCGGAATATCAAACCCCGGTTCTATTGCTATAATGAACGGTCCTGTTTCGAATTCTTCAAAAAGGCTCGGAAGTGCAACACCAAGTAAAATTTGTGGTAGCTGTCTTTGCAAAACTTGACCAAAGGGTTCACCTCTGAGCAAGGCTTCAATTTGTGTGGGCTGGAAGACTAATCCAAGTGCTTGTTCCCTAGTTAAGCCGGGCGGGGAGCTAGTTACGTCTATGTCTAAATCGCCAGCTGGTCCTGATATATCAAAGTTTACAGTGTATCTTGTAATTCGACCTGTTACAGGCGAGACAGTTGTTATTCTAGTACTTGCAACCACATTGACGCTGATTTGAGATTCTGGCGGACGGAAAACAAGAGTGGCAGTTCCACCGGGTTCTAGATTAAAAGTTCTTCCGGGATAGTCCAAAGAGCCTTTCGTAATCGCGAAAGTCCCAACAATTACCGGTTTGTTGAGATCTCCATTAATACTGATTGGTCCGACAATACTGGCGTTGAGTTGTCCTCGTCGGACCTGCACGTTATCCGCTAGGGTTGCAGAAACCTCAAATTTTGGGTTGAAGGCAAAGTGGCTGGGTGGCAAGAAGGAGGGAGGCATTTCTACAGGTGCTTCCATAAAAGCATCATTTACGATAATTTGTCCTTGAATCAGGGGCGAAGGAAACTCATTTGTCATAGTAAGGTATCCGGTTGCGCTAAGTCGTATACGTTCTCCGTATGTGCCTGTGATATTTGAGGCTCGAAGATTTAGATCATCGAGCCTAACAAAGTTTGTGAAAATGGCAGAAGATAAATCGGGGAAAGCTATGTTTCCGCCAACCGAGAATGTCCCGCCTGCCGAAGATGCACCACTAAACTCTTCGATTAGCAATACGGAGTTTTCGAAATTTGCGTTGATTTTTAAGTTTGTGAAGTCGTTCTCGAAATGGTCCAGCCTGACTGTGCCATCTTTGATTGTAAGGTTGCCTCTCAACTGCGGCTCCTCAAAGCTTCCATTGATCGAAAGGTTAATATCTAGGCTCCCACTAGCGGATTTAATTAAGGGAGTCAAGCTTGCAAGCGTTGAAAGATCATGGGTTGGGACCTCAACTTTGATGTCAACTGGTTGATCGCGTGGGATTCCAAGAGGTCTTAGGTAAAACGGAATCGAGCCTGAAACGACGAGCTGATTTGAGTTGATTGTAGCTGTAACATAATCTGAGGTTAATCGGTTGTTGGCAATCGTAAGATGTTCGGCGGTAATATTATCGAAGCGCAAGTTGCGAATTACAGCGCTTTTTACCTCAGCAGACATTTCAACAATTGGCGTATCGGTCGTTCCTGACGCGCTTAGTTCAAAAGTAAGTTTTCCCGCTAGCTCCGGCTGATGGAGAAACTGCCCGAGTATTGCAAGGGGGACATCCTCACCTTTGCCAGTTAGGTTAATTTTACTTTTGGGACCGATTGAACCTTGAATACTTGCCGCATGGCTGTCGGAACTCAGCTGAAGTTGATCTATAAGCCATATGCCTTGGGAAAGCCGCGCGCTACTGGTGATTGTTCCAACTTCTTGCCCGCCAATTATTATGTTTGACCCATCAATATTCACGTTTCCCGATGGCTGTTTAAGGAGATTGGTAAACATAGCATTTGCCGTTACTACACCGGATGTAGGTTTTGGGATTGACTGAAGAAACGATCGAAGTTCCTTGCCTTGCTCGGTACTTACTATTGGTGCATTTTGCAATATGGCAAGTATGCGCTCGACATTAACTGATGTTGCCGAAGACAGAATATCGAACGATTTGTCTGTCCTCCTATAAGTTGCCTGAGGAACCTCGATAGCGCCTGTTTGCGAGGAAAGTTTTGCTCTAGAAAACAAAATCTGGTCTTTTTTCCATGAAAAACTTGCAGACAATTGATCGAAAGGTTCGTTGTTGATTGCTGGCGCAGTTGACTCAAGCATGCCGGAGATAGTTGGGTCGGCAAATGTTCCGCTTATGTTTCCTGCAAGCGATAAAGGACCATTGAGAACTGCATATGGTTTGATTATTGGGTTTAGTAAACTAAGCTCAAGGTTTTCACCTTGAAATGCTGCTTCAACTCTGCCAGACGTTCCAATTATACCGCTGCCAGATATTAGCATTGCGCCTTTTCTGGCATAAAAACTGGTGAGTGCGGTCTCGCGCCTAATAGTATTTAGCGCGAACTTTGCCTCATCTATGTCAACGCCGGAAACCGTAGCATTGCGCACGGTGACATCTCCTTCAGCCATCAAGTTGGGATAACTACCTTTTATTCTTAGATCTGCAGAAGCAATTCCATTGACTTGCAGCGGTTCGCCAAACAAAGCAACCAGTTTCTCTAGAGGCAGTTGCCGTCCTTGTACGCTGAGGTCTGCTTTCACAGGGAGCTTTGGCGTGAAAGTAATTTGCCCAACTGTAGTTATATTAGCATCTCCTGCTTGAAGTGCAGCGTTTCTTAATATCAATTCTTTTGTAGTTGCAATAAGTTGGCTGGTTAATAGGTCATATTCTGTTCCGTTTATGGTTCCATTATTGACTTTGATTTCTCCGGAAAGCTTAGGATTAGATATCATACCAGAGAGTATGCCTTTGAAGTTTGCGGTGCCAGCAAACTCTTCGTAGCCAAGGGGTTTAAGGAGGGTTTGGATGTTGATGTTATTGGCTGAGACATTTATGCCAAGTATGCCGTCTACTGTCATGCTTCCTTTTGCTGTGACTGATCCTTTCAAAGTGTCAATAATTGCGTGGTTTATTATTATCTTGCGGTTTTGCCAAGCAATGCTTCCTGCTCCTTTCTCAATTAGGATTCCGGGTGCAACGCTACGGTCAATGATAATTTCAGCTTGAGCCATTTTGGGCCCAGCAAAGACAATATTCGCTTGGCTTCGGCTTACCGTTAGGTTGCCAATTTTTCCATCCCTTACATTAGCCAATATCTTTGCAGTGCGAAGTTTTCTGAGATAGTCAATTGAAAATTTGGCATTTGCCAATCCTGAGATTTGTCTGGCAAACTGAGGTGGAAATTTGGCAAGGTTTATGTTGGATACCTCTCCAGAAGCTGTAATTCGCTTGCTTTTAATAAAGACCTGCGAACTTAATCGGACGTTTCCTATTTCGGTTCTTGCTGTTAGGCGATTGATGCTTATGACGCCTTCGCGATAGAAGCCTTGTGCTGATAAAAGACCCACTTTTTTGTTAAGAATGACCGCATTGGGGACCATTACCACAGCTTTAACAAACGGTTGCTCGGATGTTCCGGTTACAGAAGCGCTCAACTTTGCGGGAGATTGCCAGCGGGTTCTTGGAATTTTTGGAAGCGATCTCACGGTTTTCTCAGTCGTGTTGAGATTGAGTCTATTGGATGTAATGTGCAAGCTGAGCTGACTTGGAGTGAAACCATATATTTTGCCCTGAATTTTGAGCGGTGAATGATTTAATTGCCCACGACCGACTAGCGTTAGTTTGGCGCCTACAAAATCTATGTTAGCCGTGAAGGGACGTATAGGTGAGTTCAGATATAAGCTTGTGATACTTGAGTCTCTAAGGTTGACCGTTCCGCGCGCGGTGATTTTCTGAGCTTTCGATTGAAGGAGTACTACCTTGGCACTAAATTTACCCTGACTTATGTTCCAAGGACGAATATCTGAGAAGTAGTCAAGCCAATATGGAGCATTTGCGTTTGAGATGCTCAGGGTCAAATTAGTCGTGGGCGTATTTACTCCCCATCTGCCAGTTACGCGAACGGCTTGAATCCGTTTGGCAGAGCCTTGTCCACTAAGGTCGATCGAGAACCATTTAAGCGGTGCAAAATCAAGGCTACCTGATATATTAGTTAACCTGTTGGTTGCGGGCAACTTTGAAAGGCGTGCGGCATGGTCTACAATGCTGAGCTGTCCAGACCGTATGAAAACCTTTCCTCTAAAGCGTTTCTCGGGCGGGACTGGAGGGAGGCGAAGAAGGTCTTCGAAGTTTCAGACGCCTTGCTTGTCCCTAGCTATTCTTAGACGTGGGTTTATCAAAGTAACAGATTTGATACTGCCTACAAAATTTCCGCTGCGGACAAAGTCTATGAAATTGAGGGAAATTATAACTCGTTTAGCAGTGAAAGCAGTTCCTTGCTCAAAAGTTTTGCCGTCTGCAATGGAAAGATCGCTTATGATTAAAGTCTCCAAATTGGCAAGCTTTGCAGACTTCACGCTTACTTGTCTAGAAATTCTTGAGGCTAGCTCAGCTTCGACAACTCTTGGAATAGAGGCAAGCAATTGGTTAATCTGCTTTGAAATGCCAAAAAAGAGTATCAGTGCAAGAATAATAAGGGCTACTGCAATTATTAGGACGAGTATTTTTGATCGCATAAAGAAGGCTCCGCAACAAATTGTCATATTTGACAATACCCAGCAGTACAGCTCACTACTACAAAACTACTGGCAAACAAAACGAAAATTAGTTTCCAGCTGTGTCGAAAGAATATCTAGGCGAATTGACGCTAACTGTATAACAATTTCTGTCTTCAGTTTCGCGTTTTTCTTTGTTGGGTAATCGGTATATGAATGGTGTTTATCGAGATTACACTGAGTTTTAGATACGACCATGGGCAAGCAAAGTAGTAGGAGGATTACCGATGGCAGCTGGATTTACCGAAGTTTCTGCGAACGATTTGCGACGCTTCTGCGATCCAAACATATTTAAATTTGAAACCACCGATGAAATACCGGTACTTGAAGGCACGGTCGGTCAGGATCGGGGCGTCAGTGCTCTTAATTTTGGGTTTGATATTAAGACGCGCGGCTTCAATCTTTTTGTTTCGGGTCCTACAGGCACCGGCAGGAATTCGACGGTACAAGCATTTCTCGCGGAACAAGCCAAAAGCGAACCCATTCCTAATGATATTTGTTATGTGAATAACTTTAGGGAGCCGGACAAGCCCAACGCTATATTTTTGCCGCCGGGAATGGGAACTCAGCTTGTCAAGGACATGAATGAGCTTGTGGAAGCCGCGAAGAGGGAAATCCCGCGTGCGTTCGAGGACGAAAATTACGAAAAACGGAAAAACGAAATATTGAACGAGGTTCAGCAACAGCGAGGCAAGATGCTTGCCGAGTTACAAAAGCAAGCCGAACAAATGGGCTTAGCTATGGAGGTAACTCAAATTGGTATAATCACTGTTCCTCTGATACATGGCAAACCGATTTCACGTGAGGAATTTGAACGCCTTCCGGAAGAGTTAAAGGCAGAGATTCAGAGACGAAGCGAAAAACTACAGGAAATGATCAGGCAAAGCCTTGCGAAGGCACGCAAGCTTGAAAAAGAAGCAAGCGAGCGAATTGATCGTCTTGATCGTGAGGTTGCGCTGTTCGCGATTGGTCATCTACTTGATGAATTGTTCGACAAGTACAGAGAGCATGAAGAGGTGATTGAGTACCTCCAACAAGTTAGAGATGATATGATGGATCACTTGGAGGATTTCAAAGCGCCTGAGAAGCCAAAAGTCTCAATTCCAGGTCTTGAAGAGCTTCAAGCTGGACCATCTTTTGAGCGCTATACTGTAAATCTTATTGTTGACAATTCGTATCAGAAAGGCGCACCAATTGTCATTGAAAATAATCCTACTTACTACAATTTAATTGGCCGTGTTGACTTCAAAGCAAGATTGGGTGCACTTGTAACAGACTTTACGCAGATTAAAGCTGGTGCGCTCCTCAGGGCAAACGGCGGCTACTTGGTTTTGCAAGCCCTTGATGTACTCCTAAGCCCAATGTCTTGGGATGCATTGAAACGCACCCTCCGAAGTGGCGAGGTTCGTATAGAAAATATCGCTGAATATTATGGTTTGATTCCGACGTCAACGTTAAAACCAGAGCCGATTCCAGTAGATGTTAAAGTTATTCTGATTGGTAGTCCGCTTGTTTATCACCTGCTATACGCGTTGGATGAAGATTTTCGCAAGCTTTTCAAGGTAAAAGCCGACTTTGACATCGAAATGGATAGAACCGACGAAAACATCGAAAAATATGCCCAATTTATTGCGGCTAGGGTGAAAGAATGCAACCTTAGACCATTCCACAAAAGTGCGGTGGCAAAGGTTGTGGAGTATGGCTCGCGCTTAATTTCAGATAAGGAGAAGCTTTCCACTCGGTTTATTGAGATTGCAGACCTTGTCAGCGAAGCAAGCTTCTGGGCTACCAAAAATGGTAATTCGGTTGTCATGGCAGAGGATGTTCAAAAGGCGATTGAGGAAAAAGTCTACCGCTCGAATTTGATTGAGCAGAAGATTCAGGAGCTAATAGAACAAGGCGTGATAATGATAGACACCGACGGCGCGGTCGTTGGCCAGGTAAATGGTCTTTCTGTTTACCAAATTGGCGACTACGCGTTTGGTAGGCCTTCAAGGATAACTGCGCGGACGTTCATTGGCAAGGCTGGAGTAATAAACATTGAGCGCGAAGTCAAGCTTAGTGGGCCCATTCACAACAAGGGTGTTATGATTCTTTCTAGCTATCTGGGGTCTAAGTTCGCACACAACAAGCCTCTTACTCTCAGCGCAAGCCTTACATTTGAACAGCTATATGAGGGCGTCGAAGGGGATAGTGCATCAAGTGCGGAGCTTTATGCCTTACTATCAAGTCTTTCAGACGTCCCAATTAAGCAGGGTATTGCAGTTACTGGCTCTGTCAACCAAAAAGGCGAGATTCAACCTATTGGCGGTGCGACGGAAAAGATTGAGGGGTTTTATGCCGTTTGCAAGGCAAAGGGACTAACAGGCGATCAGGGTGTAATCATCCCACATCAGAATGTCCGTCATTTGATGCTGAAGGAAGAAGTAGTAGATGCGGTAAGAGAAGGCAAGTTCCACATCTGGCCCATAAAGACAATAGAGGAAGGGATAGAGATTCTTACAGGCGTCCCGGCGGGCGAGAGAGATCTGAAAGGAAATTACCCTCCGGATTCTGTATTGGGCCGTGCAGATGCAAAGCTGCGGCTGTTTGCGGAGACTGTCAAGGAATATGGTGAAGCTCCCGAAGAAAAAAAGCCAGAAGAGGAGGAGGAAGAGCGCCTTGCCGCCAGCGGTCCTGAATAGCGATATTAGTTATTCTATACCACGTGTTTATAGGTTGTAACTTCCCATCAAGCCAATCTCTAGTTTTCAAGCGGCAATAAGATTTATTTTTTTACCTTCGAGGAAGCTTATTATATTTTCCTCAGTCGTTTGCATAATGCGAAGGAGTGCTTCTTGGGAGTAGAAGCCAATGTGGGGAGTGATCACGACGTTGTCGCGGTGGAGAAGGGCATAGCTTAGAAGTATTTCTCGAAGTTTCTCGCGCGGGAGCTTTTGAACCAACAAGGCAGTTTCTTCTTTTATCGCTTCTTCGCCTTCGAAAACGTCAAGACCGGCGCCGCTGAGAATCCCCTTATCAAGTGCCGCGAGAAGCGCTTCGGTTTCTACTATTGCTCCTCGTGCAGTGTTGATCAAGATTGCCCCACGCTTAATAAGCTCAATGTTATTGCTGTTTATCATGTGGTATGTCGCATTTGTGAGCGGCACGTGCAAGGTTATTATGTCCGACCGCTGGAGAAGTTCTTCGAAAGGAACGTATGTGAATCCAAGTACTTCTGCAAGCAGCGGTTCTTGGCGGACGTCATATACGAGCACCTCCATCCCAAATCCCTTTGCGATGCGCACAACATGTAAGCCGATCCGTCCTGCGCCAACGACTCCAATTGTTTTTCCTTTGAGGTCGAAGCCGCGTAGGTTCTCCAGCGAGAAGTCAAGCCGCGAAGTGCGCATTGTTGCCTTGTGGATTTTGCGTGATAGGGAGAGAATTAGTCCGAAGGCGTGCTCGGCAACGGTGTTTTCGCCATAAAATGGTACGTTTGCAACAGAGATATGCCGCCGCTCGCATTCCTGAATGTCAATATGGTCATAGCCGGTCGAGCGCGTGGCGATCATTCGAAGTTTAGGTAGCTTGTCTAGCGTTGGTTTTCTGAGGTCGGAATAAATGAAAACCGACACTATCTCTGCATTCTCGGCTAAAATTGCCGTATCTTCTGTAAGTCTTTCGCGATAAAGCCTCGGCTTGTGCTCTTGAAGTCGGCTTGTGCGGATAAACTCTTCTTCCCAGTCTTCAGCTTCGAAGAAGACAATATTACTGTTTTGTTTTGTCTTGCCACCCTCAAGGACAATCAACTTTTTCTCCATCTTACGTTTATATTCCCCCTTACGCCACGTATGCCGGGCGTTTCTGCTGCTGCTTGCTCAGCTTCTTTTTTCTGGTACAGAAAGTCAACCTCGCCTGATAAAGTTGCAATTCCATCTTCAACCGTTACGGTTATTTTTCGCGGGTCGAGCCTTGGAACCCGTGTAAGCTCGGCTTTAATCAGTTCCTCCAAAAGGTGGTCTGATACTGTTTCTGATGGCAAAACTGCTATTTTGTCTACGACGCCAGCAACGCCGTACGTGTATTTCGCTGTATCAAGCGCTGCCCATTTTTCCATTGGGGTTACTACTTCACCGGCTAAAGTTGCAATGCCATTCTCGACCTTTACGCATATGTCGTCTGATCGAATGCGGGCATCACGCTTGAGGGCTCGTCTAATATTGTCGGCAATTTCTTCGTCGCTAACCAACTTCTGCGGACGTGCTATTATGTTGCTGATAACTTCAGTCACGCCAGCAATGCGGCTTGCATCTTCCTCAGCGGCGATTTTTTCTGCAAGGCTCTCAACGACGCCCGAAAGATATACGACGCCGTTATCCACAGCAACTCGTACTTCTGGGTAATGCACGCGGCTGTCCCAAGCAATTGCCTCAGTTACCTGACGGGCAATTTCTTCATCAGTCAATTCTTCGTTTGTTACTGCTTCACGAGGCATGAGTAAACCTCCTTTATGTTCTCACCTAAACCTCCAAGATAAGATTGTTCAAAATTGGCAAGCGTTTTTGAAACCAACTGGATAATTTAAAGGTAATCATGATGTTCGAGCTACAAGGACAGGGCAGGGTGCGCTGCCTAATACACGTTCAGCAACGCTGCCAACCCCAAGGAATACACGCCTCAGAGTGCCGCTAGTCCCGCGGCTTCCCATTGCTATTAGGTCATAATTGCCTGACTTTGCCTCTTCGAGGATAACGTCGGCAGCGTATCCTTCGATGATTTTTGAGTGAACATCTATATCAGCTTCGAGAAAAGGCTTCTTTGCTCGCTCGATAATTAACATTCCCGTTTCGTGGATATTTTTACCGAGAGGTTCGCTTAATGGGAACGCCATTCTTACAAATTCGGTTACGCTGATTGCTTCCGCAGCGTAAATGATCGTCACCTTTGCTTTGTGGCACTTTGCGATTTCTGCGGCGAATTGTGCCGCTTTTAAAGATGGTTTTGAGCCGTCGGTAGCTACAAGTATCTTTTGGATTAAGCGTGCATTAGTCATTTTAGTTTCTCCACCACAACCAAAGGCAGTATTTCTTGAACTTGAGCCGCCGTCCCAAGCTCTGTCCTTTCGTTCATTACTGTTGCTGTGGCGGCGGCTGTTCCGAGGGCAATGCTATCACGGAGGTTCATTTGCTCTGAAAGCCCGATAACAAGACCCGCTACCATTGAATCACCTGCACCAATTGTGCTGCCAACCTTTATGTCGGGGGATGTTGCTTTCCAGATGCCGCTGTCATCCACAGCAATTGCGCCTCTATTGCCCATGGAGATTACGACAACCGCGATACCACTTGCATGTAACTCCTCGCCAGCGGCGATTATGTCATCCTCAGTTGTCAAGGTTCGACCGAGAAGATCCTGAGCCTCTCGAATATTAGGCTTAATAAGATGTGGTTTTGCTTTTACTCCCTCTCTCAACGCTTCGCCACTTGTATCAAGTGCGGTTCTAATCCCCGATTCTTGTAACCATCGAATGAGCCTTGCGTAAGTGTCGGTTGGCGCCCCCGGGGGTAAACTGCCTCCAATTGCCATCACATCCATTTCTTGGAGCCATCCTGCTATTTTGGTTTCAATGGCTAGAAGATCTACGGGATCAATTTCCGTTCCTTCTTGATTGAAGTTTGTCTGAACGCCCGAAGATTCGTCAAGTATGCTTATGTTGATGCGCGTTGTTCCTTTTGTCTCGACAAGGTCAGTTTCAACACCCTCGCGGATCAACTGGTGACGGATATACTGACCAGTTGGTCCACCAACCAGCGCGATTGTAACCGCAGGCCTTCCAAGGCGCTTAACCATGCGCGCAACATTAAGGCCCTTTCCGCCGGGGTCAATATCAGTTGCACGCACCCTATTCGTTTCGCCAAGCCGTACCTGCGGCACAAGAAGCGTTTGGTCCACGGCTGGGTTTAATGTGAGTGTTACTATCAAAGCTTTTACCCCCAAGAAATTCTGTTGAGTTAATACCCCGCATTTATGCGCCAAAAACCTGTTAATGATTGTTAACATTTCTACCGCTTGACATGTTTCAAGCTCTTAGATAAGCTAGGGCAGTTCTAAAAAGAGAGTGGAAGGTAAACCGCGAGTTATAATTCCGAACTTCATGAACGGATGGAGGACGCCATGAACCTTCAAATCTTGATAGCTGCTTTCCTTTCGGTAATTTTAATCTCAGCCCAGTCAAATGCAACAGTGGGAATAAGCCTTAACTTTCCTGAAGATGGTGCAAGCGTTTCATCCAAGCGCATCCGAGTTGCCGGCAAGGCTACGCCCAATGCTAAAGTTTTTGTTAACGAAGTCGAGATGTATGTCCATTCATCGGGTACCTTTGCAGGGATTGTGGATCTAAACCCCGGCGAAAATATACTCAACGCTAAGGCAATTCTCGATGGGCAAGCTGCCGAGGTTTCGGTGAAGGTTAAATGCACAGTTCCATTGCCTCCGGATCCTAAGGGAGTGGAAATCCTGCAGGGATCGGTTATGCCTGATGGTGATTTAGAATTCCAACATGGTGATGAAGTTGTTGTTTCTTTTCGAGGAACGCCTAATCGCACTGCAAGCTTTGGCATCGAAGGATTATGCAAAGACATGCCAATGGTGGAGTCTGAGGGTTCAGACGGTTGGTCGCTTTATAGTGGGTCATATCGAATAATGGATTCCGACAAAGTTAAGGATGCGAAGATTACGGTATCGCTCACTGATGGCAGATTAGTTGAAACGGCATTTGCTTCAGGAAAGCTGAGTATTCGCGACAATATAATCCCCGTAGTAGCAGAAGTTGCCGGAAGTCGGGCAATTGTCAGGAGTTCTCCTAATGGAGCATGGGATTTAATTTTGCCTACGGGAATAGTTGCTGAGGTTACTGGAAGAGTAGGTCGTATGCTTAGGCTCTCAA
>FWPV01002638.1_pt1 | contig 26714 bp, 20 predicted proteins | sample 2228371 | NCBI WGS metagenome assembly FWPV01 (sample SAMEA103939776, study PRJEB20133) | metagenome
ACGTCTCCCGTATCCCAAATAATTGGGATATCGGCTTCCAGTTCGTATATTTCTTCTCGGGTCAACAGTTTATTTGGAACAGGATTTTCGGGGTCAAAATTGAATTCTCGGAAAAAAATGTTGTCGAAAAGTACATCAATCTCTTCGTCAGAAAATTCATAAGCCATAAGGACTTGCAAAACCTTTGGTCGCACCTTCGACCGAGTTCCATATATTCGCTTCGTCCTACTTAAACCATTGGATAATTGTTCGTCCATAAATAATTTTCAATGAACCTTTTTGAAAAAAAACAAATTAGTATTTTAATTTTTTATGAACATAATGTTTTATAATTTTATGAATAAGATAGTTGTTTTATTGATATGTGGTTTATTATTGGTTAATTGTGGCAAATCAACAGAAAAATTTTTTGGCTGTTGGCAAGGTGCAATAAACGCAATACAAAAAATACCAATCAAAATTTGCTTCGAAAGAAACGAAAACAAAATTTCGGGAATTATCGATATTCCAATGCAAAATGCAAAGGGCTTGAAACTTTCGAATATTTCCTTTGGCGATGATACCTGCCATTTCGACCTAATTGTAAGTCCACAGAACATAGCAAAGTTCAGTGGGAAAATGATAAAAACAGAAGATGGAACATACAAAATTGCGGGCGACTTCTTCCAGTTGGGGATTAAAGGAACATTTGAGCTCGAACCTTACACAGAGCCCAAAACCGAAACCCAAACCTATGAAGCATATTACGAAGAAGAAGTAGAAATTCCCAATGGCGGAATTAAGCTTGCAGGAACATTTACCCGACCAAAACAGATGGGAAGGTATCCAACTTTGATTTTTGTTACAGGTAGTGGAAAGCAAGACCGAGATGAGGAAGTTTTCGGGTTCAAAATATTTAAACATCTTTCGGATTCTCTTGTAAAATATGGATTTGCAACGTTGAGAACAGACGACCGAGGGGTTGGTGGTTCAACTGACCTAATCGAAAAAACCACTACAACATTCGATGTTGCCGACGATATATTAGCAATGCAAAGGTTTTTAAAAGATAGAAATGATGTCGATACAAATAATATTGGCATTCTTGGGCACAGCGAAGGTGCAATTTCTGCGCTGATTGCGGTAAGCAAAAATTCAAAATTTAAATTCGCCGTTTGCATGGCTGGACCAGTAATTAGAGGCGATTCATTAATCATCGAACAACTTCGCTTGATGTTGAAAAATGAAAATGTTCCCGAAGAACTCGCTCGTGAGGTAATTTCGCAGCAGAATGAAATTTTCGATATTGTTCGCAAAAACCAAGGCTGGGAACGAGCAAAAGAAATCCTGATGAATCAGGCAAAGAAACAATTGGAACAACTACCCGAAGATACCCGCAGGCAAATTTCAAACACACTTATTGAACGAAACATTCAACTACAATTGGAAAGCCTAAAATCCGATTGGTTCAGAACTTTTATCGATTTGAAACCAATTGAGTTTCTGGAACAAACAAATGCCCCGTTCTATTCATTTTTGCCGAACGCGACCAACAAGTCCCTGCCGAAATAAATACTAACCAACTAAATAATCTTTTAAAGAAAAAGAAAAACATATCTGTTTTCACTGTTGCCGAAGCAAATCACCTTTTCCAACCTTGTAAAACAGGTTCTACAAGTGAATACGGAAGCCTACCAAATGAATTCGTTAAAGATTTTATTCCAAAATTACGCTCTTGGCTTTCGAAAGTTGTAAACAATTGATTTTGTAGTTTTTATACTACAAAACTTTTATTAAATTTCTACAAAATTTTCATTTCCAACTTTACAAATGTTTTTGCTCACAATTATTACTTTTAACTTGGATAGACTTTTGGATTTCATGAAAGTAGTCGAAAATGTAACAAATATGCTCGAAAATTGGTTTATATGTTTTGGATGTAAAACAAAACTAAAATTGGATATGACCAAAGCATTATTTGATGCAAAATTAATGGAAGCTTCTCTTCTTGCGTTGGCATTTGTTATCCTCTTTAATTTGGTTGGGTTAAGCAAACCGTTTTCTAACCCTTCGTATGTCTACCCGCTTCCAAATACCAAAATGCATTCTATTAACACACCAATTGTTGTACGTTTTACTGAAAAAGTTGACAAAGAAATAATCCATCAAATCGAAATTCTTGGCTCGAAATCGGGTGCAAAGCAATTCGAAGCAAAAGTTTCTTCGGACGGAAGGACAATTTCGATTACCACGCTTACCCCTTTCGAAAAAAATGAAAAAGTAAATGTAAAGATTTCCGATTATAGATTTTCTTTCGAAACATGTGGGCTTACTCCTGCTGAACAACAAGAATTGTTCATCAAGCATTTTAGCGATAAATATCCCGAAATATCGAATGCACTCAAAATTGCCAAAGACTTTAAGGTTACAGGGGACAAACCATTAAACGATACAGTACCTTCTGATTTCCCCAATATTATAATTAATTCTGTTCGGAATCCATCGGAAGGTTGCTTTTATTTCGCAAATTTTGGCTCGGGTATTGACCGAAGTTATCTTATTATACTCGGTAACGATGGTAAACCTGTAAAATATCGAAAAGTTCCAGTTCCGGGATTCGACTTTAAAGTTCAACCAAATGGATTGATTACAAATGCAAGAATCATTTCTTCTTACATTCCCCAAGGCTGGGGCTGGGCAACGTGCTATATGGAAATTATGAACGAAAACCTTAATGTTTTGGATACCCTATATGCACGAGGTGGTTATATAGCCGATTTCCACGATTTTATTATGCTTCCGAATGGTCATTACTTGCTTCAAATTTATGACCCGCAACCCATTGATATGAGCCAAATAATTGAAGGTGGCGACCCAAACGCCATTGCACTTGGTTCTATCGTTCAAGAATTGGACGCTGACCGTAATGTTGTCTTTCAATGGCGAAGTTGGGACCATATTCCTTTGGAAGATACTTACGAACCACTGACAGGCGTTGCATTAGACCCCGTCCATATCAATGCAGTGGAATTGGATTACGATGGACATATCCTAATCTCCTCTCGGCATATCTCCGAAATAACTAAAATCAACAGAGAAACAGGAGAAATCATTTGGAGATTAGGGGGGAAAAAGAATATGTTCAAATTCATTAATGAACACGAAGAAAATGCACCAACATATTTTTCGTACCAGCACGATATTCGACGTTTACCGAATGGGAATGTAACACTCTATGACAACGGTGTACAACACGAGCCAAAGTATTCTCGTGCAGTGGAATATAAATTGGATGAAAAGAATCTTACAGCGGAGCTCGTCTGGGAATATCGCAACCAACCCGATGTATACGGCGAAACTATGGGTTCGACTCAGCGATTACCAAATGGAAATACAATAATCGGCTGGGGCGGGGTTATTGGCGACTTCTATCGAATAATTACCGAAGTTAATCCGCAAGCCGAGGTCGAATTCGAAATGTCTTTGCCAAAAGGTTTTGCTTTTACTACAACAACATATCGTGCATATAAGTTCCCATACCCACCGGGACTGCCCGACGTCGACGTGAAATACATAAACATCAAAAACTATTTGTCTGAACAAAATAATTCCACTGAATTTGCAAATGAACAAGGCACTACTGGGGTAACTATTACATTCGATAATTACAATATAATTGACCTTGCCAAAGACGATTTTGTTCGTGTTGTGAAATATTCCTATGCTCCACTTTATCCACGATTCGAAGGTTCAACCCCACTGGTCAATCAATACAAGGTACTAATTTATTCGGACAACATTTCGGATTTTGCGGGTAGCATTACTTTCGATTTAACCAAGTTCCCAAATCTCAAACATAAGAAGAATTTGATTATTTGGCGGCGCGGGAACCCCAACTCTAAGTTTTACCCACTCCCTTCGGAATATAACGAGGAACTCCAAAAAATCTCCTGTATCCCAGACACACTCGACGGAGAATACATAATTGCCACGGGCGATTTTCAATCGCAACCATCGAAACCATTCTTAACCCATCCATACAACAATGCAATTTTAAACAAAAACGACCTGATTCGATTTATGTGGACTCCTTCGGGTTTACATCGCTATTCGGAACTACAAATTTCCGAAACACCCGAGTTCGACGTGTTAGTTTACCGAAGAGATAGTTTGAAAGTTCCATATTTCCTGCTTTCGCAATTGCCAAGCAACAAAACTTACTTCTGGCGTGTTCGTTGCAAAAATGAATATGGAATTAGCCAATGGTCCGAAACTTATTCATTCACACTTAAAGACCCATTCCTTCGATTAATCTCCCCAAATGGTGGCGAAACTTGGGAAAAGGGAAAGAAGTATCTGATCCAATGGGAACATAACCTACAAAACTCATTTATGATTACACTTTATCTCGATGGCAAACCTGTAAACAACATTTCGGACTCAATATATAGTTATTTTGGGAAATACTACTGGGAAGTTCCCAGTTATCTCGCTTCTTCGGACAAATACAAAATCCGTGTTACAGTCTATGGCGATAATACCCGCTATTCCGAAAGCGAAACCTTTTTCACAATTACCGAACCTTCTTACGTCGCAAGCCAAGCGAACGACATAGTTGTTTTCCCCAATCCATTCGATAATCAAATAAATATTTTATTTGACGATTTAACCGATTTAGACGGAAAAATCAACATTTCGCTTTACAATTCCTTCGGAATAAGAATTCAAGAGATTTCTAATAATAACCTTTCCAATAGAACTATCACTCTTACTGCTAATAACTTAAACCCTGGTGTATACTTCCTTGAAATCATTGGTAATAATTTCAAAAAACGAATAAAAGTATTAAAGTTATAAATGAGGTCAAAAATGAAAAAAATTGTCATCATTCTATTGTTTGGCTTATTAAAGATTTTAAGCCCCCCGCTTGGTATTGCCGATGACCAAAATGAGCAAATCATTTTGGAAACAACATTATGGAATCATCCATCACCTGGCTATTTGTTTTTAAGCCCGCTTTTGGGTCGTTATCTTGCAGTTTACGACAATTATGGAAAAATGGTTTATTACCGTGATTTTGGCGCGCTTTCGAGTGGCTTTTTCGATTTTAAAATCCACAAGAATGGTAAAATTACAGCATTTTCTCCCGAAGAAGGGAAGTTCCTAATCCTCGACCAAGATTTTAATATTGTAGACACTGTTGGGGCAATAGGCTACTCCACCGATTGGCACGATATCCAATTCCTTTCCAACGGCAATGTGCTTGTAATTGGTCGTGACCAAAGAACAATTGATATGCGGCAATACATACCCAATGGTCACCCAAGTGCCCAAGTTCTTTCTTTTGTTCTCCAAGAAATTAACCTAAGAACTAAGCAAGTTGTCTGGCAATGGTCTGCTCTCGACCATCTTTCAGTTACCGATGCCACAGAAGATATTGACGTTACTTCTTATTCTGTCAATCCTTTCCATATTAATTCAATCGAAGAGCTTTCCGATGGCAATATTCTCGTCTCCTGGCGCCACCTCGATGAAATAACAAAAATCAACAAGCAAACGGGGCAAATAATTTGGCGCCTCGGTGGTTCTAAATGCCGAAACAACCAATTCCGATTCTTAAATGATACCATTAATAATTTTTTTGGTTTTTCGCACCAACACGATGCTCGGCAACTTCCCAATGGCAATATTATTCTATTCGATAATGGCAATTTAAAAAACAATGCTTATAGCCGTGCTGTCGAATATGAAATCAACGAAGCACAACGAACTGTAAGAAAAGTATGGGAATATTCTCATCCCAACGGAATAATCTCCCTTGCAATGGGCAATGTCCAAGTTTTACCTAACAACAATGTTATCATTGGCTGGGGCGGTGTCGATAGCGAAGGTGGACATAACTACCTGTTGACAGAAGTTACCCGAGATGGCGAAATTCTTTTCGAAATGACAGGCACCGCAGGAACTTATCGTGTTTTTCGATTTATTTTCAAAATGGATGCCGTTACACGCGACGTCAACACACCAAATCTTTATTCATTTACGAATTCAGAATACAATACCAACGTTGCTTTACTAATTCAAAACTTAACTGGACCTGGAACTTTAACAGTCGAAAAACACCGTTACCCGCCACATAATATTCCAGCTTCGGGTCCTTGCTTATATTTGCCATACAGATGGCTGATAACAAAAAGAGGAATCCAAAGCTTTTCGGGTAAAATCCGTATCTATTTGAATGGACTTTCGGGGTATTCAAATCCTAATAACTTAAAGATTTATCATCGTTTAACAGAAGGATATGGAAGCTTTACCGAATTGCCCACAGTTTACAATAATCAGGAAAATTACCTCGAAGCAAATCTGACTAACTATGGCGAATTTTGCATTGGAACTAACTCTGTAAATATTCCCACATTAGTATATCCACAAAATAATGCTGTTAATGTCCCAATCAACCCTAACCTTACTTGGCGAAGGTCAATTGCAAACGAAAATTACGAGATACAGATTTCCAAAAATTCAAATTTCGATTCTTTATCTTATCACTTCGAAAATTATTCCGATACATCGTTACGATTGGCTCAGCTCTCTTATGGCCAAACATATTTTTGGCGTGTGCGTACAGTAACAAACAATTGTATCAGCGATTGGTCAAACCCAAGTTCTTTTACAACAGTATTGGAGCCTATTAATTTGCTTCAGCCTTTAAACGATACAACCAATTTCACATTGAACCCCATCTTTTACTGGCAGCAAAGCACAATGGCAGATTCCTATCAGTTTCAACTTGCAAAAGATACACTGTTTTTGACCATTGTTAAGGATACAGTATTAAGTTCGACAAGTTTTGCTATTTCCAACTTGGAGTATTATACCAAATATTATTGGCGAGTCCGTGGAAGGAGGAATTCACACTATTTAGGCGAATGGTCAAAGGTTTGGAGTTTCAAAACAACTTTAGATACACCTAAGCCACTTCTTCCCGAGGACAATTCCACCAACTTCCCTGTCGATGGAACTTTGCTTTGGTCAATAGCTTATGGGGCAACTCGTTATGCAGTGATGATTTCTGAATCCCAGCAATTTTTAAACAATGTAATTGATACAACTGATGTGCTAATCAACCAATTGCAAGTAAAAAATTTGAAATACTTCACAAAATATTACTGGAAAGTAAAAGCACTGGCAGTGGATGCTAAAAGCAATTGGTCGCAAGTTTACTCATTCAAAACCCAACTTGCAACTCCACAGCTCCTTAGCCCTGCCAATTGCGATTCCCTTGTTCCAATCAATGGTGTCCTGCGTTGGGAAGAAGTCCCCTATGCACAAGGCTATGTCGTCCAAATTACAATGGACAAAAACTTCGACATTGGTGTTTCGACTTATACAATTCCAAAAACAACAAGCTTTGTTTATTCCGATTTAGCCTATTGGACGAAATATTACTGGCGTGTTAAAGCAATAGAAAGTAAATCCGAAAGCAAATGGTCGGAAATCTATGAATTTACCACAGTTCCCGAAAACTATCTCTCTCCACCTGTTCTTTTAAGTCCTCAAAACAACAAAATCAATTTTAAAAATGGAGAATTTTTGGTCTGGCTACCTGACCCCAAAGCCAGCAACTACAATCTCCAAATAGCAAGAGATTTACTTTTCAACAGTATTGTAGTCGATACAATCGCTTCGGATACATCCTACCGAACGCATTCCTTACCCTATGCAACACGCCATTATTGGAGGTTGCGTTCTATCAACAGCGACAACACAAGCGGCTGGTCGGAAGTCTATTCTTTTGTTACCGCTCTCAAAACTCCCGATTTGTATTCTCCTCTAAATGGTGCTTATGTTGCAAGCCAAACAATTGAATTCAAATGGGAGTTGACGGGAAAAGGTCTGTTTTACAAATTCCAAATTGCCTACGACAAAGACTTCGAATTTATCATCAAAGAAGAGACAATCTACGATAATAATACACTCTCTCTTGGCTCGCTCCCGACCGAAACCAATCTATTCTGGCGGGTTATGGCTTATTCTTCGAACTTGGAAAGCGATTGGTCGGAAGTCCGAACCTTGAAAATAAAGCAAACGAACACAAATAGCGTAAAACTTGATAATTTCTCTTCCTTTTCAATCTATCCAAACCCATTTACCGAAGATCGTGTTATGGAAATACAAGACAATTCAACCAACTACCAAATCAAGATATACGATGATCTTATGAGGGAAATCGCAAGTTTCGATACTCGTTTGTCGGGGAACAAAATCGTTTGGAAATCGAAGAATTGCAAATCCTCAACATTTTTCGTTATCCTTTCGGATGGTAAAATTTCACAAGCATACAAAATTATTTGCCTCCCATAAAAGCAATGCCCCCACAACATTTGCCCAAAACCGGGGGCATTGCAACTTTTTTTGCCTTAAATCGTATTAAGTATTTAACAAAATTTTACTTAAAATGAGAATTAAGGTTTGCTTGTATTACTTATTTTTTTTACTCTTTACAATTCAACTTTTTGCACAAACTGAAGGCGAGAAATCGACCATATTCACTTTAGAGCGCTGTTTAACTGTTGCTCGCGAAAATCATCCTGCTATCAAACTAGCTGAATCGCAAATTTCAATTGCGGGTGCCGAACTTACTTCTGCATTCGGAAACTATTTGCCCAACATTAGTTTTAATATGGGTTACACACGACAACTCAATGCACAAGAAGGTCAAAAAATTAATATTGGTGGGCAAACAATTGTAGTTGGAAAAATTGAACCAAATTCGTACAATATGAGCCTTTCGGCGGGGTATAATTTATTCGATGGTTTCAATAGGGAAGCATATTACAACCAAGCAAAAGAAAATCTAAACGCAACTTTCACTAACCTTTCGCAAGTGCAACAAGAAGTCGAAATGAATGTTGTCCGAAGCTTCTTCAATGTTTTAAGAACTCAAAAAATCGTCCAAATGCGAAGTAAAAATTTAGAAACTGCAAAGTATGAATTGGAAAGAATCCGTGCACTACACGAAGCTGGATCACTCCCGATTACGAACGTCTTGGCTTCCGAAGCCGACATTGCACAAAAGGAGACGGAACTAATTGCTGCCGAAAATGATTTAAACAACGCAAAGGCTAACCTAATGAGCGCAATTGGTCTTAAACCAACAATAAATTTCGATATTCAAGAAGAAAACATCGAAAACTTGATTAGTATCGATAAAGTAAACGAAATAGTAGTTAGTTCGAAAACACCCGAGAAGCTTTATTCGATTGCTCTTTCCAATCGTCTCGATTATACTTACATAAATCAGAAAATCGCAGCTGCACAATCGGGACTTACCATTGCTCGGTCGGGATATCTGCCTAATCTTTCTGCTTACGGTGGCTGGAGTTGGGTAAACAACGAATTCAACAAATTTAGCGAATTAGGTCGTTCATACGTTGGACTTTCCTTGCGTATCCCCATTTTCGAAAATTTTCGTACAAATTACCAAATTGAATTAGCTCGCGCTCAAATTCTTCAACTCGACATGCAAAAATACCAACTTGAACAAAAAATCCGTTCCGAAGTTATTATTGCTCTGAACAACTACGAGGCTTCGAAAAAGCAAATGGAATCGACACAAAAAGCTTTGCTTGCAGCAAAGAAAAATTACGAAAGTGCAACAGAACGCTACCGAGTCGGTGCTATTAGTTCAAGCGATTACATTTTTGCAAACAATACTCTTATAACTGCCGAATTGAATAACATCAATGCAAATTATTCTTTTTTGGTCTCTCAAATCGAGCTTCTTTATGTTTTAGGATATCTTAATAAAGTTCAATAAAAAAGAGGAAAAATCATGATTTGTGAAAAATGTAAAAACGATTATCCTTCGACTTTCTATTTTGCAACTCCAACTATTTGCAAAAAGTGTTTCGAACAACTTCCCATCGAAGAACAAAACGCACTTTCTAATCTCAGAAATAATTTCACTTCTTTACAAACAATCGAGCTTCGTCAAGGTTTCGGCAAAAGGTTTCTTTCGGCACTAATAGATGTATTAATTGTTCTGGCTATAGTCCTTGCTATTTACAAATTCAATGGCTTCCTCGAATCCTACTTCGACTTGTTCAGCCTTTACCGAGAATATCCCGAAGAGATAAACACATTGCAAACTCAATTTATCGAGCAAAATAAATTTAATTTTCTTATCCCATCATTCATTACGCTCGTCTATTATTTGCTCGAAATTTTCTTTGCTGCTTCGTTGGGCAAAATGGCACTGAACTTGAAAATTGCACGAACCGATGCAAAACCTGCCGACAGCAAAACACTTTGGATTCGATACCTTGTTAAAAATTCAACCTCGATTATTTCAATACTCTGGATTATCACAGGATTAACTTTGTTAAACACTATAAACACGCTTCTTGGTTTAGTATTAATATTTGGTTTCCTTTTGATTCTTTCCCGCAACAAGCAGAATATACAAGACATCATTGCAAAAACAGCAGTTTATCGAGTTCAAGATTTGGACGAAATTTCGAAATATGAAGGTGATAATTTAACGAGGTAATATATGGGAAAAGCGAAAAACAAAAAAGCAAGAATCATTTCAATTGTAGTCATTGCAATTATTCTTATTGTTGCCTTGCTGTTGATTTTCGGTGGAAACAAAAATGGTGTAGTCAAGGTAACCGTAACAAAAGTAGAACGAAGGACAATAACACAGACAGTTTCGGCTGTGGGTAAAATTGAACCCGAAACGAAGGTAAAAGTTTCGTCGGAAACAAGTGGCGAAATTATTTTCCTTGGCGTCCGCGAAGGGGATACAGTTCGCAGAGGGCAACTTTTGGTTCGTATTAAACCCGATATCGTCGAAACTCAGCTCGAACAAGCAAAATCGGCGGTCGAAGCGGCAAAACTTGAAACCGAGGTTTTACTTGCCGAAAAAAACCGTGCCGAAAGTGAATTGCGACGAGCAATGGAGCTTTACCAAAAGGAATTCATTTCGAAACAGGAGTTCGAACTTGCAAAAGCAAGCTACGACCGTGCACTTGCAAGCTATAATGCAAGCCTTGCTCGTTTAGCACAAGCACAGGCGACATACAAACAAATCCAAAAAAGTGCTGAAAGAACAATTATAACCGCCCCAATCGATGGCATTGTAACTAAATTGAGCGTCGAAAAAGGCGAAAAAGTTGTCGGAGTTGCCCAAATGCCCGGAACTGAAATTATGGAAATAGCAAATCTTTCGGTTATGAATGCAATTGTCGAAGTCGATGAAAACGATATTGTAAATGTCAAAATTGGGGATTCGGCTACTATTGAAATCGATGCCCTCCCCGATGAGCTTTTCAAAGGTATTGTCGTCGAAACAGGCCACAGTGCAATTTCGACTGCATTAGGAAGCCAAGACCAAGTAACAAATTTCAAAGTAAAAATACGGCTAATCGAACCTGACCCAAGACTACGCCCCGGAATGACTTGCAATGTCGAGATACGAACTTTAAGGAAAGAAAATGTCCTTGCAGTGCCTTTGCAAGCTGTAACAATTCGTCTGGATAACCCCGAAAAATTTGGTGACATAAAACCAACTTCCTCTTACAAAGAAGAAGATGATAATGAAGTAAAGAAGAAGCCCAGTGCGCCTTCTGTCGTTTTCGTAAACGATAAAGGCAAAGCCAAGATGGTCAAAGTAAAAACGGGAATTAGCGACAAAGGTTACATTGAAATCATCGAAGGTTTGGATGAAGGTCAAGAGGTCGTTTCGGGAAGTTTTATGGCTATTAGCAAATTGCTGAAAGATGGCTCACCATTGAAAATCGATACCGTAAAAACCAAAATGTTTAAAAAATAAATCTTGACGATGGAACACACCGAAACAAACAAAAAGCCAATAATTGAGTTGCGGCATATCTCCCGGGTTTACCAGGTCGGAATCGAACAAATTTTTGCTCTTCGGGATATCAACTTGACAATTTTCCCAAATGAATACATCGCAATAATGGGACCATCGGGTTCTGGTAAATCCACATTAATGAACATAATTGGCTGTTTGGATACTCCCACCGGTGGTGAGTATTATTTAAACGGAATAAATGTGAGCGAACTCGATGAAAACGAGCTTGCAGAAATTCGCAACAAAGAAATTGGTTTCGTTTTTCAGATGTTTAATCTTCTTCCACGCTCAAATGCTTTAAAAAATGTGGAATTGCCATTAGTTTATGCAGGATTGACCAAACAGATTCGCGTCCAACTTGCTCGGCAAGCACTCGAAAGCGTGGGTTTGGGCGAGCGATGGAATTCGAAGCCAAATGAACTTTCCGGAGGTCAACGCCAAAAAGTTGCAATTGCCCGAGCCTTGGTTAATAAACCTTCTATTCTCCTTGCCGACGAACCCACAGGAAACTTGGACAGTAAATCGGGCGAAGATATTATGCGTTTGTTCTACAAAATTTGGGTGCGAGGAAATACAATAGTGCTGGTAACACACGAATACGATATTGCCTTGCACGCACAAAAAATCATTCGGCTTCGCGATGGATTAATCGAAAAGATTGAAATTAACCCAAATCAAAAAGTATACGAAGATGAACAAATTGAAGAGATTGTCAGCCGAGATTAGCGAAAGCTTCCGAATTGCCTTCGATTCGTTGAAGGCGAACAAACTTCGCTCCTTCCTTGCAACTTTGGGCGTTGTCATCGGAATTTCTTTCGTAGTCCTGATGGGCTGGGCAATTTCGGGGCTGGACAAAGCACTACTCGAAACAATCAACTCAATTGGCGAGGATATGCTTTACGTCGATAAATGGGACTGGGCTGGTGGCAAATCGTGGAAAGAAGTCCGCAACCGAAAAGAAATTACTTTGCAACAAGCTCAAGAATTAATAGACAGGGTAAAGCTTGCTGCCGTTTCAGTTCCAATTATTTCCACTTGGAGTGCCAAAGTCAAATTCGAAAATGATTATTACAGTGGGATGAGCATTATTGGAACTTCGGCTGAATACGGGATTCTTCCAGCAGGCGATATTAGCAAAGGTCGTTTCTTTACGAAATTCGAAGAAATCAATACCGAAAATGTTGCTGTTTTGGGCTACAAGGTTGCTCGAACATTATTTGGCGACAGCGACCCGATTGGAAGATACATTAAAATAAAGGGCGAAAAGTTCCTTGTCATCGGCGTTGTAAAAAAGCAAGGGACAATGCTAATGGATTTCATCGACGACCGAATCTTTATACCTTTGAAAAAATTTATGGATTTGTTCGGCGGGGAACGTCGGCGTAGTGTTACTGTTGCTTTTAAAGCTGGAAGTATCGACAAAATGGATGAAGTCCGGGAAGAAATTCGTGGAAATATGCGAATTATTAGAAATTTGAAACCTTGGCAGGAAGACGATTTTTCTATCAACGAAACCAAAGCATTCGAAGAAATTGTTGCAAAGTTCCGCCTTTACGTCTGGGGAATTGGAATCGGTATGACAATACTTTCTTTTATCGTTGGCATTATTGGAATTATGAACATTATGTATGTATCGGTAGCCGAAAGGACAAAAGAAATAGGGATTCGCAAATCGGTCGGAGCTAAGCGAAGCTCTATCCTACTGCAATTTTTAATCGAATCGGCTATGCTTTGTCTGGCTGGTGCGATTACTTCAATCGCTGGCTGTTCAGCTTTGGTTTTTGCTTTGGCAAAGTTTTTGCCAAAAGTTTGGGAAAGCACAGCTTTCCTTCAACCCGTTCTACCAATTGACTTCATCTTTCTTGCTACCTTGGTAGCAGTCTTTGTTGGCATTCTTGCTGGGCTTCTTCCTGCTTCGAAAGCAGCAAGAGTTGACCCAATTGAATCATTAAGATATGAATAAGGAGGGAAAGTGAACTTTTCGGAAAGCATAATTATCGCCTTGTATTCAATTAAAGAGAATAAACTGCGCGCTTTCCTAACTTTGATGAGCATTGCAATTGGTGTGTTCGCTTTGATAACTGCTGGAACAATAATAAATTCATTCGAAAAAGCCGTAAAAACCGAACTCGACAATATTGGCGAAACTACATTTTGGATAAAAAGACTCCCTTCGATTGTTACCGACAATACCTTTTGGAAATACCGAAAACGCAAGGCTCTGACTTATTCCCAATTCAAGGAATTAAAGAAACTCACGCAATCGACCCCATTAATTTCGGCTGCTTCGTTTACAACGAATGTTACCGTCGAAAGTGGAAGCCTTTCAACTGACCCAAATGTTTACCTTGTCGGGGCAGACCAAAACTATTTCATTACAAATTCGGTAGATGTTGAATTTGGCAGACCTATCACCGAAGAAGATGTCATTTACGGACGAAATGTTGCCGTCATAGGCAACGATGTAATTGTCAAAATTTTCCCGAACGTCAACCCATTGGGCAAAGAAATTAAAGTTCAAAACCAAATTTTTACTGTTGTCGGAATCCTTAAAACTCGTGGGGCATTGCTTGGACAAAGCAAAGACAATATGGTAATTGTCCCGATAACATTATTTTTGAAGACATTTGCCTCCCCTTGGGAAGAATCGTTGACCATTTCGGTCAAAGCGTTAAGCAAGGAAAAATTTACCGAAACTTTGGACGAAGTTATTGGAAATTTGCGTGTAATAAGAAATCAGAAGCCGTGGGAGCCCAATTCATTCGAAGTTGAAACAAACGAGACAATTTCGGAGCAATTCGGTAGTTTCGTGCAATTTCTTTCTATTTTTGGCTTTCTTTCGGGTGGATTTGCTTTAATCGCTGCAGGCGTTGGTATAATGAACATTATGCTGGTCGCTGTTAAAGAAAGAACCCGAGAAATTGGCATCCGCAAGGCAGTTGGAGCAAAACGCCGCTGGATTCTTTTGCAATTTATTTTCGAAGCAATCACTCTTTGCCAAGTTGGTGGCGCTGTTGGCATTCTTCTTGGTTTGGGTGCTGGCTATTCGTTAAGTTCTTTGATAAAAATTCCAATCTTTTTCCCGCTACCTTGGATTATTCTTAGTGTTATTGTATGCACCATCTTAGGCGTTAGCTTTGGTGTTTACCCTGCTTACCGTGCCGCAAAACTCGACCCAATCGAAGCCCTTCGCTACGAATAAAGCTTTGCAAGTTCACACTTACATTTTCCTTTTTGGTTAATTGCAATTAATATTTACTTTCCTCGTTTAACTTTGTTTAAATTTATGCACCGATGCTCGAAAAGATTAATAATTATTTAAGACGGATTACCCTTTGGGTCGAAAGTTTTGCGGGCAAAAAGAATGCACTTTTAGCTCTGTTTTTGTTTGCTTTTGCCGAAGCTTCGTTTTTCCCAATTCCACCCGATGTTTTGCTAATTGCTATTGGTTTGGCTTTGCCAAAGCGCTCGATTATTTCTGCTTTGTGGTGCACGATTGGCTCGGCATTTGGCGGTATGTTTGGCTACCTTATTGGCTATGCATTTATGGAAACCATTGGTATCAAAATCATCAATTTCTACAATGCTTACGAAGTCTGGCAAAGTGTTGTTCAAACCTTCAACAGCGAAGTTGGGCTGTGGTTCCTTGCTGGTGCTGCCTTTACCCCGATTCCTTATAAAGTCGCTACCATTGCCGCTGGAGCTACCCATATGGATTTTTTGCCATTCGTCGTAATTTCGTTCTTTGGGCGTGGCTTGCGTTTCTTTGCTGTTGGTGGATTGATTTATTTCTTTGGTCCACCCGTCAAATCATTTATCGATAAATACTTCGAAAAACTGGCTCTTCTGTTTCTAATTCTCCTTATTGGTGGTTTTATCGCAATAAAATATATAATCTAAATTGAAAAAAGCCTTATACCTTTTAAAACATAAATTCCCTTGGGACCCACGAGCAGAAAAAATTTGTGTTACTCTTCAAAACAATGGCTTCGAAATACTTCTCGCCTCCCTTTGGAAAAATGAAAACGAAGAACAAATTGTTCATCAAAATTTCAAAATCGTAAGGCTCGGTTACGAAAAAAATGCTAAACTATTTCTGCCCATCCCCTACAATCCCTTTTGGACACAAGAAATTTCTAGAATCGTAAATGAGTTTCGGCCTGAACTTATTATTGTCCGAGAATTCCACCTTGTTGGCAATGTCCGAAAAGTAGTTGCCGACCGCATCCCAATCGTTTTGGATATGGCTGAACATTATCCCGCTGCATACAAAATTTGGGAACGTTACCAAAAAAATTTCATTTTACGATTCACTTTTCAACAGTTAAAGCTTGCAGATGCTTTCGAAAAGGATTCCGTCCGTAAATCCGATGGCATCATCGTTGTTTGCAATGAACAGAAAGAACGATTAGTAACCCAATACCATTGCAAGCCCGAAAAAATTTGCGTTGTTCACAATACACCAGCTATAAATCAAGAAGATTTAAAGCCAAGGAAATTTTCGAGTGAACCTAATCGATTCGTTCATCACGGCTATATTTCGAGCGAAAAAGACATTTCCGAATTTTTAAAACTTTTCTTGCGGGCTTTCGCAAATAATCCACAAAAGGAGTTCCATATCGTTGGCGAAGGCGAAACTCTACCAAAATTAAAGCAAATTGTCAACAATGCCCGTTCGAAATCGAAAGTCTTCTTTTATGGTCTAATTCCATATAATCAACTTTTCGAGATAATTTCGAAAGCAGAAGTTGGGATAGTTACCTTACCTACTAATGATTTTAATAATTTCACTTTACATAATAAAATTTTTGAATACTTTTCTGTTGGCTTGCCCGTGATTGGTTCAACTGTCAAGCCAATTAAAAGAATCATCGAAGAAACTCGGGCAGGGCTCTCTGTCGATTTATCCAAGCCCGAAGAAGTTATCAGCATTTTGCAAAATTTAAGCAATTTCGATTGGGAGGCAATGTCTCGGAATGCCGTCGAATACGCAAGCAAAAAGTATAATTGGACTGTTGATGCAGAAAATCTTGTAAAATTTATCAATAAATTCTGTTGAAAAATGATTAAATTTTCGGCAAATACAATTCAAGTCCACGTTGTTGCAAAAGATGAAGCGAATGATTGTTACAAGTTTTTGGCTCTGAAACGTTCGAAGGCTAATCCAATTTATCCTGCAATTTGGCAAGCAATTACAGGTAACATCGAAAGTGGCGAAAAAGCCATCGATTGTGCATTAAGAGAAATAAAAGAAGAGACAGGCCTTGTCCCAATAAAAATATGGTCTATCCCCTACGTTACTTGTTTTTTCGACCCTTACAAAGATGAGGTATGCTTTGCACCAGTTTTTGGTGCATTGGTTGAATACCAACCCAACATCCGTATTTCGCCCGAACACGAAGATTATCGCTGGTTGGGACTCGACGAGTTTGTCCAACTTGTGCCTTTACCTTCGCACCGTGAAGGTGCTATTTGCTTTTGGAATTACATTTTAAAATCCGATGAACCCGACAGATTTCTTTACAAAAGCGATTTAACTTAAACCTACTTGCGACTATTTAAGAGTCGTTCAAGCACTTTGGAGTATTCAGACCAATAGATTTCCCAAGTAAAATTGTTTTTAATGTGATTTCTTGCTCTTTCCCGCAAAGGTTTAAATTTTTCGGGGTCTTGTCGAATTTCCTGAATTGTCCATATCCACTCGTCGGGTTCGCTCGCAGTCAAAATTATGTCTTTTTCGTTACCTACTATTGGATAGGCAGCGTATGGCGAAGAAACGACAAGCGAACCAACCGCCATCGATTGAAGTATCTTGTTTTGTATCCCACTACCACCGAACATTGGTGCAACAACACACAAACAAGAGCGAAGAATAACGAAAGGGTCTTCGACGAATCCCAAAACTTTAACCCGAGAATTTTCTTTTGCAAGTTTAAAAAGTCTGCGCTTGGGTTCTGCTCCTACAATTAAAAAATCCATCTCTTGTGGAAGATGCAGCAGGACATTTTCGGCAAACCAAATTACTGCATCGATGTTCGATTGATAACTCATTTTCCCAAAAAAAACTACCGAATTCTTATACCGAGAGTCAAACTTATCGTATTCCAACAGTTGAGTATCGACCCCGTGATGTATTAGTTGAACCTTCGGGGAATTGAAGTAATCGACCTCCCTGCGATTGAAAAGAAAGGTGTGGTCTGTCTGCTCGATAATCTTCTTTTCGTAACTAAACAAGCGATGGTAGTCTATCCAATAGATGATTTTCCAAAATTTTGAATGTGTCCTACTAAACGAGTTCAAGTAATTGAGGGCATAACTATCGCCCATATCGTTAAGCACAGGGATATCAAGTTGGCAAAGGTAATTTGTTAACCTTTCGAATGCACTTATCGCAATATCCATTTCTTTTGAAAGTTTTCGGACAAACTTTCGAACTTTCGGAAAATTGTAGTAGTTAACCTGCAAAGGGTAGGTGTTAAACAGAAATTTTAATGTATTCAAATAATATCGCCAACGTGGGTAGCAAAAAACTTTGTAATAGTCGGTTGTGCTTTCTAAAAAAATCCTTTGCTCTTCGGTTAGTGGTTGTTCGGAAAAAGTTACAAGATGGACAGAATATTGTTGATTTAAATATCGGAGAAGATACATATTTTTCAGCTTATCGCCTCCAATCGGCGGGAAAGGAACTCGTGCAGTAATTATCAATATTTTCTTTCTGTCCTTCATAAATCAAACAATAACAAAATAACAAATATAATGAAAATTGCATATCCCAGGGACTATAATCCTCGTCCTGCATTCATTCAAATTACGGAGAGGGATTTAAATTTTATAAAAGCCAAAAAAAATTTTCAATTTATGTTTATTTTTTTTATTTTGCATTTTTAAGTTTTAAAAAATTTCAAAATGTTTTCATAATAAAGAACCTTTGTATGCACAAGCATTATTTGTTAAACAAATTAAAGGTGATTTTATGAATTCTCTTCCCAAAACCTTTTTCTTCTTTTTTATCATTTCCTTATTTGCTACGAAAACCTTTGCCCTTCCCATCATAGATTTTCGTGGCTATGCAGTTAACTCTTCTGGTCAAGTTCTTACCAACTCATCGATTCACGAGCTTAATATTCAAATCAAGGATGCCAATGGAACAGTTTTGTACGAAGAAACATTTTCCCCGACAACCGACGCTTATGGTCTATTTCGTGTCGTTTTAGGTACTGGAACAGTTGTAAGTGGGAATTATTCTGGTCTTTCCACAGCGAAACGACTCTATGTTTATTGTAGGTTGAAGCCGAACCCAGGAGATTCGTATGTGGAGATAATGTATTCGCGTATACGAGTACAGAACTATCCGAATTTAAGTGGTTTGGGAATAGGCGAACCAATTGAAGAAGGTGATGTACCCGAAGAAGCAATATCCGGAATAGGATGGTCATTAACGGGAAATTCAGTAACGAGTGGAGAATTTATTGGGACGACGAACAACCAGCCGCTGGTGATACGGACAAACAACACCGAGAGAATGCGGATAGCAACAAGCGGAAATGTGGGAATTGGAACAAGTAACCCGTCGGAAAAGCTTGATGTAGCTGGCAACGTACGGTTCAGCGGTGCATTGATGCCTGGTGGTAGTGCAGGCACGAGTGGTCAGGTGTTGGTGTCGCAGGGTGCAGGTAATACACCTCAGTGGCAGACAGTTAGCTTTACGGAGACTGACCCAGTGTGGACGGCTGACAAAGGTGGGACGCCGACAATTACGGGCACGTGGACGTTCAGCAACACGATTACTGGGGACATCAGCGGGAATGCTGCGACAGCGTCGAAGTTGGCGACGCCGCGCAACTTTGCGCTCAGTGGGCATGTGACAGCATTGCCTGTACAGTTCGATGGAACAGGGGATGTTACGCTGAATGCGACGATTGCTGATAATGCGGTTACGACGGCAAAGCTTGCCGATGGTGCGGTGACGGATGCGAAAGTTAACGATGTGGCGTGGTCGAAGATTACGGCTGCACCGAGCAGTTTTCCACCCAGTGGCAATGCTGGCGGGGACCTATCGGGGACGTATCCTAATCCGACGGTAGCGAAGCTGCAGGGCAATGCAGTCAGTTCCACCGCACCAACAACTACTGGACAGGTCCTCCAATGGGATGGGACTGAATGGAAACCAGGGATCGTTCCTTGGGCTTTGACGGGCAACACTGGCACTAATCCTTCTACGGACTTCATCGGCACTACAGACAACCAGCCGCTGGTGATACGGACGAACAACACCGAGAGAATGCGAATCAACACCGATGGGACCATCCAGCTGGAAGCGCACGCAGCAAATAGCCAGGCAGGGTCGATTTTCAAGGGCTCGGAGCCCTTTCTGCACACCTACCAGCCGGGGTCGGCATTTGGTTATAACACTTTTGTAGGAATCAACTCGGGGAATTTCTCGATGAGTGGCAGTAACAATGAATCCAGCTACAACACAGGTGTTGGCTACCAAACGTTAGCTTCGTTGACCACGGGCTTCGCCAACACCGCAAGTGGGTATCAGGCACTATATTCTAACATCTCGGGCTCTTCCAACACCGCAAGTGGGTATAGGGCACTGTATTCCAACACTACGGGCTCCGCCAACACCGCAAGTGGGAGAGTGGCACTGTATTACAACACCACGGGCTACAACAACACCGCATGTGGGGCATTGGCACTGCGCAGCAACACCTCGGGCTACAACAACACCGCATGTGGGTATGTGGCACTGTTTAACAACACCACGGGCTCCAGTAACGTTGCCGTAGGCTTCGAGGCAGGGCGGTATGCGGGCAGTAGTGGCTACACCCCCAACGAGACCTCGAGCAACTCGGTGTACATTGGAGCAGAGACGCGTGCAGGAGCTGATGGCATCACCAACGAGATTGTAATCGGCTACGGTGCAGTGGGCAACGGTTCCAACACTGCCACTTACGGGAACGGGTCGATGGCAAGACACATCTTTCCAGCTGGCAATGTTGGCATTGGGACCACCTCGCCCGACGTCACGCTGGACGTCGCTGGCAATATTGAATTGAGCATGTCAACAGGTACGGGCACCGCTGTTGTTGCAGTAACCGGGGGTAGCAATGGCGGCACATATCGCTTAGCGCTTCAATCTTCGAGCCGGCGGTACAAGACGGATATTCGTGATTTAAAACTGGGGCTGGAAACTGTGTTAAGGATGCGTCCGGTGACCTATAGGTGGAAAAACGGCGGGCAGCAGGATATCGGATTTATTGCCGAAGAGGTCGAGGAAGTCGATCCGATTCTTGTGAACTATTTCAACGGCGTAGTGGAATCGGTCAGGTATTCGCAGTACGTTGCTGTGCTGACAAAAGCCATTCAAGAGCAGCAACGCATCATCGATTCGCAGAATGCCAAACTCGAGCAGCTCCGCAGCGAGAATGCCGAGTTGATGAAGCGATTGGAACAATTGGAGCGTATCGTTCTACGTCAAACTACAAGAGGAACCAATGATTTTGGCAATAAGTAGACATCTGAATTGTTAAATTCTCTAACATTGCTCCATTATTTTTGATTTAATGTACGGGCTCGGCACTGCTGTGCCCCCTACATTTTATCATGCAATCCAACTCCCCCAATTCATCCACCAGCTTTAGCTGGTAGGAAAATCAAAACTCACGCTTTCCCAAACTTATAAATAAACATTTGCAACAGAAAATTGTCTACTTTCTTTCGATTTTATAACCTCTTTTCTTCAATTGACTGACAATACCATCTTCGCCTAAACAATGCCCAGCTCCCACAATCACAAAATAGCACCCGCCTCGTTCAATGTATTCAATGATTTTATCGAGCATCTTTTGGTTTCTTTGTGCAATTAACACTTTCTCGAACTTTTCCATCTCGGGGTCGTTTTGGATTTCTTCGAAAAATATGCTTCGAAATTCAGATTCATCTCCCTTGACCCAATTATCAAGTAACTTCTGAGCCAAATCAGTTGCTTTTTCGAACTCCTGAATGTAGTATTTGATGAACTTATCGGGTGCCTCGTTAAAGATTGTTTCCAAAAAACTCACTTGCTCTTCAAGCGTCTCCAATTCCAAAATTTTTTGGTTTGAATCAATCTGATTAAGAAAATGATTTTCGATACCATATTGCGTAAATGCTGAAAGCCGAACAAGCGATAAATTCATCAATGTCGAAATCGCAAACCAAGGTCTGAACCTATTGAATTGGCTTTTCGGAATACCATAACTTGCAAAAATACTATCGAGAAGAGAAAAGACTTCCTTCGAAAGAAGATGTTCCAACCGGGTTGTGTCCTGAAATGTCGCAAGATTTAGCATTGTAAATGGATTAATTGCTTTTACGTTTAGTTCGACCACAACATTTTCGCAACTTTTGAAGCTTCGGATCCAGTTCGAATCCAATGGATAAAAATCACTTCGCCCAACATGAATCGAACCCAGAAGGTAGAGCCTTGCCTTTGGGGTCGTAAGTTCCCAAAAATAACCCCGAGGCGACGGTGTTAACGAAATTGTAAACAACCAAAACAAAGTTTGAACGAAAAGCAGGTACTTTGCATATACTTTCATTGTGCTTACCTTCGACATAATTAGTAAATTCATATTTTCCGAAATAACAAATTTTAGAAAAATGATGGAAATATTCAAAAAACCAAAAACTACAAGATGGCAAGTTCTATTTGCTTTCCTTTTTGCGACGCTTTTTGCTACTTCATGTGCGAAGAAAGAAGTTCAAATCCGTTTTTGGCACTTTTGGAGCGAACCGACGCAATCGAAAGTAGTTAAGGAGTTAATTCAAAAATTCGAAAAAGAAAACAAATGCAAAGTCGAGATAACGGAATTGAGTTGGAACGATGGCAAAACTAAACTAATTGCTGCATTTAATTCGCAAACTGCACCCGATGTTTTGGAATTAGGTTCCGATTGGGTTGCACAATTCTCTTCCGCTATGGTCTTAATGGAACTCGATACAAACGAATTTTCAATAAATCAATTTTTGGATTACACTTTAGACCCATCTTTTTGGAATGGAAGATTATTCGCCATACCTTGGATAGTCGACACTCGTGTACTCTTCTGCAATCTCGATCTAATGAAGCAAGCAGGTATAAATCGCCCTCCTCGCACTTTCGACGATTTGCTTAATTTTTCGGAATTAATAAACAATCTCGATGGAAAATACGGCTTTGGGGCAAATGGCTCCGACCCACATCGCCTTTACAAAAAAATTCTACCCTTAATTTGGTCCTATGGCGGGGATATTGTCGATTCAAACAATTCGATTAACATATACAACATCGCAACAATTAAAGCTTTCGAATTATATTTCCTGCTTTCACGCCGAGGGATAATCGAAACTCAGCGTCAAATTGATGCACTCTTTGCACAAGGCAAAATTGGTTTCTGCTTTTCTGGCTCTTGGCTGGTCGATATGATAAAAAATATCAACCCAACGATAAATTGGACTGCTTGCACAATGCCTTCGCCAAACCCCGAAACAATAGGCATTTCGTTCGCTGGGGGCGAATATTTGGCAATTAACAAAATGACAAAGAACCTTGAACTTTCCAAAAAACTAATTAAATTTCTGACCGATGAGCCACAAATTTTGGAATTCTGCTCCCGAGTCCGTCAAGCTGGATTCCCAGCACGCAAAGCTTTGGCTTTCCACCCAAAAATCATCTCCGATACAATTCGCAAGGTCTTTGCCCTTCAACTGCAACATTCCAGGATGAGCCCCGTCAACCCCAAATGGCTCGAAATTGAACCCATACTGGAAAATGCTCTCGTCGAAGTACTTTACCAACGTCAGGGCACTTACGAAGCACTTAAATCGGCACAACGACAAATCCAAGGTATTTCGAAAGGCTTGGCTTTCTAGCAACAAATCAAATACAAATTCGTCAATTATTATTCAGGAAAGTAAAGTTTTATTAATTTTGTTTTTAACATAAACTAATTAATTATGTAGAATGATAGAACAAATGGTATTAGCAGAAGCAAACAACAATATGTTGGTAAAAATTAAATCAATAGATGCAGGCAAGGGTGCTAAAAAACGACTTACTGCTATTGGCTTGCATCCCGATGATGTTGTCCAAGTTGTTTCTAATATGGGTTTTGGTCCTATTTTATTAAAGGTAATTTCCAATGGTAATGCAAAAATTGCAATTGGTCGAGGACTTGCCGAAAAAATCGAGGTCGAATCGGCAACTTAAAACAATTGCCCTTGTCGGTCAGCCAAATAGCGGTAAAAGCACCCTTTTCAATGTGCTTTCCGATATAAAAGTTGTAACTTCGAACTTTGCCGGAACTACTGTCGAATACAAAGAAACTCTATTCAATCTCTACGGCGAAACTGTTCACCTTATCGACCTCCCCGGATTGTATTCATTAAACGCAATTGAACCCGCTGAATACGTTTCGTTGAACTTCCTGCTGAAAAATCGAGTGGATTTGATAATCAATGTTATCGATTCGACTTTGCTTACGCGGAGCTTGGAACTTACCCTGGAACTTCTCGAACTTGGGCTACCCGTTGTTGTTGCTTTGAATATGACCGACGAGATTCGCCAGCACGGAATCGAAATCGATGCCCAACGGCTAAGCGAAACACTGAATGTCCCCGTTGTCCAAATTTCTGCCCTCTATGGCAAAGGAATTAATGAACTGCTCGACCTATGCTCGAATATCCTTTCCGGACAACCAAGCAATATCAATCCCCAAACGATTTGCTTTTCGAACCCAGTTGAGCAAATAATCAGCAAAATTGAACAATCCATAGGGCAGAAAATTCCTAACCCAAACATTGCAAAAAGATTTTATGCAATAAAATTATTGGAAAATCCAACGCTTGTCGAAAACGATGTTCCATTTGCCGATGGCGACGTCATCAACTTTGCCAAAAAGAAATTGGAAATCGACGACGAAGGTGCCTTCTTCGAAATTATCGAACGCGAACGCCACCACAAAAGTATGGACTTGTCGCATCGGGTAATAAAATACATTGGCAGGGGCAAAATTCCATTCGCCGAAAAGTTGGATTTGCTGTTTCTGAAGCCTGTTTCGGGATATTTTTTCGCAATTCTCTTTTTTGTCTTGTACTTCTTCCTTGTCTTTTACTTCGGTAACCTTCTTGCTTCGATTTTCGAAGAGCCTTTAGGTAATTTAAGCGAATTGTATTCGGGTTTGCAACAAGATAATCCATTGTTGTGGGTTACAGTCGATGGTCTTTTCCAAGGCATTGTCGGTGCAGTTGGCATTGTGCTTCCATACTTCATCCCGCTACTGCTTTTGACTTCTATACTGGAAGAGTCGGGCTATATGGCTCGAATCGCTTTCCTTTTGGATGCAATTTTCCATAAAATTGGCTTGCACGGCAAATCCATCGCCTCGTTCGTTATGGGTTTCGGCTGCACTGTCCCCGCTGTCTTCGCAACCCGAATAATCGAAAGCAGACGAGACCGCCTAATTGCATCCATTCTTATCAACTTCATTCCTTGTTCGGCTCGGCTGACCGTGATTTTCGCTTTGACAACTGCTCTGACCGGACCTTTTTGGACTTCCGTCATCTTTGCCTATGTCCTTTTTGCTATTGCAATAACGGGTAAAGTTATTTCTCTCTTTATGCCCGAACCAACCGGCTTAATTATGGAAATCCCCAAACTACGCGCCCCATCATTTAATATCGTCGCTCGGAAAACTTACTACAAATTGAAGGACTTCTTCCGTGTTGCATTTCCTTTCTTGGTGCTTGGGAGCATGCTGCTTTCGCTTCTCGATTACTTTGGCTTTTCTCGGGCGATTAACTCGCTCTTTGCGCCAATTATTTCGGGTATCATTGGTCTGCCCGAACAACTTGGTTCGACATTGATTTTCGGCTTCCTACGAAAAGAACTTGCCGTTGTTATGCTTTCGCAAGCATTCGATGTTTCGAACCTTTCGCTCCTTCCACTGACTGTCGGGCAAGCTGTTGTCTATTTGATCTTCATCGTCTTCTATATGCCTTGCGTTTCGACTACTGCCGTCTTTTGGAAAGAATTCGGTTGGCGCCACCTTCTTTTGACCATCGCTGTTGGGTTGGTTCTTTCGCTCGCTTCGGCTTTAATCTTCCGCTTCGCTCTGTCTTTGCTTGGTATATTCTAAATATTAATTTTCCCACACAACAAACACGAAAACAAACAAACTCGTGCAATTTATTTGATTCATTAATTTCGTAACAAGTTTGTTTTTTGTCTCCTAATTTTCGTGGAAATTTATTAAATTCGTATTGCTTTGCCCCTGTAGCTCAGCTGGATAGAGCACCGGCCTCCGGAGCCGGACGCACAGGTTCGAGTCCTGTCAGGGGCGCAAACATTTTTTTTTCGTAATTTATTCTCTTTAAAATCAACAATTTGTGTTTTGGTATGGAAGTTTCGCAAGCCAAAAAACTGATTATCGAAACATTCAACAACCCTTTCAATTTTGACAAATTCCAGAATTTCATCGTTAACTTGGTTAAATCCTACGAGCCAAGTAGCTTTACTTACAACAACCATTTCATTCCCGAAGCATTTCGCCCATACGTCAATTCGATGCAGCGCATTGGGAAATATCACGACGGCGACCGGGAAATCGACCTTCTGGTTGTCAATCTTCACAGCGAAAGTACACTGGTACGTGCTCGAACAAGCCAACGCAACTTCATCGCTTGGTACTTGAAAGGAAGCCGTGGCGGGAAGCTGAAAGATGCTGCTCTCGTCGCATTTGTCGCACCCAACTGCGACGACTGGCGCTTCTCCCTTGTCAAAATGGACTATCGATTCGAAGAAACTCCTTCGGGTAAAGTTAAAGTCCGCGAA
>FWPV01005090.1_pt1 | contig 26712 bp, 27 predicted proteins | sample 2228371 | NCBI WGS metagenome assembly FWPV01 (sample SAMEA103939776, study PRJEB20133) | metagenome
GCCCGCCACCTTCGATCTGCGCGACGCCGGCGGCAAGGCGCGCCGCTAGTCATTTTTGACTACGACAGATTGCCTGTCCCCATAGCCACCCCATAGCCACCCATAGCCACCCATAGCCACATAGCCAACCCATAGCCCCCCGTCCGAGACGTCCGAGAGTTTCAGTTTGTCTCATTTTGTCCTGCCCCTGAACGTAAGCGTCCGGCCAAGTGCCTCGCCGCAGGACACCCATGGGGGGGGGTAAACTGGGCGGGGACGGAGGCGTGCACGGCGCCGGCGAGCGGCCGACCCAGCGCGGCAAGTCACGCCTCACTCCTCAATGACGAAGTTGCAGCGGTGACCACGCTGCTCTAGGGCGTGCTGCAGGCAAGATAGGCTGAGGTAGTCGTCGGTGGTGACGATCTTGGAGTCGTTACCCGGGCAAACGCCGTCATCCAAGTACAGGACGCCGACCGTGTTGCCCGCCTCGTCGTGGAACTCGGAGATGCCGATCTCATGGAGGAAGTCGAAAGCGTCGGAGCTGGGGGAATCGTGGCGGCAGCTGTACTGGAAAAAGAGCTCCTCGCTCATGGTATCGTCGAGTTCGGCGCGGGTGATACCATAATCCTCCATGAGTCGGATCTTCCCGATGCGCGAGGGCGGGACGTTGTCGTGCTCGCGGATCCACTCGCGCCAGGTGGGGATGACCGGCTCAAGGTACGGGTCGCCCAGATGGAGCTGGAGGGAAAAGTCGTCGCCGGTCACATGGAAGGTGAGGTCGGGCTTCAGGAACACCTGCAACAAGGGACGCTTGTGCAGGGCGAGGTGGCGCTTGGCGGCGTCCAGAAACTCGTCCGGGATGACGGCGACGTGGCGGGATGCGAGCCTGCGCGCCTCCTGGAAGCTGAGGTAGTCGAGAAACTCGTTCATGACGGGTCCTGAATGAAGAGTTTACTGCTCGCCGACGGCTGACCTGAAGCAGGGCAGAGCAAGCCGGCCCAAAAGGCGAAATCGACCCCGGAGCGTAGCACGGAGGGGGCCTGTAGGACTTTGGGAAGGTGGCGGATGCGCAGCACCGCTTCAACGTATCTGCGCGAGGAGTCGAGGATGTCAGCCTCCCAGACGGCGGGGTCCTCAGAATTGAAAATGCTCTGGTAAAAGTAGAACAGCGCCCTGGTATCGGAGGTGCGGTGGATGAGGGCATTGCGGTCGGCCTCGCTGAAAAGCGAAACGCCCAGGTCATGGCTGTTGGTAGCGATGTGCCGTCCCATGCCATAGGCCAATTGGACAGCGCCCTCGAACCTCCCGCCCCGGATCGTGCCGATCCCGCCAAGCAACACTGTGTGGATGACATTGGCCATGCAGGCCCGCTCGACTGGCGTGTCCTCGTAAGGGGTGGCCAGTATGATGGCGCCGATGTCGAATCCCTCGGGCGGCCCGCCTCCCCCGTCTGTGTCGAACCAGGTTTCCAGCGTGGAAAGCCCGAGGGTGAGCCAGTCGCCGGCGGTGCGTGCCGCATCCAAACATTCGCCCCGCAACTGGCCGAGCCGGCCGCGCTTGTCGAGGTGCAGTGGCAGGCGGATGGAACTGGCGGCCCATTCCATGCAGCTGTAGGTCCGCCCATCGACGGTCCGCTTGCATGGATTGGCCTCCAGCCAATTGTAGTAGTCTCCCAGCACGGCAAGGAGAGCCTCGAAGGCATGGTATCCGGGCTGGGCGAAGCAGCGGACAGCCCGCTTCAGCCAATCGTCCAGCACAAACCAGTCGGATCCGAGCGCCGGCGCGGGAATCGGACAAAGCCGCGGGTCGGCAAGGGCCTCGGGGCCGAACCTGTCGCGCAAGCCGATGCCCAGCAGAAGGGCGGTGGCCGCCCGATAGGCGGGATCAAGGGCTGCCGGCGGCATCGATTCCTGCTGTTCCCAGAAGGCCTCGAGCAGGACGGAGATGTGGGCGGGCACGGCCGTGTCGTGACCCGGATGCTTGCGCCGCTTGCCGCTCATGACGCCCTCCCCTCGCGAAGCAGCGCCTCGAGGTGAAGGTCCCGCCGCAGGCGGGCCTTGGCGAGGTCGCGGGTGCACAGGCTCAGGCGCACCCGGCGCTTGGTGAAGTCGACCAGATGGACGGTGTAGTGGATCCACCAGGTGCCGTTGTTGCGGTAGAGATGGTGGTCCGCGTTGGCCGGATTGATCCGGATCGCCGGTACGGAGACGGGTTTGTTTTTCATGAGAGTGCTTGGATTCAGTGGTTGGCTGCGCATCACAATGGACCACCGTGGCGACTCCCGCTGCCCGGTTGGCGGCTCTGCCAAAAGGCGGAGCACTCTATGGATGCCGTTTTGAAGAACTGTTATTGAGCATGCGCCGGCCGCCGGCCCCGGCAATCGGAATCCGTGTCATAGTCCGGTTTTTTCGCCCGCGCTCACGCCTTCGGCTCATCCGGCTCCGGCGGCGGCTCCTGTTTGTCGAACTCGACCTTTGCCTTGCGGGCGGTGCGATAGTGGGAGGTCGCGCGTGAGAGGCATTCCCAAGCCATGGCGCTGCCCTTGGCGCTCTTTTCGAACAGCAGGGAGGAGCTGGGCTGGAACCCCACGGCGTGGGCCTCGGTGATGGCATCGAGGTCGGCGCTGAGGAACACGAACTGCCAGCCGTCCTTCTCGGTCTTCTCCTTGATCATGCGGATGATCTGGCCGCGGTGGAACTCGCGGCTGGCGTTCTCCTGTCCGTCGGTGACCACGGCGAACACCACCTTGGCCGGGCGTTCCGCCTCCGGCAGCTTGGCCAGGCTCTGCTCAAGGTCGTTGATGCCGCGGCCGAGCGCGTCCAGCAGGGGCGTGCTGGCGCGCGGGACGTAGTGCTCCCGGTCCAGCAGGGGGATCTGGCCGATGGGGGCGAAGCGGTGCAGCACCTCGTAGGGGTCCTGCGAGTCGAACTGGACAAGGGTCAGGGTGGCCTCGCCCGGTTCGGCCTGCTGCTTCCCGAGGAAGGCGTTGAACCCGCCGATGGTGTCGTCGCGGATCGATTCCATCGAGCCGGTGCGGTCAAGGATCACGGTGATATGGGTGGAGTGCTCTTTCATGACCGGCATCCTAGCATGCCCAGTCGGACAAAAACGGTCCGATGCCGGTGCGCGCCCCCGGCGAGGCTGCGAATTTGGCGTTTTCCGGATTGAGTACAAACGATGCTGCCGCCGGGAATGCCGCTCCGCCAAAAGCTCAGCTCACAAAATGGCAAACAAGGTAAAAACCCACTCACCCAGTTGGTCACCCAAAAATCCTGCTTTTGGGTTCATTTGGGTGCATTTTGGGTGACCCGGGGGATTAGGCGTCGGATGCGACAAATCCACGCAAGTAATTGATATGCAGGATCTTAAAGTGGAGCCAGCTGTCGGACTTGAACCGACGACCTGCTGATTACAAATCAGCTGCTCTACCGGCTGAGCTAAGCTGGCCGCGGGTGGTACCGGACCAGGGACTTGAACCCTGAACCAACGGATTAAGAGTCCGCTGCTCTACCATTGAGCTAGTCCGGCCCGAGGGAAAGAAAGGGAACGACTAAGGGGTGCGGCGGGGTTTCGGGCAAGCAAAAACCGGCGGGTTATCGCTTGCCAGGGGCGCGGGGCGGGGTTTGGAATCGCGGGCATGATGGAGGATTTCGATCAGAGGGTGGAACCGGAAGCGCCGGAGCGGGGCAACCGGGCCGCGACGGTCGGGCTGTGGGTGGCGGTGGTCGGCATCGTGGTGGGGGCGACCGGAATCATCCTGGCCAACCGGGCGCAGGGCGAGGTGCGGGCGCTGGAGGCGCGCTTGGCGGCGGCGCCGGACCGGACCGCCGAGCTGCGCGAGGCGATCGCCTCGATGGAGGAGCGGCTGGTGCGGCTGGGCGGCGAGTTTGTGAAGCTGAGCCGGACCGACACGCAGCTACAGGAGGCGGCCCAGACGCTGGCGCGCGACGTGCGCGCCAACCGCGAGGCGATCAACCAGCTGACCGGCCGGCTGACCGAGCTGGTGGAGCGGCTGGAGAGCCTGCGGCCGGCGGCGCGGTCGGCCGCGGGAGGCGCCGGTTCCGGCGGCGAGGCGGCGGTGGCCGAGGGGGGCGTGCACATCGTGCAGAGCGGCGACACGCTGAGCAAGATCGCCGCCCAGTACGGCGTCCCGCTGTCGCGCCTGCAGCAGGCCAATCCGGACGTCAACCCGCGGGCGCTGCGGATCGGGCAGCGGATCGTGATCCCGCAGCCCTGAGCGGGGCGGCGGGGCGTGGGCGGCGATGACGGACGCGGGCGGGCTTGCTCCGTGGGAGCGCAAGTCGGCGCAGGCGCACGCGGACTGCCGGGTGTACCGGATCGTGCGCGAGCAGTGGACCAGCGTGGGCCACGGGGCCGAGGGCGAGTTTTTCGTGATGGAGGTGGGCGACTGGGCGGTGGCGCTGGCGCTCACCGACGCGGGGCGCTGCGTGCTGGTGCGGCAGTTCCGCTTCGGCAGCGGCGGGTTCACATGGGAGCTGCCGGCCGGGGTGGTGGACGAGGGAGAGGACCCGGTGGCCGGCGCGCTGCGCGAGTTGTATGAGGAAAGCGGATACCGCGGGGAGCGGGCCCGCGTGCTGGGGGTGGTGCACCCGAACCCGGCGGTGCAGCGCAACCGCTGCCACATCGTGCTGGTCACCGGGGCCCGCCGCGTGGGCGCCGGCGATCCCGGCCCGCACGAGTTCTTCGAGGTGCGCGAGGTGCCGCTGAAGACGCTGTTCGGCTGGGCGCGCGACGGCACGATCACCCACAGCATCGTGCACGCGGCGCTGTTCTTCCTGCGCGACGCCCCCGAGGCCGCGCCCTTTCTAATCCTTGAGCCCGAGGGCGGCCGGCGTGAGGTAGCCGGCGAGGCTGAAGCCGGTGGCTGAGTCCGGGTCGCGCTCGAGGACCAGCAGCGCGCCCTTTTTGAACGGGAACGGCACGCCGGGGGCCAGGCCGAGGGCGCGGCGCGCCAGCTCCGCCAGGTGGGGGTTGTGGCCGACGATCAGCACGGGCTGCTTGAGGCGCCTGAGCTCGGACAGCAGCGCGTCGGGGTCGGCCTCCGGAACGAGGTCGTCGCGGCAGGCGACGCGCACCCGCCCGCCGAAGGCGGCCTGGACCGGGGCGGCCGTCTCCTGCGCGCGCCGGTAGGGGCTGCACCAGATGGCGCGCACCGCGTAGTAGGGGCGTTCCGCCATGAATTCCGCCAACCGCTCCGCCATGCGCCGGCCGGCGGCGGTGAGCGGGCGCCTGGCGTCGGGGCTGCCCGGTTCGGCGGGGGCGTGGCGCAGCAGGAACACTTTCATGCCGCCCAGCATGGCCGGACGCCGCGCCTTTGAAAAGCCCGCTTTGCGGCGGCGGCCCGTTCGGAATGGCGACAGACGCAAACGGCGCCGCAGCGAAAATGAGCCTTGGCGTGGGGCGCAAGTTTGTGCGAGGTCAGCGGCATGGCGGAGGCCGGGATTCACAGGCACGTGCGCGAGCTGCGGCCGACGCTGCTGCTGGCGTTTCCGATCGCCTCCGGGCACCTGAGCCAGATGCTGATGGGGTTTGCGGACACGCTGATGATCGGCCGGGTGGGGGTGGTGCCGCTGGCGGCCGCGGCCTTCGCCAACACGCTGGTGCACTTCCTTTTTGTGATCGGGATCGGGCTGCTCAGCTCGGTGGCGGTGCTGGGCTCGCACGCGCACGGGGCGGGCGACCGGCGCGAGACCGGCGAGGTGTTGCGGCGCGGCGTGGCCATCGGGCTCGGCTCCGGCCTGCTGATGTTCGGGCTGCTGTGGGGCAGCTTTCCGGTGCTCGGCCTGCTGCGCCAGCCGCCCGAGGTGGTGGCCGCCAGCCTCAACTACCTGTGGCTGGTGTCCGCCTCCCTGCCGCTGGTGATGGTGGTGGTCGCGTTCCGCAATTTCTCCGAGGCGCAAAGCGTGCCGTGGCCGGCCTTTTGGGCCGGGCTGGTCAGCGTCGCCCTCAACGTGTTCCTGAACTGGGTGCTGATTTACGGCAACCTCGGCTTTCCGGCCTACGGACTGGATGGCGCCGGCATGGCCACGCTCGCCAGCCGGGCGTTCAACCTTGTGTTGCTGGTGGCGTGGCTGCGGCGCGACCCGCGCGTGCGCCCGGCATGGCCCGGCCGCTGGCGGGCGCCGCTGGCATGGAGACCCGTGGCTGCCATGCTGCGGCTCGGGTTCCCGGTGGGCATGCAAATTTTCATGGAGGTGGCGGCCTTCAGCGGCACGACCCTGCTGATGGGCTGGCTCGGGGTCGTCGAGATCGCCGCCCACCAGATCGCGATCACCTGCGCGGCCACCACCTTCATGGTGCCGCTCGGCGTGTCGTTGGCCGTGGCCATCCGCGTCGGCCAAGTGATCGGCGCCGGCGAGCCGGGGCGCGCCCGCCCGATCGGGTTCAGCGCGGTCGGGCTGGCCGTGTTGCTGAGCGGGCTGTTCGCGGCCGTGTTCATCCTTGCCAACCGGGCACTGGCGGGATTGTTCACGGCCGACCCGGTCACCAAGGCGCTGGCCGCGCGGCTGATCGTGGTGGCCGGGCTGTTCCAGTTCTTCGACGGCGTCCAGGTCGTGTCCGTCGGCGCGCTGCGCGGGGCCAAGGACGTGCGCCGTCCCCTTGCCATCATTTTTGCCGCCTATTGGATCGTGGCGATCCCGTGCGGCGCGGCGCTCGCGTTCGGCACGCCCATGGGCGCTGTCGGGCTGTGGACCGGCCTTGCCCTCGGCCTCGCCTGCGCCGCCGCCGGCCTGTCCGCCCGCTTCGCGTGGTTGACGCGCCGCCGATAATCCCGAGCATCCACGGCCTATGTGCCGTGCCGCCCTTTGCCGCTGGTCCGCAATTGCCGCCGTCATGTCCCTCGCGGCCGGCTGCGCGGGCATCCGGGCCGGCCAGCCGGAGACGGCCTTTCAGGAGGTCAATTTCGTGACCACCCGGGCGGACACCGGCTCAGCCGACCCCGAGAAGCGGTACGGCGACGCGCGCGGGGCAACCGCCTTCGGGGCGGCCATGGTGGCCGTCGACCCGGCCCGGTCGCTTTCGCCGTTTGCCGCGGTCCAGCCGGCCCGCACGCTGCGCCAGACGGAGCGCCTGCGGCGCGGCCCGCTGCAGCAGGTCCTGCCGCTGGCCGAGGAGGCCTTTGTGGCGGCGGTCGCCCCGCCGAGCGGCCCCGCCGGCGCGGCGCCGGAAGCGCTGGTATTCATCCATGGCTACAAGCGGACCTTTTCGGAAGCGGTGGTGAACGCGGCCCTGCTGCGTCACCAGCTCGCGTTTCCGGGCCCGGTCATCGCGTTCGCCTGGCCCTCCGCCAACCGCGTCCTCGGCTACCTTGAGGACCGGGAGAATGTCGAGTGGTCGGCGACCGAGTTGCGCCGCCTCGTCGGCCTGCTGGGCCGTTCCATTCCCGGCGTGCGCGTCCATCTGGTGGCCCACAGCCTTGGCAACCGCGCCTTGGTCGGGGCCCTCACCGCCCTTGTCGCCGAGCATCCGGAATTCAGGGACTGGCCGATCGGGGAGATCGTCATGCTGGCGCCCGATCTCGACCGCGACCTGTTCATCCGCGAGACCGCGCCCCTGTTGCAGGGCATGCCCTCGCGCATCACGCTGTACGTCTCGGCCGAGGACATCCCGCTGATGGCCTCCGCCTCCGTCCACAAGTACCCGCGGCTGGGCGACGCGCGCGAGGGCGTGCCCATCATTCCCGGCATCGAGACGGTCGACGTGACCGACTCCATAACCATCTTTGACGGCCACGGCTATTACGAGTCCGACCCCGCCACCATCGAGGACCTCTACCACCTGATCCGCGAGGGGCGGGGCGCTGACCAGCGCCCCGGGCTTGTGCCGGTCGACACCGAGGCCGGGCGCCACTGGCGCCTGCTGCCGCGCCCGTAGCCGCCGGCATGACGGTTTTGACCGTACACCACGGCCCTCGACCGGTCAGGCGGGGCCCGGTTGCCATTCGCTCAGGGCGGGTATCGTTCCGGATTGGAATTTCAATCAGGACACACCATGAATTCAAACCACACCCTCTGCGCGGTCCGGCCCGTGCGCCGCTACGACCCCGATTTCCGGGTCGACGCCGCCTACCTGGCCGGCATGCCCGACCTGCAGAATCAGGGGGCGGCCGCCATCCGCGGCGCCAATGTCCCCATCATCCAGGTCGGCATTTCCGGTTTCCGCATTCCGTTGAACTACCTTGGCAGGCATGGCGAGCGGCAGCGCCTCGAGACCTCGGTCATCGGCACGGTCGGCCTCCAGCGCGATTTCAAGGGCATCAACATGTCCCGCATCCTGCGCGTGTTCTACGAGTTCAAGGAGCGCAGTTTCACGGTGGACACGCTGGCGGACGTGCTCGACGCCTACCAACTGCGCCTCAGCACCGCCACCGCCCACCTGACGCTCCGGTTCGCCTACCCGATGCTCAAGCGCAGCCTGCGCTCCGGCCTCGAGGGCTACCAGTACTACGATGCGGCCTACGAGGGGCGCGTCGACGCCGCGGGCATGTTCCGCAAGTTCATCCATTTTGATTTTGTCTATTCATCGGCCTGCCCCTGTTCGAGCGAGCTCGCCGAGCACGCCCGCGAGGAGCGCAACGTTTACGCCATCCCGCATTCCCAGCGCAGCAAGGCGCGGGTCATCGTGGAGCTCGAGCCGGACGCGCTGCTGTTTGTCGAGGACATGCAGGCCCTGTGCGAGGCCGCCCTGCAGACGGAGACCCAGGTCATGGTCAAGCGCGAGGACGAGCAGGCCTTCGCCGAGCTGAACGGCGCCCACGTCAAGTTCGTCGAGGACGCCGCCCGGCTGGTGTTCGAACAGCTCGATGCCGACCCGCGCATCCGCGATTTCCAGGTGGCCCTCAATCACCTCGAGTCGCTGCACTCGCATGACGCGGTGGCGGTCATCTGCAAGGGCGTCGCCGGCGGCTTTGACGGGTCTTTCCGTGACTTCGACAACCTCAAGTGCTAGCCTGCCGGCCATGGCTGAAGAAGACTTCCCCGTCCGGCTGCCGCCCGGCCCGGTGATCGTCACCCGGCGCGTGCATTTTTGCGCCGCCCACCGGCTCCACAATCCGGCGGAGAGCGCGGAGTGGAACGCGGCGACCTTCGGCCTGTGCAACAACGAGCAGTGGCACGGACACAACTACGAGCTGGAAATCAGCGTGATCGGCGAGCCCGACCCGCGCACCGGCTATGTGATCGATCTGAAGGAGCTGAAGGACATCCTCGAGGAGCGCATCCTCGCCCCCTGCGATCACCTCAACCTCAACCTCCAGGTGCCCTTCCTGCGCGGCATCAACCCGACCGCGGAGAACCTGGCCAAGGCCTTTTGGGCCCGGCTGGAGCCGGCCATCAACAACGGCCGCCGGCGGCTGCACGCGGTCCGACTGTTCGAGACCCCGCGCAACATCGCCGAGTACCGCGGCCCCGCCCCGTAGCGGCGCCCGCCCCGAAGCGGCGGCGCCCCCGCCGCCGCTCTTATGCCTCCGGCACGGTGAGCGACCGGCCGTTGTGGCGCGGCCCGAGCCCGAGGATGAAGGGCGCCGCCACCTTGGCCCATTGCTCCGGCTTGGGATAACCCGCCGCGGCCTCGCCAAAGTTGGTCCGCAGCATCGGCGTGTCGATGATCCCCGGGCTCAGGGGGATGGCCGCCATCCCCGCCGGCAGCTCCGCCGCAAGGGTCTTGGTCAGCCCCTCGACCGCCCACTTCGACGCGCAGTAGCCGGCGATCCCGGGTATCCCCGCGCGCCCCGCGCCGCTGCTCAGGGTAATGATCGTCCCGCTACGCCGCTCCAGCATGCCCGGCAGGAAGGCCTGCAGCACGTTGAAGGTTCCCAGGACGTTCACATCGATGACCGCCTTGAGCTGCGCCCGGTCGATCTCCCACAGCGGCGCGTTCTGGTGGATCACCGCCGCGTTGTGGACCAGGTAATCGACCGCGGCTCCATCGCCCGCGATCTCCGCGGCCCAGCCGCGCAGGCCGTCGAAATCCAGCACGTCCAGCCGCCGGTAGCGGTAGCGGCCGTGATGCGGCCCGGTCTCGTCCGCCCCGAGCGGGTCCGCCCGCCGGCCGCAGCCGTGCACCCGGTGGCCCCGCCCGAGCAGCTCGCGCGCCAGCGCAAGGCCCAGCCCGCCGCTGATCCCCGTGATCACAAAGGTTTTCATTTTGCCCATGGCGCGTAGTGTGCCAATCCCCCTTTCCACGGAATCCGCGCAATCCGTGGTGTCATTCGCCGGCACCCCGTGCCCGGGGCGGGACTCGAACCCGCACGCCCTTGCGGGCAAAGGATTTTAAGTCCTCAGCGTCTGCCATTCCGCCACCCGGGCCGGTACTGGGCCAAGGCTGGCGCGGCGGCGCGCCGGGTCAATGCGATTAGTGCCCGAGTGGCATGGCAACGAACCTTATTTCTGTCCGGAGCGGATGAGGATGTCCTTGGCGGAGGCGCCGGCGGGGATGAACGGCATGACGTGCTCGGTGTAGGGGACGACCACGTCGAGCACATAGGGGCCGGGATGGTCGAGCATCTCGCGGATGGCGCCGCGCAGCTCCTCCTTTCTGACGACGCGGCGGCAGGCCACCCGAAAGCCGCGGCAGATGGCGGGCCAGTCGGGGTAAAGGGCCTCGACGTTGTCCGGGCCGCCGATGTTGGCGGGGTCGCCGAGGATGGTCTGGCCGCGGACGCCCTCGTACAGGATGTCCTCCCACTGCACCACCATGCCGAGGTGCTGGTTGTTGAGCAGCAGCACCTTGACGGGGATTTTCTCCATCACGGCGGTGGCCAGCTCCTGCAGGTTCATCATGAAGGAGCCGTCGCCGTCGACATCGACGACGGTGCGGTCCGGGTAGGCGACCTTGGCGCCGAGGGCGGCGGGCAGGCCGAAGCCCATGGTGCCGAGCCCAAGCGAGGACAGGAAGCTGCGCGGCCGGTGGAACTTGTAGAATTGGGCGGCCCACATCTGGTGCTGGCCGACGCCGGTGGTGAGGATCGCCTCGCCGTGGGTTTCCTCGAACAGCACCTGGACCGCCTCCTGGGGCAGGATGTGGGGGGACTGCTCGTACTCGAAGGGGTACTGCCGGTTCCAACCGCGGACCGTCTCCAGCCAGGCCGAGATGTCCGGCTTGGTGAAACCGCGTTCGCGGGCCAGCTCGCACAGGCGCCGCAGGGCCTGCTTGATGTCGGCGTGTATCGGATATTTGACGACCTTGTTCTTGTTGTGCTCGGACTTGTCGATGTCGATATGGACGATGGTGGCGCCGGGCGCGAACTTGGCGATGGCCCCGGTGATGCGGTCGTCGAAACGGGCCCCGAAGGCCAGCAGCAGCGAGCTTTCGCACACCGCCCAGTTGCCGGCCACGCAGCCGTGCATGCCGAACCAGCGCAGGCTCTGCGGATGGTTCTCGTCGAAGGCGCCCAGGCCCATCAGGGTTGAGGTCACCGGAAAGCCCGTGAGCTCGGCGAACTCGCGCAGCTCCGCCTCGGCGCCGGCGCTGATGATGCCGCCGCCGATGTAAATGACCGGCCGGGCGGCGCGGGCGCACTCCTCGAGCACGGGGATGAGCTCCTCGTCGGAGGGTTCCGGAACCCGCGGGAATCCGGGGATGCGCATCTCCGCGTTGAGCGCGGCTTCCAGCTCGGCGCCGCCCAGCCGGGCCTGCTGGACATCCTTGGTGATGTCGATGACCACCGGCCCCGGCCGCCCGGTGCGGGCGATGTAAAAGGCCTCCTTGACGATGCGCGGGATGTCGCGGATGTCGAGCACCAGGTAGGAGTGCTTCACGATCGGCAGGGTGATGCCGAACACGTCGGTCTCCTGAAAGGCGTTCTTGCCGATGAACTCCTGTTTCACCTGGCCGGTGATCGCGATCAAGGGGATCGAGTCCATTTGCGCGTCGGCGATGCAGGTGACCAGGTTGGTGGCGCCGGGGCCGCTGGTGGCCATGCAGACGCCCGGCCGCCCGGTGGCGCGCGCGTAGCCGTGCGCCATGAAGCCGCAGCCCTGCTCGTGGCGCGGCAGGATGGTGCGGATTTTGGCGGAGCGGGTCAGGCTCTGGTGGATTTCCATCGAGGCCCCGCCGGGGTAGGCGAAGATGACCTCGACCCCCTCGCGTTCAAGGCACTGCACCAGCAGGTCGGCCCCCTTGATGGCGGGCAGGGTGGCGGTCTTCGGCGGCGCTGGGACGGGTTCGGCGGTCTTCATGGTTGCACAGAATCAAGGTTTCCGGTTTCGGGAAATCGGGCGGACAGCGGGCGCGGTATCCGGGGGGCCCGCTTTCAGGCGACGACAGGGACGACCGCTGCAACGAGGGGGAAGCAAGCGACTGGCTTCGGTTGATTGACCTTGGCTGGGTGCATGGCGCGTCCCGATATGACAGCGGAAACAAAGGTCGCGCCCCTGAAAACGCAAGCGCTTTTACGGGGAAAATGGCCCCCGGCTGAATCTGTCATTGCGCCCCGGGACCGGCCCCGGCTGAATGCCCGCCATGCTACGCGTGTTGTTTCTCGGGGATGTGGTCGGGCGGGCCGGGCGGCTGGCGCTGCAGCGCCACCTTGCGGGCATCCGGTCCGCCGAGGGCGTCGACCTCGTGATTGCCAACGGCGAGAACGCGGCGGCCGGCGCGGGCCTGACCGGGGCGATCGCCGAGGAGCTGCATGCGGCCGGGGTCGATGGCATCACCCTCGGCGACCACTGCTGGGACCAGCGCGGCTTCGACAAGGAGATCACGGGGCTGACGCGGGTCTGCCGCCCGCTCAACCTGCTGCCCGGCAGCCCGGGCGCCACCCACCTGGTGCTCGAGGCCAAGGGCGTGCGGCTGGCGGTGGTCACGCTCCTGGGCCAGACCCTGATCAAGATCAGCGCCGACGCGCCCTTCCCGCAAATCGGCCCGTGGCTGGACCGCATGCGCGGGGCCTGCGACGCCGTGCTGGTGGAGATGCACGCGGAGACCACCTCGGAAAAAGTGGCCCTCGGCTGGTTCCTCGACGGCCGGGTGGCCGCCGTCATCGGCACCCATACCCACATTCCGACCGCCGACGCCCGCATCCTCCCGCGCGGCACCGGCTACATCACCGACACCGGCATGTGCGGGCCCTACGACAGCGTGCTCGGCCGGGAAATCGCCCCGGTCATCGGCCGCTTTGTCGACGGCATGCCCCGCAAGTTCACCATCGCCGAGGCCAACGTCCAGCTGTGGGGCGTGCTGGTCGACATCCTTCCCGGCCAGCGCGGCTGCAGCGCTTTCCGGCCGTTCCGGTTCGACGTGCCGGCGCAGCCGGCTTAGGTCTCCGGCTGCTCGATCGCCCGCACAAAGGCGGCGGGGTCGGCCGCCTTGAAGAACGCCGTGCCGGCCACAAAGGTGTCGACCCCGTTGGCGCGGCACAAGGGGGCGGTGGTCAGATCGATGCCGCCGTCGACCTCGATGCGGAAACGCAGGCCGAGTTGCGCGCGCCACTGGTGGAGCTGGCGCATTTTGTCGAGGGTTTCCGCCATGAACGACTGGCCGCCGAAGCCCGGCCACACCGTCATCACCAGCACCAGGTCGACGCTTGCAAGCCATGGGCGGGCCGCCTCGGCGGGCGTGCCCGGGTTGAGGGCCACCCCGCAGGCGCGCCCGGCCGACCGGATGCGCCCGAGGGTTCCGGCAAGGTCGTAAGCCGGCTCGACGTGGACCGTGACCAGGTCGGCGCCGGCCGCGAGGAAGGCCTCCACATGGCGGTCGGGATTGTCCAGCATCAGGTGCGTGTCGAAAAACAGCCGGTCGTTGCGCCGGCGCAAGTCGGCGACCGTCTGCGGCCCGAAGCTCAGGTTGGGCACAAAGTGGCCGTCCATGATGTCGATGTGCAGCCATTGCACCGGCAGGCCGGCCACCTTGGCCAGCCCGTCGGCGAGGCAGGCGTGATCGGCCGCGAGGATCGAGGGCGCAAGGCGCGGCGGCAGCGGGCTGGCGAGCGCCGTCATGGCCGCTCCGGAGCGGCCGGCCAATCCAACCGCTCGAGCACCTTGCGCGCCAGGTCCTGCGCCAGCGCCGGCAGCGCCATGGCCTCGGCGGTGACCTGGCTCGGTTGGGCGTACAGCAGCGTGTCCGCCTCGACGCGCAGCACCGGCTCGCCGCCCCAGGGCGGCGGCTCGGCGCTGTCCCACTCGACCGTGAGGGCCAAGGTGTCCTGGAATGACAGGGGACGGCCGGTGTCGGCCGGATCGCGCGACAGGGCTTCCCGCCGCAGCGGCAGGACGGTGACGCGCAGCACCGCTTCCGCCCGGTCCGGTTCGACCAGCTCCCAGTTGGGCGCGTGGGCCAGTCCCTCGCGCAGGCTGCGCGCCAGCGGGGCGATCAGCTGCGGCGGCCCGCCCTCGTTGACCACCGGCGCCAGCGCGATGCGCACCGGCGGCCGGGCTGGGGGCGGCGCGTAATGGGTGCAGCCCGGCGCGGCCAGGAGCGCCGGCAGCAGCAGGCAGGCGATGACCCGGGCGGCGCGCATCAGCCCGGCAGAATGCGCCCCATCCAGCGCCGGATGAAGGAGCGTTCGCGTTCCTGGTCCGGCGTCGGCGGGCCGGCGTCCGGCTGCTCCTGCCGGAGCGCGGCGATGCGCGCCAGATAGGCGCGGGAGTCCGCGGCCGCCGGCGAATCGGGGGCGATGGTGATCGCCTCGTTGAAGAAGATTTCCGCCGCGTTGTACCAGCGCCGATGGCGGAAGTAGTACTGGCCGATGACGAACTTGCTGCGCGCGTAGACGTCCTTCATCTCGGCCAGCCCCCGCTCGGCGCGGGCCACCTCGAGGTTGTCCGAGAACAGGATCAGGAAGTCCTCGAAGTAGGAGATGGCCTCGCGGGTCGCGCCTTGGTCGTAGTTGGGGCCCTGCACCAGCGTGGCGAAGGTCTCCGCCAGCGACAGGTAGGCGTCCTCGGCCAGCAGGCTGTTGGGGTAATTGTTGATGAGCCGGTCGAGCGCGTCGATGGCCTCGGCGGTCTGGCCCTTGTATTGGTGGATCAGCGCCACGTTCATCAGGGCCAGCGGGGCCAGTTCCGAATAGGGCGCGTTGTTGATCACCGCCTCAAAGTGCTCCACGGCCCGGTTCAGCGCGCGGTACGGGATCAGCCCGGCGAAGCGCACCCCGTCGCCTTCCGCCTGCGCCAGCGCGATGCGGAACTGGTACTCCACCAGCTCATTGAACTTGGGAAACTCCGGGTGCTGCACCAGGATGGTCTGGAACGCCGCGAACGAGCGCTTCCAGCGCTTGCGCTGGTACTCGATCAGGGCCGTGTTGTACAGCGACGGCGCGGAGTAGGCGGAGGCCGGGTAGCGCTTGGTGATGCGCTTGTAGAGCCCCAGCGCGCGCCGGGTGCGGCCCGCGTCCTGGGCGGCGACCGCCTGCTCGAACAGCGGCCGCGCCCGCGCGGTCTGTTCCGCCGGGTTGGTGTCCACGGGACGCTGGCGCGACCACAGGAATCCGTGGGCCGGGCTGAGCACGACCAGCAGGCCCAGCAGCACGAGTGCGGAGCGCATCCTCATGGAGGCCGATTGCAGGGGATTTGCCGTGCGGCGCAACCCAATTCCTTGGCCGCCGCGCCGCCCGCGCTCAATGCCAGCGCACCAGGGAGGCCGCCCACGTCAGGCCGCCGCCAAAGGCCACCATCAGCACCAGATTGCCCGGCTGGATGCGGCCGTTGCGCAAGGCCTCGTCCAGCGCGATCGGGATCGAGGCCGCCGAGGTGTTGCCGTAACGGTCCAGGTTGATCTTGAACCGGTCGATGCCGATGTTGAGCCGCTCCGACAGCGCCTCGATGATGCGCGTGTTGGCCTGGTGGGGCACCACGAGGTCGACGTCATCGGCGGTCAGGCCCAGCTTTTCGAGGATTTCGGCGGCGCTCTGGCACATCACCCGCACCGCGATCTTGAACACCTGGTTGCCCTGCATGTGAATCTTGTGCAGCGAGCGCTCGATGGTCTCGACCGTCGAGGGGCTGGCGCTGCCGCCGCCCGGCACGCACAGGATGCCGGTCTCGGTCCCGTCGGCGCCCATCAGCGAGCCGAGGATGCCGACGCCCGGCTGGTCGATCAGACTGAGCACCGCCGCGCCGGCGCCGTCGCCGAACAGCACGCAGGTGGTGCGGTCCTGCCAGTTGGTGATGCTGGAAAGCTTCTCCGCGCCGATCACCAGCGCGTGGCGGATGCCGTTGGTCAGCATCAGGCCGCGCGCCACCTCGAGCGCGTAGATGAACCCCGAACAGGCCGCCTCGATGTCGAAGGCCGGTATCTTTCCCAACCCGAGTTTTTTCTGCACGAAGCAGGCGGTGTTGGGGAAGGGCATGTCGGGCGTGACGGTCGCCACCACGATCAGGCCGATGTCGCCGACCTTCAGGCCGGCGTTGCGGATCGCCTCGCGGGCCGCGTGCGTGGCCAGGTCCGAGGTGGTCTCGTCATCCGCGGCGATGCGCCGCTCGCGGATGCCGGTGCGGGTGCGAATCCACTCGTCGCTGGTGTCGACCATCCGCGACAAATCGTCGTTGGTCAGGATTTTCGGGGGCGTGTACGAGCCCATGCCCGAGATGATCACGGATTTTCCGCTGTCTTGACTCATGATTGGGTTTCCGGTGGCGCGCCGGCCGGCGCGGTCAATTCGCCGCCGAGGGCGGCGTTGGCGGCGGTGATGGCGCTGAGCGTGTGGGAGCCGAGCTGGTGCGATATGGCGGTGCCGGCGATGCGGATGGCGTGGGCAAGGGCCTCGCGGTTGCTGGAACCGTGGGCCTTGATGACCGTCCCGCGCAGGCCCAGCAGCGGCGCCCCGCCGAACTGCGTCGGGTCGAGCTGCTCGCGCATGGCGCGCAGTCCGCCCCGGAGCAGCACGGCGCCCGCCAGACGCACCGGATTGCGCCGCACTTCCGCGCGCACCAGCTCCTTGAGCATTTTCCAGAGCGCTTCGCAGGTCTTCAGGATCACGTTGCCGGTGAAGCCGTCGGTGACCACCACATCGACCTCGTTGCGGAAGAGCTGGAAGCCCTCGATCAGTCCGATGTAATGAATCTGGTCCCCGAGCCCCTTGAGCAGGCGGTGCGCGGCGTCGGTCAGCTCGGTCCCCTTGCCCTCCTCGGTTCCGATCGACAGCAGGCCGACGCGCGGCTGCGCGATTTCCAGCGCGTCCCGCGCGTACTGGTTGCCGAGAATGGCGTAGTGAAGCAGGTTTTCCGGCCGGCATTGCGGGTTGGCGCCGACGTCGAGCACGATGAACTTGCTGTCCGGCCTTGGCCAGACCGAGGCCAGCGCCGGTTTGGACACGCCCTCGATGGGGCGCAGCTTCAGCGTGCTGCAGGCCATCAGGCTGCCGGTGTTGCCGCAGCTCACCGCGGCGCCGCAGGCGCCGAGCTTGACCAGTTCCACCGCCCGCACCAGCGAGGCGTCCTTTTTGGTCCGCAGGCTCTGGATCGGCTTTTCATCCATCCCGATGACCTCGCTGGCCGCGAGAATCTCAATATCCGCCGCGTCCTTCAGCCCATGGGCCGCCAGGGCGGGCAGCACGGCATCCTCGCGCCCTACCAGCACCACCTTGTCCGGAAGCCAGCCGTTGCGCCGCGCCAGCGCCACGCCGGCGACGATCTCGGCGGGCCCGAGGTCGGACCCCATGGCGTCAACCGCGATCGCCCGGGTGGATGGCTCGCCGTTCATTCCAGCCAAAAAAAACGGCCCGGAAAAGGCCGCGCAAGGGAAATTCCGGATGGCCGGTCAGGCTCCTTATACCTCGACATCAACGACTTGCCGGCCGCGGTACCTGCCGTTCGCGGGATTCACGCGGTGGGGCCGGAAGCGCGTTCCGTCGGTCGGGTCCTTTGCCAGTTGCGGGGCCACAAACGGGTGGGCGCCGCGACGCTTGCGCGAGCGTTGTTTCGATTGTTTGCGTTTCGGATTGGCCATGATGAACGTCGGTTGGCGGCTTGGTCGTGCGTGGAAAGGCGCGGAGCAGAACAGCGCCCCGGTGGGGCGTCAAGACCGAAAAGCCCGGGCGCCCGGAGACCGCTCAGCCGGGACCGGGGACGATCCACTGCGCGACGTCGGGCACCGCATGGGGCGGCTCGGCGCCCGGCTCGCCGTGGCGGTACGGGTCGATTTCCGGTTCCTCGATGTCGAGGTCGCAGGAGGCGTCGATATGCACTCCCGCCGTGTCCGGGGCCGGCGCCTCGGGCAGGTCGAACAGCTGGGACAGGCGCCGCGTGTCCGGAAACAGCACCTGCAACGGCGCGTCGACCAGCCCGGGCCCCTTCAGCAGCAGGAACAGGCAGGGGTAGCAGAGCTTCTCGTACTGTCTCTGGAAGTCGCGCACGAACGCCTTCGGGGCCGCGGCGCGGTTGCCCAGCAGGACCGCGTCGGAATAGTAGATGCAGGCCTCCAGCCAGGCGCGCAGCTGCGGGCTGGCCTCGGCGGCCTGGCAATCCACGCAGGTGAGGACCTTGGCCGGCTCGAGCCCGGCGCCCTTGAGCGCGGCGGCCAGGCGTTCCAGCTGCGGCACGGGCGATTGCCGGGGATCGACCAGGACAAAGGCGGCGGCCTCCGCGCCGGCGCTGAAGTCCCAGTGCGCGGCGGCCGGGTTGTAGCGAACCAGTTGATACGCATCGGCGGCCGGGGCGGGCCAGGGAAGCCCGTCCGGCACGTGCACCCGCACGGGGCGCGGCCCGGCGTCGGCGGCGGCCAGCTGGCCGAGGCAGGCCTGCAGCTCGGGCAGGTGGGTGCCCATGAACAGGTAGACTTTCATGGCGCGGGGGGGAGGCTGAAGGGGAAGCAGCGGTTCTGCGCGTGGTGGCGCATCCAGTGGTCGACCAGCACCAGCGCGGTCATTGCCTCGACGATGGGCACGGCCCGCGGCAGCACGCACGCGTCATGCCTGCCGCGGCCGGCGAGGGTGGCGGGCCGGCCGGCCGGCGTCACGGTGTCCTGGGCGCGCATGATGGTGGCGGTCGGCTTGAAGGCGGTGCGGAACACCAGCGGCTCGCCGGAGGAAATGCCGCCGAGGACCCCGCCGGCGCGGTTGGTGCGGGTGCGGATGCGGCCGTCGCGCACCTCGAAGGGGTCGTTGTGCTCGCTGCCCAGCAGGCGGGTGCCGGCAAAGCCGCTGCCGATCTCGAAGCCCTTGGTGGCGGGCAGGGACAGCATGGCCTTGGCCAGGTCGGCCTCGAGGCGGTCAAACACCGGCTCGCCCAGTCCGGCGGGCACCTGGTACACGTGGCAGGCGATCACCCCGCCGACACTGTCGCCGACCGAGCGGACCTGCTTGATCCGCTCGATCATGCGCGCGGCGGTCGGCGGGTCCGGGCAGCGGACTGCGTTGGCTTCCACTTGGGCGCGGGTCACCGGACCGTTCAAGGCCGGCATGACGATGTCCTGCACCGATTCGACAAAGGCGACGATCTCGACGTTGCTGGCCAGCGCGAGAATTTTGCGGGCGATCGCGCCGGCCGCCACCCGGCCGACCGTTTCCCGGGCGGAGGAGCGGCCGCCGCCCTCGGCCATGCGCCGGCCGTACTTGATGTCGTAGGTGAAGTCCGCGTGCGACGGCCGGTAGGCGGCCTTCATTTCCGCGTAGGCCTGCGGGCGCGCGTCCTGGTTGCGGACGTTCATGGCGATGGGCGTGCCCAGCGTGCGCCCCTCATGCACGCCGGAGAGCAGCTCCACCGTGTCCGGCTCCTTGCGCGGGGTGGTGATGTCGCTCTGTCCCGGCCGGCGGCGGTCCAGCTCGGCCTGGATATCCGCCGCGTCGAGCGGCAGACCCGGCGGGCAGCCGTCCACCACAACGCCCACGCTGCCGCCGTGGCTCTCGCCCCAGGTGGCCACCCGGAACAGGACTCCCATGCAGCTGCCCATAGAGGCGCACCATGATCACCCGGTCTGCCCTTTCAAGCAAGAACAGCATTGCCAGCGCCCCGTCCCGCGCGACAATCCGGCTGGCATGATGAAGGCATCCAGCATCGCTGTGCGGCTCCCGTTCCTTGCCCTGTTGCTGGCCGGGGCGGGCAGTCTGCCGGCGGTCAATCCCACGGATTGGACCCTCGAGGAGGTGCTCTTTAAGATCGAACAGGCCAACGGCGGCAGCGACGCCATCCGGGCCATCGCCGACCTCCGCGTGCTGGGCACAATCGAGACCGATGGCCTGACCTTCGACTTCGTCCTGCTGCGCAAGCGCCCGGACCGGGTGCGGCTGCATCTGTTCCACCGCGGCCGGTCGATCGAGACCGGCCATGACGGCACCCGCGCCTGGCGGCGCAAATGGGACGGCGGCAGCGACGAGGTCCGGGTGCTCAGCAAGGAGGAATTCAGCGAGGCCGGGCTGGACCTCGATTTCGACGGTCCCCTGATCGGGCCGCCCGCCCCCGGCGTGCAGCGCCGGCTGCTCGGCACCGAGCGGGTCGAACGGGTGGACTATTTCGTCATCGAGGTCGAGAATCAGGGGATTACCACCCGGCATTACATCGATCCGCGCAATTTCCGCGAATGGCGGACGGTCCGGCGCGAGAACGGGGGCGAGGAGATCGTGACCACCTATTCGCAGTACCGCCGGGTGGGGCCGCTCTGGCTGGCCGAACGCGCCGAGCGCACGGTTGCCGGCCGCCCGCCCGAGGTCATGCAGATCACCCGCGCGGAGATCAACACCGGGCTGTTGGACCTCGCCTTCGCCATGCCGCAGTCGTGGGCGCGGCGCCCGGCAACCGAGTGAGGCGCGCCGTGCCCCGCAAAGCGCCGCACTTTGGATGGTACGGGGTGCTGGCCGCGCTCGGCCTGGCGGTGCTGCTGCTGGCCCTCGCCTGGCTGCGGCTGCCGGCGTGGGCCGGGCGCCTTGCGGAGCGCGCCCTGCGCGAGCACGGCGTCGAGGTGCGCGCCTTCGGGGTTGAGCGTATAGGTTTTGCAACTACGAAACTGGGCGCGGCGGAGCTGGGGACGGCCGGGCTGGGGTTCGGCTGGGAGTCGGCCCGGCTCGAGTACCGTCCCGGCGGGCTGCTGGCCGGGCGGCTGGAGCGCGTGGCGGTGGCGCGGCCCGCCGTGGAGCTGGACCTGGCGGCGCTGCTCGCGCTGCCGGGCGCCCTTGCCGGGGAGCAGCCGGCCCCGGCGCCGCGGGCGGCGCCGCCGCGGTTGCCGTTCGGCGACTTGGTCATGGAGGATGGCCGGCTGCGGCTGGTCCTGCCGGGCGGCGCCGCCGTCCAGGCGGGGTGGGAGGCGCGGCTGCTGGACCGCTTCGGCCGGCTGGACGGCCACTTTGCCCTCGCCGGGGAGGGGGTGGCCGCCACGCTGGCCCTCAACGGCTCGGCCGCGGCAGGGTTCACCGCCTCGGCCTCCGCGGAGTTCGGTCCCCTCCTGCAGCAGCAGTTGGCCGCTTGGGCCATGGCCGGACTCGAGGCGCCGCCCGAGCTGGTGTTCACCGGCGGGATGGCGGCCGATGCCTTGTATGAAACCGGCGGCGAAGGCGTGCCGCGGGCAAGTTTCCAGGCCTCCCTCGACGGCCTGCGCGTGCTGCTTCCCCGCCTGCCGCAGGCGCTTGCTCTGGACGACTGGCGCATCGCCGGAACGCTTGTGGGCGAGGAATGGTCCGTGCACGGCGGCCTGCGCGTCGGCCCCCTCGCGGGGAAAGACTGGCGCACCGACGCCTTTGGCGCGCGCCTCCATCTGGGCGCGCCCGCGGCGCTGCGCCTCGAGACGGAGAGCTTCGCCTGGCGCTTCGGCGCCTGGAACGGCCGCTGCGCCCTGCGCGGCCACGCGCTCCGGGATGGGGAGGGCCGGCCGAGCGGGGCGGTGGAGGCGGCGTGCTCCGCTGTCGCCGGACCCGGCATCGCCGCCGACGCCTTTTCCCTGCATCTGCAAGCCGATGCGGACGCGGTTGTGGTGCGGCTCAGTCCGCTCGGCTTGCGCCGGGCCACGACCCTGTGGCTGGAGGATGGCGCCGGGCGCCTCGACCTGCGCACGGGCGCCGCCAGCGGCGCCTTTGCCTGGTTCAATGCCGCCGGTGCGGCGATGGGTTCGGTCACCCTGCACGCGACGGCGGGTGACGAGGGCCGCCAGCTTGCCGAACTGACGCTCGCCGATGCGACGGGCGCCGTGCTGCTGACCGCGGCGGGCTCCCGCGCCGGCGGCCAGTCGGCCGTCTCCGTGTCCGGGGCGCTGCCCGTCGCGTGGCTCAACGCCCTGAACCGCTGGTGGGATGCGGCACCGGCGCACCTGACGGGCGCGGACCCGCGCATCGATGCGCACCTCGAGGGCGCTTGGCCGCGCTGGCGCGGCAGCATCCGGCTGGCTGTGCCGGGCACGAATGTCCGGCTGGACAGTGGCGCCGTGCTGGAGGGGGTGGAGGCGGACTGGCGCTTCCGGGTCGACGGCCTGCCCGCGAGCGACGGCACCCAGACCCTCCGCGTGCGCGCGGTGCGCGGCGCAGGGGCGGAACTGCGCGATCTGCAGGCGGTCTGGCGCATGCCCAACATCCGGCAACTCGAGGTCGGCGAGCTGACCGCACACTTCATGGGAGGCCGCGTCCGTGCGGAACCGTTCAGCCTGGACCCGCTGGAGCCCGTGCTCGACACCCGCCTCCACATCGCGGGGCTGCCCGCCGCCGCGCTGCTCGAGCTGCTCGGCGAAAAACGCTTTTCCCTTGATGGGCCGCTGAACGGCAGCCTGCGGCTGGGCTGGCGCGACGGCGCCCTGCTGCTCGGGCAGGGCCTGCTGCAACTGGCCGCCGCCCGGCCCGACCAGCGGTTCCGCTTCCTCGACCAGGCGTTCGTCCGCGACAGCTTCGGCGCTCTCGGCGGCGTGCCGCCGGAATTGCGCGACCGCTTCCTCGAGGCGCTGCTGCAGGAGGGCATCCAAATCCATTCGCTCGAACTCGCCTTCGAGCCCGCCACGCAGCCCGGCATGGTGCTGCTGCGCATCGTCCTCAGCGGCGCGACCCGCACGGACCGCCTCGAGGTGCCCATCCGCGGGTTTGTCATCAACAACCGGATTTCCGAGGCGGACCTCGGCCGCCTGCTCGGTCTGCTCGGCCCGGTGCGGATTTTTCCACAACCCTGACGTGCCATGCGCTCCGGCCATGGCGGGGAAGCGGGCTTGACCTGTTTTGGGAATTGGCCGTGAATGCGCCCTGCCCGACGCACACCCATGCCCGAGCCACATGAGGAATCACCGAAGCAGGCCGCCAGTCCGTTGGACCTCAGCAGCCTGGCTTCCTTTTCGTTGGGGCCCGACTGGGTCACCGACAAGCGGCCGCGAACCCATGCGCCCCGCGAATATCGCGAACCCCGCGACGACCGCGCCTCCGGGCAACGCGGTCCGCGGCCGGAGCGGCGCGGCCCGCCGCCGCGCCGGTTCACGCGCGGCGAGCGTCCGGAGCGCCCGGAGCGTCCGGAGCGCCCGGAGCGGCGCCAGCCGGAATTGTTCCGGCCCGTGGTGACGGTGGATTTCTATCCGGAGGAAGAGGCCTTCAAGGCGCTGGCGCATGCGATCCGCAGCTCGTTCCGCACCTTTGAATTGTTCGAGATCGCCCGCCTCATCCTGGAGAAGCCGGACCGCTTCGTGTGCGTGGTGCGGGACCCCCTGCACAAGGAGGGCGAGCCCGCGCGGCTGTGGGCATCCGTGCCCGACGGCCTGCCATTCCGCAGCGAGGACGAGGCCATCGACCACGCGGTCCGCCATTACCTCGCGGATTTCTTCGAGATCGAGACCGTCGAGGTCGAGCCGCCCAAGGGCACCTTCCTCATGGTGCACAAGTGCGGCATCACCGGCGAGCTGCTGGCCCCGCCCAACTATCACCGCTACCAGGCGTTGTGCCGCGCCCACCACGCCGCCAAACTGGCGCATGTGCCCTATGCGCGCTTCGAGCAGCGCATCGAAAGCTCGCGCGATCCCGAGGACATCCGGAAGTGGCTCGACCAGATGAAGGTGCAGACCCACTACAAGCTCCGGGAGCCGCCGCACCTGCGCATGGAGACGCTCGAGGACGCGCGCCTGTACCTGCTGACCCACGCCAAGGAGAAGCTGGTCCGGCCCGCCTATTCGGCGCGCTTTTCCGGGCGCGTGCTCTCGCTGCTCAACCCCGGCGACCCGATCCGCCGCTCGGTCGAAATCCTCCTCGAACACCAGCGCAAGTTTCCGCTCGAGACGGCCAACCACCTGCGCGGGCGCCTGCGCCGGATGAACTTCGCGGTGTACAAGCGCGGCTCCAAGGGCATCTCGTTCGTGTGCGCGGTGAAGCGCCGCTTTCGCGCCCCCGGCGAGGTGCTGGCCGACAACCTCCTGGAGTTGCTCCAGTTTCTCGAGGCGCACCCCCATTTCCCGGCCAAGGACCTGCCCAAATCCTTCCTCGGCATCGACTTGGACAAGCGCCAGGCGGTTCCCCGGCACGCCCGCGAGGCGGCCGAATCCATGGACGGGGAGCCCGCCCCGGCCGCCCCGCAGCCCGGCAAGCCCGAGCTCAGCCCGGCCGAGGTGGCCGCCCTGCGCCAGCTCATGACCGATTTGCGCTACCTCGTTTCCGAGGGCTACCTCATCGAATATTCCGATGGGCGCCTGCTCGTGCCGACCCTTCGCGACGAGCACAACCACGGCGACCAGCCCGGGCAGCCTGCCGAGGTCCCGCCGGCGGCATCCCATCCGGCCGGGACGGAACCGCCCGCGATGGCAGAGCCCGCCGCGGAGCCGCCCGCCGCGGAGCAGGCCGTCCCTGAGGAAACCGCGGCGCTGCAGCCGGATGCCGGCGCGCGCGTGCCCGGACCGACCGCCTCCTGAGCATGGCCCACGCCTCCCACAGCACCGAGCGGGAGACGACGCTGGCCGATCTCAAGGCCGCGGTGCAGCAGTTTGTGCGGGAGCGCGACTGGGAGCGCTTCCATTCGCCGAAGAATCTGGCGATGGCCCTGGCGGCGGAGGCCGCCGAACTCATGGAGCACTTCCTGTGGGACGAGCCGGGCGCCAGTCTGGCGCGTGCCCGCACCGAGCCGGTGGCCGACGAGCTGGCCGACATCCTGATCTACGCCATCGAATTCGCCAACGTCGCCGGCATCGATCCCGCCGCCGCGGTCGGGGCCAAGCTGCGCAAGAACGCCCTCAAGTACCCCGTCGAGAAGGCCCGCGGCAAGGCGCTCAAGTACACGGAATTGGACTGAGGACCGGCCATCGCCCACCCACCGCCAACCGACCAACCCTCGTCCAGCACCGCGCGCTGGTGCGCCGTGCTGTCGGTGGCCGCGCTGCTCGCAGGTCCGGTGGTGATGCTCGGCGGCGCGCTGTCGGCCAACGCGCTGTTCATCGGCGGCGCGCTGCTGATCATGGGCGCGCTGGGCCTGTACGCGGCCATGGCCGCCCTCGAACGCGGCCGGCACTGAGCCCGGCACCCCGGGGCCGGCGCGGCTATTCCCGGCGCAGGATGGCCAGCGGCGGGTGGCTGGCGATGCCGCGGCTGGTCAGCCATCCGCTCAGCAGGGTCAGCAACACGATTCCGGCCGGCGCGACGGCTGAAGCGCCCCAGTCGGGAGCCTGGGGCACACCGAACACGAACCGGAACAGAGCCCACACCGCCGTCCATGAGAGCAGCAGCCCGGCCATGCCGGCCACCGCCCCCAGCAGCAAAAACTCGAGGCTGAGCATGCGCCGGATGAACGGCGCCGTCGCCCCCATGGCGCGCAGCAGCACGCTTTCCTGCAGGCGCTGGTAGCGGCTGCCGAGCAGCGCCCCGGCCAGCACCACCAGCCCGGTCGCGACGGTGAAGCCCGCCATGAACTGGATCACGAACGCGGCCTTGTCGAGGACCGCCTCCAACGATTCCAGCACCAGCGACAGGTCGATCAGGCTGATGTTCGAAAAGCGCTCCGTCAGGGCGCGCTGCAGGGCCGCCGTCTCGGCGCGGCCGGCTGTGCGGGTCGTCACCGCGTACACCGTCGGGGCCGCCTCGGTCGAGTTGACCGGAAACACCACGTTGAAATTCTGCCGTCCCGCCTGCCAGCGCACCCGCCGCACGCTGCCGACCACCGACTCGACCGCCACCCCCTGCACGTCCCAGGTGAGGGAATCGCCGACCCGCACGCCCAGGTCGCGCGCGAGGTTTTCCGACAGCGACACGGGGAACGGCTCCGTGCCGTCATGCACCCCCGTGAACGCGCCTTCCACGACGGTCGCGTTGTCCAGCACATGGTCGCGCCAGGTGTTGCGGAATTCCCAGGTGTAAACCCAGTCTGCCACCGGCGAGTCCGGCCGGGCCCGCCAGTCGCGCATCGGCACCCCCTTCAGGCGCGCCAGGCGCATCGTGACGATCGGCAGCTCGTCGCGCGGCGCCAATCCGCGCTCCGCCAGCAGCCGCGCCACCGCCTCGCGCTGGTCCGGCTGCACATCCAGCAGGATCACGTTGGCGGCGTCCGCGGAGGATTCGAGCGAGACCTGGGCCAGCAGCCCGGCGCGCACGCCCAGCAGGGTGGCCAGCAGCAGCACCCCCATGCCCAGGGTCACCATCAGCAGCAGGGTGCGGTTGTTCGGGCGGTACAGGTTGCTCAGCGCCAGCCGGTAGGCGTAGGGGGCCGCCGCCGGCCGCAGCCGCCGCAGCAGCGCGCGCAGCGCCCACGCCAGGACCCCGAGCAGCAGGAGCGCGGCCAGCAGCGCCCCCGTGAACGCCAGGGCGTGCCCGGGGCGCCGCGCCTGCAGCAGCGTCACGCCGAGCACGCCGAGCACCAGCGCCGCGCCGGCCGCCCACGCCAGCGGGTCGCGCGCGGCCCGCGGCGGCTC
>FWPV01005092.1_pt1 | contig 26710 bp, 22 predicted proteins | sample 2228371 | NCBI WGS metagenome assembly FWPV01 (sample SAMEA103939776, study PRJEB20133) | metagenome
CCGCCCGGGTGCCGCGACGCGGGTGCGCAGTTGGACGCCGCTCGCCGGGCCCTACCATGGCTTCCTTATCACCCATGCGGAATCCATCTCTATCGCCGATGCCCTGACCCTGCGCGAGGGCGGGCAGGTGGTCTACCGGCCGACCGTCCACTACGCCTACCACCCCTGCGACGATGCCGTGCTCTCCCTGCACGAGTTGGCCGGGCGCAACTGGCAGGCCCAGGAGCGGACCTGCTTGCTGATGGATGAGCTTATCGACGGGCTCGACGAGCTCGGCGTGCTGTTGCTCGGTCATGCGCGCACCGCCTACTGGTACGGTTCGCGCCTGACGCTGGCCGAGGCCCGCGCGCTCGCGCCCTGCAACAACGCCACCACCCTGCAGACCGCCGCCGGGGTGCTGGGCGGGCTGGTGTGGGCACTCAACCATCCCGGCAGGGGCGTGGTGGAGCCGGACGACCTCGACCACGAGGAGGTGCTCGCCGCCGCGGAGCCGTACCTTGGCGAGATGGCGGGGGTGTACGGCGACTGGACCCCGCTCCAGGGGCGCGGCGGTCTGTTCCCGGAAGACGTGGACCGCGAGGATCCCTGGCAGTTCGGCAATGTACGGGTGTGCTGAGTGTGTCAGTGAATGCCCCGGGACACGGCAAGGCGCAGCGCAATGAGCAGGACGGAAGCCGAAGCCAGCAGGTGCTTGAGGGTATGCCCGCTCAGCGCTCCTCCGCTCCAGGCAAAGAGCTTCGCGTCCATCCATTCCACGCCCACGGCAGTGCCATAGAGCACCAGTGCGGCAAGCAGCATCCGCGGCGCAGGGGCATGCGGCAGCAGGGTGAGCAGTGCCGCCATGCAGCCGGCCTGGAAGGCGAGGTAGGGCCACAGCGTCTCCGCGCCCCACAGCGGGCTCAGCCCCCACCACAGCGTGGCTGCAAGTCCCAAGGCCACCAGCGCGGGCAGCGTCCAGCGCCGGGCGAGTCCCGTCTCGGCCAGTACCGCGCCCAGCAGGGCCGCGAGGCCCGCGGCGATCGGCAGGCGATCCCACAGCAGGCGGGCATTGTCCGGCGCGAGGTGGTACCAAGCTGAGCCTGTGCCCACAGCGACCAAGGCGAGAAAGAACAGTCTGTAGGCTTGCCGGACCAGCCGGTTTCCGGGCGGCTGGATCCGCAGGACGACGAGTCCGAGGACGCCCGTCAGCAGGAAGCTGAGGTTCGAGATCACGTTCAGGCCGTTCGGCAGGCCGAGGATCTCTCGCTGGTCTGCAAAGCGGTGGTAGCCCTGCGGCTGGGGCAGGGCGGGCAGTAAGGCGGCGAACAGCACCAGCGCACCCAAGGCGAGGGGGATGCTCCAGGGGGGGATGGACTTCATGCCTGGTCGTCCTGCGCCGCCATGCTCCTGAGCAGCCTGCTCAGCGCGCGCGAGGCATTCGAGACCGAGCGCCCGGCGTGACGCACCAGTCCCAGGGTGCGGTGGATGTCCAGGCCCTCGACCGGCACCTCCACCACATCCTCGCCGAGCATCACCCGCGGCAGGGCGCTCCAGCCCAGGCCAATGGCGACCATGGTGCGGATGGTTTCGAGATAGTTGGTCTCGAGGATGACGTCCAGGGCCCCATGCCGTTGCAGGATGGGCGCCTCGATGATGGTGCGGGTGTAGGTGCCGACGGCGGGCAGGATGGCCGGATGTTCCCCCAGTTGCTCGAGGGACACGCTGGTCTGGCCCGCCAGGGGGTGATCGGGGGCGACGGCGATCACGAGCCTGTCCTCCCACAGCGGGATGCACTCGAGCAGGGGCGAGGGGCGCAGCGGCAGGGTGACCACGCCCAGCTCGTACACGCCCCGCTCGACTGCCTGGCAGGCCTGCTCGGAGTCCATGAAGGCAAGGTCCAGGCGCACCCTCCGATAGCCGCGGGTGAAGTCGCGCAGGATCGGCGGCAGGCGGCGCAGGCCGATGTGGTGTGAGGTGACCACCGACAGCGGGCCGCTGATCTCGCTTGAGAGGTTGGCGATGACCTGACGGGTCTCGCGCACATCGCTGAGGATGCGCTCGGCCACGGGGAGCAGGGCGCGACCGGCCTCGGTCAGGGCCACCCGGCGCCCGAGGCGGTCGAACAGCGAAACCCCAAGCTCGCCCTCGAGCTGGGCGATGCGCTTGCTGATGGCCGGCTGGGTTAGGTGCAGCTTCTCCGCGGCCTGCGAGAATGACTCCTTGTCGGCCACCGCAAGGAAGGCGGCGTAGTTAGATATATCCATGGGGAATGGATTCCATGAGGATAATGCATTGGAGTTATGGATAGTCCATTCCTACAATGCCTGCAAGACAATTCGAGGAGGTTGCAGTCATGGCTGCCAGAACGCTTTACGACAAACTCTGGGACATGCACGTGGTGCGTCAGGAAGACGACGGCACCGCGCTGCTCTACATCGACCGCCAGCTCGTGCACGAGGTGACCTCGCCGCAGGCCTTCGAGGGCTTGCGCATGGCGGGTCGCCAGCCGTGGCGGCGCGAGGCGATGCTGGCCGTGCCGGACCACAATGTGCCGACCCTCGGCCGCCGGGATGCGGGCGTGGAGGGGATTGCCGACCCCGTCTCGCGCGAGCAGGTCAGCACGCTGGACAAGAACTGCGCCGAGTTCAAAATCGTCGAGTTCAAGATGAACGACGTCCGTCAGGGCATCGTGCACGTGATCGGTCCGGAGGAGGGGTTCACCCTGCCGGGCATGACCATCGTCTGCGGTGACTCGCACACCTCGACCCACGGTGCGTTCGGCGCGCTGGCCTTCGGCATCGGTACCTCCGAGGTCGAGCATGTGATGGCGACCCAGACGCTGATCCAGAAGAAGGCCAAGAACATGCTGGTGCGCGTCAACGGCCACGTCGGCCCGGGCGTGACCGCCAAGGACATCGTGCTCGCCATCATCGGCAAGATCGGCACCGCGGGCGGCACCGGCTACACCATCGAATTCGCCGGCGAGGCGATCGAGGACCTCTCCGTCGAGGGCCGCATGACCGTCTGCAACATGGCGATCGAGGCCGGGGCGCGTGCGGGCCTGGTGGCCGTGGATGAAAAGACCATCGAGTACGTGCGCGGGCGCCCGTTTGCACCGCAGGGCGAAATGTTCGAGCGCGCCGCGGCCGCCTGGCGTGAGCTGCGTTCCGATGCGGGCGCGCACTTCGACCGTGTGGTCGAGCTGAGCGCCGCCGACATCGTGCCGCAGGTCAGCTGGGGGACCTCGCCGGAGATGGTGGTGCCGGTGTCCGCCGTGGTGCCGAACCCGGATGAGGAGAACGACCCGGTCAAGGCCAACGGCATGCGCAAGGCGCTGGCCTACATGGGCCTTGAGGCCGGCCAGTCCATCGAGTCCATCCCGGTCGACAAGGTGTTCATCGGCTCCTGCACCAACTCGCGCATCGAGGACATCCGTGCTGCCGCCGCCGTGATCAAGGGGCGCAAGAAGGCCGACAGCGTCAAGCTCGCGATGGTCGTGCCGGGCTCCGGCCTGGTGAAAAAGCAGGCCGAGGAGGAGGGGCTGGACAAGGTCTTCATCGAGGCCGGCTTCGAGTGGCGCGAGCCCGGCTGCTCCATGTGCCTGGCGATGAACGCCGATCGCCTGGAGCCGGGCGAGCGCTGCGCCTCCACCTCCAACCGCAACTTCGAGGGCCGCCAGGGGCAGGGCGGGCGCACCCACCTGGTCAGCCCGGCGATGGCCGCCGCCGCCGCGATCGCGGGCCATTTCGTCGACGTGCGGCATTTCTGAGGAGCGTTTAAGACATGCAAGCCTTTACCCAACACACCGGCATCGTCGCGCCGCTCGACCGCCCGAACGTCGATACCGACGCGATCATTCCGAAGCAGTACCTGAAGTCCATCCACCGCACCGGCTTCGGCCCGAATGCGTTCGACGACTGGCGTTACCTCGAGCCGGGCGAGCCGGGCATGGACCACTCCAAGCGCAAGAAGAACCCGGACTTCGTGCTCAACCAGCCGCCCTTCGACCGTGCCACCATCCTGTTGGCGCGGGAGAATTTCGGCTGCGGCTCCTCGCGCGAGCATGCGGTCTGGGCCCTCGACCAGTTCGGCTTCCGCGCGGTGATTGCGCCGAGCTTCGCTGACATTTTCTTCAACAATAGCTTCAAGAGTGGTCTTCTTCCCATTGTTCTTCCTGCTGAAACGGTTGATCGATTGTTTAAGGCCGTGGCGGCCAAGCCGGGGCTGGAGCTGACCATCGACCTGGAGAGCAAGACCATCCGTGGCCTGGGCGACGAGGTCATCGAGTTCAATGTCGATGACTTCCGCCGTTACTGCCTGCTGCACGGCCTGGACGACATCGGCCTGACCCTGCGTCATGCCGATGACATCCGCGCCTACGAGAGCCGCCGCAAGGCCGAAGCCCCGTGGCTGTTCTGAGTTGTGAGTTCAATAAAGTTTCATAAGGCATTGAAATGACAAAGCGTGTTCTGGTTCTCCCGGGTGACGGTATCGGTCCGGAGATTGTCGATGAGGCCGTGAAGGTGTTGGATGTGCTGGTCGGCGAGTTTGACCTTGACATCGAGATGGACGAGGGCCTGATCGGTGGAGCGGGCTATGACGCAGCCGGCCATCCCTTCCCGGATGCCACCCGCGAGATGGCCCTCGAGGCTGACGCGATCCTGCTCGGCGCCGTCGGCGGCCCGCAGTACGACAACCTGGAGCGCGCCCTGCGTCCGGAGCGCGGCCTGCTCGGCATCCGCTCTGCCCTCGGCCTGTTTGCCAACCTGCGTCCGGCCATCCTCTATCCGCAGCTGGCCTCCGCCTCCACCCTCAAGCCGGAGGTGGTGGCCGGGCTCGACATCCTGATCGTGCGCGAGCTGACCGGCAGCATCTACTTCGGTCAGCCGCGCGGCATCCAGGTCAACGACAAGGGCGAAAGGGAAGGCTTCAACACCATGCGCTACTCGGAATCCGAGATCGAGCGCATTGGTCGCGTGGCCTTCGAGGCGGCGATGAAGCGCAACAAGAAGGTTTGCTCGGTCGACAAGGCCAACGTGCTGGAAACCTCCGAGCTGTGGCGCGAGGTCATGGAGCGCGTGGCGAAGGACTATCCGGAGGTCGAGCTGTCCCACATGTACGTCGACAATGCCGCCATGCAGCTGGTGCGCGCGCCCAAGCAGTTCGACGTGATGGTGACCGAGAACATGTTCGGCGACATCCTCTCCGACGAGGCCTCCATGCTGACCGGTTCGATCGGCATGCTGCCCTCCGCCTCGCTCAACGGCTCCAACCAGGGGCTGTACGAGCCCAGCCACGGCTCCGCGCCGGACATCGCGGGCCAGGGCATCGCCAACCCGCTCGCCACCATCCTCTCCGCGGCCATGATGCTGCGCTACAGCCTTGGGCGCGCGGATCTGGCCGACCGCATCGAGCGCGCCGTGTCCGTGGTCCTCGACCAGGGGCTGCGTACGCGCGACATCATGGAGGCGGGCATGACGGAGGTTTCCACATCCATCATGGGCGATGCTATCGTTGCGGCCTTGCGTCAAGGTTGATATGCGCCTGAAGCGTGCCTAAGAAGCTGATCATCACCCTCTCCAGCGCCCGCGGAGCGCGGCAGCTCGCGCTGCACGTGGCCGTGGTGCGCCTGGTGGCGGGGGTGGTCCTGGTCGCGATGCTCGCTCTGCTGGGGGGCGTGGTGTTGGTCGGCTGGCTTGGCAAGACCGTGGGCACCCTGCAGGCCGAGATCGCGACCTACGAGGCGCGCAAGGAGGCGGCCATCGCGGATTATCAGCGCGCGCTGGAGGCGCAGAACCAGCAGGTGCTGACGTTGTCCGAGTTGCTGCGCTCCAAGGCGGGCGAGGTCGACCAGTTGCAGAGCGCCTATTCCAGGCTGGCCGGCGAGTTCGATCTGCCGTTCGAGGTGGGGAAGGGCCTGCCCGGGGAGACCCTGGATCAGGTCGACGTAACCTTGGCGGAACGCCGGGTGATGCTCGGCCGTATTCCCAGCGGGTTCCCGGTGCAGGACTTCACCTTCTCGGATGGCTTCGGTTGGCGCATTCATCCCGTGACGGGGCAGCGCAAGCACCATGACGGAGCGGATCTGTCCGCGCCAGCCGGAACACCGGTCTACGCGCCTGCCGATGGCGTGGTGATCTTTTCAGGCTATGACCATAGCGGCTATGGCAACCTGCTCGTCATAGCCCACGGCTATGGCTTCAGCAGTGCCTACGGCCACCTGCAGAAGTCGGACGTCAGGGTGGGCGAGGTCGTGTTCCGGGGGCAGCAGATAGCCCGCGTGGGCAACAGCGGGTCCAGCACGGGGCCTCATCTGCATTACGAGGTGCGCTTCCTTGAGCAGCCGCTGAATCCCCGTCCCTTCATGGACTGGAACGAGCGGGATTTCTCTTCGATTGCCCACAGCGTGAGGAATGTTCCTTGGGCCTCGCTGGCCGAGCTGGTGCATCAGGAGGTGCGGCTGATGGCGGGACGTTCCTCGTCGGAGATATCCCGAGTCGAGGCCAACTGAGGGTGATGGTCGAGCGTATGTCGCCTTGCCATGCCGGTCAGCGACTGCTTCCGAATTCGTTACATGTATTGAGGTGATTGATCATGAGTCGTGTGTTTGATGTCGCCGTCGTGGGCGCCACCGGTGCGGTCGGCGAGACCATGCTGTCGATCCTGGCCCAGCGCAAGTTCCCGGTCGGCAAGGTGTATGCGTTGGCTTCCGAGCGTTCGGCGGGCAAGCGCGTGCAGTTCGGCGATAAGTACCTGACGGTTGAGAACCTGGCGGACTTCGATTTCTCCAAGGTGCAGATCGGCCTGTTCTCACCGGGCGCCTCGGTGTCCGCCGTGTATGCGCCCAAGGCTGCGGCTGCAGGCTGCGTGGTGATCGACAACACCTCCCAGTTCCGCTATGACGACGACATCCCGCTGGTCGTGCCGGAGGTCAACCCGCACGCCGTGGCGCAGTACAAGAACCGCGGCATCATCGCCAACCCCAACTGCTCCACCATCCAGATGCTGGTGGCGCTCAAGCCCATCCATGACGCGGTCGGCATCGAGCGCATCAACGTCGCCACCTACCAGGCCGTGTCCGGCACCGGCAAAGAGGCGATCGAGGAGCTGGCCAGCCAGACCGCCAACCTGCTCAACGGCAAGCCCATCAAGGCCGAGGTCTATCCCAAGCAGATCGCCTTCAACGTCATCCCGCAGATCGACGTCTTCATGGACAACGGCTACACCAAGGAAGAGATGAAGATGGTGTGGGAGACCAAGAAGATCATGGGGGACGACTCCATTCTGGTGAACCCCACCTGCGTGCGGGTGCCGGTGTTCTACGGCCACTCCGAGGCCGTGCACATCGAGACGCGCGAGAAGATCACCGCCGAGCAGGCGCGCGAGTTGCTGCGCAAGGCCCCGGGTGTCGAGGTGCTGGACGAGCACGTGCCGGGCGGCTACCCGACCGCGGTGACCGAGGCCGCCAACCACGATGCGACCTACGTCGGCCGCATCCGCGAGGATGTCTCCCACCCGCGCGGCCTGAACCTGTGGGTCGTCTCGGACAATGTGCGCAAGGGCGCAGCGCTCAACAGCGTGCAGATCGCCGAGCTCCTGATCCGGGATTACCTGTAAGCTTTCCTGCGCCGGCGCGGTGATGAGCCGGCACTCAGGCGGGTGAAAAAGGTTGTGGAATCCACCCAACCGCGATTATTTTGTGGGAACCTCGGGAAACGCCATGCATGGCGCCTTTCGGGGTGCTCTCGTGGTTGAGACTTCAGCATGAAGTCGCTGTCTGCGGGGCCCGAGAGTTCTATCCAACATCCTGGGCGGTGTGGAACACCGTCCCCTTGGAGACACGACATGCGGAAACTGGCCCTTGCGCTTGCATGCGCCTCGATTCTCGGAACATCGAACGCCCAGGCTATGGGGCTGGGGGAGATGGCGGTTCGCTCTTATCTTAACCAGCCATTGCTCGCCGAAATTCCCCTTGTCGATGTTTCGGCCCAGGATCTGGAGGGCATCCGTGTCCGCCTGGCCAACGCGCAGGCCTTCGAGCGCCAGGGTTTTTCCCTGAGCGCCCTGTCGGGGCGCATCCAGGTCCAGCTCCAGGGGGGTAAACGACCGCATGTGGTGCTGACCTCCAAGACCCCGATCCATGATCCGGTGCTGGGGGTGGTGCTGGAGCTGGAGGGGCCGGACGGACTCATCCAGCGGGGCTATGACATTCTGCTCGACCCCGTCAGCTATCGCGCCCCGCAGCAACCCGTGCTGCCGCCCGTGAGCGGGCGGAGTGCTGCATCGGCCGCCCCCGTCCCCGACGTGGCCCTTCAAGGAGGCGTGGAGGACGGGCGTTACAGGGTGCGCGGCGGCGACACCCTTTGGCGCATCGCCTACAACCTGCGCCCGGAGGGGGTGAGCACCGAACAGATGATGGCGGCCCTGCGCGAGGCCAACCCCAAAGCCTTCGTTGATCCGGGCAGGGGCGAGACGCTCCTCTCCGGGGCGGTCCTGCGTATTCCCGACACCGAGGAGATCCTCCGGGTAAGGGCGCGGAGGCAAGAGGCCCCTGTTGCTCAAAAGGCGCCAGCCGAAGCCGTGGTGCCCGCCGCCAAGGCGGCCGAGAGCGTAGCTGAACCCAAGGTGGCCATCGTGGCGCCTGCCCAGCCGGTGCCGGTTGTGGCCGCTCCGGTGGTGGGGGAGGTGGTCAGCCCGCCCGTGACGGCCTCGGAGCCGGCGGGCGTGGCCGGCGGCGAACCCGTCCAGATGCAGGAACAGCTCGAGGCAGCGAAGGTCGAGAAGGAGAAGCTGCTCGAGCGCCTGGGGGCGGTCGAGGGGCAGATGAAGAAGATGGAGGAGCTGCTGCGTCTCAAGGATGAGCAGATCAAGCAGCTGGAGCAGCTTCTGCAGGCGGCCGCGCCTGGTTCGGAAAAGACTGCTCCAGTCGAGGTGAAGGAATCCCAGCAGCCGGTAGCGGCGCCCTCGCAGCCCGAGGAAAAGGGTGGCTTGCTGGCTGCCATGACCCATCCCGTCATGCTCGGTGCGGGGGGAGTGGGCGCCTTGTTGCTGGCCCTGCTGATCGGCCGTCTGCGTCGTCGTCGCGAGGAGGCGCTGGCTCAGGTCGCACCGGTGGTTCGGCCCGAGGCGCCGGCTCCGGTCGCTGAGGCCGCCCCCATGGCGGCCGTTGCAGGGGCCGCTGTGGGCGGAGCGGTGGCGGCGACCCTGGCGGAAGAGGAGGCTTCCGGGGCGGCGATCGATCCGGTGCAGTCGGTCCTCGAGGAAGTGGATGTCATGCAGGCCTACGGGCTGCATGACCGGGCTCGCGAGGTGCTTGACGAGGCCATTGCGCGCATGCCCGAGGCCGATGTCCTGCAGGCACGTCGTGTTCGCTTGTTCCACGAGATGGGGGCGCGGGATGAGTTCCTGCGTGCCGCCGAGGGCTACCGCGCCACGCATCCCGCCGAGGATGACCCGCACTGGGCCGCCATCCAGGCCATCGGCGTGGCTGCCTATGCCGACGCCCCCCTGTTCGGTGGCTCCGGTGTCGTCCAGCCTGAAACCTCGGGCGAGGCTGTCCACGAGTCTCGGGCCGAGACCGTCGCAGCGCTCCATCCTCCCTTCGTCCTGCCCGAGGCAGTAACCGAGGTCGAGCCGGCGGCCGTCATCCAGGCGGGGGATGTGGCGCTCGAATTGCCGACGGCGTCCGAATCCGTCGAGACGCCCCCTGCGGAGATCGGTGCGCCGGAACAGCCCGCCCAGGAGGAGGCGAGCATCGAACCCCTGTCGCTGGAACAGCCCGCCCTTGAGTTGGGCGAGACCAGGGGAACCGAGGCGCCCCGGGCCGTCGAGCCCGAGCCGCTTCCTGTTTTCGACCTGCAGGCCCTGTCGCTCGAACCCGCCGTGGCGGAGGTGCCGTCTCCGGCGCCGGTGGCCGGAGAGACGCCGGTTCTGCCGGAGGTGGCCAGCCCCGAGGTTCCGCCGATGCCGGCCGCGGAGGCGCCGGTCATGGCCGAGATGGCTGCCGAGGGGGCCATCAGCGAGGACGACCTGATGCTGCTGGGGTTGGATGCCGCCAGCATCGAGGCCCAGCCGCTGGATCTTCCCAGCCTGCCCGCGAGCGAGGAGCCGCCGGCGGTTCTCCCGCTCCCGGTGGAGGAGCTCGCCGCGCCGACAGGGGATGCGCCCGCCACACCGGTCGCGATGCCGGCGGCCTCCTTCGATGAGCGCGCGGTCAAGCTGGACATGGCGCAGGCCCTCGTCGATCTGGGCGATCTCGACGGGGCGCGTGGCATGCTGGAGGAGATCATCTCCACCCGGGACGACGAGCTGTCCGAGCGTGCCCGAGAGATGCTTGAGCGCACCGCCGATTGATCCGTCCCTTCATCCTTTCCTTTGCCAGCCCTCGGGCTGGCTTTTGTGTTTTTGAGTCATGAGAATCGCCCTCGGCATCGAATATCAGGGCACGCGCTACCACGGCTGGCAGAGGCAGGCCGCCGTGGACAGCATCCAGGCCCGTCTTGAGGCTGCCATTTCAAGCGTTGCGGCGCATCCCATCGAGCTGGTCTGCGCTGGACGGACCGACCGCGGGGTGCATGCAACCGTGCAGGTGGCCCACTTCGAGACCACGGCGGTGCGCGAGCCCCATGCCTGGCAGCTGGGCACCCTCGCCAACCTGCCCGAGGACATCGGGGTGCTCTGGGTGAAGCCGGTGGGGGAGGGCTTCCATGCCCGTTTCTCGGCCACGGCCCGGCAGTACCGCTACGTCATCTACAACCGCCTCAACCGTCCGGGCTTGTTGCACGGGCGGGTGACCTGGCAGCGCAAACCGCTGGATGCCGGGCTCATGCATGAGGCGGCCCAGCACCTCTTGGGCACGCACGACTTCACGAGCTTCCGCGGCAAGGACTGCCAGGCCAAAAGCCCGGTGCGCACCCTCGAGTGGATTCGCGTGACCCGCGAGGGGGATTACCTCTACCTCGACGTGCGGGCCAACGCCTTCCTGCATCACATGGTGCGCAATATCGCCGGGACTCTGATGCAGGTGGGGATGGGGCTCAAGCCGCCCGAATGGGTGGTGGGGGTGCGCGACGCCTGCCTGCGCGAGGCGGCTGGATTCACCGCCCCGGCCGACGGCCTGTACCTCGTGCACGTCCAGTATCCGGAGGAGCATGGCCTGAGGCTTGCGCCGCGCCTGCCGGTTTTCTACTGAGTGCGTCCGTGCTCTGTTACCATTACGGTTTATGTCGCCCCCATCCCATCACCGCACCCGCATCAAGATCTGCGGCATCACCCGTCCCGAGGATGCCCTCGAGGCCGTGCGTCTTGGCGCGGACGCCGTGGGTCTCGTGCTCTATCCGCCCAGTCCGCGCGCGATCGATGTCGTGCGCGCCGCGCGCATCCGCGACGTGCTGCCGCCGTTCGTGCAGCCGGTCGCCCTGTTCGTGGATCCTGCCGAGGCCGAGGTCGAGGCAGTGCTGAAGCTGATCCCCGAGGTCATGCTGCAGTTCCACGGCAGCGAAACACACGAGTTCTGCGCCTCCTTCGGGCGCCCGTATCTCAAGGCCCTGCCGATGGGCAAGGGGGGCGATCCGGTCAACGAGGCCGCCCGCCATGCGCGGGCCAGCGGCTTCTTGCTCGACAGTCATGATGCGGGTGGGGTGGGGGGAACCGGCCATGCCTTCGACTGGTCGACCATACCATCCCTGGATCGCCCCATCGTGCTCGCCGGGGGGCTGCGCCCCGAGAACGTGGGCGAGGCCGTGCGCGGGGTACGCCCGTGGGCGGTGGATGTCAGTTCGGGCGTCGAGCGCGCCCCAGGAATCAAGGATCCCGCCAGGATGGCCGCATTCATCAACGAGGTTCGCCATGCCGACCGCAGCGATTGACTTTAACCAATACCCTGACGAGCACGGCCATTTCGGCCCCTACGGCGGCATCTTCGCCCCCGAGACCCTGATGGCGCCCCTGGAGGAGCTGGCCGAGGCCTATGCGCGGGTCAAAAACGACCCGGCCTTCCAGGCCGAGCTCGATGCCGACCTTGCGGACTATGTCGGCCGTCCGAGCCCGCTCTATCTTGCGAAGCGCATGACCGAGGAGCTTGGCGGGGCGAAGATCTACCTCAAGCGCGAGGACCTCAACCACACCGGCGCGCACAAGGTGAACAACACCATCGGCCAGGCCCTGCTGGCCAAGCGCCTGGGCAAGACGCGCATCATCGCCGAGACCGGGGCCGGCCAGCACGGCGTGGCCTCGGCCACCGTGGCCGCGCGCCTGGGGCTGGAGTGCGTGGTGTACATGGGCGCGGACGACGTGGTGCGCCAGGCGCCGAACGTCGCGCGCATGAAGATGCTCGGCGCGACCGTGGTGCCGGTCACCTCCGGCACCCGCACCCTCAAGGATGCCCTCAACGAGGCCATGCGCGACTGGGTGACGAATGTGGACAACACCTTCTACATCATCGGCACCGTCGCCGGGCCCCATCCGTACCCGATGCTGGTGCGTGACTTCCAGGCCGTGATCGGGCGCGAGGCACGCCGCCAGTGCTTGGAGAAGGAAGGCCGCCTGCCGGATGCGCTGGTCGCCTGTGTCGGTGGCGGATCGAATGCCATCGGTCTGTTCCACCCCTTCCTTGGCGACGAGTCAGTCAAACTTTACGGCGTGGAGGCAGGCGGCCTCGGTCTTGAGACCGGTCAGCACGCCGCGCCGCTGTGCGCCGGCCGCCCGGGCGTGCTGCACGGCAACCGCACCTACCTGATGGAGGATGAGAACGGCCAGATCATCGGCACCCATTCCATCTCCGCCGGGCTCGATTACCCCGGGGTCGGCCCCGAGCACGCCTGGCTCAAGGACACCGGCCGCGCCAACTATGTGGCGATCACCGACGACGAGGCGCTGGAGGGCTTCCGCATGCTGACCCGCACCGAGGGCATCATCCCGGCGCTGGAGTCCAGCCATGCCGTGGCTTACGCGATGAAGCTCGCCCCGACCATGGATAAGGATGCGATCATCATCGTCAACCTCTCCGGTCGCGGCGACAAGGACATGAACACCATCGCCCGCATCGAAGGCTTCGAGTTCTGACCATGAGCCGTATTGCTTCCCGTTTTGCCGAACTGCGCGCGGCCAACCGCGCCGCGCTGATCCCCTACATCACCGCTGGCGACCCACATCCGGACCAGACGGTGGGCCTCATGCACCACCTGGTCGCCCAGGGGGCGGACCTTCTGGAGCTGGGTGTGCCGTTCTCCGACCCCATGGCCGACGGGCCGGTGATCCAGCGCGCCACCGAGCGTGCGCTGGCCCATCACGTGTCCATGCATGACGTGCTGGCCATGGTGCGCGCCTTCCGCCAGACCGACACCAGCACGCCCGTCATCCTGATGGGCTACCTCAACCCGATCGAGGTGCTGGGCTACGAAGCCTTCGCCCGCGCGGCGGCCGAGGCCGGCGTGGATGGGGTGCTGACCGTGGACATGCCGCCCGAAGAGACCGCAGGCTACAACGAGGCCCTGCAGGCAGCTGGCCTCGACCGCATTTTCCTCGTCTCGCCGACCACCCCGGCGCGCCGGGTCAAGGCGATCGCGCAAAAGGGGAGTGGTTTCGTCTATTACGTCTCGCTCAAGGGGGTGACCGGCGCGAAGACCCTGGACGTGGCCGACGTGGAGCATCATCTCGCCGTCCTGCGCACCCAGATCGAGCTGCCGCTGGGCGTCGGCTTCGGTATCCGCGACGCGGTGTCCGCCGGTCAGGTCGCACGCATCGCCGATGCGGTGGTCGTGGGTTCCGCCCTCGTGCACCTGATTGAACAGCAGCAGAATGACCCGCAGGCCATGCGCCAGGCCGTGGGTGCCCTGGTGGCCGAGATGCGTGCCGCCATGAACCAGGCGCGTAGCGGAGGCGTTTGCGCATGAGCTGGATCCAGAAACTTCTCCCATCTCGCATCCGCATCGAAGGGGCGGCCAAGAAGGCCATCCCCGAGGGGCTGTGGATCAAGTGCGATGCCTGCGGCTCGGTGCTCTACAGCGCCGAGCTGGAGCGCAACCTGCAGGTGTGCCCGAAGTGCGGCCACCACATGCGCATCGGCATCCGCAAGCGCCTGGATCACTTCCTCGATCCGGAGCCGCGTGAGGAGATCGCCCCCAACCTCGAGCCGGTCGACGTGCTCAAGTTCCGCGACCAGAAGAAATACAAGGACCGTATCACCCAGGCGCAGCGCGCCACCGGCGAGAAAGACGCCTTCATCGCCATCAAGGGGCGCGTGCTCGGTGTGCCGCTGATCGCCTCCGGTTTCGAGTTTGCCTACATGGGCGGCTCGATGGGCGCGGTGGTGGGCGAGAAGTTCGTCCGCGCTGCCAACCGCGCACTGGAGGAGAAGATCCCGCTGGTGACCTTCACCGCCTCGGGCGGCGCGCGCATGCAGGAGGCCCTGTTCTCGCTGATGCAGATGGCCAAGACCTCGGCCGTGCTCACCCGTTTGTCCAAGGCCGGGGTGCCCTACATCGTGGTGCTCACCGACCCGACCATGGGCGGCGTATCCGCGAGCTTTGCCATGTTGGGCGACGTGCAGATCGCCGAACCGAATGCCCTGATCGGCTTTGCGGGTCCGCGCGTGATCGAGCAGACGGTGCGCGAGAAGTTGCCGGAGGGCTTCCAACGCAGCGAGTTCCTGCTTGCCCATGGCGTGGTGGACATGATCGTGCCGCGCAACGAGCAGCGCGAGACCATCGCCCGTATCGTCAGCATGCTGCAGCGGCGCCCGGCCCCCGTCGCCTCCTGATCCCGATCTTCAGCCGTCCATGTTCCACGCTGAGACCCTGGCCGAGTGGCTGCGCTTCCTCGAGGCCCAGCACCCCCGGGGGCAGGCGGGCATTGAGCTCGGGCTCGAGCGGGTGGGGCAGGTGCTGGCGGCGATGGGGCTCTCCTCACGCCTGCCTTTCCCGGTCGTCACCGTCGCGGGGACCAATGGCAAGGGCTCGTCGGTGGCCATGCTGGAGGCCGTGCTGGTCGCCGCCGGCCACCGGGTGGGGGCTTATACCTCGCCACATCTTTTGCGCTACAACGAGCGCGTCCGGCTGGACGGCCATCCCGTCGCGGATGAGATCCTGGTGCGCGGCTTCGCGCGGGTCGAGGCCGCGCGCGGCGGGATCCCGCTGACCTACTTCGAGTTCGGCACCCTCGCCGCGCTGGCGGTGCTGGTCGAGGCACGGGTGGATGTCGCCATCCTCGAGGTGGGGCTCGGCGGCCGGCTGGATGCGGTCAATGTCGTCGATGCCGATGCCGCGCTGATCACCAACGTCGCGCTCGATCACGTCGAGTGGCTGGGCGAGGACGGCGAAGCCATTGGCCGGGAGAAGGCGGGTATCCTGCGCGCCGGGCAGTGGGCCGTGATTGCTGAGGCCGATCCTCCGCGCAGCGTGCTCGCCCAGGCCGAGGGGCTGGGTTTGCGCCCCTGGCGGCGCGGCAGCGATTTCGACCTTGCCCGTGGTGAGACGGGCTGGATATGGACAGGGCCGGAGGGACGGTATGCGCTCCCGCTCCCGGCCCTGGCCGGGGCGCATCAGCTCGACAATGCCGCGGGGGTGGTGATGCTGCTCGAAGGCTTGCGCGGGCGTCTGCCCTGGACGATCGAGCACCTGCGTGCCGGTCTGGGCACGGTCCGCCATGCGGGGCGTTTGCAATGCCTGGAGCAGGCTGGTGTCCCCGTGTGGATCGACGTGGCGCACAATCCCGCGGGGGTCGAAGCCCTGGCGCGGGCCATGGGGGAGCGGCCCGCGGCTGGCCGTACCCTCGCGGTGTTCTCGGCCCTGGCCGATAAGGACGCCGGGGGCATGGCGCGTGCGCTCGCCGGGCAGGTCGATGCCTGGTACGTGGCAGGTCTGCCGGGCCCGCGCGGACGTGAGGCCGATGCCTTGGCCGATCGACTTCGGCAGGCTGGGTTGCCTGTGGCCGGAGCGTGGCCACGGCCGGCCATGGCGTATAATGCGGCCATGGACGAGGCCGGGGCGGGTGATCGGCTGCTCGTCTTCGGTTCCTTCCTGTGCGTGGCGGACATTCTCGACCACATCCATCCTTCGGATCCTGAGGCCTAACGTGGATCGTGTGTTGCTGAAGCGGCTGCTTGGAGCAGGGGTCATCGTGGCCCTGGCGGTGATCGTGCTGCCGTTCTTCCTGCAGGGGGAGGGCTACAAGGCCGCCCTGCGCACCGATATTCCCGCCCGTCTACAACCGCCCCAGCCGCTGGACACTGCCAGCCGCGAGCCTCCCGCGGAGGTGCGCGAGCTGTTGGAGCCGCCGCCCCCCCTCCCCATGGCGCAGGCTTCGGTACCCCGTACCGAGCCCGCCCAGGAGGCCGCGGACGCCGGGGCCGCCAAGCCGGTCCCGAAGCCCGCCGTGCCCCCAGTGCCCGAGGTCAAGCCCGCGCCCAAGCCGGCCCCCACGCCCCAGGCCACGACGGCCAAGCCTGCGTCTGAAGCCAGCAAACCCGAGGTGGTGCCCAACGCTGCGGTCAAGCCGGCTGCCCCGTCTGCCCAGCCTCCGCTGGCGGCCGCCAAGCCTCAGCCGGGCGGGGTGTGGATGATCCAACTCGGCAGCTTCAGCGCCGAGTCGAATGCCCAGCAGCTGCGTGGCCAGGTGCAGCGCGTGGGCATTCCCTGCCAGATCGAGCCACTGGATATCGAAGGCCGCAAGGTATGGCGCGTGCGCGCCGGCCCCTTTGCCAGCCAGGCCGAGGCGGATGCGGCATTGAAACGCCTGCAGGGTGGCCTCAAGCTTGGCGGCATGGTGATGCAGGTCCGTTGACCCGCTCCCACCCTCATTGCCTCGGGATCTCATGAACGACATTGCCCCTGATTACCCGCCCGTTGCGGATTTGGCGCTCCATGATGGCGGTAGTGCCCGCCAGCACGACCGCAAGCTGAGCGCCCTGCGCGCGCCTCCACACTCGATGGAGGCCGAGCTGTCTGTGCTCGGTGGCCTGATGTTGGACCCTGACGCCTGGGAGCGCGTCGCCGACCGCATCACCGAGGACGACTTCTACCGCCGCGACCACCGCCTGATCTTCCGCGCGCTGCAGTCACTCGCCGACGCCGACCAGCCGCGCGACGTGGTCACGGTGGCGGAGTGGCTGGACAAACACGCCCTGCTGGACGACGTCGGCGGCCTGGCCTACCTCGGCCGGGTGGCGGCCGACACCCCGACCGCAGCGAACATCGTCGCCTATGCCGATATCGTGCGCGAGCACGCCATCAAGCGGCAGCTGATCGAGGTCGGCACCGGCATCGCCCAGAGTGCCTACCAGCCCGACGGGCGCGACAGCCGCCAGCTGCTGGAGGAGGCCGAGCAGAAGGTGTTCCAGATTGCCGAGCAGGGCAGTCGCCAGCGCAAGGGATTCGCCCCGATCAAGGGCCTGCTCACCCAGGCGGTCGAGCGCATCCAGACCCTGTACGAGCAGGACGAGCCGATCACCGGCCTGCCGACCGGCTTCGACGACTTTGACACCATGACCTCGGGCCTGCAGAAGGGGGACCTTGTGATCGTGGCCGGGCGTCCGTCGATGGGCAAGACCACCTTTGCGATGAACATCGGCGAAAATGCGGCGATCCGCACCAAGAAACCGGTCGCCGTGTTCTCCATGGAGATGCCTGGCGAGCAGCTCGCGCTGCGCATGATGTCCTCGCTCGGCCGCATCGACCAGCACCGCGTGCGCACCGGCAAGCTCGAGGACGAGGACTGGCCGCGCCTGACCTCGGCCGTGGTGATGCTGTCCGAGGCGCCGATCTTCATTGACGACACCCCCGCGCTCAGCCCGACCGAGCTGCGCGCACGCGCCCGCCGCCTGAAAAAGGAGCATGGCCTGGGGCTGATCATCATCGACTACCTGCAGCTGATGCAGGTGCCGGGCAACAGCGAGAACCGCACCGCCGAGATCTCCGAGATTTCCCGCTCGCTCAAGGCTCTGGCCAAGGAGCTGGAGGTGCCAGTGATCGCGCTGTCGCAGCTCAACCGTTCGCTCGAACAGCGGCCGAACAAGCGGCCGGTGATGTCCGACCTGCGTGAATCGGGCGCGATCGAGCAGGATGCTGACCTGATCGTGTTCATCTACCGCGACGAGGTCTACCACCCGGACAGCGCGGACAAGGGGGTGGCCGAGATCATCATCGGCAAGCAGCGTAACGGCCCGATCGGCACGGTGCGCCTGACCTTCCTCGGCAAGTACACCCAGTTCGCCAATTACACCCCCGAGGTCTATTCCAGCGGGGATTACGCGTGAGCCATGCCCTCCGTGCTGCGCAGGCCTGCATCGACCTCGAGGCCCTGCGCCACAACTTCGGCGTGCTGCGGGGAGCAGCGGACGGCGCGAAGGTCTTTCCCGCGCTCAAGGCGGACGCCTACGGCCATGGCATGCTCGCCTGCGCCCAGGCCCTGCGCGAGCTGGCCGACGGCTTCGTGGTGGCGACCCTGGGCGAGGCCGAGGCCCTGCGCAAGGCCGGCCTCACCCAGCGGATTATGGTTCTGCAGGGCTTTGCCTCGTTGGCCGAGGCTCGGCAGGCGGCGCGCCTGATGCTGGAGCCGGTCGTGCACCAGTCCTGGCAGGTCGAGCTGCTGGAGAGCGGCCATACCGGCCTGCCGCTGCGGGTCTGGCTCAAGATCGACACCGGCATGCACCGCATGGGGATCGAGCCGGAGCAGGCCGGGGAGCTCCATGCCCGCCTTGTGGCGAGCGGCCGGCTGCGCGGTGCGCCAGGGTTCATGACCCACTTCGCCTGTGCCGACGAGGCCGACCCTGCAGCTACCCGGCGCCAGATTGAGGTGTTTCACCAGGCCACCGAAGGGCTGGAGGGCGAGCGCAGCCTGTCCAATTCGGCCGGGCTGCTCGGCGGCTTTGATGCTGGTGGCGACATCGTGCGTCCCGGCATCGCCCTCTATGGCGGCAACCCCTTCGTGTACGGACAGGCGGCCGACCACGGCCTGCGTCCGGTCATGACCCTCACCACCCGTCTGCTGGCGGTCAAGCAGCAGCCCGCCGGCGCGGCCATTGGCTACGGCGCCACCTGGACCTGCCCCGAGGACATGCCGGTCGGCATTGCCGCCATCGGCTACGGCGACGGCTACCCGCGCCGCACACCGGCGGGCGCCCCGGTGCTGGTCAACGGCCAGCGTGCCGCCATCATCGGGCGGGTATCGATGGACCTCATCACCCTTGATCTGCGCGGCATCGAGGCCCGCCCGGGCGATCCGGTCGAACTGTGGGGAGCTGGCTTGCCGATAGACGAGGTGGCGCGCAGCATCGGCACCATCAGCTACGACCTTGCCTGTGCCGCAGGTGCGCACGTGGCGCGTACTTACCTCACCTAGCAGCAGGCCGTTGAAAAAACCTTTCAACGGCCTGTTAACGCAAGCCATGGAAGGCTTGCACGCAGATCAATCACGGTAAGTGATTGATCTGCGGAGCGCGTCGCGGACATGTGCCGCGACGTCGCGAGTTGAAAAAGGGCAGGAAGCCCTTTTTTCAACAGCTGCTAGGTGCCGCCCCTCACGGTTCCGGCTGCAGGATGAGGGCCTTTTCCAGGCGTTGCTTCCCCCGCAGCAGAGTGAGGTGGAGGGTGTCGCCAATCTTGAATTCATCCAAGCGCCTGAGCAGGGCGTTGACGGAAGCCACCGGCTTGTCCTCCACAGCAACGATGATGTCCCCCGGGACGATCTCCCCGTTGGGGGTGATCGATGCCCCGAGCAGACCCGCGGCCTCGGCCGCGCTCCCCGGAGCGACTCCGAGGATCACCACACCCTCCACCCCGAGCGCCTGGGTCAGTCGTTGGTTCAGCTCCTCGTTTGCCCGGATGCCCAGCGCGGGGCGGAGATAGCGTCCGTGACGGATGAGCTGGGGTACCACACGGTTGACGGTATCCACCGGTACCGCAAAGCCAATCCCTGCATAGGCCCCGCTGGGACTGTAAATGGCCGTGTTGATGCCGATCAACCGCCCCGCCGAATCCAGCAGCGGGCCGCCGGAGTTGCCGGGATTGATCGCTGCATCGGTCTGGATCAGATGCTCCATGGCGGTCCCCGCATCCGTGGTCAGCGAGCGGTCGAGCGCGGAGACGATGCCGGTGGTGAGCGTCCAGTCGAGGCCGAAGGGGTTGCCGATGGCAAAGACCTTCTGGCCCACCCGCAGGTCGTGACTCTCGCCCAGCGGAATGGGGGCCGGACGCTGCTGGCCAAGGCCGATGCGCAGCACCGCAAGATCGTGCGCAGGGCTGGCCCCGACCAGGGACGCCCGCAGTTGGCGGCCGTCAGCCAGCCGCACCCACGCCTCACTGGCGCCCTGGATGACATGGAAGTTGGTGACCACGTGCCCGGCGTCATCCCAGAGAAAGCCGGAGCCCGTGCCGCGCGGCACGGAAAAGATGTTGCGGGTCCAGAGGTCCTGCACCTGCTCGCGCGTGGTGATGAACACCACCGACTCGCGTGCCTTTTCGAACAGCTCGATGGTCGCCGCCTCGTCGGCGGCCAGATCACCGCGTGGGGTGACGAGGCGGGGCTCGGCGCTCGGGGCATCGCGCCAGGGGGCGAAGGGAAGCTGCCAGAGCAGCAGGGCGAGGATGAGCAGAAGCAGCAGCCCGAGCAGGAAACCGCTCGGGCGGGAGGGGGATGGCGACATGGCGAGGCCCTACGGAGCAAGAGGCCTCGATTTTATCGCCATCAAACGGGCTTTGCCGGGGTGGGGATGCCCCTGTTTCTCAGCCGCTGCGCGGCGCTCACCATGTTGGCAAGACCCGCCTCGGTCTCCGCCCAGCCGCGGGTCTTCAGCCCGCAGTCGGGGTTGACCCACAGGTTCTTGAGCGGGATGACCTCGCAGGCCTTGCGCAGCAGGCGTTCCATCTCCTCCACGCTCGGCACCCGCGGCGAGTGGATGTCCCACACCCCGGGACCGATCTCGTTGGGATAGGCGAAGGCGCCAAAGCCCTTGAGCAGTTCCATATCCGAGCGCGAGGTCTCGATGGTGATGACATCGGCGTCCAGCGCGGCGATGGCGGGCAGGATGTCGTTGAACTCCGAGTAGCACATGTGGGTGTGGATCTGGGTGGCATTCGCCACCGCCGAGGCGCTGATGCGGAAGCACCGTCCGGCCCAGTCGAGGTAGCCCTGCCATTGGGCGCGGCGCAGCGGCAGCCCCTCGCGGAAGGCCGGCTCGTCGATCTGGATGATGCGGATGCCGGCGCGCTCCAAGTCCGCCACCTCGTCACGGATGGCGAGGGCGAGCTGCGCGCAGGTGACCTTGCGCGGCTGGTCGTCGCGCACGAAGGACCATTGCAGGATGGTCACCGGTCCCGTCAGCATGCCTTTCATGGGTTTTTCGGTGAGGGATTGGGCGAACGTCGTCCAGCCGACGGTCATGGGGGTGGGGCGGCTGACATCGCCAAAGATGACCGGTGGCTTGACGCAGCGTGAGCCGTAGGACTGCACCCAGCCATGGCGGGTGAAGGCGAAACCGGCCAGCTGCTCACCAAAATATTCCACCATGTCGTTGCGCTCCGGCTCGCCGTGGACGAGCACGTCCAGGCCGAGGGCCTCCTGCTTCTGCACCACCTGGGCGATTTCCTCCTTCATGCGCGCCTCGTAGGCCGCTTGGTCCAGTTCGCCGCGTTTGAAGGCGGCGCGGGCCTTGCGCAGTTCCTGGGTCTGCGGGAAGGAGCCGATGGTGGTGGTGGGGAGTAAAGGCAGGCCCAGGGCAGCATGTTGCAGGCGCTGGCGCTCGGCAAAGGGGGCGGCGCGACGGTCGGCATCTTCGGGCAGGGCCGCCAGGCGTGCCTCGACCTTATCATCGTGCACACGGGGACTCGCGCGTCGGGCGGTGAGGGCGGCGCGTGCCTCGGCCAAGGCCTCATGCACGGCATCCTCCCCCTGGCTGAGGGCGCGGCGCAGCACGTTGAGCTCGTCGAGCTTCTGCCGGGCGAAGGCCAGCCAGGACGTCAACTCCGCATCCAGCCCATCCTCCGCAGCAAGGTCGATGGGCACGTGCAGCAGCGAGCAGCTTGGTGCCAGCCACAGGCGCTCGCCACGCTGTGCGACCAATGGACGCAGGCGCTCAAGCGCGGCGTCGAGGTCGGCGCGCCAGATGTTGCGTCCGTCGATGATGCCGGCGGAGAGCACCTTGTGTGCGGGCAGCCAGTCAGCCACGCGGGCCAGTTCGTCCGGTGCGCGCACGCCGTCGACATGCAGGCCGTCGACCGGCAGTTGGCAGGCCAGTCGCAGGTTGTCGGCCAAGGCGCTGAAATAGCTCGTCAGCAGGATCTTGGGGCGTTCTCCCGCAAGGCGGGCATAGGCTCCCTCGAAGGCCACCCGCCAGCCTTCCGGCAGGTCCAGGCCCAGGATGGGTTCATCCAGCTGCACCCATTCGACCCCTTGGCCCTTCAGGCGGGCCAGAATCTCGCCATACACCGGAAGCAGGCGCTCCAGCAGCGTGAGGCGATCGAACCCTTCACGCTTTTCCTTGCCCAGCCAGAGGAAGGTCAAGGGGCCAATCAGCACGGCCTTGACCGGATGCCCCAGGGTCTGCGCCTCGGCCACCTGGTCGAACAGGCGCTCGCTGGCGGGCTTGAAGTGCGTCTCGGGTGTGAATTCAGGGACCAGGTAGTGGTAGTTGGTGTCGAACCACTTGGTCATTTCCAGCGCACGCCGGTCGCCATGATCGTGGTGGGGGCCACAGCATGAGGGCGATTGGCCGTGCATCCCGCGCGCCATGATGAAATAGCGGGTGAGTTCGTCCTCCTCCGTGAAGCCGAAGCGCGCCGGCTCGCAGCCAAGGAGCTGAATGTGGTCGAGGACGTGATCGTAGAGGGCGAAGTCGCCGACCGTGACGAAGTCCAGGCCGGCCGCCCGCTGGATGTCCCAGTGGCGGGCGCGCAGGGCGCGGGCGGTCTCGTGCAGGGCGTCGGCGCGGGTTTCGCCCCGCCAGAAGGCCTCCAGCGCGAATTTGAGCTCGCGCTTAAGACCGATGCGGGGGAAGCCGAGGGTATGGGTTGTTTTCATGACAGCACTCCGTTAATGAATGCATGACATGATCCTGTGGGGTCATTTATGATTCAAACGAATGTTTTTCATTGTTTGATGATGGTGATTCATGATCGAATTGCGCCACCTGCGCATGGTCCAGGCCTTGGCGGAGACGGGTTCGGTCTCGGCGGCCGCAAGCCGGGTGCATCTGACCCAATCCGCCCTCTCGCACCAGCTCGGGGCGCTGGAGCGCTACTTCGGCGTCGCGCTGCTTGACCGCTCGCGCCGCCCGCTGCGCCTGACCCCTGCGGGGGAGCGGCTGCTCCTTGCCGCCCGGAGGGCTTTGCCCGAGGTGGAGGCGGCGCGCGCCGAGCTGCTGCGGCAGGGGGCTGATCATGCCCCTGAAAACCTGCGCATCGCCGTGGAGTGCCATTCCTGCTTCGACTGGCTGATGCCGGCAATGGACGCCTACCGCGCCGAGCGGCCGGAGGCGGAGCTCGACCTGGTCGGCGGCTTCCTGCCCGAGCCCGTCGACCTGCTGCTGGAGGGGCGGGCGGATCTCGCGGTGGTGTCGCAGCCCGAGGATCGGCCAGGGATCAGCTATCAGCCGCTGTTCCGCTATGAGATCGTTGCCCTGCTGGCCCCGGGGCATCCGCTGGCTGACCGGGCCTTTCTGACCGCCGCCGATTTCGCCGGGCAGACCCTGATCAGCTATCCCGTGCCGGATCAGGCGTTGGACGTGGTGCAGCGTGTCCTGCGTCCTGCGGGGGTGGTGCTGGAACGGCGGACTGCGGAGCTGACCGTCGCCATCCTCCAGCTCGTCGCCTCCCGCCGTGGCCTGGCCGCCCTGCCGCGCTGGGCGGCGCAGACACAGATCGAGCGCGGTTACGTCTTGGCGCGCGGCATCGGTCAGGAAGGCCTGTGGAGTACCCTGTACGCCGCGATGCGCTCCGAGGAGGCCGAGGCCCGGGGTTCCTTTGTGTCGACCTTGCGCCGCACGGCCTTCACTACGCTGCAGGGTATTGAGCAACCATGAAGGTTGATCGTATTACTCGGGAATTTGCCCCCGCTCTGTGCTATAAACGCGCAGAAAGCCGTTCCCGTTCATTCCAAGGAGATCTGACATGGCCTTCGTTCTGCCCGAACTGACCTATGCCTATGATGCGCTGGAGAAGTCGATCGACGCCCGCACCATGGAGATCCACCACACCAAGCACCACGGCGCGTACGTGAATAACTGCAATGCCGCCATTGCCGGCACCGAGTGGGACGAGAAGCCGATCGAGGAGCTGATGGCGAATGTCTCCAAACTGCCGGTGGCCGTGCGCAACAACGGCGGTGGTCACTACAACCACAGCCTGTTCTGGCAGGTCCTCTCGCCGAACGGCGGCGGCAAGCCGAAGGGCGAGCTGCTCACCGACATCGAGACGACCTTTGGCAGTTTCGAGTCCTTCCGCGAGAAGTTCTCCACCGCCGGCGCGACCCGCTTCGGCTCCGGCTGGGCCTGGCTGATCGTCGACGGCGAGGGCAAGCTGCAAATCTGTTCCACCCCAAACCAGGACAACCCGATCATGGACATCGCCGAGGTCAAGGGCACCCCGGTGCTCAGCCTGGATGTGTGGGAGCACGCCTACTACCTGCGCTACCAGAACCGTCGCCCGGACTACATCCATGCCTTCTGGGACGTGGTGAACTGGGACGAGGTCACCCGCCGCTACGCGGCTGCCAAGGGCTGATTCACGGCCCTCGAGGCCGTCCGCGCCGCCCTTCACAAGCCTGGGCGGCGCGGTTAAACTCCAGAAAACATGGCCCGTCTGCCGGGCCATTATTGTTTCTGGAGCATGCTGATTGATTCGCTGAGGCGATCGGATATCGCCTGATCAAATCGATCAGACACTTTCATGGAGCGGGATTTCATGTCCACCCCCCATCTGATGAACACCTACAACCGCCTGCCCGTCACCTTCGCCAAGGGGCAGGGTGCGACCCTCTGGGACACCGAAGGCAAGGCTTACCTCGATGCCATCACCGGCGTGGCCGTCTGCGGCCTGGGGCATGCCCAGCCGGACATCGCCCACGCCATCTGCGAGCAGGCCCAGACGCTCATCCATACCTCCAACATCTACGGCATCGCCTGGCAGGAGAAGTTGGCGGACCGGCTGTGCGGCATCTCCGGCATGGAGAAGGTCTTCTTCTGCAACTCCGGCGCCGAGGCCAACGAGGCCGCGATCAAGCTCGCCCGCCTCTATGCCCACCGCAAGGGCATTGCAGAGCCGCGCATCGTGGTGATGGAGTCCAGCTTCCACGGCCGTACCCTGGCCACCCTGTCCGCCACCGGCAACCGCAAGGTCCAGGCGGGCTTCGAGCCGCTGGTCGGCGGCTTCGTGCGTGTGCCCTACGGCGATCTCGAAACCCTGCGCCAGGTAGGCAGCCACGATCGCAACATCGTCGCCGTGCTGGTCGAGCCGGTGCAGGGGGAGGGCGGGGTGCGCGTGCCGCCGCCGTCCTACCTTGCGGGCGTGCGCGAGATCTGTACGGCGCACGGCTGGCTGATGATGGTGGACGAGGTGCAGACCGGCATCGGCCGGACCGGCCAATGGTTCGGCTTCCAGCACGCCGGCATCCTGCCGGACGTGATGAGCCTGGCCAAGGGGCTGGGCAACGGCGTGCCCATCGGTGCCTGCCTTGCCGCCGGGGCCGCGGCTGAACTGTTCGCCCCCGGTAACCACGGTTCGACCTTCGGCGGCAATCCGCTGGTCTGCCGCGTGGCCCACACCGTGCTCGAGGTGATCGAGCGCGACGGGCTGGCGGAGCGTGCGGCGCAGCTCGGCACCCGCATCCGCGACGGCCTGGCCGCTCGCCTGGCGGGGCTGCACGGGGTGGTCGAGGTGCGTGGGCTCGGCCTGATGATCGGCGTCCAGTTGGACCGTCCCTGTGGCGACTTGGTCAAGCAGGCCCTGGCGCGTGGCCTGCTGATCAATGTCACCGCCGACTCGGTGATCCGCCTGCTGCCCGCGCTGGTCATGAGCGATGAGCAGGCCGACCAGCTGGTGGACATCCTCTCCGGGCTGGTCAAGGACTTCCTGGCGGCAGGGGTGAAGGCATGAAAGCCCCGCGCCACTTCATCTCGCTGGACGATCTGAGTCCGGACGAGCTGCGTCGGGTGCTGGACCGTGCCCTCCACCTGAAGGCGGCCCGCGCGCGCGGCGAGCAGGTGCTGACCCTGCAGAACCGCGTGCTCGGCATGATCTTCGAGAAGGCCTCAACCCGTACGCGCGTGTCGTTCGAGGCCGGGATGGCGCAGCTTGGCGGGCACGCCATCTTCCTCTCCCCGCGCGACACCCAGCTTGGGCGTGGCGAGCCGATCGCTGATTCCGCCCGCGTGCTGTCGCGCATGGTCGACATCATCATGATCCGTGCGCATCACCACGCGGATCTGGTGGAGTTCGCCGCCCATTCGCGCGTACCGGTCATCAATGCCCTGACCGACCTGAATCATCCCTGCCAGCTGCTGGCCGACATGCTGACCTACGAGGAGCATCGCGGCAGCATCGCCGGCAAGACCGTGGCCTGGGTGGGTGACGGCTTCAACATGTGCCACAGCTATATCCAGGCGGCACGCGTGTTCGGCTTCAGGCTGAATGTCGCCACCCCCGCCGGCTATGGCCCCGACCCGGCCATTGTGGCCGAGGCGGACGGCCAGGTCATGCTGACCCATGACCCGCGTGTGGCCTGCCGCGATGCCGACCTGGTGGTC
>FWPV01005093.1_pt1 | contig 26708 bp, 10 predicted proteins | sample 2228371 | NCBI WGS metagenome assembly FWPV01 (sample SAMEA103939776, study PRJEB20133) | metagenome
GGGAGGGTTTGGGAGGGCGCAGCCCTCCCAAGAACAATAATATTTTCATTCCGGCGTTGTGCGCCATGCGCATGACCGTCTGATGCGAAAATATGGGGAAACCGGGCTTCCCCATCCCCCTGCCGGTGGGGGCGCCAGCCGCTCCCAACCGCGGTTAGGACATGGGGAAACCGGGCTTCCCCGCGCCCCTGCCTCAGGGGAGGGTTTGGGAGGGCTGCGCCCTCCCAATGAGACATGAACGTAAGGAAAACCGGGCTTCCCACCTTCACCGACCACACCGCATCCCGCATCATGAAACACCTCCTCCTGCTCACCCTCGTCCTTTGCGTAGCGCTTACCACCGGCCTGCCGCGCAGCCGGGCGCAAGAGGGGCCGACCCTGTTTGCCCCCGACCTGCCCGCGCCGCTGCCGCCGGCCTTCCACCCCGACACCGCTGAACGCCTGTCGCCAGCCCAGATCAGCCTGCGTTGCACCGCGGCGCTGGCCGACCCGCGCGTGGACGCGGCGCCGGCCGGTTCGCCCTGGCGCCTCTTTCGCGAGGGCTGGACCTTTGTCACCGATGTGGCCTACTCCCCACCCCGGGCGCTGTTCTTCGGGGCCGCTGGCGATGCTACGCCCCCCAGCGCCTCGGTGGGCCAGGAGATTACCATCCCGCCGGCGCTTACCGAACTCTACGGCACGCTGCGCTACCGCTACGCTCCCGGCGCCACCGGCGCCGGCGACCGTCTCCAGGTGGAGGTGTACGAGGTCAACCGCATCGATCCGGCGGGCCTGATTGCCCGCGTTGAACTCGACACCGCCAGCGACGGCAACGGCGAGTGGCGGATCTTTGAATGGGAGGTGTCCGCTCCAGAGGCTATCGCGCGCCTGCGCTCCCTCGGGCGGGCTGCGTTACTCATGACGGCCCTCAACCCCCCCAATGGCGTGACGCCGCGCCTCTGGATCGACGATATCAACGCCGGCGTCTGCGAACCGGCAGCGAGCCTGGGCGGCCAGGTGCGCCTGCTGGGCGTGCCGGCCCCCGGGGCGGATGTGCTGCTCACGCGCACCAACGCCGCCGGCGCCGCCATCGTGGCCGGCGCCACCTCGGGCATAGATGGCGGCTACCGGTTTGGTTCGGTAGCGCCGTTAGCTCCCGAAACGCGCTACCAGGTCTGGTTCCGCCCGGGACTGGAGGCGCCGGCCCTGGAACGCGAGCGCCTGGGTCTGTGGGCCGGCCCGCGGCTTGCCGAGTTAGCAGCCGGCGACAATGCCACCCTGCCGCCCTTCGATGTGGCCAACGTGCAACTCCAGGCGCCCGATCCCTTCGCCGTCGTCGTTGCCACCGACGCGCAGCCGGCAACGTTCACCTGGCGCAGCGAACGCCCCGGGGCCAACGAGCGCCACCAGTTCTGCCTCTACGACCCGCAGTGGGCCGATCCGGCCACTCGCCTGCCAGCGCAACTCTGCGGCCCGCTGCTGGATCCGGGTCGCGATCCGTTGCGCTTCAACCTGGGGCCGGGGAGCTTCGCCAGCGCCCCCGGCTTTCCCTTCGCCTACGATCGCGAGTACCGCTGGTACGTTGTCGTCTACGACCGTGACCCGCGGGCCGATGCGAACTACCAGTACGGCTTCAGCCACTTCGAACGCGCCGTGCGCCTGCTGCCCGCGCCACTGCCCGCCCCTCCCCCGCCTCCTGCGCCCACGCCCGGCGACCCGGCGGCGGGCGCCCCCGGGGCGACCTGGACTCTGCTGATCTACGTTGCCGCCGACAACGCCCTGAGCGACGCGCAGCGAACGCCGCGCAGCGCCCGTCCCGCCACCCAGCTTGCGCGGCTGCCGGCGCTGGCGGCGGCCCATCCCGGCCTGCGCATCATCAGCCTGGTTGACGAGTACGGCCCCGGCGGGCTGCAACTGTGCTTCTACGCGCCCACCGGCACACCCGACTGCCGGCTGCGCCCCGAGGCAAACAGCGCCGACCCGGCGACCCTGGCCGGGTTCATCCGCTTCGGGCGTGAGCGCTACCCCGCCGCGCGCACCGCGCTGCTGATCGTCGCGCCGGCTCAGGCCGCCGGATGGCTGGCTCTCGACGAAAGCAGTGACGGAGCCATACTGAGCCTGGCTAGCCTGCGAGCGGCCTACGCTGCCGCAGGGCTGGGCGCGGGTCAGCAACTCGACCTGCTGATCTACCAGGCGCCGTACATGGGCGCCCTCGACGCCCTGCGGGCCAGCGCGCCCTACGCGCGCTTCGCCGTCGGCTCAGCCGGGCCGCTGTGGCAACTCGGCCCCTACGAGCGGCTGCTGCCCGCGCTGAGCGGCGCGAGCGACCCGGCCACAGCCGCCCGCGGCGCCGTTGCGGCCTACAGCGCCGCCGCCGACGCTTACCGCGCCGGGCTGGCCCTCAGCCTGGCCGCCTACGACCTGAGCCGCATCGAGGAGGCAGGCCGACGGGTAGACACCCTGGCCGACGCTCTGCGCGGCGCGCTGGCAACCGACCGCGATCTCACCCGACCCCTGGTCACAGCCGCCCGCGCGGCCGCGCAGGTCTACGACGCCTCGGGGAACGGGCGCCACGACCAGTTGATCGCCCCGGGCGGCCTGGTCATACCGGCTGAAGAAGACGCCCTGGTAGACCTGCGCGACCTGGCCCTGCGCCTGCGCGACAGCACAGGCATTGACGCCGGCGTGCAGGCCGCAGCAGCGCAGATCGTCGCGCTGCTGGACTCTCAGGAGACCTCGCCGCTCATCGCAGCCACGCAGCGCTCGGGCCTGGGGATCGGCGGGGCCCCCGTCAGCCTGGAGCGGGCCGCGGGGCTGGCCATCCTCTTCCCCGGCGGCGACCGGCTCGGCGGGCAACCGGCCCTGATTGCCGGCTACCTCTACGGCGAGCAGGGCAATGCGCCGAACCCCGACCCCTGGGCGCGCATGCTGCGCACCTACCTGCGTGAGACCCTGGGCATCGGGCCGGGCGGCATCACTGAAGGACCGCCCGGCGCGCCCCGCTTCCAACCCCTCATCGGCGGAACCGTGCCGACCGACCTCTGGCTGCCGCTGGTGGGGCGGTAGGGCGGGGGGGCGTCCTGCTTTCAGGTGTAGAGTTTTTGGCGGATGTCGTCCTGATGCGCTGCTGGTCCTCACCCCCCTGCCCCCCTCTCCCTGAGCGGGAGAGGGGGGTATGTGGCTGACGCTGCGATACACCGGTTCCGCTGACGTGCCGCAACGCCAGATTCTGACTCCCTTCCCTGGCAGGAGAAAGGGCAGGGGGGTGGGGTATGCGGGACCCGGGGGTTGCACCCCCCAAAAACGCTACACTTGAGAGGGGGCGTCCTGTGGGTGGTGGGAAGGACGCACGCGGGAGCCGGGTTCCCGCGTATTCTTCCGCAACCCGACGGGCCGAGGGGTGCAGGTGCTCCCGGATCCGCTTGAACACTCCGCGAGCAGAGTTGCGTCAAAGCGCACCTGACTGTATTGCGTTCCCCGGAGCAGGGGCGTGGGGCAACCGGGTTGCCCCGCACCCCAACTGCTGCCGGGATTGCTTGCCATTCCCGTGAGCGGAGCATCGAGTCGTTGTGCGGCGAAGCCGCATAGGCGCCTACGTGGCTGCGCCGCACAATGCGAGGATTGAAGAACGTAGAGGCGCAGCAGTGCTGCGCCTCTACGCATGCACCCTCACGATGCAGAGGGCGCGCCACCGTGCAGGCAGAGAAAAACGGCCCCTGGTCACATTTGTGAATCGCCAGCATGGCACAATAGGTTCTGACGGTACCATACCGATTTCAACATGCCCGCCAGTGCTCTGAAGAGGCCGGCAGCGCCCGGCTACCATTTTAGATTATAGATTCTGGATTGCAGATTATCGTGCAGGGCGTCCGGATGCGCTTTGACGGAACGCTGCTTGCGGGGTTTTCAAGTGAATTGGCAGCCATCCTGATCGCTCCGATCTAGCAGACCGGCTTGCGAACATCCGATTCCCCCACCCCCGGGTCAGACAGCGCCACGAGCGAGGGTCCAGTCGCTATGTCTTTGCGCCTCGAACGCATGATCGCCATGGACGCAGCTATTCGCAGCGGTACGTTTCCTGATGTGCGTATATTCATGGAGCGCTTCGAAGTCAGTGAGCGCACCATCCGCGCTGATCTGGCATTTCTTCGCGATCGACTCAATGCTCCACTGATATACGACCGGTCGCGGCGAGGTTACTGCTACACCGATCCCACGTGGATGTTACCCTCATTACTCGTAAGCGAGGGAGAACTCCTGACTTTCTTTCTGAGCGTCGAGTTAACAAGGCGATATCTGGGAACCGCTTTCGAGGCTCCTCTCAGAAAGGCCGTCGAAAAACTTGCCAGCGTATTGCCGCATGAATTGCAGGTAGACATGGATGAACTTGCCAGACATTACACCTTGCAGGCAGGCGCAGTGGCGGAGGCGAATCCCCTGCTACTTTCACTTCTGTTGGAGTGCATCCGTGAACGCTGGTCGCTGGATATATGCTATTTCACTGCCAGCACAGGTGAACGCAAGCGTCGGGTGATTGATCCCTACCATCTGTTCAACGTGCGTGGCGAATGGCAAGTTGTGGCCTTTGACCATCTTCGTCGCCAGGTCCGACAGTTTGCAGTCATACGCATCGAAGAGTGGCGCGTGCTGAGGGACCAGCGATTCACCCGTGATCCGTCATTTTCCCAGGAAGCCTACATGCGCGCTGGATTTCTCGCCGAGCGCGGGGATAGCATCGAGGAGATCGTGATCTGGTTCGATGCGTACCAGGCCAATTACATACGCGGGCGGGAATGGCATAAGACTCAACAGATCGAGGAGCACGCAGATGGTTCGTTAACGTTGCGGTTCTGGAGTGGCGCGCTGGATGAGATCCGACGCTGGGTCATGTCCCTTGGACGGCATGCGATCGTGAAAGCGCCAGCAACGCTCGTTGCCAGTCTGGTCGCTGAGTGTGAGGCAACGCTGCAGCACTATCGTCAGGTATCTCCCTGAGGAGAAAATAGAGGAAATCCGGTTTGCCCACGCCCCCGCCTGCAGGTGTGTCAGGCGACCCCAACCGCGGTTGGGGTACGGGGAACCGGGTTTCCCCATACCCTGCCCGCAGGAGGGTCGGGGAGGGCGCAGCCCTCTCGGAAGCAATTCGCCAGTGGAGAGAGTTCAGGAAGGCCCGGCCCTCTCAGGAGAATCGCTTTTTTATTCAACCCTGCAATCATATTGCAGGGTGAGATGCTAGAGTAGTAGAAGACAGGAACGGACGGCCCGGCAGGCCAGAGATGTGGAGGCTCACCCAATGCAACAACCGCGTAACGGCGAAGGGGAAGTTGATGACGTCCAGCAGGCCAGCGATACGGAGGCTTACCCAATGCTTCAGCTTACCGGTCACCCGTTCGTTGATGTCGGGTTGGCAGCTATGGCAGCTTACGTTGGAAAAGCACGACTTGCCGACCTGGATAAGGCGGACTTCGACAAAGTGGCAGACTATATCGAAAAGAATTACGTGCGACCGCCCCTCCGCGGGCATTTGACGATGGCATTCACGAGCAATGCATGGTTCGCCCAGGACGCCTACAATCCGGATAAGCCCGGGCTATCAAAGGAGCAGCGTGGCAAACGCCAGCACGATCGTGCCCTCTGGGCGTCCCGCCACCTGCGCCAGTGGGAACATCCTGCCGCCGGATCCGATATCGTATGTGTATTTACCGGTCTTCCCGCGGCCGCCGAGAAGCTCTCGAACAAGCTCATGCCCGGGCGGGCCGAACGCGCTCAGATGCCCATGTTGCAGGGCGATGAAGCAATCAACTTCTTTACGGGCGGCGTGCCGGGGCTGCCGGTCGCCCCGGAGGCTCTGCTGGCCCTGCAATTCATGCCAATGGCCTGCGCCAAGGTCGGAGTCGGGTTGTTGGCGGTGCATTCCGACAGTGAAGACCTGACCCTGGCGTTTGCCAGAACGTTTCTTGCCAGGAACATCGCAGATGTCGCCGCCTGTCAGGCAGCGGGTGAAGATAAGCTTCCTGGAGCCCATCGAGCCCTCAAAACGCTGCTGGTCGAGCAGTTGCTAGAGATTGAAACGGGCAGACGCCGTGAGGAGCGCCGCAGCGATCGAGCGGCATCGATTACTGCCTATAACTTTAACAATGGCAAGGAATCGAAACTGGCGATCTACCACCTGCCGCTTCAGATCACCGATTTCCTGTATACGGTGCAGACACCGGCCTACCAACAGGTCTGGCAGTCCATCGTTGAGCGGGCCTGGCAGCCTGTAACCGGCCGACAAGCCAGAAAAGGCTCTCCCGGCGCAGTCTCGGCGCCACGCACGAACTACCTGTTTGAGGATCTCTTTACGCTGCCCCAGGAAGCGTCGCGCTTTGTACGACTGTACTTTCTGCGGGTTCCGCAGCGTTCGCGAAACGAGGGCGATCCCCGCAGCACCTACTCGACCTACCGCGAACATGACCTGATCGCCTGGCCGCTACTCGCACTCTTTCTCAGAAAGGTGATGACGATGGACGACAAGTACATTGAGCAAATCCGCATCCTGGGCGATAAACTCGCTCGGTATACCCGCAGCTATGGCGGCAAGCGATTCTTTCGCCAATTCTTTACCGAACAGAACACTTCCAACTTTCTCGACCTGCTCAGCAAAACGAATATCTCGTATGTCAAACTCACCGGCGGGAGCGAGACGCTATTCGACCTCGACGGTTTCCTTGAAGTCTTTATGGATGGCAAGGAATTGTTGCGCCCTGAATGGCGTCTGGCACGCGACCTGGTGTTAATCCGCATGGTTGAGCAATTGAAAGACTGGATTGCCGACAATCCCGACACCGTGCCCGAAGAGGACATTCAGGCCGGCTCGGCTGAATCGATTGCCCGGGTATAAGGCAGAAATCATTGCCTGAGGAGGTGCACATCATGGCATTCGTTACCGGTCTGTTGCTGATTGACGCGCCGGCATCGGCCCTGAATAATCTCGGCTCGATTCCTGGTGAGCGGGAAGAGAACACCGTTGGAGTCAAGGTAATCAAGACCAGGGAAGGGATGTACCCCTACGTCTCGGCGCAGGCGTTCCGCTACTGGCTGCGCACGACCCTGGAAGCGCGTGTGCCGGCATGGAAAGCCGCGCCAATCTATCGTGAGGAGAAAGTGGCATATACCGATGCCAATCCTATTGCGTACTGGGATGACGATCTGTTTGGCTACATGCGCGCGCCTGCGAAGCGCGAAACGGCCCGCGTCCAGCGGGCCTCCGATCCGAGCCGCGCAAATGAGACCGAAACGACCGATACGATTACGCGCGCTGCTCCCTTCCGTGTCAGCACACTGGTCTCGGTCGCGCCGGTCGTCCCCACCAGCGACTTCGGCACGATGTCGCGGCACGAGGGCAATCCGGTGCCCTACGAGCACCAGTTCTATCGCACGACTCTCAAAGGACTGTTCTCTCTCGACCTGCATGCATGCGGTACGTTTTCGTATCGCAACAGGACCGGCTTCCGTAATCTGGACGATGTGCGAATCGGGTTGATGCGCGAGGTGGCTGGTCACGAGCACCTGGAAGCCGAGAAATCCTATCGGCTGCCTCGCGACCAGCGCGTCCGGCGCGTGCAGGCTCTCTTCGAGGGCCTGGCGCAGATTGAGGGCGGCGCCAAGCAAACCCTCCATTACACTGATGTGAGTCCCGCACTGATCTTCGCAGCCGTCACAAAGGGCGGCAATCACATTTTCCATCACGCTATCGGCGCCAATCGCCTCGGACAACCGGAAATCAAGCTCCCTGCCCTCCGTGAAGTGTTGAACGTTTACCAGGATACCCTGCTCTCGCCGATCTATGTGGGATGGGTAAAGGGCTATCTCGACGAGGAGCGCGCCAGGTTTGAAGGATTTGTGCATGAAAACAAAGCTCCTGCCGATCAGTCCGGCAGCGTCAACCCGGCGAGGCAGGAAGGCGACCAGAGCGCCCCGCCGACCATCCTGATCGATCATCCACGCACTATCCTCCAGACGCTGGTGAGAGCGCTCGCTGAACATCCGGAATGGCTGGATTAGGAGGGGCGCATGCGGGTCTTGAAAGTTGTGCTCGAAGGGACAACGACGTCCTTTCGCTATCCCCATTTCATGCTGGGAATTCAGCCCAGTTTTCCACTGCCGCCACCGGCGACGATCTATGGTCATATTTGCAGCGCCCTTGGCGCCTGGGTTGACCCTGAGGGGCTTCAATTTGCGTATCACTTCACCGTTGCAGGCGTTGGCGAGGATATCGAGCACATCCACGTGCTCGAAGCGTCGAGCGGAAAGGTGCCGGGGACGACATTGCCAAAAGCGCTCGAGGGCAATATCAATCCCTTCAACCGACAGATCCTCCTGCATCCGCGGCTTGTCCTCTACCTCAATCGTCCTGACTGGCTCGACGCGTTTCGCGCGCCGCGCTATCCTGTCGTTCTCGGACGCTCCCAGGACCTTGCCTGCTATTCCAGCGTCGAGGTGCTGGAACTGGAACAGCATAACCAGGTCTACTTTGAGCACACCTTGCTGCCCTATCGGGTCGCCGTTCAGACCTCGGTGGGAATTGTGGCGCTCATGCCACGCCGGCTTGATTACGAGCGCAATCGCCACCCCGTCTTTGGCCGCTACCTGTTGCTTCAGCAGCCGTTGCTCAGTCCAACGCTGAAGTGGTTTGGCGAGGATCGGCCATCCTCCTACTGGGCCGACCCGACGGCGCCCAGGCTAAAAGGCCTGGCGCTTGGTCTCTGGTTTCACGAGTTCGTTGGGGAAAGCGATGAGACCATCAATCTGGCCTGACTGGATGGAGCACATCAGAGCAAAAAGCGTCGCCTTCGGCGGCGAGACACTCGCCGCCCATACCTGGGACGTACTGCGGAAACTGGCTGAATTGCGCGCCTTACGACCAACGCTTCCGGATCTGGTGGATGTTCCGCGCCTGTGGCACTGCCTGTTCTGGGCGTGCTTCCTGCATGACTTCGGCAAAGCAGCCCGCGGCTTCCAGGCCCGTCTGAGCGGCGGCCCCCGCTGGCATCATCGCCACGAAGTCCTCTCCCTGGTCTTCCTGGACTGGATCACGTCCGGGCTTGAACGTGATGAGCAAACCTGGGTACTGGCCGCGATAGCTTCCCATCATCGCGATGCCGATGAGATCGAGCGACTCTATCCTGATCTGGACGATGACCCTCTAGAGCCACTGCTGGCTGAGATTGACGACATCACTGTCAGCGCGCTGTGGCGCTGGTTAAGCGAGTGCGCCATAGACTGGCGCAATGCCCTGGGCTTCAGCGATGCTGAGGTGGCATCAATACCACTGCCTGATCAAGGTTCTGCCATCAGCATGGTTACGTCACACGGCGTCCAGCGCATGCGCCACTGGCTGTATTGCTACACCGAGTGGGTTAACGAGTTATCACGGGCCCCGGTCGGCACGAACACCCTCGGTATCATCTTGCGCGGTACTGTCACCAGCGCCGATCATATGGCATCTGCCCACCTGACTCGCTTGCCGTCGCCGGTTCAGGAGTCATGGGAACGCCTGGCCTCGCGCATCCTGAATCCTCTGCGCGCCCGCGATCCCTCAATCGAGCCATACGAGCATCAGCGAATGAGCGCAGCAGCCTCGGGACGCTCAGCGCTCCTCACTGCGCCCACCGGGAGCGGCAAGACTGAAGCGGCGTTATACTGGGCGCTTGGCGATGGTGCGGCGCCGCTCCCACGCCTGTTCTATGCGCTGCCATACCAGGCGAGCATGAACGCCATGTTCGACAGGCTCCGCGACACAGAGCGCGGATTCGGTCCGCGGGCGGTGGGCTTACAGCACGGCCGAGGATTGCAGGCCTTGCATGCCCGGCTGTTGGAGAGCGAGGAGGGAATTGTCACTGCTGCGGCTGCGGCGCGTTGGGAGCATAACATCAATACCCTGCACGCCCGTCCGATCAAAGTGTTCAGTCCTTACCAGATGCTAAAGGCCCTCTTTCAACTGCGAGGGTTTGAAGGAATGCTCACCGACTATGCCGGCGGGGCCTTTGTCTTCGACGAGATCCACGCCTATGACCCTGAGCGATTAGCTCTTATCCTGACACTGATCGCCCATCTGCGCGCGTGCTATGGAGCGCGTTTTTTTGTGATGTCGGCAACCTTTCCTCGCATCATTCGTGAGCGTCTGGTCGAAGCTCTGGGAACCAGGTACACAATCACCGCCAGTCCTGCGCTCTTCGAGCGCTTTCGTCGTCACCGCATACATTTGCTCCAGGGTGAATTGACGACCAGTGGCATCGAGCGCATTGTTCAAGATGTTTGTAACGGTAAGCAAGTTCTGGTATGCGCAAATACCGTTCGGCGGGCGCAGGAGATCTACCTGGCGCTCCAGGGCGCCGGATTGCCGGAGGAACAGGTGTTGCTGCTTCACAGCCGGTATACCTTCGGCGACCGCCACCACCGAGAACAGGACATCCGCGCCGCCTGTGGTTCGAACATGCCGCTCGATGGGCGCAGACCCCTGGCCCTGGTCGCCACCCAGGTCGTCGAAGTAAGCCTGGATATCGATCTCGATACAATCTACAGCGATCCGGCCCCCCTCGAAGCCCTCCTCCAGCGATTCGGACGAGTCAACCGAAGCGGGCGGAAAGGCATCTGTCCGGTGTATGTATTTCGGGAGCCTTCCGATGGTCAGGGAGTCTACGGGCGCCATGCCAGCGCCGAACAGTCGGGACATATTATGCGGGTAACGCTGGCTGAACTGGAACGCCATGATAACACCATCATTGACGAGGCTGAAACCGGCGCCTGGCTCGATACCATCTATGCCGATCCTGTTCTCCAGGACCAGTGGAATAATGCCTACCAGCGCGTTGCTGATCAGGCGGCGCTGATCCTTCGCGATTTACGTCCCTTCTCAAGTAGTCCGCATCGTGAGGAGGAGTTTGAACGGCTCTTTGATGGGGTTGAAGTCGTTCCGCGCCGTTTCGAGCATCAGTACCTCGATTGTCTCGCTAAGGACGAGTTTATCGAGGCAAGCAACTACCTGGTCAGTATCAGCAAACAGAAGTTTGCGATCCTCCGTAGACAAGGGAAGGTGCGGCCAGCTATATCTAGCGGATTGCGCAAAGCATGGATCGTAGATCTCGCCTATGATCACCTGGGCCTGCGTTTCGACGAGTCGGCTGCTGATCCGGATTGGAGTTGAGCTGTCAAGTATTCCCGGGAAGACGCGGCGATTCCTAATCCATCCCGAAGCAGTAGAGATGAGGAAACCTGTTTCCTTGTCACCCTCCAGAGGCGCTCACCTATGACCCTGGAAACCCACCATTTGCTGTTTACCGCCACCGCTCTCACCCCGGTAGCCCTGGGCGCGCAGAGCGGCTCCGCCGTGCGCGGCGCGATCGCCGGAGCGCTGTGGGAACGATTCTGCGTCAACAAAGCCGCTCCCACGTGCGCTGACTGTCCACTGCTCGCCATCTGCCCTGTGGGCGCGCTGCTTGCGCCTATGCGTGACGATGAGCAGAAAGGCAGCGACCAGCGCCCACGGCCTTATGTTACGCGACCACCCTGCGATGGCGGGCGCACCTATGCCCGCGGCGAAACGCTCGATTTCGGGATTGCGCTCTTCGGCTCTGCGGCAGCCCTCTATCCCTACGTGGTGATAGCCGCGCATGAACTCGAACGCGCTGGTCTGGGCATCCGCCTGTCCGAACTGGGAGGGCGGCGCGGCGTTCTGCGCCTCAGTTCCATCAGCGCGGTAAACCCCCTTACCGGCGAGCAACAGACGCTTTACACCGCCGACAGCGGCGTGATTATGCAACCGGCCCTCCCGGTTGGCGCGGCAGACGTTCGGGCCTACGCTGCTACGTTGCCTGCTGATCGGATTACGCTTCACTTCAAAACGCCCTTGCGCCTGATCGAACATGATCGACTGGTGAAGCGTATCGCTCTCCGTCCGTTGATCCAGCGTCTTATGCGTCGCCTTGACGACCTTTGTATAGCCTACGGCGATGGGCCGCTTCATATCGACTTCCGCGCCTTGCTCTCGATTGCTGAGACAGTACGCGTCGTCGAAGATCGCACCCGCTGGGTAGACGTGGTGAGCGTCAGTCATCGCTACGGACGACGGACTCCTATTGGGGGACTGATCGGCAGTGCTACTTTTGCCGGCGAACTGGGACCCCTGCGCGAACTGCTTGTCTGGGGCAGCCTGGTTCACGTCGGGCGTAACTGCGTGAAAGGCGACGGCTGGTACCATATTCTCAGCGAAAACTGATCCCGCGGAGCGCCTGCGCGCTCTCGCATGTTGTTCTGTGTACCTTAACAATACATCATACTAACCAGCGCCTCCGGTAAGTTCGCTAATCTTCACTTACTGGTCAAAGGGCTATGGTCACCATTTAGAAAGGTTTTCAGGCATGCATCTCTTCATCCAGGAAAAAGGCGCCTTTATCGCCAAACATCAGGGCCGTCTCCGGGTAATCAAAGATGGCGAGCGACTCCAGGAAGCGCCGCTCTTGCACCTGCAACAGGTGATTGTCAGTGGCGGCGGAATAAGTATCAGCAGCGACGCCGTCAGGGTTTGCGCTGAGGAAGGGATTCCCATCCACTTTCTTAGCTCCGGTGGAACACCGCACGCCAGTCTGTACAGCGCCGGGCTTACCGGGACAGTGCTCACTCGCCGGGCGCAATTACGGGCCTATGACGGTCCAGCAGGCGCTCATCTGGCGCGCGCCTTCACCCAGGGAAAGCTTCAGAACCAGGCCAACTTGCTTCGGTACATCGCCAAGTATCGCAAGGAGACAAACCCGGAGCTGCATACGATCCTGACCAGTGTCGCGACCGAAGTCGCCGATAGTCTCCATGCCGTTCGCTATGCCTCTGGCGCGACGGTTGAGGATCTGCGCGATACGCTGCTAGGCATTGAAGGCCGCTACGCCGCTCGCTACTGGGGAGCGCTGGCGAAGCTGATTCCTGACGACCTGGGTTGGCCGGGGCGCGACACTCGCGGCGCGCGAGACCCCTTCAACCAGGCGCTCAACTACGGCTACGGCATTCTGTATAAACAGATCGAGTACGCAATTGTCCTGGCCGGATTAGATCCATACGCAGGTTTGCTGCATGCCGATCGCCCGGGCAAGCCGAGCCTGGTGCTGGATCTGATCGAAGAGTTCCGGCAGGCTGTAGTAGACCGAACGCTGCTCGGTCTGGTTAATCGGGGCTGGTCAATCAGCCAGGATGATGAGGGAATGCTCGACGACAAGACACGCAAACGGATCGTCGAAAAAGTGCTCGAGCGACTCGAGTCTGCCGAAGCCTACGAAGGCAAGCGACAACCGCTGCGCCACATCCTCCAGTGTCAGGCCCGTCACATTGCCACCTTCGTGCGTGGTGAGCGGCCGGCATATGCGCCTTTTGTCATGGGGTGGTAAACGATGCAATGTCTGATCATTTACGACATTCCCCACGATGGGACTCGTGAGAAAGTCGCCAACGCTTGTCTGGACTACGGGCTACAGCGGATACAGTACAGCGCATTCATCGGCAATCTGAGCCGCACTCACCAGCGAGCCCTGTTTCAGGAAATTGCGCGACGGGTGGGGCGGCGAGCAGTGAATGTTCAACTTTTCCCACTGGACGACAAAAGCTGGGAAGGACGGCGCGTTTTGCAGCAAGGAGAAGCTGGTGGATCCGATGACGCTTGAAGTGACTGATCTGCGGCAGTGGCGCATGTGCCCGCGCGTGGTCTGGTATCGCCACTGTCTGCCAGCAGTGCGCCCCATTACCGATCTTATGCGCCACGGTAAGGAGCATCATCGTCAGGAAGAGGGGCGCGAAGAGCGCCGTTCGCTACGAACGTATGGTCTGAATGTCGGGGAGCGGCATTTTGATGTCACCTTCTTCTCAGAGCGCCTCGGCCTCCGAGGGCGTACCGATCTGGCCATTGCGGTTCCGGATCGAACCAGTCCGGGCGCAGAAGCTGTGGTTGTGGAATACAAGGATACCGAACAATCGATCGGGCCGCACATGAAGCTCCAGGTGGCAGCATACGCGCTCCTCCTGGAAGAAAAGTGGGAATTGCCGGTACGCGTGGGATGGATCTACAGAATCCCCTTACGGCGAGCGGAACGGATCGCGATCACACCGGCGCTGCGACGTCAGGTTATCGACACTGTGACCGCGATCCGGGCAGCGATCCACAGCGAGGCGATGCCTGCGCCGCCGACCAGTCGAGCGTTATGCGTCAATTGCGAATTTCGGCGTTTCTGTAACGACGTTGTTTGACAAAACACCAGACCTGGCAGGTTCGAGGGCGGCGCTTAACACCGCCCTCGGCTTCCTGGGGTCAGGTCGAACCTGATCGAAGTGAATGTCGCAAGGCCAGGCCTCACAGCAGACCTTCTGGCGCGATGCTTCGCAACTCACCAGACAATACAGGTCAGCGACCTCCTTTGCGGCAGGATTCGTCGGAGTTTTAGTAAAGCTTTTCGGCATTCTGAAGCCATATTGTAGTACTCGCAACTTTACGCTGTTATGACGCAGACGTTGAGTTGCGACAGAAGGGTTGCAATGCGAAGGTTTCAGGAATATAATGACCGCGTAGAACGGCCTGCAAGCCGTGTAACAGGCCTCTCGAGGGTTAACATAGCGCTCCCCCGGCGTCGCCCGGGCGGGATTTCAATCACATCGGCTCACGGTAGAGCACTGAAACGCACCGCCGCTCCGCCGGCGGAGCGGCGCCGGCGGGCATTTCAATCACATCGGCTCACGGTAGAGCACTGAAACGCCAGCGTCGCTCTCCATCAATGAGTTCATAGGCGTATTTCAATCACATCGGCTCACGGTAGAGCACTGAAACCAACGCTCGCCGGCCTGGACCTGATCACCGTCGAAATTTCAATCACATCGGCTCACGGTAGAGCACTGAAACATGGCCGGGACTTCTTCGGCTTTGACGCGGACGGCATTTCAATCACATCGGCTCACGGTAGAGCACTGAAACCAACACTCAGTTGACTGAGTCGGGTGCGGCTGCGCATTTCAATCACATCGGCTCACGGTAGAGCACTGAAACCGTGTACCGGTTCTCGGGCTACGACCGCGAGGGGTAATTTCAATCACATCGGCTCACGGTAGAGCACTGAAACACGAGGCGGCGATCTTCAAGGCGATGGATGACGATAATTTCAATCACATCGGCTCACGGTAGAGCACTGAAACACGGCCGGCGACCGCGAGCGGCTGGCCGACACGATATTTCAATCACATCGGCTCACGGTAGAGCACTGAAACGCGCTTAATCACCTGCTGGTGGTGCAGGTCCCCGCTATTTCAATCACATCGGCTCACGGTAGAGCACTGAAACTCTCCGGAGATGGCAACATCACTATCCCGCCCCCTGAATTTCAATCACATCGGCTCACGGTAGAGCACTGAAACAGCTGTACCCCGAGGCCGCTGCCGCGGCGCTGACGATTTCAATCACATCGGCTCACGGTAGAGCACTGAAACCGCGATCGACGCCGAGGTTGCGGAGGCCCTGAACAGCCATTTCAATCACATCGGCTCACGGTAGAGCACTGAAACGATCATCGTCCGTGACCGGCGTCCAGATCAAGGCGGATTTCAATCACATCGGCTCACGGTAGAGCACTGAAACTCTGATTACGCATACGGATACGGAGGACATATGAATATTTCAATCACATCGGCTCACGGTAGAGCACTGAAACACCGGATGGGCACCATCACGTCTGCGAGCCGCCGCGATTTCAATCACATCGGCTCACGGTAGAGCACTGAAACCGATGCGGATATCGCGGACGACCTGGCCGACGGGAATTTCAATCACATCGGCTCACGGTAGAGCACTGAAACGGCGTCGAGCAGGCCGTGACGCGTGGCGCGGAGGTGATTTCAATCACATCGGCTCACGGTAGAGCACTGAAACATGCGTCCCCTGCGCGAAGCGCACGGGCGCGGGAACATTTCAATCACATCGGCTCACGGTAGAGCACTGAAACCCTGGCCGGCCGTCCCGACAACCGCCTCCTCCCAGGCAATTTCAATCACATCGGCTCACGGTAGAGCACTGAAACGTCGGCGCTGCGGCTCGCGCAGGATGTCGCACGACGCATTTCAATCACATCGGCTCACGGTAGAGCACTGAAACTTGAAGATCGCCTGATTGCTGCGGGGATTGTCGGGATTTCAATCACATCGGCTCACGGTAGAGCACTGAAACGGACGAGATGCTCTACGCGCTGGGCATTGGCGAGGAGAATTTCAATCACATCGGCTCACGGTAGAGCACTGAAACATTCCGACCGCGACTCTGACCCCGACGCCGGCGACGAATTTCAATCACATCGGCTCACGGTAGAGCACTGAAACCTGATGAGCGCACAATGATCGCGACTATCTTTCCACGATTTCAATCACATCGGCTCACGGTAGAGCACTGAAACGGGCAGCGATCATCTCGGGGGCGACGGGAGCGGCGGATTTCAATCACATCGGCTCACGGTAGAGCACTGAAACTGCTGAGCATCCGCGTCTGCGACCCGGCCTGCGGCTCATTTCAATCACATCGGCTCACGGTAGAGCACTGAAACGGAGCGGAACAAGCTGATCATCTCCCTGATGGACGGCATTTCAATCACATCGGCTCACGGTAGAGCACTGAAACGCCGTGATCGCGCATCGGAGCGGAGGCGCCGCCGAATTTCAATCACATCGGCTCACGGTAGAGCACTGAAACTGCGACACCTGGATCGGCGTCACGAGCCTGGTGGCGATTTCAATCACATCGGCTCACGGTAGAGCACTGAAACATCACATGCCACTGCTGCTCCGTGGCAGCGGTGATATTTCAATCACATCGGCTCACGGTAGAGCACTGAAACCCCACCAGTGATACTGGATATTGACGGCATAATAATTTCAATCACATCGGCTCACGGTAGAGCACTGAAACCTGGTGTACTGGGTAATGGATCGGATGGAGGCGGCAATTTCAATCACATCGGCTCACGGTAGAGCACTGAAACGCCCGGCGCCCTCCGCCCCCGCCGCAGGACCCGGACATTTCAATCACATCGGCTCACGGTAGAGCACTGAAACACGGAGGCGTTTTGGTGGTTCCGCCGCTCGTGCTGGATTTCAATCACATCGGCTCACGGTAGAGCACTGAAACACATCAGTGTGGGAGCTAACACGATTCCCTCGTATTATTTCAATCACATCGGCTCACGGTAGAGCACTGAAACATCGAGTATCTTCGCTCATGCTGGCGACGCAAGGAACATTTCAATCACATCGGCTCACGGTAGAGCACTGAAACGCTGACCGGTTCCTGGTGTGATCTGGGCGGCGGCGATTTCAATCACATCGGCTCACGGTAGAGCACTGAAACGCCCCCCCCGACGCGGATCCGCCAATGACACAGGCGGATTTCAATCACATCGGCTCACGGTAGAGCACTGAAACAGGGCGTAGTCCTCGGCCTCCTGGGGGTCCAGCGCGGATTTCAATCACATCGGCTCACGGTAGAGCACTGAAACCCCGGATATTCTGGTGCTCGGCGACGCCGACATCCAATTTCAATCACATCGGCTCACGGTAGAGCACTGAAACCCCTGCTCCAGGCGGCCGGCATCGGCTTCAGGGAGATTTCAATCACATCGGCTCACGGTAGAGCACTGAAACTTTCCGAGAGGACAGGGGGGCTCTGCGATCTCATGATTTCAATCACATCGGCTCACGGTAGAGCACTGAAACACCCGGATCGCATGATCAGTCTGGAGCAGGATGCGATTTCAATCACATCGGCTCACGGTAGAGCACTGAAACTCTGACCCCCGCGACCGCTCTCCGCTGCTCGCCTGGATTTCAATCACATCGGCTCACGGTAGAGCACTGAAACGGTCGCGGTGCGGCGTGGTGAGTCCGCGGACGTGCTATTTCAATCACATCGGCTCACGGTAGAGCACTGAAACAGGCCGGGGGTCGTGGCGGGACTGCGCGGGGCGACGATTTCAATCACATCGGCTCACGGTAGAGCACTGAAACAGAGCTGGCAGAGCACGGGATCGGGATGCAGCTCCATTTCAATCACATCGGCTCACGGTAGAGCACTGAAACTTTTTGTACATCTTCTCCAGGCGGAACAGGATGTAATTTCAATCACATCGGCTCACGGTAGAGCACTGAAACCACGCTTGACAACATTGTTCAAACGTGGCTGCTGGATTTCAATCACATCGGCTCACGGTAGAGCACTGAAACCTCGGATAGCAACGGGGGGCATGGGGAAGCAAAAAAGATTTCAATCACATCGGCTCACGGTAGAGCACTGAAACCTCATGCCCCGCCGCCGGGTCCTCGCGCGACCCGCAGATTTCAATCACATCGGCTCACGGTAGAGCACTGAAACTCCGGTGGGGGACGGGGGCGATCGGGACTAACCAGCATTTCAATCACATCGGCTCACGGTAGAGCACTGAAACCGTCGAATACGGCGGGGAATGGACGCCGAACGAGGAAATTTCAATCACATCGGCTCACGGTAGAGCACTGAAACAACATCTGTGCGAGCAGAACGCTAGTAGAACACACGATTTCAATCACATCGGCTCACGGTAGAGCACTGAAACATCTGTTTTGTGACAACATGCGGGCAGAAAAAGCGCAATTTCAATCACATCGGCTCACGGTAGAGCACTGAAACGCCGGCGAGCCCCCGCCCGCCCTGCGCGGGCGGGGGATTTCAATCACATCGGCTCACGGTAGAGCACTGAAACCGACGCGGGGTTAGCGGCTTTCGGGCTGCGTCCGGGCATTTCAATCACATCGGCTCACGGTAGAGCACTGAAACCGTCGTCGGGCGCCAGGCTGGTCGCGTAGCCGTGGGATTTCAATCACATCGGCTCACGGTAGAGCACTGAAACGCTGTGTGCAGGGGCGGCTATCTACACGGGCAATCTATTTCAATCACATCGGCTCACGGTAGAGCACTGAAACGTCCTCCCGCCCGCCGCCTTCAGCCCCGCCGACATCGATTTCAATCACATCGGCTCACGGTAGAGCACTGAAACGACGGGTCGACGATGCCCCGCCCGGAGTCAATCAGATTTCAATCACATCGGCTCACGGTAGAGCACTGAAACGTGCGCACTGCCGGGCTATCCCATCCCTGCTGGCGAATTTCAATCACATCGGCTCACGGTAGAGCACTGAAACTCAATGGCGACGACCCGACCATCTAACGATGACCAGATTTCAATCACATCGGCTCACGGTAGAGCACTGAAACATTCGCTCGCTCACGATCTGGCGAGCGCGCAGATCGAATTTCAATCACATCGGCTCACGGTAGAGCACTGAAACTGTCGGCATACCACGTCAGGTTACGGTCGTCAAAGATTTCAATCACATCGGCTCACGGTAGAGCACTGAAACATTCATCGACCGGAATGTACGACGAACTAGCGACGCATTTCAATCACATCGGCTCACGGTAGAGCACTGAAACTTCGGAGTTCGCAAAGCGTAGACTGCACCTCCCCGGAAAATTTCAATCACATCGGCTCACGGTAGAGCACTGAAACTTCAGCGCTCGCTCCACGGCCTCGGGATGCGGAGATATTTCAATCACATCGGCTCACGGTAGAGCACTGAAACGCTGGTGTACGTTGAAGACCTGGCGTCGCCGGCGCCATTTCAATCACATCGGCTCACGGTAGAGCACTGAAACGTTGATTTTTCCGCGCGCCCTGGTGCGGCTCACGACGATTTCAATCACATCGGCTCACGGTAGAGCACTGAAACGATTGGCTCCACGTCGCGGTCGCGCAGCGTGTCCAATTTCAATCACATCGGCTCACGGTAGAGCACTGAAACTTGACAAGCGGGCTTTACTGTGCTACCTCCCAGCAATTTCAATCACATCGGCTCACGGTAGAGCACTGAAACTGACGAAGGCGGTCGTTGCAGCGATTGCGCGATAGAATTTCAATCACATCGGCTCACGGTAGAGCACTGAAACCGCCATTACCGATGCGCAAACTTTCACGTTGCAATAATTTCAATCACATCGGCTCACGGTAGAGCACTGAAACAATAGTAGATGTACAGTGCGTACATCTCACTACCTGTATTTCAATCACATCGGCTCACGGTAGAGCACTGAAACTGAGTCGGACGGGGATGTTGGCGGCGGGTGGTGGTATTTCAATCACATCGGCTCACGGTAGAGCACTGAAACCTGGGCGGATGGGGGCGGGGGGGCAGATCATCGCCATTTCAATCACATCGGCTCACGGTAGAGCACTGAAACATTCGCCTCGCGTTCCGCCTGGTTGTTCAGATCGCGAATTTCAATCACATCGGCTCACGGTAGAGCACTGAAACGGACGGTCGATGTCGAGGACTACGCCGCCATCCGCGATTTCAATCACATCGGCTCACGGTAGAGCACTGAAACTCATAGTCGCCGTATTCCTTGATGTAGTGCGTTTGTATTTCAATCACATCGGCTCACGGTAGAGCACTGAAACTTGCTGATCCTCAATCTGGCCAGGTTTTCACCTACCATTTCAATCACATCGGCTCACGGTAGAGCACTGAAACTGGCGAGTCGCGCGGAGATGGAGCCAGGTCATAGATCCATTTCAATCACATCGGCTCACGGTAGAGCACTGAAACGTCTGCCAACGCTTTGCGCAAGGCGTATGAAACCGCGATTTCAATCACATCGGCTCACGGTAGAGCACTGAAACGCCTCGGAGGACTCAGGCGCTGCGGAAGCGCGTCAAATTTCAATCACATCGGCTCACGGTAGAGCACTGAAACTGTCCTGTCCGAACGCAACTGCGCGTCGGACGGCGAAATTTCAATCACATCGGCTCACGGTAGAGCACTGAAACGCTGACCGAGTGAATGTTCACCCAATCGCCGGCTGCATTTCAATCACATCGGCTCACGGTAGAGCACTGAAACAATCTCGCGAGATTCTTTTGCGCTCGCACGATCTTCATTTCAATCACATCGGCTCACGGTAGAGCACTGAAACATCTCGGGCGGCGTTTGTGCATGCGGGAAGGAGGAAATTTCAATCACATCGGCTCACGGTAGAGCACTGAAACGTTTGCACCGCACCTTGAGATAGTCACGCATTGCCATTTCAATCACATCGGCTCACGGTAGAGCACTGAAACCGCCGACAACGCCGGACGCCAGGGGCGACCGGCCGGATTTCAATCACATCGGCTCACGGTAGAGCACTGAAACGTCGGGGCGTGGATTGATGAGGCGCCGACCTATGCATTTCAATCACATCGGCTCACGGTAGAGCACTGAAACCGCCGCCGGCCTCGTCCGCTGGCGCCGCGATACAGAATTTCAATCACATCGGCTCACGGTAGAGCACTGAAACGTGGGGGTCTGGACATGGACATTGGAGAGCGGTCGATTTCAATCACATCGGCTCACGGTAGAGCACTGAAACCATCTATTTCGGGCAGTTGGACCCGATGATGACCGATTTCAATCACATCGGCTCACGGTAGAGCACTGAAACGGTATCTCGTGCTCAGGTTGCCAACGCGGTGCGCGATTTCAATCACATCGGCTCACGGTAGAGCACTGAAACTTCCGTCGTGCCGTCGCCGAGCTGGCCGTCCTCGTTGATTTCAATCACATCGGCTCACGGTAGAGCACTGAAACATGCCCAGGCCATCGCGGTGCGGCGCTCCTCTGCCATTTCAATCACATCGGCTCACGGTAGAGCACTGAAACGTCAGCAGGGCTGCTGCTCCCGATTCGGTCAGCTGAATTTCAATCACATCGGCTCACGGTAGAGCACTGAAACATCGGCGCAACGCATCAAGATCGTCGGGCGGACACGTATTTCAATCACATCGGCTCACGGTAGAGCACTGAAACGATGGCTGTCTGGCTGTGGCGACGCCGGCAACCACCAATTTCAATCACATCGGCTCACGGTAGAGCACTGAAACTGGTTTGCTGCACCGTGGTTGCTAATGTGCGCGGCGCATTTCAATCACATCGGCTCACGGTAGAGCACTGAAACTTACGGCGCACGCGGCGTCAGTTCGAGGGAAGATATTTCAATCACATCGGCTCACGGTAGAGCACTGAAACCTATATACGTCAGAATGGGTGTACCCATCAGCCGATATTTCAATCACATCGGCTCACGGTAGAGCACTGAAACGCCAGAGATAGTTACCGGAAGACAACAGATACGGGTATTTCAATCACATCGGCTCACGGTAGAGCACTGAAACATATGTACGGTTTGTACGTCTACAAGTGGGATAATCATTTCAATCACATCGGCTCACGGTAGAGCACTGAAACTTTGCACTTGATGCATTGCTGGTCAACCACGCTGTATTTCAATCACATCGGCTCACGGTAGAGCACTGAAACCAACCCGTAGCCCGTCTGCAACTCACCCGTCAAATATTTCAATCACATCGGCTCACGGTAGAGCACTGAAACATGGAATCGTGAACCGAACCACACCGCCATTAGCAATTTCAATCACATCGGCTCACGGTAGAGCACTGAAACGTCCGGGGCCAGTCATGCAGCGCTGGCTTTCCATTATTTCAATCACATCGGCTCACGGTAGAGCACTGAAACTGCATGAGGCGGAGTTGCTCGCCGGCAACGGCTGGATTTCAATCACATCGGCTCACGGTAGAGCACTGAAACCAGGTAGTCTACTGAGGCCTCAGCCGCTCTGAGAGAATTTCAATCACATCGGCTCACGGTAGAGCACTGAAACACGTCAAGCGAGGGACTCGGTCACCACTCGCACTTATTTCAATCACATCGGCTCACGGTAGAGCACTGAAACAAAGAAAGAGAGCGAATCCATCTCTATTTTCATGAGTATTTCAATCACATCGGCTCACGGTAGAGCACTGAAACCTGGCTGACGCCGCTGCTGGGCGCGCCCCAGCGGGATTTCAATCACATCGGCTCACGGTAGAGCACTGAAACACTCGCAACCAGGTAGCAAGCGCGGTGCGTGAACTATTTCAATCACATCGGCTCACGGTAGAGCACTGAAACTCTGTGGAAATGGCAATAACACTCTGCGATTGCAACAATTTCAATCACATCGGCTCACGGTAGAGCACTGAAACTGTAACAAACTCATTATACAACTCGTAATCAATAATATTTCAATCACATCGGCTCACGGTAGAGCACTGAAACATCTACCGTGATCAACCGTCCCACTCGCAACCAGGATTTCAATCACATCGGCTCACGGTAGAGCACTGAAACAATGATAGTCACCTGAACTTTCGAGAAAGGGATACGCTATCATTTCAATCACATCGGCTCACGGTAGAGCACTGAAACTGATAGGCGATCATCGGCTTCACGTACCATGGCTGATGATTTCAATCACATCGGCTCACGGTAGAGCACTGAAACAGCGATCGGGCGAATCATCCGATGGTTGGGGTTCGATTTCAATCACATCGGCTCACGGTAGAGCACTGAAACCACAGAGGGCAGATCGCCGCCGTCTATCTGCGGCAATTTCAATCACATCGGCTCACGGTAGAGCACTGAAACGCAACACCGTGCAGCCGTATATCAATCGTCTCGCTTATTTCAATCACATCGGCTCACGGTAGAGCACTGAAACTGGCGCTCCTTCCAGGCGTAGTTGTGGTGGATATGCATTTCAATCACATCGGCTCACGGTAGAGCACTGAAACGAAACTCCTGCCGCCGCCTGGACCATCGCCGGAGAAAATTTCAATCACATCGGCTCACGGTAGAGCACTGAAACCAGAGCGCCTGGCGTGACGAGCGCCAGTCCACCACACATTTCAATCACATCGGCTCACGGTAGAGCACTGAAACGCCCAGGGATGGGCGGGGGCGCCGTTGGCATTTAAAAGATTTCAATCACATCGGCTCACGGTAGAGCACTGAAACGTCCTTGCTCCATACGCAGCGATCTGCTGCGTAGATATTTCAATCACATCGGCTCACGGTAGAGCACTGAAACGCGCATGCTCGCGCGCCAAACGTGTTCTTCGCGCGTATTTCAATCACATCGGCTCACGGTAGAGCACTGAAACTTTTGCCGGCGAGCGACGAAACGTACGGCCATGTCAATTTCAATCACATCGGCTCACGGTAGAGCACTGAAACACAAAAGCCGGGGCGCCACCAAAGCATCCAGGCGGACATTTCAATCACATCGGCTCACGGTAGAGCACTGAAACCGCCTGGGCAGATGAGGAGGGTCTGTGGGCCAGGATTTCAATCACATCGGCTCACGGTAGAGCACTGAAACTGCGTCAGGCTCCCCGGACGCATTTTGAAGACGGTATTTCAATCACATCGGCTCACGGTAGAGCACTGAAACTTGTTGAGCATCCGGCAAAGCAATTTGTATGCGTATTTCAATCACATCGGCTCACGGTAGAGCACTGAAACACGGGAGCTTCCTATCCTCGAAGATCTTGGCAGACGATTTCAATCACATCGGCTCACGGTAGAGCACTGAAACGTGTTGGACACCTGCGGCTGCGCCGCGTAGACCGTGATTTCAATCACATCGGCTCACGGTAGAGCACTGAAACACAACCTGCCCCCGCTCGATATTCAGCGTGATGGGCATTTCAATCACATCGGCTCACGGTAGAGCACTGAAACATGCGCCCCGCCCGCTCCTCGCCCCGGGGCACTGCCATTTCAATCACATCGGCTCACGGTAGAGCACTGAAACTTGCGATTCTGGCGCTGGGGAGGGGGTCGGTTCGGGATTTCAATCACATCGGCTCACGGTAGAGCACTGAAACGCAAGCAGCGTGAGCGTAAGTCTTGCAGCGCCGAGGAATTTCAATCACATCGGCTCACGGTAGAGCACTGAAACGTCCCGTCCGCTGCCGTCCAGCCAGATCCGAGCCTGATTTCAATCACATCGGCTCACGGTAGAGCACTGAAACTCCCGCGCATGCGGCGTCCGAATCCCCGGGTTTGCATTTCAATCACATCGGCTCACGGTAGAGCACTGAAACGGCCAGAGGGGCTAGCGGCTCCGCATCCGTCCCGCAATTTCAATCACATCGGCTCACGGTAGAGCACTGAAACGGTCTCTCAGGTGCTACCAGATACCGCCGTCAGGCGATTTCAATCACATCGGCTCACGGTAGAGCACTGAAACCTTCTAACGCTTCCATTCAGCCCCCCCTAGGAAAAATTTCAATCACATCGGCTCACGGTAGAGCACTGAAACATATGCCCGGCTGTTGGACATGGACGTTCGATTATCATTTCAATCACATCGGCTCACGGTAGAGCACTGAAACACCTGGCGGCGCTCCCGGGGACGCCGCAAGACCCGACCATTTCAATCACATCGGCTCACGGTAGAGCACTGAAACTTACCATGCGCAACGGCCTGGCACCAGTCAAAAGTGTATTTCAATCACATCGGCTCACGGTAGAGCACTGAAACGCTCGTAGGAGCGGAACGTGAACGTCACGGTTTCCATTTCAATCACATCGGCTCACGGTAGAGCACTGAAACCCTCCCGGAGAAAGAGCGCGATGTCGCCGCACGTGAATTTCAATCACATCGGCTCACGGTAGAGCACTGAAACTGGAGCGCAGCGCCGGCGCCGGCGCCCGCGGCGGGGGATTTCAATCACATCGGCTCACGGTAGAGCACTGAAACTCGGAGGTGTTTACGGACGAAGAGCGAGCCTGGCTATTTCAATCACATCGGCTCACGGTAGAGCACTGAAACTTCAAGTTCGAGGACGGCGAGCGTTTGCACCGTCTTGATTTCAATCACATCGGCTCACGGTAGAGCACTGAAACCGTAGACGGCGGCGTTGAATCCTGGAGCCACGCGAGAATTTCAATCACATCGGCTCACGGTAGAGCACTGAAACCGAGATCTGCGTCCGCCTCCAGCCCCCATGATCGATTTCAATCACATCGGCTCACGGTAGAGCACTGAAACTTCGACTGTATCTCGTAGTTGTTGGCCCAGCGAGTATTTCAATCACATCGGCTCACGGTAGAGCACTGAAACTAATGTGTTTGCCGGAGGACACTCCGGCGGCATGCGATTTCAATCACATCGGCTCACGGTAGAGCACTGAAACGATGACTGGACTGGAGTGGGCAGCGCCTGGCGTGTAATTTCAATCACATCGGCTCACGGTAGAGCACTGAAACCTCCTTCATGACAGAGCGGGGCAACCGCCCCCTGGATTTCAATCACATCGGCTCACGGTAGAGCACTGAAACGCCGTTACCCGGACGTATACCGCTGCCCCGCAAAGGCATTTCAATCACATCGGCTCACGGTAGAGCACTGAAACGGCGGATCATTCGTGAATCCGCCCCTCGCTACTGGATTTCAATCACATCGGCTCACGGTAGAGCACTGAAACTCATCGGGGACATGCTGACTGACAGCATGCTGGCTGGATTTCAATCACATCGGCTCACGGTAGAGCACTGAAACACCGACCGCTTTCCAGCGTCCACGTCCAGACCCCGAATTTCAATCACATCGGCTCACGGTAGAGCACTGAAACCATATATTCCGATGGACGACGCTGGGATATCGGAGATATTTGTATCCTCTCCAAAACCGCTGGGCGGCGGGTGACGGCGTGGTGAAGTTCTGGTAGACTACCTGTATGCAGATTCCTGACATCAACCCCAAC
>FWPV01005094.1_pt1 | contig 26696 bp, 26 predicted proteins | sample 2228371 | NCBI WGS metagenome assembly FWPV01 (sample SAMEA103939776, study PRJEB20133) | metagenome
ATTAACATTTCGCTCCTACTCCGCTTAGATTATTGATATGACCAATTCTACAAACATATCACCCCTGACGGGGTTAACTCCATTATTAATTTTTGTTAATGATTCATTGTCAAAATTTCTTAGCCTATTTTTCATTGTCAATCCTTACTCAACCCAACCGACTTTTTATTATTTGCGGAATTACAGACTTATGGGTAATGATAAGCTTTAGGAAAGGGAGACTTTCCTGATTTCGTCTTTTTCAAATGGTTTAGGGGATTGTAAAAACAATTTTTTAAAACGGTATAACCTACTTGCTCAGTTTTTTGATCTCATTTTGTAATTTATCTACTTTTTTCTTTAGATATGGAATTGATTTTTTACCCAGATCGTGGTGGCTATGTATCTTATGACATTCGATACAATTGTTTGGAACTTGATTGATTGTCTGTTTACGTTGTTCTTTACTAAGATTTAGCTTTATGTGTGCGCCTCCTGGTCCATGACATGCCTGACAACCAACTCCACCCATTCCTGGTGTTGTTTTACTATCGACAAACCCACCAGGCTTCTTATATCCAGTAGTATGACATGGTAAGCATTTTGGATTGTTTTCCTCGCCTATTTCTATAAGCGTTTCAAGGCTATAATAGTGGAAAGACTCAATATGACCCTTTGCTTTTTCCTTATGGCATCTCCTGCAGTTTTCTTCCGAAACGTATTCTGGAGATGTTGTTTGTGCGAAAACTTGAAAGAAATTCCTTAGTAAAATAATGCTAGCTAATAGCAGAACTATCACAAAAATTGGCAAAACTATCTTCTTCATTTTTCTCCTTATTTTTAATATGTCCCATTCACATAGAATTAATTTGATAATAAAATTACTACTGTAATATCATCATTGATCATGATACCAGAAGAAAATTCTGATACCGCATTATATAAATCATTTAACAGATTTTGTGTGTTACTTATACTTTTATTTTTTTCCCTATAATTATAAACTACTTCATGAAGTCTTTCTTCACCAAAAAAATCTCCATCTTTATTCTGGGCTTCTGTTATACCATCGCTATAGAAGACAACGATATCTCCTCTTTCGATCTGGATTACACTTTCAGCATATCCAATATCTGGCATCATTCCAAGAATAATTCCACCAGCACTTAAAGCGATTGGTTTTTCATTCAATGATTTATAAACATAAGGGTAATTATGTCCCGCATTTACATAAGTAAGAGTGCCAGTCTTAGTATTGAGTATTCCATAAAAAAGTGTAATGAATTTGTCATCACTGGTAGATTCGTATAAAGCATTATTTATAGCAAACACTGTATCTTTGACACTTACATGCTTAAGAGCATTTGCATGAACCAATCCTCTTGTATTTGCCATTAATATAGCAGCGCCTATACCTTTTCCACACACATCAGCTATAATAATACCTAAATGGTCATCATCTATAGTAATGAAGTCATAATAATCACCACCAACTTCATTATGGGGGATTGTAGCAGCAGCTATATCATATCCAGCAATTTTCGGCAATTCGTCAGGGAGAAGCTTTGCCTGTATATACTTCGCAACTTCAAGCTCCTTGCTCATTTCTTTATGTATTTTGCTTTTTTCAATTATACCAGACACATGAACAGAAATAATCGAAAGAAAATCTAGATCCGTTTTTTGCCACTCCTTCGGGTCTATATTACAGATGCCAATAACACCTATTAATCTTTCCTGAGCTATCAAAGGGACAAAAATCATGGACTGAAAATAAGGTTTTTCTTTAACTGATTCGTTATGGAGACCATGCATTTGCCATTGTGGATCGCTTGCTATATCATTGATAATCACAGCAGAATGATTTTGAGCGGAATAACCAATTATACCCTGACCAAATTTTATCCGTTGACCATAAGCATTCCGCTCATATCCATCTACAGCGCTCAAAACCAGCTCATTATTACGGTGGTCAAGAATATATATTGAGCATGAATCAGCGGATAGCAGATATCTGGTTTTGCTGGTTATGGTTGTCAACATCTCTTCCCATTTAAGTTCTCCTGCAGCTAACATTCCTATTTCGCTAAGTGCCGATATTTTAGCAGAATAGTTATGTTCAAAACTTAATTGAATCATAAGCCTGCTCATCCATTTCATCAACAAAGATATCATCCCTGTAAATGCCGATAATGTATTTAAGAAATATTGCTTTTCTTGTTTTAGCATGCAGGTTATTTTTTTTGCATAAAGCCTGACAAGATCTAATTCAATGTTAAACTTAGCTGATATGTCCCTGCAACTTTCACTATCTATAGGTGATATTGATTTGCTATGGCATCCACCTACAACCGCTGTTAGTTCATTATCCATAATAAGAGGAAATGCAAATCCAATTAACCCACAGAAACATGAAGATACTACAATATGACCTGTGTTCTTAACTTCTTGATATCTAGCATTGTGTGATCTACTGCATCGCTTCATGCCATCAGGACTTTTCCTGATGAGTTTGCATAGATCAGGATAATTATCCTCTAGATTTTGCATGATCTTACCAGAACTGCTCACCACCCATAGTATGTCCGCACCTGAAATATCAGAAAACAGATATTGTATCTTCTGCCAATCCGTGCTTTTTAAGAATTCACTCAAAAAATCGTCATTCATATTGCACAGCCTTTATTAGAATGTTAGCTAGCAAAGATCGTATCAATTTATTTTAATAATGCCCTAAGCATTCTAGCGGAATTACCATATTCATCTGCAAGAGTTATTGCATTGTTGGATTCTCTTATTTTGCCAGCTTTCTGGAGTTCCTCAGCTTTTTTACGCATCAAACTTTCGCCGCGCTCATATCCCATTAGCTTTATTTTTGTAAGTTCTGTTGAGTCATAAGATATGCCAAGTTTTTTACCATATTTCTCTACAGATTCTAAAGACATTTCCATACCTGAAACATTTCCATCGGCAGCATAAGACTTTGCATATTTGATACTTTCTCTTACAATCTCTTCCATCTCTTCTTTTGTAAGGTCTGGCTCAAGTATTTTCCTTTTTCTTCTAAAGAACACTTCAAACACCTCTTTTGTTAGACTGCCATATATACTTATGAAGCTGTAATTGGAACCTGACTTTTAAACCATCTTCAAGTATCCATTTGACAACATCTGCTGGTTTTAGTATATTAAAAGCTGTAGAAAAAAGCACCTCAATATCCCCCAAAGCAGGATACCTGGTTAGCACTTCACGCGCCCATTCATAATCTCTGCGACTGCTTAAAACGAATTTGACCTGATCATTTTCAGTTAGATATTTGATATTTTCCCAATTATTATATTCCGAAACGCCACTATCTGGACATTTTATATCCATTATCTTTATAACTTTTGGATTTAAACACTTTAGACTAATGCTTCCGTTAGTTTCAATAAGAACTGTATAACCATTATCTAACAATAGTTCTATTAAATTGTTTATGCTATCTTTCTGTAGAAGGGGTTCGCCTCCGGTGATCTCAACAAGCTTGCAATTGTAAAAATTCACCTTATTAAAAACTTCACTTACGCTCAGTTCACTACCTTCTTCATAAGCATATTTAGTATCACAATAAGAACATCTCAGATTACAGCCCGATGTTCTTACAAATACACAAGGTAGCCCGGAATATGTGCTTTCTCCCTGAATGCTATAAAATATTTCGCAGATTTTCATTCTTGAATCGAATTTTCAACTTCTTCAGTTAAATTAAATCCATGCTCAAGTTTTTTATTATTTGATATAACTTCACCGTTTATTATTTTAAATTGTCCGTAAGAAGCGGATTTTAAAGTTGCAACAATTATGGGAAATTCGCGAAGAAGACCTCTTCTGCGAATTTCACGGAAAAGCGGTTCTTTTTCACCTTCACTCATTTGTATTTCCTTTAAAGTCTTTTTCTTACGCTTTTCCTCCCAGTTATCCCATAATGGCTGTATTTGCTCATCGGATATACTGAATTCACAATAGGTTATGGGAGGTCCTGCATCAAGTTCTGGCGTTATCAAATGCATCATTACACCTGTCTTTTTTGCTCTTTCTTCCATGAGCTGCCATATTACTTCCTGCCACGTCCCTTTGGGTCCCCCGGGTAAAGCTGGATGAAGGTTTATCATGTTATATTTCCTGCACATATAAGGACTAACTATTAGCATATAACCTGCTAGCACTATAATATCTACAGGATATTTCTCTAGCTTTTTAAGAACCATTTTATCATATTTTGTTCGCCATTCTATCATCTCAGGGGAATCTTTTCCTGATTTGGTTGACTCTTCAAGAGCTTTTCTTCGCAACTCAGGTTCAAAATTTCTATGTGAAAGCTCTATAACATCAAGATTTAATTTACTGGCAAAATCAATGAACCTATCACTCTCAAGTTTTTCACCTTTTTCTCTGCTAACAAAAACGAATGAAATTTTCCCAGCAATCGAGCCATCCTTAATAGCATCGTAAACTACCCTGAGAAGGTCAATTGCTGCCTGATCTCTCCCGCTTGAGAACCAACCTATATTAAGCATAATAAATTTCTCCATAATCAGCGATAATAATCGTAAGCTTACAGAATTACAGCCAATACTATCTTAAATATTATAAACTATCATTTTTATACATTATATTAAACGTTTTTTGTCATTTATTCAATACACATTTTCTTAAGTGTTTAACTATCGATGTTGATTTGGTAGATAGATTTATACGTTAGATATGAAAGTTCATGCCTGGTTGTCAAAGAAAAAACTTGAAACAATTAGTTTACTAGTGTATAATTGTCATTGTAATGACTTGCATTTGAAAGGAGGTATTACTGATGTCTGGTCATTCAAAATGGGCAGGTATAAAACATAAGAAAGCAGCAAATGATGCCAAAAGGGGGAAAATATTTACTAAGCTTATAAAAGAAATAACTGTTGCAGCGAGGGAAGGTGGCGGGAATCCGGATAGTAATCCAAGACTTAGAACGGCAATAAATAATGCAAAATCTCAAAATATGCCAATGGACAAAATTGAAACTGCAATATTAAGAGGAACCGGTCAATTACCGGGAACGAATTATGAAGAATTTTCTTATGAAGGTTATGGTCCTAATGGTGTTGCTATAATCGTAGAGGTGGTAACAGATAATAAGAATCGCTCTACTTCAGACATGAGATATATATTCTCTAAAAACGGAGGAAATCTCGGTGAAAAAGGATGTGTATCATGGATGTTCAGTAAGCGAGGTCTTATAACTATTGATAAAAATAGAGCTAATGAGGATGACCTGATCGCAATAGCATTGGATGCAGGGGCTGAGGATGTTAAGTCAGATGATCAATCCTTCGAGATTATCACCGCTCCGGAAGATTTTGAAAAAGTGAAAAACGCTATTCAGGAAGCAGGTATTGAAATAAATTATTCTGGAATATCAATGATCCCACAAAACACTGTAAGGCTTGAAGGTAAAGAAGCGATTCAGACATTAAAACTTATAGAAACTCTTGAAGAATATGATGATACTCAGAACGTATACTCCAATTTTGATATTCCTGACGATATAATTGAGAAGGCTGCTGAACAAGCAGCATAATGAACTTCTAATATCATAAGAATAGATGTTTCTATTCTTATGATATTAGGAATTCATTAATTTTGTTTTTATTACAAGTCGAAAAAAACTGGGCTTTTTGTATAATGATTGCATTAGGTATCGACCCCGGAACCGCTACAACAGGATATGGAATTGTTAAAGATTACCCTGATGGTAGGCTTATAAGTATTAGTTATGGCGTCATTCGCACTGATTCAAAGAGCCATTATTCAATACGTCTAAAAGAAATCTACGAGGGCATATTATCTCTCATAGAATGCTATCAACCAGATGCAATGGTCATAGAGCAGCTATTTTTCAATAAAAATGTCTCAAGTGCTCTCAGCGTTGGTCAGGCTAGAGGTGTGGTAATTTTGGCAGCTGCTTTATCAGGAATCCAGCTATCGGAATATACTCCGATACAGGTTAAGGAAGCAGTAACTGGCTATGGTCGTGCAGATAAACACCAAATTCAACAGATGATAAAGATGTTACTTGGTTTTGATGATATACCCAAGCCTGATGATGCAGCAGATGCACTTGCTCTAGCTATCTGCCATTTAAATTCATATAAGATCAGGCATTTTATAAATGAAAAAAACAATGTTGAGTCTGGCAAGAATCAACATTATGATTTATAAAAGGAATACACTAAATGATCTCATATCTAAGAGGTATATTAGATCATAAAGAACCTGAACGTGTAATAGTGGATGTTAACGGGATAGGATATGAAGTCTTCATACCACTATCTACTTATGAAAAGCTACCGCCTGTTGGTAGTCAAGTTAAAATATATACTTATCACTATATACGTCAGGATGCTGTTCATTTATACGGTTTCTTATCTTTAGAAGAGAAGGAAACCTTTGAGCTAGTTCTTAGCATTTCTGGTATTGGGGCAAAGGGCGCAATAAATATTTTATCAACCATAGAGATTAATGATTTCAGACGTGCTATTGCTCAAAGTGACATTAAGACGATCACTAAAGTCCCGGGTATTGGTAAGAAATCAGCTGAAAGAATGATCCTGGAACTGAAGGACAAGGTCGGAAAAATAAGTCCAGAAGAAGAGGCATTGAGATTTTTGGATACCAGTATAACCAATGATGCAGTATCTGCGCTTCTTGCACTTGGAACGAGTCAATCATTAGCAGAATTCGCAGTATATAAGGCTGAACGCAAATTAGGCAAAGAAGCAAGATTAGAGGATATAGTAACAGAAGCGCTTAGGTCTTTAGGAAGTTAACCAGGCAAATATAGGCTTGATTTTGTTTTAAGGTAAAACATACTATCTAGCTTGTTAAAACTGACATGATTCTAATAAAAGCTCATGTTCGTAGTAGCCCGATTTATCGGGCGTTTAATAAATTACAACGCAACCAGCAAAAATTTAAAAAGATTGGTGAATAATATATGCCAGATCGAATTTTGAATGGCAAACAGCAAAGAGGGGATGAATGGGAATCCAGTGATTTTACTTTCAGACCCAAGCGACTTGATGATTTTTTGGGGCAGGATAAGGTCAAGGAAAAGCTCAGAATAGCTATAGAGGCTGCTAGAACTCGTGGTGAGGTTCTTGAACATGTCCTTTTAAGCGGTCCACAAGGTCTGGGAAAATCGACATTAGCAAATATTATCGCACATGAAATGGGTGGAAATATTAAGACCGTTGTGGGACCAACATTAGTCCAGAAAGCTGATCTTGCTGCCATATTAACTAACCTCCAGCGCGGTGATATATTGTTTATTGATGAAATACATCGTACAAGAAATGATATTCAAGAGATGCTATATCCAGCAATGGAGGATTACAGATTAGATATCATTATTGGTCAGGGTCCCAGCGCAAGAACAGTGCCGATACCTCTACCAAGATTCATATTGATAGGTGCAACAACCAGAACAGGATTACTGACTGCTCCATTCAGGGATAGATTTGGCATAACTCTTCGTTTGGACTTCTATAGTGTTGATAATCTAAAAGAAATTATAAGAAGAGATTCAGAGCTATTTAATATAGTTATTGAAGACGGCGCTGATGAAATTATAGCCAGTCGCTCACGCGGAACTCCACGCGTTGCAAAAAGGATGCTAAGGCGAATCAGGGACTATGTCAAAGTCAAGGCTGATGGAGTTATCACTGTAAAATCGGCTCTTGAGGCTTTGAAATTTTACGAAGTAGATTCCCTGGGACTGGAAGAAATGGATAGAGAAATATTAAGAACTATCATTGAAAAGTTCAATGGTGGTCCTGTGGGACTTGGCACAATAGCCGTTTCCGTTAGTGAAGAAGAAAGGACTATTGAAGATGCTCATGAACCATATTTGATTCAAGCAGGGCTTATCAAAAGAACACCTAGTGGAAGAGTTGCAACTAAATTGGCTTATGAACACATAGGGTTAAAACCGCCTGCCAAACAGCAGGAACTATGGGATTTTATTGAAAACGAGGAACAAAATCAATAACAATGAGAACTATGATTGGCAAATTTTTAATAATTAGTGGACTAATTCTGGTTTTAATAGGTAGCATTGTAATGATCTCTCATAAAATTCCATGGCTGGGTAGATTGCCCGGAGATATTTACGTAAAAAGAGATGGGTTTTCATTTTACTTTCCTATTGTAACATCCATAATAATAAGTGTCATCTTAACCGTTGTTATCAACTTAATTTTTCGTCTTTTAAGACGATTTTAAGATGAAAATCGTTTTTTCACTCCCGCAATATAATAATAAAAATGAAATTATCACTGTTTGATTATAGTTTACCAGAAGAACTAATAGCACAATATCCATTAGCAAAGCGCGATGAATCGCGCCTTATGGTTCTTAATAGGAAAACAAAAAGTATCCAGCATTCTAAGTTCTTAGAATTGCATAACTTTCTGGATACTGGTGATCTTTTAGTATTGAATAATACTAAGGTCATTCCCGCTCGATTAATAGGTAAAAAGGAAAAAAGTGGAGGAAAAGTAGAAATATTGCTTATATCTCCTAAAGGCAAAGGTCTCTGGGAAGCTTTAGTAAAACACAGCAGTCGGATGAATATTGGAACTAAGGTAATATTTGGTGATGGTGAATATACAGCCAGGATCATGGATAAAACAGAGTCACAAGGAAGATTGATACAGTTTGAAAGTGAAGAAGAAATGAGAGATTTGCTCGATAAATATGGTAAACCTCCACTTCCTCCTTATGTTAAACGAGAAGCAAAGGAAGAAGATAAAAAAACTTATCAGACCATTTATGCAAAAGAAGAAGGCGCAGTTGCAGCGCCTACCGCAGGACTTCATTTTACAGAGTTCGTTTTCGATAAACTTAAATCAAAGGGGATAGAAACTGTTGAAATAACTCTACATGTAGGGCTTGGAACTTTTCAACCAGTAAAGGCTGAGAATGTAGAGGAACATAAACTCCATTCTGAATTCTTTACTATCAGTTCTGATTCTGCTATACGAATAAACCAGACCAGAGCAAACGGTGGCAAGATCGTTGCTGTCGGAACGACATCAGTAAGGGCGCTTGAATCATCTTCGGATGAGAAAGGTATTATAAAACCTTATTCAGGATTCACAAATATATTTATATATCCGGGATATAAATTTCGTGTTGTGGATAAATTAATAACTAATTTTCATCTACCAAAATCTACACTTATTATGCTGGTTTCGGCATTTGCCGGTAGAGATTTTGTAATGTCTGCTTATAGTGAGGCTATAAAAGAAAAATATCGATTTTATAGCTATGGCGACGCAATGCTAATAATTTAACAGCCAATTTTTGGAGGTATCAAGATGGATCTTATAACAGGGCTTATTCCAATAATCCTTATTATCGGTGTTTTTTACTTCATCATGATCATGCCACAGCAAAAAAAGATTAAGAAACATCAAAATATGCTGAAAAATCTATCAAAAGGTGATGAAGTTGTAACAGAAGGAGGAATATACGGAACTATTGTTGGCTTGAAAGACAATATAGTTGTCTTAAAAGTTGCTACTGTTAAAGACGAAGATGTTAAAATAGAAGTATCCAGAGCCAGGATAGCTTTCCTGAATAAAGGTGGAGAGCTGATTGAAGGGACAGATTAATTATTTAACTGCCAACTATGCTTTACTATACCTTTCTTTGTCCGATACATTTCTATCATTCCGAACATGATAGGATTTTACCATTAGAAGGCATTAAAATGATCTCTGCCCTTGCTCATAAACATGGTATTCCTGTAACATGGGTAGGTGATAGTCAATCTCTTATTGAAGCAAAGAATTTGATCAATCAAGGTCATTATGAATGTAACGATGATATTTTGGTTATGATTGATCCTTCACAGGTTTTGGATCAAGGAAACACAAAACCATCTTCAAAAGCAGAAGAGATGGTAATACTCAGGCAAAGATTGCCTGATCTTATACAAACAGAGCAAGCAATAGTTAAAGAATCTTTTACATGGGCGGATGCCAATCTATTTGGTGCTTATGAAAAGAATTCTGTTTTAATTGAGGTTTTAGAAAATTTGGGCGGAATTGGCTTATGGGGCTATAGATGGAGGGACTCCGAGCTTGATGAAACCATAGATCAAGGCTGTCCCTGGAGCTTTTTTTATGCCTCACATGATCACCATAATATTCCCTCCAATTATCAAGGAAAACTAGTTGCTATTGAAAATAGCTCCGTTGATCTCACTTCTGTCTACTATTCTGATAATCTGGAAATATTTTCTGCAACACCAACGGTTATGAAAATGTCCGGTTTATCTGAAAATAATTATGCAGACGCATTGCTGAAAGAATACCTTAAGAATTCTGAATGGAATAGGTTCATTATATTCGTTCAGCAACAACCTGCCATTGACATGGAATATACAAGTTATAACAATTATGATAGAGGCACAATTGCAGGAATTGCTAAAATATTGGAAAGCTTTTTTCAGGAAGTGGAAGAAAATCCTAACATAAAACCTCTGACACTATTACAAGCAGTGAAAGCTTATAAAGAGGATTTTGGACAAACTGAGGCTTGTTATATGGTATTTGATAATATCGTGCCATTACAGAGGGAGATTGATTTTTACCTTCCTCCAAAGCCCAAACAAAAACCTCCATATCCTCTTACCTTCTTTTACTATGATCATGAATGTCAATTAGTATTCAAAGAAGGTCAAATGACCCCAATTGAAGTGAAAAATTATATTCTCCCCCCTTATGAATCAAAATATTACATAGAAAAGGAAATACCTTCAATATCAAGTTTTCGTCCAATGAGAGATAGAGATAAGCTGATAATGGAATTTGAGATTGAGTCACTAAAGTATATGCCTTATGGGCTTGCTATTTGGGATGATCACTCGATGTTCAGCTTAGTATCAACGAATGCAAGATCAGTAAAATGGATCGGAAACTATTTGCTTTTTATCAGATTTAATCTGGAAGAAGGCATGAATTTGATAGAAATATCACTAAAAATTTAAGGAATGACCATGAGATTAAAAGATAAAGTAGCTATTGTAACGGGTGGTGGACGTGGCATAGGAAGAGGGATAGCGCGTCTATTTGCCAGAGAAGGTGCAAAGGTTGTTATTTCAGCAAGAACAGAAAGCCAGCTTAATAGAACTGTTAATGAAATAAAATCTGAAGGCGGAATTGTTACTAAGATTGTAGCTGATATGTCTGAAACAAAATCTGTTGAACGTATGGTTAATTTTGCGGTAGAAGAATTCGGGCGGATTGATGTCCTTGTAAACAATGCAGGGATCGGATGGTTTGGTCATCTAATTGATGATGAGGATATGGAACAGGCTTATGATCGCCTGATGGCAACAAACCTTCGCGGAGTATGGATGGCAATACATTTTGCTGTCCCTGAGATGAAGAAGATCGGTAAAGGATCGATAATTAATATAGCATCAGTGCATGCCTGGAACACATGGCCTCATGGGTCTGCTTATGCGGCAAGCAAAGGCGGAATTATTGCCGGGACACGTGGGTTAGCGGTGGAACTAGCACCTTACAATATCAGAGTTAATGCAATATCGCCAGGGTCTATATTTGTAAGTGAACTTGATCAAATGATAGCTGAAAAATATGGTGAAGAATACAGAAAAGAGTTCCTTGAAAAATTCGGTGATCTTTTTATCAGAAGGCAAGAATTGGCTCAACCTCTTCCTGTAGCTGGGATGCCCGAAGACATTGCATATTGTGCAGTTTATCTGGCATCCGATGAATCAAGGTTCGTTACAGGAACAAATATAACTGTTGATGGTGGAGCAACAGCCAAATTAGCCATTTCAACTGAATTGCCAGCAGAACTCAAGCAAAAAGAACTAGAAATGAGAAAATGGCTTGATGATCTAAAAATGCAAAAGAGTAATACCTAATATGTAAATCCTTTTATGAGTTAATGAGGATACTATAAATGCCAAATTTAATTAGCTTACAAATAATTCTTTTCTTCTCATCTGATTATGAGATATACTATCAAAAAAAGGAGGTGATTGAATAGATAGAAAGACGTAATAAAAAATTTGTTTTACCAATCTATTAGATATCATTGTTGAGTCTATTACTTCACGGGAAGGTGGATTAAATGAGGCGGATATGTTTAGTTTTGCTGTGTTTTGTGTTTACAATTGCTATTGCGGATACTAGCTTCTGTAAGGGAGTATTGGTAGCCGCTTATTCTTTTGAAGAAGGTTCTGGTAAATTAGCAAGAGACGTTACTGGCAATGGGCATAATGGTGAAATAAAAAATGCCAAATATGTTGATGGAAAATTTGGTAAGGCTCTTGAATTTGATGGTGTTGAGTCCCAAGTAGAAATTCCACATAGTGAGGATATGAATTTTAAGGAAGGTGTTACTGTTGAAGCATGGGTTAAGCCGTCAAGATACAACGATTTAAGTGCAGTTGTCCAAAAGTGGGGAGACAATACTAATAGAAGGCAGTATCTTTTATGCTTTGTCAGCAATAAGGTGAGGATGTATATATCAGGTTCTGGTGGGACATGGCCAAGCTCAGAAAGCAAAAATGTTGTTAAAACCGACGAATGGACACATATTGCAGGGACATACGATGGTAAGGTCATAAGAACATTCATTAATGGTAAATTAGAAACAGAAGTTAATAACACGGAAGGTCTTTTTGCTTCTGATGTCCATGCTCTAATTGGCGGATATGGACCTGATGTTGATTTTGGAAGCAACCGTCATTTTCCAGGTGTTATTGATGAAGCAAGATACTGGAACGGTGCCCTTGATGAAAATGAAATTGGCAATGTAATGAAAAAATCTTCTGCGGAAATTTTGGCGGTTGATTCTCTGGGCAAAATAGGAACTACATGGGGAAATATCAAAATTAACTATTAATAGCATTTTTCCCATTTTTGGAGGAAAATATAAATGAAAAGAGTTTTAATGATAATAGCTTCTTTAGCTTTTGTATTTGGCTTTTCTTTAATTGGTTTATGTAAAGGGACATTAATCGCTGCATATTCCTTTGATAATGATCCTGCTGGTAAAGTTAACGATGTTACAGGAAATGGAAATACTGGTGTTATTAAAGACGCTAAATATGTTGATGGAAAATTCGGCAAAGGTCTTGAATTTACGGGCGCGGATTCTCACGTAGAGATAGCACATAACGATATTATGAATATTAAGGAATCAATAACCGTTGAGGCTTGGGTTAAACCAACTAAATACAATGATCTGAGCGCTGTCGCACAAAAATGGGGAGATAACAGCAATAGAAGACAATATCTTCTTTGCTTCGTTGGTGATAAATTAAGGTTTTATATATCTGGTTCAGGAAATACATGGCCAAGTGCGGCAAGCACATCTTCAGTTAAGGTTGGAGAATGGACGCACATAGCAGGCACCTATGACAGTAAAGCTATAAAGGTTTACATAAATGGCAATCTGGAAGGTGAAACAGCCAATAATGAAGGTATCTTTGCTTCTGACATCCCGGCTATGATTGGCGGATATGGACCTGATGCTGAATTTGGCAGTAACCGTCATTTTCCAGGTGTTGTTGATGAAGTTCGCTTCTGGAGCGGTGCTTTAACTCAAGCTGAAATCCAGCAAGGCATGCTTGGACCCATTACTCCGGTAAACGTTCACGGAAAATTAAGCACTACCTGGGGCGAAATAAAAAATTAGCTGAAGCATGGGGTTACAACAGTAACCCCCCTGTTGGATCAACTTAAGAGGAAAATAATCCCATAGGGGTTCGCCATGAATGTGAGCCCGGTCTTGTCAACTGCCTTGACCATATTCTTGCAGTCTTGCAGTTTGGTGGTCATCGGCTTCTCACACAGAACATATTCCCCAGCTCTTAAAGCGGCTATGGAGTGTTCTGCATGAAGATAGTCAGGACTACACACCATAATAATGTCAATTTCCCTATTTTTCAGCAATTCTTCATGGTCTGTAGTGGCAAACACATATTCCCTTGAACCGCGATATTTTCTTAAACTTGCTGAAGCCCATTCCTCCTCTTATGGTTCTGATCTAATGATTTCGATCCTTGATGTTGCCCCAGGTCGTAGCAAGTTTGGATACAGGCTCGACTGAAACCCCGGGTTCTCCTTTCGACCTGGGAATCCCAGGACCGGTGATAAGGACATTATCAAAATGAGAAACAGAACTGTAGGTTCTAACACCAACTTTGCCTTTGGTGAGTTTTTTATCATTCCATTCTGTTATCAGTTTATCATCAATGTAGAACTTGAAGTTATCCTTCTTTACCTCGACTTTTATCTTGTAAACTTTATTAAGCTCATTCGGAAATGGAAGATTTAGTTCATTAGTGTAATTTCCATCAAGGCGGGTCCAGATTTCTGCTTGCTGTCTTCCGTTCATAATAGCAAATATATAATAAGTATCTGACTTTTGATATCTGACTACTATGCCCATATTATCAGGCCCTTGTTCCATCCTCGCCAGACACTCAGCTGTGTAATCAGTCCAGCTATCTTTCCAATCGGAATCCGGCAATACCCCAACACCATCAGAACCAGTAACAACATATTCTCCTTTTATTACTTTACAGATCCCATTGATTTGCTGCCACCCTTGTTCGTCGTTTTCGAAATCATAATACAATGCATGAGCGTTGTTCGAAATCATTACAAAAAAAGCAATACCCAAGAAAAAGCATCTAAAAAGCCATGACTTCATAATTGCTTCCTCCTTTTAATAATATCCACACACGTAGTTACCTATTATTTGTAACACAATATACTACCCCATCTATTAGAACTGCAATATTCTGAGACATGATTAGCAGATCCAATAGATAATATAACCGACATAGAGACCGTTGTATAGCAATAACCATAAGGTTTTACGAAAATGTGATGGTTAAAGTTTATGTTAAATAACTAAAAAACCCATAAAGAAAGGAGGAGATAACCATCAATAACGATCATAAAACAAATGAATTAGAGAAGTCAAGAGTATCCTATCTAAAAAAACTGATGGTGATTCAGAAAATCTTTGCTCTCTAATAACGAGGATGTCCATGGTTAGATATTTTCTCTATAGTTCCTAACTATCCTCCAGATAGCAAACATAGCTAATGTGATATGCTCGCTCCTGAAAAGAAAAGCCTTCCAAAGAAGGCTTATGAGGGAAGAGTAGAAGTCTATTCTGATGTCTCTATCTTTATAACTGCATTGGTGATGAAGATATGTCCGCTGTCTTGGGAAGAGTTGGCAAGGAGGTTGAGGCTTTATCCAGAACTTGCCACTGCATGTGGCTATCAAATAGGGAGGACTATAAGCAAGTTACATCTATGTCGAAGGATTAGGAGATTAGGTCCTTTGCCATTCTTCCTCTTCTTCACATATTTTGTGTGCCAGTTAATAAGAGCAGTTGTCGTAATAGCTAAGGACTTGATAATCGACTCAACAACAGTGCTGGCGTGTTATAAGGATGACATATAAGCGGGTTGGAGTTATGCAAAGAAGTTTGGGTATAAGGTGCATACAATAATCTGCAAGCATTCCATGCTACCATTATGGTTTTTGTCTCTCCAGCTAATAGGAACGATAGCCAATATGCGATACCATTGCTTGAGAAAGTTGTCTCATTTTACAGGATAGTAGTCCCCTAATATTATTTGAAAAGGAAGAAACCAGGAAGGTCTCCCTTTTCCAAAGCTTATCATTACCCATAAGATAATAAAGGTTGTTTAGAGTTGTTTGTAGCAGGGGCAGGTTTTGTTTATCTTATTGATTTGTGAATATACATAGAAACTTATCTTGAAAAATATAACTGCAATTCATAATTAAACCTGCCCCTATAAATGATCATTATTTATAACGCCCAATGAATTGTGAGGCTACGAACCTAATATAATGCTTGTTTTATTCGTGTTCTTTGTGATTAAAAGAATAAATTGAGCGGATACAAACGATATATCTTACTGATTTTAATATTGCAGTTTATGGACAAAAGATCAAACATTTTTGTTACAGAGAATCTTTAACTATGCCATGGATATATCCTTAACAGCTTCATATATAGTATCAAAAAGCTCCCGAATATCCTCTTCCTCAACACACGAGAATGCCACGCGAATATCGGTTTTGTCAAGTGCAATCACTCCCACGCCATATTTTTGAAGCAGATGTGTCCTTAGCTCTTCAGAGTCAACAGATTTTAAGCGAAGGCACATGAAATATCCAGAATTAAAAGGATAAACATCCCAAGCAGACTTGTATTTTTCATCCTTCAATACTTCTTTGACCCTTAGCGCCCTGGATTTCAATATTTCAGCTTTTTTAGCCTTTTCTTCTGCAAGCTGGGGAGATCTCAATGCTTCAAGAACAAGTGTTTGTGAGATATTGGGACAGTTAGAGATATAGCTTCTTATACAGCCCATCGTCTTTCGTTCAAGAGCAGAAAAGATTTCATCTTTCCCTTCAGGATTAGATAAAATATAGGTTAAAAATCCCACACGGAATCCCCAGACATATTCTTCTTTTGTCGCAGCATCCGCTTTTATTGTAAGTATTCTAGGATGAAGACCTGCTATATATCCGGATATCGATTCCTTATTTGCAGAATCGTCATAAAATAATCCGAAGTATGCATCATCGCACACAGCTATAACATTGCATCCAGAGTCTGCCACATCTTTTATTGAGCTAGCAATATCCTGAGCTTCTTTCACAGTCACAGTATAACCCGTGGGATTATTTGGAAAGTTTAATAAAATTATTATTTTATTTCTGGATTTTGCTATTTCTGATATTGTTTGATGGAAAGATTCTACGTTAAAACCTCCGTTCTCATTATAAAATGGGAAAGTTTTTATTTCAGCACCATAACGAACGGAATACATAAGGATATAATTTTCCCAAAGTTTATCCGGTGTAACGACAATATCGCCTGGATTAATAAAAAGGTCTCCTATAATGCTTAACCCATGGGTTAATCCATTTGTAACAATTGGATTGCTCAATATTTTATCTCTTAGCAATGGATTTTCCTCCAGAAGCTTTTCTAACCAGGCTTTTCTAAGTTCTGGCTTGCCAGACGCAGGAGCATAGTCATAAGAATCCTTGGGCTTTATATTACCAATATATTTTTGAATAGATTGCAAATACATTGGGTCATTGTGTTCTGTAGCAATACCTATGGTAGCATTTGTCTTATTAGCTTTAGCTTTTGCTTCTGCTCCCTGACTCAGGATGCCTTTAGGGAAGTATATTCTTAACCCAAAGTCTGAAAGGTTATTATATAAATATTCATTATTCCTTCTAATAGATTCATTTAATTCAATAGCTAATGGATCAATGTAATTCATGTATGTTTGCTCCTTTTATTGGTAAACAGTTATAATATCACTTATTAAACATGTGTTTACAATCCAATTCTTATAATTATAACTTATTTTTTCTATTACTTGAAGATATTAAATTTAACTGGTATAATATTCTGTAATGTTAAATTTTTCAGAAAAATTGTTAGTAAGTTAACTTTTGGGAGAGCCAGTTTTATGTCTTCTATGCGGAGTTATGAGTCGATGTTACAAAATGAGGTAGTATCGGCTTGTCGTGATTCGCTTTCTTTAGGTGCAAAAAGGCGTAAATCGATAAATAGTGTTTCTGATTGGGTATCATGGCGTGAAGATATTCTCAGGGTTATACGGTCGGCTTTTCCTTCCGCTATATTTGAAAGAAACAACGAGTTAAATGCACGCATCGTATCAAGATTTGAATTTGATCATTTTTGCATTGAGAATGTTTTGTTTGAATCACTCCCGGGTTGGGAAGTCAATGGAACCGTTTACTTGCCAAAAGATAGAGGAATATATCCAGGGGTTGTTTGTCCAACGGGGCATAGCACTAAAACAGGAGAGAATTATCAAAGACCGGCTCAAGTATTTGCTCGTAATGGCTATATAGCAATATCCTTTGATCCACCTGGATGTGCTGGAGAGATCGCATATTTGAATGACCATTTTACCAACGGTCTTATTGGCTATCTAACCGGGTTCTGGTCACAAACTCATTTTGTTATCGATGCAATTAGATGTATAGATTATTTATTAACAAGAGATGATGTAGATGCTGAAGCTGGCATAAGCATTACAGGTGTTTCAGGCGGAGGTGTTACGAGCTTTTTTACAGCTTTACTGGATGAAAGGGTGGCATTCATGGCTCCGGTATGCTGTCTTAATGAGCATGAAAGCATTCACTTAACGGATCTTTACACAAGTTGCCCTGAACAATTTGGACCGGGTTATATCTCTGCCGGGATTGATTATGTCGATTACATTTCCGCAATTTCACCAAGACCATGCCTTATAATGGGTGGTAAAAATGATGAAGTCTTTGATTATAGATCCACTGTTCGTTTATTTGAAGAAGTCAAAAATGTGTATAAAATGGCTGGTTATCAAGATCATTGTGGATTATATATCGATGAGGAAAGCGGACATGCCTATAGCCTGAATATGGCTAATTATGCAGTGAATTGGATGAATAAGTTCATAAAGAAGTCAAATAAGTCTGCCAAAGATATAACTGAAGAGCAAATTTATATTATTGAAAAAGAAAAGCTTCTTTGCCATCCGACCAATAGTGTAAATATGTTTACGATAAATAGAGATCTGGCTATTAAATTAAAAAATGACCGTAAAAATAAAAGAAATGATCTACATCCAATCATAGAGAACCTTTTGAATGTTTCAGCTGATGTTAAGCCTATGAATGTAAGGAAAAAATCAGATTCACACAGAGTTTGGCATGCTCTTGTAGAGGAGATTGACATTCAGCCTGATTCAGAGACAAATCTGCCGGGTTTAATGATAACTCATGTGGAAGATAAATCTCCAAATCCCGGTATGCTCTGGATCGATGAACATGGTAAGTGGTCCGCATTACGTCATGATGGTTTTCTATGTCAAGCATTGCGGATATTTAGCGATGATTGTCTACCAGAACAGCCACGTATACTCAGCCTTGATGTTTCTGGGTTTGGAAGTTTGACGCCTGAGCCAACAGCCTATGACCTTGCAGGATGGAATGATATTGAACGCATATTGACATATCTATCAATAGCAAATTGCAAACCTATAATGGGATTACGTGTTCGTGATGCCCTTTGTGGGTTAGATTACTTAAAATCTAGACCGGAGGTTGATATTAATAAAATTATTGTAGGTGGACGTGGTATTGGTGCGATTATCGCTTTGCATGCCTCTTGCCTCAGGCACGAAGTAAAACGAGTAATATGCATGGATATGCTATCGCATTACGGTGCTATGACAGAGGAATTTCCGTTTTCATGGAGACAGAGCATAATTATTCCAAACATATTGAAGTTTTATGATTTACCGGAGTTAATTTCTTGTTTGGTTAATGCAAATGTTTACGTGATAAATCCTCTTTCCGCTCAGAAAGCTTTGATCTCCCAGGAATATGCTGACAGTTTGTATAGTATTGATGGCAATGCTATAGTAAAATGTAATGTTGATGGTGGAAATGCTTTAATTTCTGCTATTTATGCAAAGTGGTAAAGAAGGTATCATAATGCAAAATAAGAATCATGGTTGTCCATGCTGTAACATTGAATTCACACAAGAAGAATTAGAAAAGACATTTAAAGTTTGTCCCGAGTGCAATTACCATTATCCGATAGGTGCAGATGAGCGCATAAAAATAACCATCGATGAAGGCACGTTCATTGAATACGATAAAGGTATAGAATCATTTAATCCTCTTGGTTTTCCAGATTATGATAATAAGTTACAAAAGGATAAGGAACTCACGGGATTAAATGAAGCAGTCATAACCGGTCAGGGTGAAATATGTGGTTATCCTACTGTTATTGGTGTTACTGATTATAGATTTCGTATGGGAAGCATGGCATCTGCATTTGGTGAAAAGATAACACGATGTATAGAACGAGCTATGAGTGAACGCTTACCTGTAATAATATTTTCAAGCTCTGGTGGTGGGGCAAGGATGCAGGAAGGAATGCTTTCACTAATGCAAATGGCAAAAACAAGCGCTGCATGTAAGAAATTAACTGACTCCGGACTATTATATATAAATGTTTTATCTTATATGTCGTTTGCAGGAGTGATGGCAAGCTTTGCATCGCTTGGTCATATTATTATTGCTGAACCAGGGACAAAGATAGGATTCACAGGGGAACGCGGAAGGTCAAGCATAAAACAATCACTTCCAGAGAATTTCCAGACATCTGAATTCGTTATAGAAAGAGGCATGATCGATATGATTGTGCAAAGAAAGGATATGAAATCTGTATTGGCTGACCTGTTAGATTTTTTTATGATGGACAAATAAAAATGCAGGGATGAATGTCAGTTCGTCCACAAAAATTTAATTATGAGAAATGGTATTATGAACAAAATAGGACTAGAGTTTGAAAATTGCATTCTAAATTTTGAAAACAAGCTGGCTGAACTTAGAGAATTAGCATCTACACTTAATTCTGATTTTTCTGCTGAGATAAGAGCGTTAGAGAAAAAACTCTTAAAGGAAAAAAAGCTTGTATATTCGAAACTTAGCCCATGGCAAAAGGTTTTAATGTCAAAAATTGCCCAGCGTCCAAGATCATCAGATTATATTAATTCGTTAATGGAGAACAAAGTTGAGTTATTTGGTGATCGTATATTTGGAGATGATCCTGCAATAATTGGCGGATTAGCAAGGTTCCGGGATTATGACGTTGTATATCTTGGTCAGGAGAAGGGACGTGATACAAAGGAGCGCATAGCAAGAAATTTCGGTTATATGCATCCTGAAGGTTATAGAAAAGCTCTAAGGCTCATGAAGCTTGCAGAAAAATTTAATAAACCTGTTATATCTTTTGTTGATACACCAGGAGCTGCGCCGGGAGGGGAAGCAGAAATACGCGGACAAGCTATGGCTATAAGCAGGAACTTAGCAGAAATGTCAACATTAAGGGTGCCTATAATATCTGTTGTGATAGGTGAGGGTGGAAGTGGAGGAGCTTTAGCTGTTGGTGTTACGGATGTAATTATTATGTTAGAAAATTCAATTTATAGCGTTTGCGCCCCAGAAACATGTAGTCAGATACTCTGGAGGGATAACGATCATGCTCCTGAAGCTGCGGATGCTTTGAAATTGACTGCCTCTGAGCTTCAAAATCTTGGTATAATAGATGAAATTGTAAAAGAACCTCTAGGTGGTGCACATAGAGATCCCAAGCTTGCTATTAACAGGGTTGGACGCTCTTTGAAGAAATATCTGGATATCCTGACTGCCATGGACGTAGATGAAATGCTGGAGAAAAGATACAATAAATATAGAAATATTGGTCAATTTATTCAAATGTAATAAAAGATGAAAAAGTCCGTTCTTATAGCTATAATTAATAATATTCGTGATTTACACATCGCAAACACACAACACTGGTATCGAATTCCCGCAAAAAACGCTCCTAAAGACATTGAAAATATGAAATATATTGCATTTTACCTTACAAAGACATTTGAAGAAAAAAAATGGTCTATATATTATTGGGCAGAGATAAAGAGTATCAGTGTAGTTAAACGTTCAGAACTTCTACCCTATGAAAAAGACCATCCAAAAGCAAATGAACTATATTACAAAATAGAAATAGATGAATTAAAGGCTCTTCCGAATCCTATAATAGGCAAAAAGGGTGAGCGTATAGTTTTTATTACGACCACACTCGAAAAATTCAAATCTGCCAAAGATATAAGCGACCTTTAAAACATTATAAACTGTTTTATAACATTTTTTGCCCAGATTTCCAGATTGGGAATTATAGAACTAGATTGAAAACATCAAGATTATTAAAAAATTTATTATTTATTTCAGCATCAATCCTGTTTATAACCATAACGATTGCTTATGGCTATTTATTGCCGGAAAATTTAAGAGAACAATTAAGGTCAAGATTACCCAAAGGAGTTTTTGGTTATATTGTATGGTCATCAAATCGTGATGGGGATTGGGATATATATCAAATGGATATACCTATGTGTAGAGTAAGGAAGTTGACGCAGAATAACGTATATGATATTAATCCCCAAATATCATCAGATGGTAAGCTGATAGCATGGGAACATGGCGCAGACATTCGAAGGAATATATGGATAATGAATTCTGATGGCTCAGGTCAGCGTATGGTAGCTTTGAATGCAAGTTTGGGCAGCTGGCGACATGATAACAAACTAATAATATTTAGAGATAATGGTAATTCAAGCTTTTTGTTCGATCCTGCAACTGGTAAGGAGATAGAAATACAGAAGATGGAAAATATGAAGTATGTTATACCTTCACCTGATGGAAAATTTTTTATAGGTCATACAATAGAACCTCCAAAAATTTGGCTTTATGATGGGAAATTATGGAAATATTTGCATGATGGTCGTGATGGAAAATTTGCCCCTGATGGGTCTTTCATATATTGGGTTACAAAACCGGGTGAGTTTGGTCGTGCAAATCTTAAAAGTGAAATTCAACAGTCACTTTATAAAATCGGAAAAACATATTATGGAAATGGGTTGTTTCCTAAGTTATCAAAGGATATGAAGTATTTAGTATTTTCTGCAAGTTCTTTAGACCAAAGTGATTTTAATACCGCAGATTATGAATTATTTCTCATGAAAATGATTAACTTAAGTCCTGCATGGACAAATCCTTTGCGGATTACTTATGATCCAAAAAGCGATATTTTCCCTGAAATTTTCACACAAATAGATGATACACCACCAGAAAAACCATCGCAAGTGCGGGCAGAATTTCATGGTCAACGAGTTAAGCTTTACTGGAACAAGTCCATTGATGCAGAATCAGGAGTTGTTTGGTATAACATTTATAGAAGCCAAAAGAAGAATGAAGAGCTAATAACAAGCATATCTTCCACCAATTACATGGATTATGCAACATATCCAAAAACAAAGTATAGCTACAGGATCAGTGCAGTAAATTCTGCCGGTTTGGAAAGTGAAAAATCAAAGGCAGTTAGTATGACAACTATAGATTCTGAGCCAATTGCTCCGAGAAATGTTAGCGTAAATTTAGTTGATAAAAAAGTATATGTAAAATGGGACCCCAACCCTGAATTGGATATAAAAGGCTATAATGTATATCGTTCACTTTATCCTAAAGGGAGATATATAAAGTTGAATATTAGTCTGGTTGTAAAACCAGAGTATATTGATACAACTGTTGAAATTGGCAAAACATATTATTATAGCATCACTGCAATAGATGAAGCAGGTTTTGAAGGACCGTTTTCTGTATCTGCTGTTATGAGTCAATCCAGTTAAACAATAACAATGTAAACTCATAACTCTATATAATATTTTACATTCCCTTAATCATTCTTATAAATATTGTCTTTCTTTATATTAAAATAGCTGGCAAACGGATAAAATTAACTCTTAATTTTTCCCCAAGTTATTAACGATTTACTACTAGGGTTTACTGAAAATATACCTCCAATTCTAGTAGCATCAATCTCAAGACCTTTATATGCTATTTCTTCGTCAAAGCCAACAAATGCTGCCCATCCACCGCCTTGTTCACAAATCTTTACCAGTAAACTATTGACACCTTTTTCAAGCGTAACTTTAATTGTGTCCTGAAATCCGCTAGTTCCACGTAATACAGGATTATTATGCACAATTTTTCCATTAAGCCAAATTTTAATAGCATCATCACTTCCAGCCTTAAGGTTTATATTTCGCCTATCAGGGCATATAATAGTTGTATAACCATACCATGTTATATTGTTTTGATCAACAGCTCTGCCAAAGAAATCTCTTACCAATATTTGAATATTATCACCACTGAAATCCGTAAACTCAGTTAATTCCCAACCAGAGGCGTTTTTTTCTGTTAATGGAAACTTTTTGTCAATTCCTATTCCATTTGCTATACTTTCCTCAGTAAATTTTCCATTTGTCCATCTTTTAATGAGATCTTCGTTACATGCAGCTATTGCGGCATCAGCTTGTGGGTTAGGACCAATCAAACTCAAAAATTGTGTTATGTAATAATTAGCTATCTTTGGTGCTGGTAATGGTTTCCCTTCCTTATCTTTTTCAACAGATATTTTTAATCCATCAACAGGGTCTATACGGCACCAACCTGCCCATCCACCACCTTGTTCACAGACCTTTATTAGTAGACCATTTTGACCTTTTTTAAATTCAACATTTTTAATTATATCTTGGTTTGGTGCCCAACCGCGTAGAGCAGGATTGTTATGAATTTCCTTACCATTCAGCCATACCTTAATTGTATCATCGCTACCAACCCATATATCTGCCTTTCGGTCCATGTCTGAATTTATGTAAAGATACATATAGGCAGCTATATTATCATTTTCCCCGAAAATATCGGCTCTTTGGAAATCAATAACATTGTCCCCACCAGCAGCTCTTACTCCTTTCCATGCAAACTTAGGAGCAGAAGCTGGATCAATTTTTTCTCCTATTTTGGGTCCATTTTTTGGTATTGAGTAATCTGCCTCATTAATACCTAGATTTAATTTGATCCAATCATTTTTATTGCCATTTGCTACTGCATCGCCCGTACCTGGAACTGCCGCAACGAGCCATGTATCAATTCCTTCGGTAGTTATAATTCTGGACGAAGCAGAAAATGTATTACTTGCAGTTTCAAATGTTATAATCAAAATTGATAGGGTAACAAAAAAATATTTACTCATCTTAAAATCCTCAAAATTTATAGATATACGGAAAAGTATGATAGACAGTGCCTATCCTACTACTAATGAAAACAAAAGGTTCTTAGGTTAATTCTTATAAACTAACAATTTTGGTAGAACTATCCTCATGCTAATAAAAATAAAGGCATACAGTAAATACTGTATGCCTTTATTTAGATCAAAAATTTCTATTATTTTTTTAACTCTCCCCATTTAACAGGAAGCTTACCAATTGCTGAAACTGGAGTAAGGGATGAATCCACGATTAGACCGGCAAAATCTGCTTCATTATCAAATCCCAAGAATGCAGATGCTCCGCCACCCTGTTCGCAAACTTTGAACAAGACTGTGTTCGGTCCGGCTTTGAGATGAACCCTGGCTTTTTCTTGGAACCCGCTTGACCCTCTTAATTGTGGGACATCCTGAACAACTTGACCATTGATCCATAACTTACATGCGTCGTCGCTACCGGTCCAGATATCAACATCCCTTTCATTTGGTGAATTAATGATAGTATAACCATACCAGGTGAAATTGTTTTGATCGCCTTGCTTTTTAAATATTTGTTCAGCAACAATTTGCAAGTTATCTCCACCAAAGTTAGTAAACTTGCCTTCAGTCCATCTTTCACTACCGACAGCAACATCTCTTGCAACACCTTTACCTAAAGCTGCACTAGCTTCGGTATATTTACCACCCGACCAAGTAGCAATCAAATCTTCTATTTGTGCATCCAGAGCAGCATCTGCTTTACTATTAGGTCCTATAAGATGTAGAAATTCATCAAGGAATATGCTTATAGAAATCGGGGAAGGAATTGGATCACCATCTGCTTTCTTTGTTGTTGATGCTCTTAATCCATCAATTGGGTCTATACGACCCCAACCTGCCCAACCACCACCTTGTTCAACCACTTTGAATAATATACCATTTTTACCTTTTTTGAGCTGGACATCTTTTACTACATCCTGGTTTGGTCCCCAGCCACGAAGAGCAGGATTTTCATGGACTAACTTCCCGTTCACGAAAATCTTCAGGCAATCATCACTACCACCATATATTGTAACCTTTCTATCTGCGTCAGAAGTAACATAAAGATACATGTATCCAACAACATTTTCCTGTCCCCAACCGAGATCTGCTCTTTCAAAGTCTATCACATAATTTGCATTTTTATCGCCTTTTACTACTCTCCAAGCATATTTTTTGTCAATATTTCCTATCTGCTCACCTTCTTCCGGACCGTTAGCCGGATCGGATAATTCAGCTTCTCCTACACCACCATTTTCTTTAATCCAGTCCTTTACAAACCCTACGCTTACTGCATCTCCAGTCCCTGGAACAACGGCGCACAACCATGTCTCTATTCCAGTTGTTGTTACCTTTGTAACAGCTGAAGCAAAATAAGTACAAGAAAGAGCTGCAAAAAAGGTTATTACAATTATTAGGTATATTTTATACATTTCCATTTACCCTCCATTTAAAAAATAGTTAATAGTTAACGTTTAACGACTGATCTTATTATACCTCTTATACCTCCTTTTGTTAAGGATTCAACCATTTAACCCAAGTTGATAACTAGTATTTGCATAAGTCCAGAAAATATAATCTCCATTGATAGTTATTGATATAAATAAAAAAAATAAACATTTACCTAGTAGGAAAAATGGAAAATAAAATCATCGCTATATATTGTATAATAGATGACATACTCAAAGCAGTTTGAGTTATTTATACAATAAAGTTACTGATTTGTAAAAAACAGCATTCACTGCCCATATTATGAACAACTATAATATTCTAAACAATTAAACAATTAAAGTCAAGAATAAACTGTAGGGCAATTCAGAAAGGTTAACGTATGTATAGTAAAATAGCTTAGAATTTTGCGTTAT
>FWPV01005095.1_pt1 | contig 26694 bp, 32 predicted proteins | sample 2228371 | NCBI WGS metagenome assembly FWPV01 (sample SAMEA103939776, study PRJEB20133) | metagenome
GAGAGAGGGGAGTTGAACCCCTACGGTTTTACCCACTGGATCCTAAGTCCAGCGCGTCTGCCAGTTCCGCCACTCTCGCATAATTGATTTTAAAAGATAGTTCAGAATTTCTGCAATTCTCATATAAAAATAATATTTTTGGCTCTTCTGCAATTTAGTATCTTACCAACTTCTTTGGAGATGATGCTATTTTTTAAAAACAAAAACAGTTAACTACGGAAGAATTAAAAGAAAACACTTCAAATTATCTTTAAGTTAAATCTCTCATGTACTGTCTAAAAAAATAGTGAACTAATGATAATGTAAAGATGCTTATCAATAATGCAATTGCAGCATTCAAAGAAAAACCTGTAATTGCAAAACCAAGAGATGTTGCTGCTGCTGGAGGATGTTCAGTATCTATCAATACCATAATAAAGATCGAAATACCAACAGCAAGTGAATAAATAAGTGCAGTTGTGAAGGCTCCAGAATGAGGGATTAGAGCACACAGAGAACCTATAAGAAGTCCTACAAAATGCCCTCCAATCACCCTTCTTGGCTTAGCAGTTATATTATTTGGCATTGCAAATATAATAAAAGCAGATGCACCTATTGAAGCTATTATTACTGCATTTCTCATGCTCAATAATAAAAGCACAATAAAAATAGTAAATGTTGCAAGGAGACACTGTATAATATAATGCCTCCTGTATAATCTAAGTTCATCAAACATTTTTCTAAATGTTTTGTTCATCTATGGTCTCGAGTGCGTAATAATAGGAGGCATAGATGGCAAGGGGAGGTCAAGTTCGAACAGGGAAATAGGATTCACGTTTATCTGTGATATTTTTACCCCAAAATGGAGATGTGAGCCAGTTAATCTTCCAGAAGAGCCGACATAGCCGATTATATAACCCTTTGGAACGATTTCATTAATCTTAACATTATATTTTGAAAGATGCATATAAACTGTAAATATGCCCTGTCCATGATCAATGATGATAGTTTTACCACCGAAGAACAATTCTTTCATCAAAACCACTCTTCCCCTGTTTGAAGACATTACTTCTTCTCCTTCTTCTCCATGTATATCAACTCCTCTGTGTAAACTCTTTATCTGACTATTTATAAGCCTCTCTGTGCCAAATTCAGACGATATTTCATTTTCGAGAGGAAGTATAAAGTCTCCATCCCAGAGTTTTCCTGACACCTTTTGGAAGATATCCCTCAACCTCTTGTTTTCTCTTTTTACTCTCATGAGATTTTTTCGGTCTAAAAAAACTCTTTCTTCAGATAAATTTAGTTGTTGCCTCGGAAAAGTTGTTTCAAGAACTGTTAAATTAAGAATGCACTTCTTTTTTCTGATTCTTAGCTTTATAGGATATATTCCAGGTTCTGTTTTTATATCTATAGCACCAATTGCAAAATAGCAATCCTTACCGCAACTGTTGAAGTATAATTTACTTTTTCCAAACAAAGCAGAAATCATTTTCCTATATTTTATTCCATTCACCTCAACAATAAAGGGATCTCCAGGACGAACTTCAAGAGGATAAACTTTAGCCTGAAAATTAATTGCTGATACATTCCTGCAGAATAGTAATGATACAAAGATAATTAAAAAAATTATATGGAAAGGTATTTTAGACACTCAGGTTAAAAGAAACTCCAACAACGCTTTCTGAGTATGCAATCTGTTCTCTGCCTGATCAAAAACAACACTCTGAGGGCCATCAATAACTTCATCAGTTATCTCTTCGCCACGGTGTGCAGGCAGACAATGAAGCACGATCGCATCTTTCCGTGCAAAAGAAAGCAGACTGGTGTTAAGCTGGTACTTTTTAAATTTCAACTTTTTCTTTGATGCCTCTTTTTCCTGTCCCATACTCACCCATACATCAGTATAAACTACATCTGCCCCGCCAACAGCTCCTTCAGGATCTGTAGTAACTGCAATCTTACTCTTTGTTAATGCCTTCGCTCTTTCAATTACTTTAGCATCAGGTTCATAACCCTTTGGACATGCAAGTGAAATTTTCATTCCAGTAATAGATGCAGCCTCTATTAGAGAATTTGCAACATTATTTCCGTCACCAACATAAGCAAGATTAATGTTTTCAATATGCCCTTTTTTCTCAAGAATTGTCATTAAATCCCCAAGTGCCTGACATGGATGGTGAAGATCACTCAGTCCATTAATTATAGGGATTGAAGAGTATGAAGCAAACTCTCTCAATGTATCATGGCTGAATGTTCTGATTACAACTGCGTTAAGGTATCTTGATAATACCTTTGCTGTATCATGTATCGTTTCACCTCTTCCTATTTGTATCTCCTTTGGGTTCATATAGATACATTGTCCTCCAAGCTGGTAAATACCTACTTCGAAGGAAACCCTTGTTCGCGTCGAGGCTTTTTCAAAAAGAAGACCTATGCTTTTCCCGATTAATGGGCATTTGCTCGAATCTTTACCAGATTTAAGTTCTATCGCTCTCTTTATAATGCTTTCTATCTCTTCACCTGATAAATCAAAGATTGTGAGAAAATCTCTCTTTTTTCTAATACTCATTGCAATCCCATTAAATATTAAATCATTTTCGGAAAAATACCGTGTAAAACATCCACAAGCTGATCAATATCCTTACGCTGAATTATTAAAGGAGGGACAAATCTTAAAACATTTCCAACAGTACAGTTAATCAAAATTCCATTGTCCAGACAAGCCTTTACAACTGTATCACATTCCTTTGTCATTTCCATTCCAATCATAAGACCCATGCCCCTTATTTCCTTAATAAGGGAAGGAAATTCAGACTTTAATAGTTCGAGCTTTTCAAAAAAATATTTGCTCATTCTTTTACACTGATCCAGTATGAAACCATCTTCGAGCAGGGTTTCAATTGTTGCAACTGCAGCAGCACATACAAGCGGATTGCCACCAAATGTTGTAGCATGGTTGCCTGGTTTAAAAGCTGATGCAATCTCATCTGTTGTCAGCATTGCTCCGATTGGCACACCATTGCCCAGCCCTTTTGCAATTGTCATAATATCTGGCACTATATCGAAATGCTCATATGCGAATAATTTTCCTGTTCTGCCTATACCAGTTTGAATCTCATCAAGAATAAGCAGGGCATTATAGTGCTTACATAACTCCTTCACCTCTTTAATGTAATTTTTATCAGATACTATTACACCACCTTCACCTTGTATGGGTTCCAGAATTACTGCACATGTATTATTTGTTATAGTTTTCTTCAAATCTTCGATATCATTAAATACAACATAACTAAAACCTGGTACTAAAGGTTCAAATCCTGCTTGAAATTTTGCCTGACCTGTAGCAGTCATGGCTCCGAAAGTTCTGCCGTGAAACGAATTTTTTGCTGTTATAATATGATATTTCTCCGAGCCATAATTTTCCTTTGCATATTTTCTTGCGAGTTTTATCGCAGCCTCGATTGCTTCTGCTCCTGAGTTGCATAAAAATACCTTATCTGCAAAAGAATGCTCAACAAGTAATTTTGCAAGCTTAATCTGAGGTTCAATATGATAGTAGTTTGATACGTGTATAAGCCTCTGTGCCTGTTTCTGTATAGCAACAACAACTCTTGGATGACAGTGGCCCAGAATATTGACCGCAACACCTGCTACGAAATCAAGATATTCCTTTCCATCGGAACTCCATACCTTCATGCCCCTGCCTTTTCTGAGGATAACAGGATACCTCCTGTATGTGTTCATTATATAACGGCTTGAATCATCAAATAATTTTTTGTATTCCATGTCTGAGATAATAACGAAAAATATTGTTAAAAATCAAACATACTTCAATTCTTTACTTTATTTCCTAAATATATTAAAATTATGAATTCTTAAGGAGGTGATGGTTTGATAAGAATAAGACTTACGCGATTGGGTGCTCACAAAAGACCTTACTACAGAATAGTTGTAACTGATTCACGTAACAGAAGAGATGGTCCTTTTATCGAGATTCTCGGCACCTATAATCCCTTAAAAGATCCGTCAGAGGTAAAATTTAATCTTGAAAAAACAAAGATATGGTTGCAAAAAGGGGCACAACCTACTGATACCGTTAAAAAGCTTATGCAAAGGGCTGGCTTGTAAGCAGTCCAAAACTCATATGGAGGTGGAATATGATGAAAGAATTGGTAGAAAAGATGGCGAAGGCTCTGGTAGACAGACCAGAAGAAGTCAATGTTACAGAAGTTGATGGAGAAAAGACCACCGTTTTTGAGTTAAGGGTGGCTCCAAGTGACCTCGGTAAGGTCATTGGCAAACAAGGAAAGACCGCACGCGCAATGAGAACGATACTTAGTGCATCAGGTACAAAGATCGGCAAGCGTTGCGTACTCGAAATACTCGAATAATTAATGTATCATGTGCTCCTTAAGGGATAAATAATCTTTTTCAATTTTTATCCCTACATTTTAATTATTATGATAAGGGGTAGGAGGAAAATACCAGAACCTTTTACCCCTTTATCTTTTATTAAGTAAATTAACTTACAAAAACATTAACGTATAAATGATGTTCGATATAATTACTATATTTCCTGAAATATTTAATGCTTATTTAAACGAAGGAATTATTAAAAGGGCTTTGCAGAGAAAGATTATAGAAATCAATGTCCATAATCTTCGCGATTACACAACAGATAAACATAGGACAGTTGATGATTATCCTTATGGTGGAGGAGCAGGTATGGTTATGAAACCAGAACCCTTCTTTTCTGCTGTCGAAGCAATCTGTCCGGAAAAAAGTGAACGAAGAGTTATCATGCTAAGCCCTGCTGGTGTGAAATTCAACCAGGATATGGCTTCCTCACTTTCAAAAGATAGTAGACGACTTATATTTCTCTGTGGAAGGTATGAGGCTATTGATGAAAGAGTAAAAACAAATCTTGCAGATGATGAAATATCCATCGGGGATTATATTCTAACTGGCGGAGAATTACCTGCTTTGGTTATAATAGATGCGATTGCAAGATTAATACCTGATGTACTTGGTGATAAACATTCTGCTGAGGTAGATTCGTTTTCATGGGGGATACTCGATTATCCTCATTACACAAGGCCACAGGTATTCAGAAATATGGTTGTTCCGGAAGTTCTACTATCCGGAAATCATAAAGACATACAGAAATGGCGACGTAAAGAAGCTCTTCGCAGGACATTAAAGAGAAGACCTGATCTTCTTGAAAAAGTCAGGCTCAGCGACGAAGACTACGAGTTATTAAGAGAAATTAAGGAGGAATCACTATGAACTTGATAAGCGCAGTTGAAGAAGGATTCAAAAAAAATATTCCGGAATTTAATGTTGGTGATACAGTCAGGGTCTCTGTAAAAGTTATTGAAGGTGAAAAAGAAAGAATACAGCCCTTTGATGGGATTGTAATCGCCAGGCACGGGAGTAATACACGCGAAACATTCACAGTAAGAAAGATTTCTTTCGGAATTGGTGTAGAAAGAATATTTCCGCTACTTTCTCCATCTATCGATAAGATTGAAGTTTTAAAAAAAGGACAAGTAAGAAGAGCAAAACTTTACTATCTGAGGAAAAAGAAAGGTAAGGCGGCAAAGATAAAGGAGAAAGAGCGAGTATTTGAAGCACCAACTTCTGAAAATAAGACAGAAGAAAGTTAAAACGATTTAAAAATAACCAACTGGTCTTTATGGAATAGGCTTTCATGGACCTTTACCAATACGATGAATCCTTCAGAAAAAAAGGATTTAAAATTATTGCAGGCATCGATGAGGCTGGAAGAGGTCCACTTGCAGGTCCTGTAGTTGCTGCATCAGTTGTTCTCAAAGAAAAAATAAGGATAGATGGATTAAGGGATTCAAAAAAAGTCTCTCCTGAAGAGAGAGAGCATCTTTACATAAAAATTAAGGATTCTTCTTTAGATATTGGGATAGGAATCGTCGGGCATGAAGATATAGATAGACTTAACATCTTAAGAGCTACAAAACTCGCCATGCAACTTGCAGTCAGCAATCTCTCAACTCAACCCGACCTTCTTATAATTGATGCCCTATCACTTCCGCTTATTAAAATCAAGCAGATCTCACCTGTAAAGGCGGAGACCGTTAGTGCTTCTGTTGCTGCTGCCTCGATTATAGCAAAGGTTGTTAGAGACAGAATTATGCTTGATTTTCATAAACAATATCCACATTATAATTTTAATAAACACAAAGGTTATTCGACAAAAGAACATCTTGAAATGATACGTATCTATGGCCCCTGCCCTATCCACAGAAAAAGCTTCAGCAGGGTGATGAATCTTGAACTACCATTTTAATTTTTATCAAGATAATACATATTTTTAAAGCAGTCTTAAAACTCCATCTTTAAGTTCGTAAACTTTATCTACAGCCTGTTCTAAAAAATCATAATTGTGTGTAATGATTATATACGTATCAGCATATGTTTTAAGGTAACTTAAAAACCGCAATGTGGTCTCTTCATCGAGTCCTGTTGTTGGTTCATCAAGTAGATAACATTCGGGTTGCATTGCTACAACGGTTGCCAGTGCTACGAGTCTCTTCTCACCACCTGAAAGCCTATGAGTTATTTTCTTCTCATATCCATTAAGTCCCATTTTTTCACAGGTTTCATGAACGATTCTATGAGCTTCCTCATGTGTTTTCCCAAGGTTCAATGGACCAAAAGCAATATCTTCTTCAACAGTAGGACAAAAAAGTTGGTCTTCTGAATCCTGAAAAAGAAGCCCTATCCTCTCTCTAACTTCTCTAAAGTCTTTTTCTTCTTTTCTGATTTTGTTGAATATCTCTATTGTTCCTGAATCAGGCTTCAAGAGACCCATGATGAGATGAAAGAGAGTTGTCTTCCCCGATCCATTGGGGCCTGTCAATCCAATTTTATCAGACTTCTGGATAGAGAATTCCAAGCCACTGAAAATCTTCTTCCCATTTGAATAGCTGAAATGTAAATCTCTAATATGTAACATCTATTACAATCCTGATATCGTGATAATTCCCATTAAAACCGTAATAATAAACATCATGAATCCGAAAACCACATCCTTACGTCTCAGATTAAAATGACTTACTATTGGAAATTTTCCCTTAAAACCTCTGCATAACATAGCATTGTAAATTCTCTGAGATCGGTCAAAACTGCTGACAATAAGCATTCCAACAAGATATGCATATGTCTTATAGGTATGAAGATTAGTTTTAGGCTTAAATGCCCTTACTGCTAATGCCTTCTTTAGCCGTGAATACTCTTCATGCATAACACTGATATACCTGTAAAAGAAAAAAAACAGATAAACAAGTTTCAAAGGAACTTTTAGATGCACAAGGGCATGAGCAAGTGAAAAAACTTCTGATGTCCCTAAAATTGCGATAGTTGCTATCACAATTGCGTTAGCTTTAAGAGTTATAGAAAGCACAAAGATCATTCCTTCGTGGGTTGCAGTAAATGGACCTAATCTGAAAATAACATCTCCAGGATAACTGAAGGGAATGAATATCCATAATAAGACAATAAATGCATTGACCACGAATAATCGTGAGATTATCTTCCTCAGTGTGAGCCTTGAAAGAAATATCATAATAATAGAAAAAATAAGTGCAACTAATGGACCTGTCAATCCCTTCATAATAGCGATTACAAAAATATAAGGTATGAAGGTTATAAACTTGATTCGTGGGTCAAGTTTATGAAAAATTGAAGTTCCCTCTGCAAACTCCTCAAGGTGCATAATAATTAGATTACTTTACTTCTGTAATTTATCTTTTGATTGTATATGCCGTATCATGTTTTTACTCTTGAAATATAGGATGATTCCCAGAATGCCAAAAATATACCCTATACCTCCAATAATCTCAGTTATATCAGGTCTCTCCATCCTCTCAGAGAGTGATGCAAGCATTCTCATAACAGGCTGAAGTTTCTTATCTGTAACTCTATCAATAATCGCTTCTAACTCTGCAATATTTTCTGGACTAATATATTCAACTGTTGGTTTTTGTTCTTTAACTTTTGTTTTTTCTTCCAATTCTGTTGCATGAGCAATTTTATTCTTTAAATCTTTTATTTTTACCGATTGTTCTGCCTGCGCAGGTTCCACTTTTTCTTTTTTTTGATTTAATATTTCAGTCGCATCTTTTACCTCTTCCTCAGTAACCGTATATTCACTCTTATGTCCCATTCCTGCATTTAACACTAATTTTAAAGATGTTACGAATGGAATCTTAAATGAGTAACGTCCTTCTTCATCTGTATATCCCTCAATAATCTTTTTGCCGGTCTTTTCATCAAAAACTTCAATAAGTGAATTCTTACATTTTGATCCATCAACAAAATATCCCTCAGCATGTACCATGCCATCCTCAGCAAAAGCAAAAATATTGACTTTATGTGCATAAACATTATGCGTTGTATAGAATATCAGTGCCATGGTAACTAACATGAAGACTGCTGATTTGAAATGCGTTCTTTTAATATTACAAATCCTTAGCTTTTTAGCCCTCATCTACCAACCTCCAGAATTTCAGGTTTTACCTTCTTTAGAAAGATAACACAAAAAGATGTAATGATTCCCTCTATAAACATAATGGGCAGATGGGTAATGAGAATCAATTTGGCAACATTTATAAAACTTTCCCCGGTTGTAATTAAAGATAATGCAATCAAGATTCCACCAAGAGCTATGCCTGTCATTCCCGCCAAAAATCCTGCTGATGCTGTTAGAAAATAGTTTTTCCTTTTTACAAGAGGATAAAAAATTACATATGCAATTAAAGCTGGCATTGCCATATTAAATGTATTTACACCGAGTACAGTAAAGCCTCCGAACTGAAAAAGAAGTGCCTGCAATGATAGGGCAACGAAGATTGAAGGAAATGCCATCCAGCCGAGGAGGATACCAAGCATACCATTCAGCACAAGGTGTACACTCGATGGTCCTACTGGCACATGAATGAGTGAAGCAACAAAGAATGCTGACGAGAGCACCGCTACTTCAGGAATTTTCTCATAGCTCATTTTTTTTAGTCCAATGGCTATTCCACCTGCGGAAAGCAAGGCACCTGTGATAAGTACAGGTGCCGACAAAACTCCTTCAGAGATGTGCATAATTACTTCATATCCCTTGCCTTAATCCATAAAACTGCTCCAATCTCAACAGGATATTCCTTCCCTTCGCGTTTGAGTTTATAATCAGCAGTATTCAGTGCAGCAAAACCCCACCATCCTGATTTTGGCATTGCATAGGTAAATACACCATCCCCATCCGCTTTTATAATTTGTGTTACATAAGGATCTGCCGGTGCTTTAACCTTTCCATCCTCGTTGTAATATTCTACTTCTACCTCTGCATATGGTACAGGTTTTCCATCAACTTTTACAATTCCCTGGAAAACATTACCTGACCATAGTCCATAAGGCCTTGTTAGAGGAACTATCTCTGTCTTCAATCCCACTTCTGCGTCCCAGCCTTCTTCCAGCCCGAGGGCATTAACAACTACTTTAGTATAGTGAATAATAAAAGTCTCCTCCGCAGGCTCCCAATAAGGTGCTGGCTCAACGAAGAATATGTAATCTCCAGGCTGTTTAATCTTATATGGGGTCTCCCATGTAATATGTCCTTTTACCTCCTTCTTTTTCAGGGATGTAAGAAGGTCTTGCTTTTTTTCACCTGATAATACACCAAATGTCTTTGGCATCTCCATATCCATATAATGTCCCTCAAAAGGATGTATAAACTGAACCTTTAAAGTTATCTCTTTTTTATCCTGCTTTGATACAATATCATCAGACGGAATGACCATCCCAAAATGCGCCCATGTAGTGCTATATGAAATATTGATAACAAATACAATTAAAAACATAATACTAAATCTTTTTCCCACGTTTACAACCTCCTTAAATATTTAGGTTTAATTTCTCTAAACTTCTTAAAAATATGCATTTAGTCTCAAGCCGTAAATTAAGCCATCCTGATCTTGATAATGCTTCATGTTATCACTGATGTATTGAAAATCAACTGTCACATCAGTAAAATCAGATATCTTAAATTTGGCATAAGCCTCAAAAGTATTGGTATTATCTATTTCTCCGTCATCAGCGCCATTCAAATATGAATAACCAACCCCTAATACGTCATCATTACGACCCCACAAGTCTCCGCTTAACTTTATTCCTGCTGAATAAAGTTGGTCGTGGTCAATAACAGCACTGTCATCCTGCCAGCCAAATCTCGAAAATATGCCAAAATTTTTACTTAGCTGTTGATCAATTGATATGCCAACACCCATGAGTTTCTCCCTATCAATACCATTCCATGCTGTAAATTTATCATTTGTTGTGAATGCGTATATTCTGTAATTTCCTTCACCTATGTTAGTATTTAATTTATATGCAAGTTGTAATGCATAGTAGTTATATTCGCTATCTTCTTCATTCTTTGAACTCATAAATAAACCCTTAAGAGATAGATTTGACATTTCTAATTCAGCAACACCCCCGATATCATATGAAGGCAGGTTTGCAAGTGTATTATTAACAAGGGTATCATTCATAAACTGAGCTACTTCATCATTTGCAAAATTATTATCATCAATATATGCTGTTGCATCTATAATACCGCCTGTTAATCCAAGTGAAATGCTTTCTGAAAATTTAAATGTATGCTTGTACCATGCCTCAAGGAGGTAGTCTCTATCCCTTCCATTAATATTCTTAAGGTCATTCTCAAGATCATCTGCATAAGGTGAAATAGAAAATAGCTCCAGATAGTTTAACCCGTTTCCAGCAGCAAAACTGAGGGTTATCTGGAATTCATCTTTTTCTGTAAGGTGAAAGTTTGTCCCGAGATCGAATAATAATGCTCCTCTGTCAACTTCATCAACACCTTCTATATCAAGATCACCATATTGATATATACCTGTCAATGTGCCTTCTATAGATAATTTTTCATTGATGTCATATGCAGATGCAGTACCCCATAATGCAATAATCATAAAGAATATAATAATTTTTAGAGGAGAATTTTTCGTAATTTTTAAGTACATTATCATACCTCCCTGTAAAATGTTTAAGGGTTAAATAAACTTTTGAGCAATATCTGCATTATTGTGGTTAATAAATCTTATTTCCCCCTCCTTTCCGGGGCAATAAAAAAGCCCCGAAAGCTTTTTAACCTGCTGGTTATTTTTCAGCCTTCGTGGCTTGTTTATTAAATGAACAATATCACACAAAGAAAATTGAAGTCAAGAATTTTTAAATCCATAACGTATCAATCTTTATTTTCAACTCTTCATTTTAATTTTCTTATAAAAGAGAACTACAAGGAACACTGTAAAGTTAAGGAGAACAATCGTTGCACCAGTTGGCAGGTTAAAAAAAAGTGCTGTGTATATACCTATGATAACGGAGCATATTGCAACGATCGAAGATATAATCATTGTTGACCTGAAGCTTCTTGCAATTTGTAGAGCAGTTACTGCTGGTAAGATTAAAAGAGATGATATCAGTAAAATGCCTACTACTTTCATTGAAAGTACAACTGTAAGAGCAGTGAGAATAACAAGCATAAGATTAATTCTTCTGGTGTTTATTCCCGATACTCTGGCAAATTCTTCATCAAATGTGGTTGAAAGGTGTTCATTATAAAATAATGCGATAACTATAAGTACACATATAGAAACTGAGATAGATAAGAAAACCTCTGTGTCATTAATAGCAAGTATGTTTCCGAAAAGAAAACTGAAAAGGTCAATGTTAAAACCACCTGCTATACTTGCTATGAATATTCCGACTGCTATACCAATAGAGGAAACGATCCCTATTGCAGCATCTCCGTACAACTTTGCTTTTTCTATTAATTTTAGAATCCCGATCGAACTAACAACAACAATCGGGATCGCTACATATAAAGGCTGCTGCCTGAAAAGCAATCCTATTGCAACTCCACCGAACGTTACATGAGCAAGCCCATCCCCGATTAATGAGAGCCTTCTTAACACAAGCAGAACCCCTAAAAGTGAACATACCAGAGCAATGAATGCACCTGCTATAATAGCCCTTCTGAAAAATGCATATTCTAAAATATTAAGTATTTCCATAGGTTAATAACTAATCATGCCTATGGCATATTAAGTGTTGTGCAAACTCACCAAAATAACTCGTCATATTTTTGGAAGTACAAAAGTCTTCAAAACTCCCGTAAAAGATAATCTTCTTATCGAGATACAACATCTTTGATGCATATTTGCCTATAGTTGCTATGTCATGAGTTACAAGAATAATTGTCACATTTTTATCATGGTTCAGCAAATGCAGAGTGTGGAAAAAACTCTCTCGGACTTCTGGATCAAGAGCTGCTGTCGGTTCATCAAGTATTAACAATTCAGGCCTGTTTACTATTGCCCTTGCTGCGAAAACCCTCTGCTGTTGTCCTCCAGAAAGCTCTCCTATTAATTTATCCTTAATATCATAGACATCCATTAATCTCATTGCTTCATTAATGGCATTATTATCATTTTTTGACAAACGCTTTGGGAACCCCCTCTTCGAAAAAAGTCCGATTGAAATTACCTCTTTCACAGTTGCGGGGAAATGAGGATTCATCATACTCAGCTTTTGTGGTAGATATCCAATTTTAAAGCGATCTGTAAATTCCAAGGGATTTACCCCATAAAGTAAAACTTCTCCAATTTGTGGTTTAATCAGTCCGAGAATAATCTTTATAAGTGTGGTTTTACCAGAACCATTTGGACCAACCAAACCAATATAGTCTCCTGACTGTACTGTGAATGATATGTCACTTAAGACCTCGTTAGCATTGTAGCTAAAACAGAGATTATCAATGGCAATAATATTCATTCGCACTCAAGTCCAATCTTAAGATTTTTAAGATTCTGTTCCATCATGGATATAAATGTTACTCCACGATTAATTTCATCTTTTGTAACATTATGAGCTCCGTGCAGCATTAATAGTTTTGCACCTGTCTCTTTTGAGATAGTTTCAGACAGTTTTGGATTGATTAATTCTTCATAAAATATGAACTTTACATTATTCTTATTTATTGTATTTATTAGCTCGATCAGATCTTTCGGTGCAGGTTCTGCATCAGGAGAAAATTCCTTATATGCTGTAAGGTATTTAAGGTTATACCTTTTTGCTAAATATCCGAATGCAAAATGCCCACCGTGAATAATAGTATCCTTCTTGCAGGATTTAAGCGATTCCATAAATCTTTTATCAAGTTCAATTAGTCTTTTTTTTAATACATCAGCATTCCGTCGATAGTAATCTTCATGCCCCGGGTCGCTATTTATAAACCCTTCGAGAATATTATCAACCATTTTTTGTGCATAAAAAAAATCGAGCCATATATGAGGATCTGTGACTGATTTATCATGGTGGAATCTATGTCCATTAGAATTTCTATACTCGAAATAAATACCTTTACTCGCATTAATTATCAAGGGTCCTTTGCCTATGGCTTTTACAATATCATCAACCCAGGGTTCCATAAATTCTCCTGTATAAATAAATAAATTGGCTTCATTTATCTTTACAATATCCCCAGGTTTTGGTTCAAAACTATGAGCCTCTATCCCGGGTGGGAGTAAAAGTGAAACTTCTGTCTTTTCCCGCCCAATGTTTTTTGCAAAATCATATAAAGGAAAAAGGCTGGTTACGACCTTGATTTTCCTGTGTTCATAACTTTCCTTTGCCTTCATCTGACAGGCATTTAAAAGCAAAAAGACAGTTGTCAAAAAACTAAGAAGTATTATGAGTTTAACCTTCATAATTTTTCTAATTCTATTACTTTCTCAATTCTCCGCCTGTTTTTTCAATGATATATTTTATAAGTTCAGAGTGTAGCTCCTCTACCTCTTCATCGGTCAGAGTCCTCTCCTGAGAGCGATATACTATATTGAATGCGAGGCTTTTCTTATTAGCAGGGATATGAGCCCCTTTATAGTGGTCAAATAGAGAAATTTCTTCTATAAGCTCAGAAGGAAAAGATTCGATTATCTCTCTGATTTGCGAAGAAGGGATGTTATCATCAACAATAATCGAAATATCACGCTCAATTTGAGGGTATTTCGGGATAGGAATAAATTTTAATCTTTCAGGTATGTATTGTAAAAGTTTTTCAAGGTTAATCTCGAATACCACGATTTCAGGTTTCTGTTTTTTCAAATCAAGTTCTTCAACAATTTCTGGTCTCAATACTCCAAGGTAGCCAATTAAAGAGCCTGAGACCAATATATTAGCTGACTTTCCCTGGTGCAGAAATGGTTCAGATGAAGAAATAAATGAATATCCTGATATTTTTAATTCTCCAAAAATTGACTCGATAGCACCTTTGACGATAAAGTAATCGTGTATATCATCCTTCCATAAAACAGGGATTTTTTCTCTGTATAAAATACCACCGAGCATTAACTCTTCAGAAGGAAGTAAATTGCCTTCTTTAATAAAAACCTTTGCTATCTCAAAAAGCCGTATGTCTTTGATTCCCCTATCAAGATTGAATTTGAAATTATCAATCAGTGCTGGTATAAGGGTTGACCTTAGCAGACAATCTTCCTGACTTAAAGGATTGCTTAAAGTAACCACCTGTCTACGTCTATCCGTATCAGAAATTGATAACATTTTTAGTTTGTTTATATTAAAGAAACTGTAGTTAATAACTTCTGTAAAACCTGATTTTCTAATGGAATCTCGAATTTTGTTGAGATTCAATCTTCTATTATCCAACCTACCTGTGGAAATAGATGACTTTGGTAGAGTCGTTGGAATCCTATCATAGCCGTAAATTCTCGCTATCTCTTCTGATACATCGCTTTCTCTCTTGATATCACGTCTGTGTGAAGCAGGAACTACAACAAACGAATCCCCTTTGTCTTCTGCATGTATACCGAGCCTATTTAAAATCTCAAGCATTTCAGCATTCGGGATTTCAGTACCAAGAAGTCTATTTACCCTTTTATAATTTACCAAAACAGGTTCTTTTATATATTTAACAGGATATTCATCTATAATCTGGTAAACTTTCCCCCCCACAATTTCCTGAATTAAATAAGTAGCTCTGTTAAGGGCATTCTCAAGAAATAAAATATCAGTTCCCCGTTCAAACCGATAAGATGACTCACTTTTCAAATTCAGAAGCTTTGATGTTCTCCTGATTGAAACAGGTTCAAAATATGCACTTTCGAGAAAAACATTTTTCGTTTTTTCCGTGACCTCTGTATCATAACCACCCATTACCCCAGCTATTGCTATTGGCTTTTCGATATCAAATATAAGGAGCGCATCTTCAGGCAAGACTCTTTCAACCCCATCAAGTGTAACTATCTTATCCCCAGTTTTTGCAGTATCAACGAGTATCTTTTTCCCGATTATTTTATCAGCATCAAATACATGGAGTGGATGTCCAAACTCCAGAAGAACATAGTTAGTAATATCAACTATATTGTTGATAGCTCTTATACCGCTTTTTTCAAGCCGCTTTTTCATCCATTCAGGTGACTCAGCAATGGTAATATCTTTAATAAGTCTTCCGGTATAACGATTACATAATTGCGGGCTCAAAATCTCGATGGAGTAATCCGAAACCTCTTGAAGCGATTCAATTTCATGCTTTGGAACTTTGAGAGGTATATTGAATACAGCCGAAAGCTCTCTTGCTATGCCAAGTATACTGAGACAGTCCGGTCTATTGGGTGTTATATTTATTTCAAAGACTATATCTCCATCAACAGAATCAGCACCTTCAACCTCAAGTCCTATCATCGTTAAAGTAGTAGCTACTTCTTCAGGTGCTGCAGTTATATCAATAAAATCCTTTATCCAGTCTAATGAAACTCGCATAAAAGTTATTATATATTTGCTATATCAGTATTGACAAGGAAAGAACTTTTTACAAATTTTTGCTCAGAATTGCTTCAGAAATCGCAAGTCATTTTCAAAGAAAATCCTTATATCATCAATTGAATATTTAAGCATCGCTATACGTTCAACACCCATCCCAAAAGCAAAACCAGAATAGATTTCAGGATCATATCCTACCATTTCAAATACCCTGGGATTAATCATGCCCGCACCGAGTATTTCGAGCCACCCTGTGCTTTTACATATTCTGCATCCCTTTCCCGAGCAGAATATACATCCCATATCAACCTCTGCACTCGGTTCTGTAAAAGGAAAGAAACTCGGTCTGAACCTCAAAGAAATTTCTGCATCGAATAGCGAATGTATGAAATTTTGCAATACACCCTTGAGATCGCTGAAAGCAATATCTGTATCAACCATAAATCCTTCAACTTGATGAAACATTGGGGTATGGCTTATATCAGCATCGCACCGGTATACTTTTCCTGGTGCAATAACCTTCAATGGTGGCTTCTTTTTCTCCATAACCCTGACCTGTACCGGTGAGGTATGTGTTCTTAAAACAACGTCATCAGAAATATAAAATGTATCCTGCATATCACGTGCAGGATGATTTCTCGGGATATTTAATGCTTCAAAATTATAATAGTCAAGTTCAACCTCAGGTCCTTCCTCAATCTCAAAACCCATTGAAATAAAAATTTGGGATATCTCTGTAAGTATTTTGTTTATAGGGTGCTCTCTTCCGAATTGGTTAGATTTGCCAGGAAGTGTTATATCAACACTTTCATAAAGGATTCTCTTTTTGTGTTCTTCCTTTTTTAAAGCAGATTCAATATTTTTTAATTCATGCTCTATATAAGCCTTAACTTCATTGATTGCTTTGCCATATGCAGGCTTCTGATCAGGAGATATCAAGGGAAGGGCTTTAAGTCTTTCGGTTACAATACCTTTCTTCCCAAGATATTTCACCCTGAGTTGTTGAAGTTCGGAGAAGGTTTGCACACCCCTTGATTCTTCAAGGAATGAACTTTTCAGTGAAAGGATTTCTTCCACAATAGATTTAACTTCTTACTTTTTCAACAAGTTGTGAAAATGCAGCAGGGTCATTATATGCCATATCAGCAAGCACTTTTCTATTTAAAGATATATTGGCTTTTTTAAGTCCTGCCATAAATTGACTGTATGTCAATCCAAAATTCCGCACTGCTGCATTTATGCGTATAATCCATAGAGCTCGGAAATCACGTTTCTTCGCTTTGCGATCTCTATATGCATATTGTAATGCCTTATCAACGGCTTCTGTAGCGATTCTGTAAAGACGGCTCTTTGCTCCGTAATAGCCTTTAGCTCTTTCTAAAATTGCCTTTCTTCTTCTACGTGTCTTATATCCGCCTTTTGCCCTGGGCATCTATTCCTCCTTTAATTTATCTAAAACATTATAAATATGGGATAAGCTTTTTTATATTATCCTTTTCTGTTTTCGAAACCAAACCAGCTGCCCTGAGTCTTCTTGTTCTTTTCGAGGGTTTGCCTGTAAGAAGATGACTTTTATATCCACTCCTCTTTTTTATCTTTCCAGTGCCGGTTACTTTAAATCTTTTGGCTGCTCCTCTATGTGTCTTAAGCTTTGGCATGCGCTTCCTCCTGTAAATATCACTTTTAGCTTTACCCTATTACAGCTATAATTTCAAAATTAAAATAAAATTTAAAGTCTATTATTATATCAGATTTTAAAAAAATAATTTTAAAGAAATTTTATAATAGCACAAACGCCCCGCTTAAATTTATGAATCTCTGCCTCTTCCTTTCTTTGAAAAAGGTTGAGTGTTATATCGAAGGATATACTATCTCTATAATTATTTATTTTGGAGCAATAACCATAGTAATATGATTAGCTTCTAACTTTGGAGATTGCTCTATATTAAATTTTCCTGTCAGCATCTCAGTAAGCCTGGTGAAGACCTTCATCCCAAGTTCAGGTCTGATGATCTCCCTTCCCCTGAAATACATTGTTATCTTTGCCTTATTCCCTTCATCAAGAAAACGCCTGATGCTTTTTACTTTAAGCCCAAGGTCATATTCTGTTATCTGGGGTCTGATCTTAATTTCCTTTACACTTATCGTCTTTTTCTGTGATTGCCGCTTACTCAATTGATATCTGTATTTCCCAAAATCCAGTATCTTACATACGGGAGGAACAACCCCTGGTGCAACTTCTACAAGATCAAGACCTCTACTTTCGGCAACCCTTAAAGCTTCATTAACTGGCATAATGCCAAGCTGCTCACCATTTGCGTCTATTAACCTGACTTCTTTTGCTCTTATTTGTTCATTAACCCTTATATCTTTTGCTATGCTCTCACCTCCTGATTTTAAATCTCCAGACTCTTTTCCTTTATTTTTATTTTTATCATATGAATAAATTCCTGTAATGGTAGCGTGCCAATATTATCACCACTGCGTTTACGTACTGTTACAGAATTCTCCGATATCTCTTTGTCGCCTATTATAACCAAATATGGAACTTTCTTAATAGTAGCATTCCTGATTTTGTATCCAATTTTTTCATTCTCTGTGATCAACTCTGTCCTTATATTTTCTGAAGTGAGAATATTAGATACATGAATTGCATAATCATTATGCCTATCTGCTATTGTTAGGATAGCAACCTGAACAGGTGCAAGCCAAACTGGGAATGCCCCTGCAAAATGCTCTATTAAAATTCCAAAAAATCTTTCAAGTGACCCCATTAATGCCCTGTGTATCATGATTGGTCTGTGTTCTTTTCCATCACTGCCCCTGTATGTCATGTCAAATCTGTCTGGATTATTGAAATCAACCTGAATAGTACTGCATTGCCAAGGCCTGTTAAGCGAGTCTTTGACTTTGATATCTATTTTAGGTCCATAAAAGACGCCCTCACCCGGATCAATATTATACGAAAGCTTTTTAATATCAAGTGCTCTCTTAAGAGCATTTGTTGATCTTTCCCAATTTTCTATCGTCCCTACATATTTTTCAGGCCTTGTTGATAAATATATATCATAATTTTCGAATCCGAATGTTTTTAGAATCAATAGAGTGAAATCAAGAACATTGAGAATCTCTTCCTCTATTTGGTCTTCTCTGCAAAAGATATGTGCGTCATCCTGTGTAAAACCGCGTACTCTCAGGAGCCCGTGAAGAACACCGGAACGTTCATATCTGTAAACCGTACCCAACTCAGCGTAACGTATTGGAAGTTCCTTATAGCTTCTCAATGTGTTTTTATATACATGGATATGGAAGGGACAATTCATAGGTTTAATCTCATAATCAATCCCTTCTATCTCCATAGGAGAGTACATGTTCTCTCTGTAAAATTCAACATGTCCGCTCGTCTTCCATAAATCAAGTTTTGCTATATGAGGTGTATATAAAATTTTGTAGCCAGCTCTGTAATGTTCATTCAACCAGAAATCTTCTATTGTCCTTCTGATCATTGCACCATTCGGATGCCAGATAATAAGGCCAGCTCCGATTTCATCCCCTATGCTATATAAATCAAGTTCTTTCCCGAGCTTCCTGTGATCTCTCTTCTTAACTTCTTCAAGAAAATTTAGATACTCTTTTAATTCCTTCTCATCCACAAATGAAGTACCGTAAATCCGCTGTAACATTTTATTCTTCTCATCACCTCGCCAGTATGCCCCTGCAGTACTAAGAAGCTTGAATGCAGTAACCTGTCCTGTTGAGTCAAGATGCGGACCTCTGCACAGGTCTATAAAATTACCTTCCTGATATAATGAAACCTCTTCATCAGGAATTTCATTAAGGATTTCGACTTTATAGTCTTCGCCCAAATCCTGAAATATCTTTATGGCTTCACTCTTCTGTACAATTCTGCGTATAAAGGGATTATTTTCCCTGATTATCTCTTCCATCTTTTTTTCTATTTTAGAGAGGTCTTCAGGTGTAAATGGACAATCTATATCAAAGTCATAATAAAAACCGTCTTCTATAGCAGGTCCTATTCCGAGTTTTGCATTAGGGAAGAGTTCCTTTACGGCATGAGCCATAATATGAGAGGTACTGTGCCTGAAAATTTCCCTTTCTTCTGGAGAATTGAAATCAATAATTCTAATTCAAATCCCTCCTGTATAATAAATTAATTAAGATTACCTTTTACAGACAACATTTATAATACAAAATGTTTTCTACTTATTTCAAAAAAATTAAAAACCTCTAAATAATTATTCAGTAACAGATAGAATTAACCATGTCAAAAAGGTCTTCATGAAGCTGATATCACAAAAATATTATAAATGATTTATAATGTTTATATGGCAATTATTGAGATAAAAAAATATCCTGATAAAATACTTAAACAAAAAACCGCAGTTATTACGGATCTTAATGCTGAAACACAGCATCTCATTGATGACATGATAGAAACAATGTATTCAGTACGTGGTTTAGGACTTGCTGCAAATCAAGTAGGTGTCTCCAAAAGGTTATGTGTAATTGATTGTTCATCAAAAGAAGATAAAGGGAATTTAATCATTCTTGCAAACCCTATGATTATAGAAAGAGAAGGCACTATAGATTCCGAAGAGGGATGTCTCAGTATTCCTGGATATATAACAACGATTAAGCGGTCTGAAAAGATTTTTGTTAAGGGTCTTGATAGAGAAGGAAAGCAAATAGAAGTGGAAGCTACAGGACTTCTTGCAAGGGCACTGCAACATGAAATTGACCATCTTGATGGACTTCTCTTAATTGACAGAATGAGTCCTATAAAGAGAGAGTTTTTCAAAAGACGTTATAAAAAGTACTTACAAGAAACAAAAAGTTATAAATGATTTTTTTGTTAAATGCGGATAATATTTTTCGGTACACCTGACTTTGCTCTCCCTTCGCTGGATGCACTCCTGAGAGCAGAAGAAAATGTAGTCGCTGTTGTTTCACAACCTGATAAAAGAAAAGGTAGAAAAAGTACACCTTCCCCTACACCAGTAAAAGAACTTGCTCTCAGAAATGGATTGAGTGTATTACAGCCTGAAAATATTAAAAGCCAGATATTTATTGATGAATTAAGGGAATTGAATCCAGATCTTTTTGTTGTTGTTGCATATGGCAAAATTCTGCCCTCAGAATTACTTAAGATCCCACCACTCGGTTGTATAAACTTGCATGCTTCACTACTTCCTAAATACAGAGGGGCTGCACCAATACAGTGGGCTATAATTAACGGTGAAAAGACAACAGGCGTAACTACAATGTTGATGGATGAAGGGATGGACACTGGTGACATCCTGCTCCAGGAGGAGATGGAAATCACCTCAGATGATACAGCTGAAACACTGAGTAAAAAACTGGCTAAATCAGGTGCATCATTATTGATAAAAACCATAATTAAAATAAAAGATGGTTCAATAACCCCAATTCTACAGACCGGAACACCGAGTTATGCCCCACCTTTAAAAAAAGATGACGGGAAGATCATCTGGACAAATACTTCACAGGAAATATTTAATTTTGTGCGTGGAATGTATCCATGGCCTGGTGCTTATTGTTATTTAGAGAAAAAAAGAATTAAAATCATTCGGGTCAAGGTAATTGAAGGAGACGGAAAACCCGGTAGAATTGAGAGCGCAGGAAAAGAACTCATCGTGGGCACAGGTAAAGGTCTCATATCAATCATAGAACTTCAGCCAGAAGGCAAAAAACCCATGACATCAAATGCATTCATTCAGGGAAGACACTTAAAAGAAGGTATTTTCTTTGATGAATAGCAAATGGTTAAGAGGATTTATTTTAAAAATCTTATACCCTATTCTTATGATTATCGGTTCTTTTTCGAAGAATAAGAAAGACAGATATCAAAGCTTCATTATCAAGCTAAATAATTCACTTGTGAAAAAAGAAAAGTTTAATCCAAAAAACATACTTCTTCTCCTACCACATTGCCTCCAGATGCATGAATGTGATATCAGACTCACCTTCAATATTTTTAACTGTAAAAGATGTGGCAGGTGTGAAATTAAAGACCTGATTCAGATAGCCGAAGAAAATAACCTGACCCTTTCTGTTGCAACAGGCGGTTCATTAGCCAGAAGGATCGTAAATGATAAAAAACCAGATGCAATAGTTGCAGTTGCATGTGAAAACGATCTAAGCAGTGGAATTGCTGATATTTATCCTTTGCCTGTTTTAGGTATACCTAATATTCGTCCCTTTGGACCTTGCATTGATACACAAGTTGATCTCTCAAAAGTCAGAGAGTGTATTGAATTTTTTGCTAAAAAAAGTAAGAATTAATCGTAAAAAATGTATCTTAAAGGATTAGGATTGCAAAAGGAATTAAATACCCTCATAAAATTTACTATTTATATAGTAGCCTTTATATTCCTTGGACTATTCTTTGGGTATATAACATTCAGAATACTCAGCTTTAGCAGAACGGTAGAAGTTCCTGACCTTAAAGGCAGAAATCTACTTGAGTCAAATAGACTTCTCACTGACAAAAACCTCTACCTCAAGATTGAAGGTGAAGATTATGATTCTACTATTCCTTATGGCTATGTATTGAAGCAGGACATACCACCAGGGAAAAAAGTTAAGGAAAAGAGAGCAATTAAGGTTGTTATCAGTAAAGGTCCTAAAATCAGGTCGATTCCATTTCTTGTAAATCAAACCCTTTTTGACGCAGAAACAGTCCTTCTTCAGAAAGGGTTGAGAATTACTAAAGTGCTCATGGTTCATTCGGACATGATTGAGAAAGATAGAATTATCGCTCAAAAACCAGGTATTGATGAACCGATAAGTGATGCTATTACATTAGTAGTAAGTCTTGGCCCTCATGAAAAAATATACTACTGTCCTGATTTCAGGGATATGACAATTGAACAGGCTGATGAAATTATAAAAAAATTGAATCTTCAGGTAGTTGTTGAAGGAACAGGCAAAACAGTCGAGGCTCAAAAACCAGAACCTGGAAAACAGATTAAGACAGGTGACCTCGTCAAATTAACACTATACTGATTTTTTTATTCCCAAAAACAATTCATTTTTTGTATTATTGCTATAATTGTTGTTTTGGAAATTTATGTAATGAAAAACCCATAGCAATATGACAAAAATTGCACCATCAATTTTATCGGCTAATTTCTTAAAACTTGGAGAAGAGATAAAAGCAGCTGAATCTGCTGGTGCTGATATGCTCCATATCGATATCATGGACGGTCATTTTGTTCCAAATATCACTATAGGGCCTTCGATTGTTGAGTCTATTCGAAAGATTACATCTTTACCTCTTGATGTGCATCTTATGATCGAGGAACCCGAAAGGTATCTTCAGGATTTTATTAATGCAGGAGCTGATTATCTTACGGTTCATTATGAAGCCTCTGTGCATCTACATAGAACTATACAGAGAATAAAAGAAAATGGCGTAAAGTCTGGTGTTTCAATCAATCCTGCAACCACAGTATGGAATCTTGAAAATATATTGCCCGACGTCGATCTCGTACTCATAATGTCTGTTAATCCGGGATTTGGCGGACAGGAATTTATAATAAATTCGATCGATAAGATTAAAACACTAAAAAAACTAATCAAAAAGAAAGGTCTTTCTGTCCTGATAGAAGTAGATGGCGGAGTTAAACTCGACAATGTTTCGATGGTTATATCCGCAGGAGCAGATATCATAGTAATGGGCTCAGCATTTTTTAATTCCCACGATTATGTCACAACTATCAAAAAATTTAGAGAAATCTCAGGCAATAAACAATCTAATCTACCGTGCTGAAAAACTGAGAGAAAAATCTTTATTTTCGAAATCGCTTAAATTATTTGAAAGGGCATTAAAAGAAAGCAAGAAAATAAATAACCATGAAATGTCCATTCAATGTGCGATTTCCTCAGGTAATATCTTGAGGATGTTAGGTAAATTTGATCATGCTTCAAAGCATTATAAAGAAGCACTAACAATAGCAAAAATACTTTGTGAACAAACTAAAGTTGCAGATGCAAAAATTGGTCTCGGTCTTTCACTCCGAGCACAAGGCCAATGGAAAGATACACTAAAACTTTTAAATGAAGCAAAAATAATATATGACAGGGAAAATGATATTGAGGGGACTGCTTTTCTGAAATGGGTAGAAGGAGGTACCCTGCGTATCAAAGGTGACATCTTAAATTCAATCAAATCTTATAAAAAATCATTAAAGATGTTTAAAACTCTTGAGGATACATCGGGTTTAGCTTATTGTCTTTGTGGTCTTGGCGGTGCTTCGAGAGTTTCTGGAAAATTCAATGATTCACTAAGATACTATACCGAAGCTAATAAACTGTTTATCTCTCTGAAGGATACATTCGGGAAAGCATATTCTTACTGTGGAATTGGCAATGCCTATCGAATGCTGAATGATTTTAAAAAATCATACGCCTATTTTAAAAAAGCTGTACGTTTATACAAAAAAATAGGGGATAAAGTAAGTTATGCCTACACTCTATGGGGATTGGGCATATTACATTTAATGAAAGGGAAATATTCAAAAGCATATGAATACATTAAATTGGCTCTCAATCTCTTTAAGCATACAAAAGACCCAAGGGGAATAATTTATTGTTATTTAGGGCTTGGGCAGATTGCATTGCTTATAGACAAAAACAAATTAGCAAAAAATCTGCTTTTTGCTGCCAAAAGAGAATCAGATAAATATTTTTTTGCTATTGAAAGCTGCCATGCAAAGACATTATTATGTTTTATGAATACCTTATACACTTTGAAAGATCAAAGTATAAATTCTCAAGAAATAAAAAAATGTTATAATGTTCTTGGAATAAAACTAAGGTTTCAAGGTTTACCTTTTAATATTCCATAAATAAAAAAATTTCATACGTAGATTTCAGCTTCTAAGAGGGGGCTTTGTTAGTCGTATTCAATATTCCGAATACATTGACCATTTCGAGGATTTTGATCATACCCATATTTGTCACATCAATTACTTATAAGAGGTATGATTATTCTCTTTATCTTTTTATAATCGCAGCAATCACAGATGTTTTTGATGGTTTGTTTGCACGGCTTACAAATCAGAAAACTGTTTTAGGAACCTTTCTGGATCCACTTGCAGATAAGTTTTTGATTGTAACATCATTCATAATCCTATCTTCTTATGGATGGATGCCAAAATGGATTACAATTACAGTAATAAGTAGAGATATTATCGTTATCACAGGATGGTTCCTTATGTATTTAATAGCAGGGTCATCTAAGGTTGAACCATCAGTGCTTGGTAAAATCACAATGTGGGTACAGAGCTTTTTAATTGCTTACATTCTCATTGATATAAATCTATTGTCCTTACCTGATAATCCAATTTTTCTGTTTTGGGTGACTATGACTTTCACTATCTTGTCAGGTCTTCAATATATATATAAAGGATTAAAAATTACCCATGCAAAGTGAATACGGCATAAAAGTGGCTCGCATCCATCCAAATAGTCCAGCAGAAAAATCAGGTATTATGCCTGGTGATATTTTGCTTTCTATCAATTCTCACAAACTTCGTGATCCGATTGACTTAATGTTTTATTCTGATGAAGATCAATTCAATATCGAGGTAGAGAGAAATGGTAAAAAAATTAATGCCCTCCTGATCAGATCCGATAGCCATGAAATTGGTATAGATTTTATGCCATTTAAGGTGATGACCTGTCGTAACAATTGCATCTTCTGTTTTATAAAACAACTTCCTAAAGGGATGAGAAAAAATCTTTACATAAAAGACGAAGATTACAGGCTATCATTTCTTTACGGCAATTATATTACGATGTCAAATCTCAGCAAGGAAGATAAAAAACGTATTGTCGAACAACGTCTCAGTCCGCTCTATATTTCTGTACATACAACCAACAAAAACTTACGGAACAGACTTCTTGGGAATCCAAAGGCACCGGATATCATGAAAGAACTAAAGTTCCTTGCTGATAATAAGTTACGATTCAATGTCCAGATAGTACTTTGTCCTGGCTATAACGATGGAAAAGAACTCCAACAGACTCTGAAGGATCTTTACAGGTTTTATCCTTATGTTCTTTCTGTAGCTGTCGTACCAGTTGGTCTAACCATACACAGAAAGCAACCTCTAAAACCTGTCGAAAAAGATGATGCTTTAAGTACTATTAACATGGTAGAAACGTTCCAGAAGAGGTTTATAAAAAAACATGGCAATCCAATTGTTTACTGTGCAGATGAACTTTACATATTAGCTGATCAACCATTCCCTTCACTCAAAGAATATGGTGACCTTCACCAGATAGAAAATGGTGTCGGCATGGTATCACTTTTCATGAACCAGGCAAAAAAAACTAAACTAACGAAGGCGGTAAAAAGAAAAAAAAGATTTTTAACATTTACTGGAACCTCATTTTATCCATTCCTGAAAAAATATCTTGATAAATTATCAGAAAAAGAAAAAATTCAGATTGATGCAATACCTGTTGAAAACAGTTTCTTTGGATCGTCTGTCACTGCAACAGGACTTCTAACAGGTAGGGATATAATTAAAACAGCTCTCGATGTGATTGAAGATCATGAAATAATGCTTGTTCCTGACGTAGTTCTTAATGAAGAGGACAAATTTCTGGATGATGTAACACTTTCTGAAATTGAAGAGGCTTTAAAAATAAAAGTAAGAAAAATACAATCCACCCCAGCAGGACTGATACAGGGATTTTCCGATTAATATTGTCATTAAAAATATTGACAGTAAAACCCTTTAATGCTAAGATTTTACTATGAAAAATATATTTTTATCC
>FWPV01005096.1_pt1 | contig 26683 bp, 24 predicted proteins | sample 2228371 | NCBI WGS metagenome assembly FWPV01 (sample SAMEA103939776, study PRJEB20133) | metagenome
CACGCCACCCCTCGGGTGCACTCGCTATCATGACCATTTCTTTTAAGATCAAGCAATTTCGCTTAACGAGAACTCTCTATCGGCAATTCTGGGGGTCGATCCCTTTTGTTGACCTCTCTTTATTTCTGTGTTATAGGGAAAATTTGAGCTTCTATAGGTAGCGGCGGTCTTATAAGACAATTGTTTCGAGGAATAAAGAAAAAAGATACCGGCTGGTCGACCAAGCGGGGACAATTTTATCTTCCTCTGGTCGGTGTTATTGTCCTCAGCATATTCCTTAATACGTTTGGAATCTGGTGGGGATTGCCGAGCTGGCGCGGCTGGGCTCCGGACGAGCTCATTCCTTCCATCATCCTCGAGGGAGCCGAGAAATATTTCTCTCGCGGTTGGTATCAAGTTTATCCCCCGTTTCACTATTATGTTTTGGCTGCTTTCTATTCACCTTTTTTCGCCGTCCACAAATTGAGCGGAGTCGACCTTTATAGCCCGGTATTGCACACTCTCCTTTTTCTTCTTGGGCGATTCATTAGTGTGCTCTTTGCGGCTGGTCTCTTGTTCATTGTTTATCGATGCGGACGGGAGATTTTTGACCAGCGAGCCTCCACCTTTACAGCTCTGAACGTAGCTCTGATGGCGCCGTTTGTCTATTATGCCAAGATTGCCAACGTTGATATCCCCTTTTGCTTCTGGTTTGCCCTGTCGATGCTATTCTACATTCGCATTTTAAAAAAACAGCGATTTTCGGATTATCTTCTTTTCTCGGCTGCCGCCACCTTAGCCATCTGCACTAAAGACCAGGCTTATGGCTTTTATGTCCTCACCCCCCTGGCCATTGTTCTCTCTGACTATCGGCGCCGAAAAGAAAACAATAAAGAGGCCAAGTTCATCGATTCGATCTTCAATCGACGGGTCCTTTTTTCTTTTCTTGGGGCTGTTTTCATCTTTATTCTTGTCCACAATTTTCTTTTTAATTTTCGCGGTTTCAAAGACCATTTTTATCTTGTGACTATCTGGGCGAATAAATATGGCCGGATTTATGAACATACTCTCCCGAGCCACCTGAAAATGTTCTGGCAAACCCTGAAACATCTCCAGTTTTCTTTTGGCTGGCCTCTCTTTGGCATCTGCCTCGCGGGCCTCGCTTATTGCTTCTTCCGAAGAAGGAAATCAGGTTTCCTCTTCTGGCTGTTGGTCCCCGCAATTTCCTATTATCTTTTTCTGATTAGCCTCACCCTCTCCAATTATGACCGATATCTCATTCCCCTGGCCATCCTCTTGGCTTTTTTTAGCGGAAAATTTGTTTCTGACTTTCTCCAGCCTGGCCAGAAATTGGCGCCCCTCAGAAAGGGGCTCGTTGGCCTCATTTTTTTTTATTCGTTTTTTTATGCCTTCTCTGTCGACATCTTGATGTTCAAAGATTCCAGGTATGCGACCGAACGATGGATGAGAACCAACCTCTCGTCCTCTGCTCTGATCGGGGTCGTGGACTCGAGAGAATATCTGCCCAGGCTGGAGGGATACAAATGGAAACTCTTCCTCCCCACTCGCGAACAGCTGGATGAATTAAACCCTGATTACATTATCATTAACGCAGATTATACGTACCGGGTTGAAAAAAATGACCCTCGCTATAAGTTTTTTGTGGAACTGGCAAGCGGCAGTTTTCCCTATAAACTTGAGTGGAATTACAAGAACCAATCAAAATGGATATTGCTGAATGTGAAAGGGATTTACACCAATTTGGATAAAATAAACCCCAGAATTCAAATCTTTAAAAGATTGCCTCAGCGCCAACTTTCCAGATAGGAGTTGAGCCCAAGTTAGAGCCAGTCTTATGAAACGGTCGCCTGGAGTCTGTGTCCTTTCAAATCGTTTCTTTTTATGTATAATGGAAAAAACCCGGACAGGAGTTTTGGATGGACGACATCAAGCCCGAGGTGGCGGTGCTGTTTTCGGGCGGCATTGATTCGCTTTTGGCAGCTGTGGAGCTGCAAGCCTCTTTTTCCCGCGTCCACCTCGTAACATTTAATAAAGGGTACTTAGAGATTGGCGTTAAGAATAACCAGAGAAATGTCCAGGTCCTAAAAAAAACATTCGGCGAGGAAAAAATCATTCACCGAGTGGTTGACCTCCGCAAGCTAATGAGAAGGGTTTATGACGGCTTATTCAAGGACATTCGGATGTATAATATGGAGACCTGTTGGTGCGTGGGATGTCGGCTGGCCATGAACGCGGGTGGTTTAGTCTATGCCTTAGAACATGGCCTGGTGGGCTATGCTGATGGTTCGAACCGGGAGCAAGTCCCTTCGCCAAGGAATCTGGCCGGGACAGCCGAGAATTTTCCGAGTGTCGTGGAGCGGCTGAAAATGTTTGCCCAAGAATATGGCGTCGATTTTATGACCCCTGTTTATAACCGGGGCAGCCGGGAAGAACGGCGAGCAAGGCTCAGGGAACTGGGGTTTGAGATTGATTATTTGAGCTTAGACCGGAGCAAGAACATAAAGGGAATGATGACCAAAGATGTCTTCCGCAGGTCGCAGCCGATATGCCTATCAGGCTGGCTGATTCATTGGAAGAGGAATCTGCTGGGAAAGCCCGTTCGTCAAGACGAGGAGAAGACCCTGACTTATGTCATCCACAAACTGGAAAATGTCATTCGAAAATACCTCCGGGAATATTTTTCCCTGAGAGGCATGAACCTGGACGATATTGTCCAGAAGAGAAAATTGGTCCTTGAGGCAAGGCACTTGTCTGATATCCAACGCTAATTAGATGACCGAACGCATTTTTAGTTAGTTAAGATGAAGGAGTGGAAAAGAAATCTCAGATGCGAAGGCAATCGGATGATGATCGAAGCTTACTGGAGAGCAAATCAGACTCGATGACGGGGTGCAGATGGGAAGAATAATGGACACCAAAAGAGCAAAGCCAATGAACAGCATGGACAATGGAGATAAAGCGGTCCACTCCTACTTCCAAAAAATTCATGCTCTCTATCAAGAATCGGTGGAGAGAGAAGATGTTGCCCTTGTTCATCAACGAATCCGGAAAGAAATTGAACCCCTGCTGCTAGGGAAAGTGCTGGACATTGGTTCGGCTGGAGTCAGTCCCTACTGGAATGAGCGCGTTCAAGCTCTCTTTTCCCTGGATAAGGTCTTTGAGTTTCTCCAAAAGAGCAAGAGCGCGAGGGCTCTGAATGTCAACGGGGATATTATGGCCCTACCTTTTAAGGCCGTTAGTTTCGACTGTATCATCATCCAGCATGTGATTCACCACCTGACGGCGATTCACTACCCGAAAAACCTCGCCAATGTCGAAAAATCCATTTCCGAGTCCGCCCGAGTGCTGAAGTCTGGGGGGAGAGTTTTTATCGTCGATTCGATGGTCTCCCCTTTCCTGGAAAAGCTCGAACAGCTCTTCTATTCAGTCAACTATCGTTTGTTAAAAATAATGGGGAGGCCGATGGTTTTTTTATTATCACCCCAAAAGCTTCAATCGATCTTGGAGAAAAACAGGCTTCGCCTCGAAAGAGAGATAAACATCGATTGGGGCAAAATGAAAGAAGCAAGCCAGGCTCTTTTTCCCTGGCTGCGATTCCCTCTCAAGTACACCCCCGTGCGCTGCACCCTTATCTCAGCCATCAAAGTTTGATTCTTTATTGCTTTCCTCCAGCTAGGCCTATTTAACTCGCTGAACAGTCAATACGCTGGGAGTCGACCCGAGGTTCTGGAGCCGTTTGCATTTTGCTATATGTTATGTTAGGTTTTTAAAAAATGATCAAGTTTGGCACCTCGGGCTGGCGTGCGGTGATGGGTGAAGAATTTACCTTCTCCAATGTCCGGCTGGTTGTCCAGGCTATCGCCAACTATCTTCTTAAAAAATTTCCTGGCCGTGAGGTTTCGGTGGTGGTGAACTATGACACGCGCTTCCTTTCCGAGCGCTTCGCAGCCGAGGCGGCGAAGGTTCTTTCCCACAGCAAAGTCCGTGTCCTGCTGACGGACAGGGATGCTCCATCCCAGGCCCAGTGCCTGCAGATTATTAAGAGAAGAGCCCAGGCTGGGATCAATTTTACAGCTTCTTTTAACCCTCCTGAGTATAACGGGCTCAAGCTCAACGTAGAAACAGGAGCTCCCGCTCTTCCTCACGAGACGGACAAGGTGGAGGAGGAAATCCGGCGGTTGTCCAAGTGTCCGGTTCCATGTCCGTATTATCCGAGAACGGAGGCGATAGAAAAGATTGACCTCCAAGCCGATTATCTCGCTTTTCTTCAACAAAAAATCGACTTCGCCTCAATCCGGCGATCGCGGATGAAAATCGGCGTTGACCTGCTTTACGGGACCAGCCGCGAGTACCTGGATGAGATCCTGGAGGATAACCAGATTCCAGTTGAGGAAATCCACGGCTATGTCGACCCCTATTTTGGCGGCGTTGTCCCTTCCTGCCAGGTAGAAAACTTGAAGGAGTTAAGAACTCTGGTGCGGGAAAAGGGATGTGCTTTGGGTATCGCCACGGATGCGGATGGAGACAGGTTCGGAATCCTCGACCAGAACGGGAATTTTGTTATCCAAAATATCATCCTGGCTCTCATTTTAGACTATCTGGTGAGGGTAAAGGGGTGGCGGGGAGGCATCGCCAGGTCTGTCTCGACGACGCATCTCATTGACCGGATTGCCAGACGTTTTGGGCTTCCTCTGTTGAAGACGCCAGTAGGATTCAAGTATACGGCTGACCTTTTTCTCCGCGGACAGATTATTTTCGGCGGAGAGGAAAGTGCCTGCCTGGCGGTAAGAGACCATCTGCCGGAAAAAGATGGGATTTTTGCCGGCCTCCTCGTAGCCGAAATGATGGCCGTTACAGGCAAAAAGCTCACAGAGCTTCGAGACGACCTGTTCCGGGAATACGGGAAAAAGTACAGCGGGCAGAAGAACATCCCCCTTAACCCTAAAAACGAGAGGAAGCTCAACGAGCTGATTCTTGACCCCCCTGAGCGTCTGGCTGGCCGAAGGGTTGTGGGTATCGAGAGAATCGACGGCATCAAATTTGATTTTGAAAATGATGACTGGCTCCTGCTTCGGTTTTCGGGGACTGAACCCCTCATCCGGTGTTACGCCGAAGCGGATTCTCGAAAGGAGCTCGAAAAGCTCTTGATGCACGGCGTAGAAAGAGTCGCCTGATGGGAAAAGAAACCAAACCCAACAATTCGCTTCGCGGAATGCTAATTCTGGCGGGCATTGGCCTTTTCTTTCTGGTGGTCCTCATTTCTTCAGTCTTTGGCAAGAAGGGATTGCTTGAGATTTATCGAGCCCGGAAGAATTATCAATCGCTCCTCATTGAGGTCCGGCAGCTGGAGGAAAAAAAGAACCGCTTGTTGCGCGAGATTGAGGAGCTCGAGAAAAATCCGCTGGCTGTCGACCGAGAAGCCCGAGAAAAGCTGTGGTTGCTCAAGCCCGAGGAAAAGGTTATCATTCCCAAGAAAGAATAGCGATAGAAAATTATTAGCCCATTTCCTCATGTCTCAACCATCATCAGGTATCATCAAAGACTTGCTCAAGGGGCTCAATCCTCGTCAAAGAAAAGCCGTCCTCCACGGGGAAGGCCCTCTCCTCATCATCGCTGGGGCGGGCACGGGCAAAACCAAGGTAATCACCCACCGGATTGCTTATCTCATCGCTTCGAAAAAGGCCAGGCCCGAGGAGATTCTGGCGGTGACTTTTACGGAGAAGGCAGCCAACGAGATGGAGGAAAGGGTCGACCAGCTCATCCCCTATAGTTACTCCTTTGTCGATATCAGTACGTTCAATTCTTTTGGGGAGAAGGTTCTCAGAAACTATGCCCTCGACCTCGGCTATCCGCTGGATTTCAAGCTTCTGGACGAGGTCGAACAGGCCATTTACCTTCGGGAGAAGCTTTTCCACCTGCCTCTTCATTACTACCGGCCCCTGAGCACGCCAACCAAGCATATCCAGGAAATCCTCGAAGCCATCAAGCGGCTGAAACAGGAAGGCGTCAGGCCTGACGAGTATCTCGCCTACGCGGAGACACTGGAAAGAGAAGCCAGAGATGAGGCGGCGGTCGAGAAGGCCAGGAAACATAAAGAGATGGCCGAAGTTTATGCTGCCTACCAATCGCTTTTGCAAAAAGAAGCGAAGATTGATTTTGAAGACCAGGTGAACCTTGTCGTCGAGCTCTTCCGGAAAAGGCCATCCGTGCTCGAAGAGTTCCAGCGCAAATACAAGTACATCCTGGTGGATGAATTCCAGGATACGAACTATGTTCAGTTTGAACTGCTCAAGCTCCTCGCCGCCCGGCACAGGAACCTCACCGTCGTCGGTGATGACGACCAGAGCATTTTTCGCTTTCGCGGTGCATCGCTCAGCAATATTCTGTATTTCCGGAAATATTATCCTGAGGCAAAGGAAATCGTTCTTGACACCAACTACCGGTCTCCTCAGCCCATCCTCGATTCTGCTTACAAGCTCATCCAGCAGAATAACCCCTATCGCTTGGAAGTCATATCCCGCGTCAAAAAAAAGCTCGTTTCGGACATCGAGACGTCCGGAAAAACCGTCCATCTCCTGCAATTCGACACCCTTTCCCATGAAGCAGACAGGGTCGCCGGCCTCATCCAGGAAAAGGCCAAGGAGGGATTCCGGTACAGCGACATGGCCATCCTGGTGCGCAGGAATGCTGATGCCGACCCCTTCTTGAGGGCTCTAAACATGAACCAAATTCCTTATCGTTTTTCAGGCAGCCGGGGTCTTTATGCCCAGCCAGAAATCAAGAACGTGATTTCCTTCATCAAGGCGATCACGGATTTCGAGGATAGCCGAAGCCTTTTCTTCTTGGCGCATTCGGAGATCTATCGCCTCGACCTTTATGACTTGACAGTCTTGTCTAACTTTGCTGAAAAGAGAAACCTTCCCCTCCACCGCGTTTTCCGCGATCTTGCCCGCGGCTCCTTGAGCCTGGAGATATCGCCCGAGTCCGTCGCCACCGTCAAGAAAATTTATGACGACCTTGAATATTTTGTTGACCTTTCCCGGACTCGAAACGCCGGCCAGGTGGTCTTTTCTTTTCTTGAAAAATCTGGCTACATCCGGCATCTAGTCGAGGAGGCCAGCCTTGAGGCGGAGCTGAAGATCAAGAACATCCGCCTTTTTTTCGATAAGATTCGAAACTTCTCCGAGCTCGCTGAGGAGGATTCGATTCAAGCCTTTTCTCGCCATCTCGACCTTCTTCAGGAAGTGGGGGACAACCCGGCCACCGCCGAGGCCGAGCTCGAGGAAGACGCCGTCAATGTCCTGACCGTCCATAAGGCGAAGGGCCTCGAGTTCGACATCGTTTTCATGGTCAGCTTGATCGCCGATAGATTTCCCGGACGGGAAAAAAGAGAAAAAATCCCCCTGCCGGATGAGATTTTTAAGGAAGAACTGCCTAAGGAAGATACCACCTTGCAAGAAGAGAGACGTCTTTTTTACGTGGGCATGACCCGGGCAAAAAAGTTGCTCTATTTTACCTGGGCAAGAGACTATGGATTGAAAAGGTTAAAAAAAGTCAGCCCCTTCGTCTTAGAAGCTTTGGACATCCCGCGGCTTCCTGAGGAGACCCTTCGAACCTCTGCTCTCGAAGAGCTTATGCGCTATGGGGAGGAACGAAGTCCGACCAAAGTCCTTCCCCGAACGAAAGGCAGGCGAATCATTCCTTTGAGCTATGTCCAGGTTGAGGATTATCTGACGTGTCCGCTCAAATACAAATACAGACACCTGCTCAAGATTCCTGTGCTGCCCCACCATAACATTGTCTTCGGTCGGGTTCTTCACCAGGTCATTCACTTTTACTTGAGGAGAAAAAAAGCCGGGCGGCCGCCCGAGGAAGGCGAAATTCTCCAGGAATACGAGCGCGTTTGGGTGAGCGAGGGATATCTAAGTCGCGAGCATGAGGAGCTGAGGAAGGCGGCTGGCCGCGAAGCCTTGCAGCGGTTCTATCGAAGAGAGGAGGCGACGGGGAAGCTGCCTGCTTTTCTTGAGAAGGCGTTCAAGTGGCAGGAGGAGAATGTCAAGTTCGTCGGCCGCTGGGACAGAGTGGATATCGAGGATGGTCGGGCAATTATTATTGATTTTAAAGCCTCGGAGGTGAGAAACCAAAAGGAAGCTGACCGAAAGACGGCGGAAAGCCTTCAGATGAACCTCTATGCCCTCTCTTTTGTCAAGACTCAGAACCTCCCACTCCTTGAAACGCAACTCTATTTTCTCGAGTCAGACATCGTCGGGCACGCCTCGTTCAAGGAAGAGGAACTGAGGAAAGCTTGGGAAAAAATCCAGCAGGCGGTGGAAGGCATCCGTTCCCAAAATTTTCAGGCCAAGCCTGATTGGCACAATTGTAGCTACTGCGAATTCAAGACATTCTGCCCTTTTACTTACGCTTACTGACTGATAATCGGCCAAATGGGCATCAGGGCCCAGGTTTTTTCGTTCTCGAGAAGGCTCAGGGTTGGCCACAAATTTTCCAGGTGAAAATCGAGAAAGGGGAGTCTAAAGCACGCTTCTCTCCGGCCGAAAAGGGCCTCTAACAGGGAGATTTTTTTGGGCCAGACAACCATTCGGACTTCTTCCTCGAGTGGGATTCCGGCCAGATTCTTGGCTAAGTCTATTGCCTTGGCCAGGCCGCCGAGGTCGTCAACCAAATGAATGTCTTTGGCTTGGTGACCCGTCCAGACTCGGCCTCGGCCAATCTTGTCCACATCTTCTTTGGTTAAATTTCGCCCCTCCGCTACCTTTGTCAGGAACTGGTCATACACCCAGCGGATTTCCTTTCTCAACAATTCTTTTTCTTCTGGAGTCAGCCGGCGCCAGGAAGTGAAAAAGTCCGCCTTTTCCCCGTAGGAAATTTTCTCCGCGGTGATGCCCATTTTCTTGTAGAATTCGGCCATATTAACCTTGCTCGAGAGCACGCCAATAGAACCAGTCAGGCTTCCCGGTTGAGCGACAATCTTGTGAGCAGCCATGGAGATCCAGTATCCCCCTGACCCAGCGACGTCCGACATCGACACGACAACGGGCTTTTCTTTTTTGGCCAGGACCATTTCTCGCCAGATGACATCCGAGGCCACGGCGGACCCGCCAGGACTGTCAACCCTGAGGACGATGGCTTCAATGCTTTTGTCTTCTCTCGCCCGGCGAATTTGGCGAGAGAGGGTGCGGCTGCCTATCGTTTGATATGAGCCTTCTCCACCGTGAATGGGACCTGAGGCGTAGATCAGAGCGATTTTTCTTCCCCTGTCTAAACCCAAAGAAGAGGGACTGACCCTGTCGTATTCGCTCAGCTTGACCCGCTCAAGCTTCGTTTTTTTCATCTCCTCGAGGAGGAGCTTCTCGAGCTCGTCCTGATAGAGGAGGGAATCGACAAGCCCGGCTTCGAGTGCAGCTTCTCCCTGGAAAAAGCCGTGGTCGATAAGTTTTTTAACCTCGGCTTCGGTCTTGTGCCTTGCTTGAGCGATGGTCTGAACATAATGGGAAAAAATATCAGCGTAGAGGGATTCTTTTAGGTGAAAATGTTGTAGGCGGTCTTGAATTCTTCGATGTGCTCCACTTCGAACTCGATGCCGAGCTTATCAAGGGACCCCTTGAGGAAGGGTACCCATCCTCCGATGCCGTTGATTCCCAGCCAGCCAAGGGGGTGGAGGAAAATTTTATCGCAGGCCGTGGCCAGGTAATACTCTTTGTCAGAATCCAGCGCTTCTTCGAAATAGGCGTAGGCTTTCTTGCCGGAGGTTCGAAAATTGAGGATGAGCTCTCGGATTTCGCTTGCTTTCGCCCAGTCGCATTCAAGATAGCCGATCCGGAGCACCAGGGCCTGGATGCGGTTATCCACTCGAGCCTTGCGGATGTTCTGCCAGAGGTCATGCATGGACAGGGGCCTTGCGCCCAAAAAAAGAGTGGTCAAGAAATCGGCCTCAAAAAACTCAGGAATCGGGCCAGCGAGGTCAATTTCCAGGTAAGAGTTCATTTTGACTGTCGGTGGCCTTCGGAATTCATAATAGATGAAGGCCAGGAGGGTGGCCATCAGCAAAAAGAAAAAAATGAGGATGAGGATGAGAATGTATTTTCCTCTTTTCATCTGTACTCCTCCTTGTTCTTGCGGATTGAATCTCCTTGAGTTCAGTCCGAGAAATAAGAATATACCAAAAAAGGCCTGATTGCGGATAGGGCAGCCATCCGCAGCGGTTCTTCCCGGGCCTTGATTTCTTTTTTGGCTTATGACAGAATGTTTTGGCTTTCATCATGATCCGGGCCGGAAATTCCGGGTTGGAGGATGATGAGAGTTTAAGGAGGTTTTTTTTATGTCTGTTTCAAAATTGTATGTGGGCAACCTCAATTACAGGACCACAGAGGAAAAGCTCAAGGACCTTTTCAGTCAGTTCGGTGAGGTGAATTCTGTTAACATCCTTCAGGGACGTGGTTTTGGCTTTGTCGAAATGGCCACTCCGGAATCGGCCCAGGATGCCAAGGCTAAGCTCAACGGAACAGAGTTTGAAGGCCGGAAGATTATCGTCAACGACGCCCGACCCAGACCGGAGAAGCGCGAAGGTCGGGGAGGAGAGCGGCGGGACTTCCGTAAGTTTTAGATACACCCTGCACTCTTGGCCAATCCCCTGGCTGCGCTCGGAGTTTGTCTCTAGTAACAGCCGGGAGGGAGGAAGTGAAAGCCTTTTTTCGGTAGGGGGTGAACCTTTTTTCATGGCCCTTCGTAGTAGTCTGTGAAGTTTATTTTCGCTTCCTGAAACTAACGATTGCTCGAGAACACTGAACATGGAGAGGACAAAGGAAGATGGCCAGGGTGAACTCCTTTCTCTTCTTGAAAAAGCCCGTGATGGCGACCGGGATGCCTTTAAGACCATTGTCAGCCTTTATCAAAAAAAAGTCTTCTTACTTGCCTATTCGTTCCTGGGGAATCGCGAGGATGCTCTGGACATCGTTCAGGAGACGTTCATGAGGCTCTATCAAAAACTTGGCCTTTTTCAGACCGAGGGCAATTTCCAGGCCTGGCTGTTCCAGATGACCCGGAACATGGCCATCGATTTTTACCGCAGAAACTATCACCACCGCCGGCAGAAGGAGGCCTCGCTCACGATCGACCAAACTGATGTTTCGGCCCCAGCGGAAGATTCCCAAGATTCAAGAGCGGACCTGCGTCGTCTCTTTTCGCACTGTCTTGAGAAACTGGCTTCCAGGCAAAAAATGGTCTTGGTGATGAAACACTATAACGGGCTCCGGTACGCGGAGATTGCCCGCGCCCTCGACATTTCCGTAGGAACTGTCAAGAGCCTTCATTTCAAGGCGGTTCGCAACATGAGAAAATTGCTCGGACCGCAATTGGGGATGAAATGATGAAAGGTTGCCGCTCGACAAAAAGAAACCTGGTCGCTTTTCTCAGCGGAGAAGTGGACGAACAAACTCGGCAGAGAGTGGAGCGCCATCTTGAGAGGTGCTCCGCTTGCCGCGTCGAGCAGGAGTTTCTTCGGAAGACCATGACTAGGGCGGATGAAATGAGGCCAGAACTGGACAGGGTTCTCGCTTCCATCGACTGGGAAGATGTGGCTGAGAGAACGGTCGAGTCTGTCTGGGAAAAGGCTCACCCTCGGCCAGTTTCCTCGACGCGGGAGAAACCTGCCTTCGTTTTACTTCGGCTGAGGCCAATCCTGGCTGGTCTCCTGGTCGGGATTCTCCTTGGTGGCGGGGCTGCCTGGCTTGTTTTCCGGGGAGGAATTCCTGGGAAAAAGGGGGCGGAACCCTTCTTTGCTTCGAGCGAATTTCTCGACCAAGTGGACCTCGAAATCGCCCGACGGGAAACGCTTGACTATCTCGAGAAAAGCCAGCTTGTCCTGCTTGAGATCGCTCAGACGAAGGCGACCGATGGCAAAATTCAGTTGAACGAAGCAGCTCGCCAGAAGGCCAGGGAGCTTCTTTCGAAGAAGAAATTTCTCAACCCCCAACTCGAGAAAGCGCCGATGGTTAAGGCTAAAGAAATCTGTGACCAGATTGAACTCCTTTTCCACGAACTTTCTTCCCTGAGCGAGGGGTTAACGGAAATGGAGCGCCAGGAGCTTCAGAGCTTGATCGAGGATAGGAGCCTTCTTTTAAAAATAAGGCTGTTAAAGAAAGAACTTCAGAAAAGCGAGGTCTGAGGTGAGAAAAGCCGCCTTTTTACTCGGGATCATCTTGGCCGGGGTTCTGTGGCTGCCGGCAAGTGGCCAGTCTCCAGAAGAAGAAAAGCTTTTCCAGGAGGCTAAAATTCTGCTCTTCGATGAGAAATGGAGCGAGGCTCAAAAAAAGCTGGAGATATTTCTGGAGAATTATCCCTATAGCCCGTTAACCTGCCAGGCGGTCTTTTACCGAGCCAGGTGTCTGGGCAAACAAAAAAGCAAGCAAGAAGAGGCCTTAGTTGCCTTTGAGGAGTATCTCCGTTGCCCGGTGAAGAATGAAAGTTTGGTTGAGGAAGCGGAAACTTCGATCATCGATTTAGCTTATGACCTTTGGCAGAGCGGACAAAAGAAGCAGTTTCGAGACAGGATAGAGACGAGGCTCGAAAGCCCCAGTCGCGTAATCCGCTACTATGCTGCTTTTAAGCTGAGCCTCATCAAAGAGAAGTCGATTGCCTTCAAGGCCATCCCCGTGCTCAAAGAAATCATCGCTCGGGAGAAAGACGTTGACCTTCAGGACCGAGCCAAGATCGCCCTGCTCCGCATTTCCCCGGACGCTCTGCGGGAGGTCGAGAGAGGCGAGGAACGGAGAAACGTCAGAGTCTTGAAAATACGTGTTTATGTAGAAGGCCAGAAGGAGCCCGAGCTTTCGATCAACATTCCCTGGGCTCTGGCCGATTTAGCCCTGAGCGCCATTCCAGAAAAGGACCGTTCCGCTCTCCGGGCCGAAGGTTATGACCTGGACAAGATTATCGACCAGCTGACTCAAACGAGGAGCAGCATCATCGAGATCAGGGATAGAGAAAGGACGATTAAAATCTGGATAGATCGGGAATGAAAAATAGGAAAAAAGGAGAAGAGGAATGAAAAAATCTTATTTGCTTTTCTTTGTCGTCGTCTTCTTAGCCGTTTTGTTCGCGGCCGCATTTCTTAGCGCTGATAGTCGCGATGACCTTCAGGTGATTAAAAAGGCTGTCAAGGAAGCCCCCGCCCCCCAAGTGGGGAAAGAGGTCAAGTGGTTCAAGATCCTCGTCACGGACAATAAGACGGGTAAAGAAAGAGTCAAGGTGACCTTGCCCATCGCCGTGGTCGAACTCTTTTTGGGTTGCGCGCAAGACAGGTGTGTGCGGATTCAAGAAAAAGGCTGCGACATCGACTTGGCGGTGGTCTTCCGGGAGCTCAAGGCGATGGGCCCGATGGCGCTCATCGAAATCTACGAAGAAGACGAAACCGTCAAGATCTGGCTCGAGTAGATAGCGTTTCCCCCCGGCAGCCGCTTCAGAATAGAGGCTATTTCTGCGTTCTCGAACGATTCTTGGTGGATCACATGGCGGCTGGGGCAGGCTGACGAGCCCATAGAGAGAAAGGTCGGCTTGTCCAGGATTTCAGCGAGTCTGGATGCCTTTTCCTCCGGATGCCAGCGAACAGGATCGGAGGCATGGTGCCGCAAGGGGGGTTGGTCTCCTGAACGAGTTGCGCCTTTTGTGACAAATAACGTAGCTCATGACCAAAGGGTATCAAGATCAAGAGAAACATCAACAGGTCATCCAGGCAAAACTGTCTTCGATAGAGCACCGGGGAGGAGAAATCTGGTTGTGACTTTGAAAGGTTGACAAGAATGGATTATTGCCTATAATCAAAAATCAAAAAATGAGTTTAACAATTAATTTCAGAATTAAGGCCTTGGTCCTCCTGTTTGTGGCCATAAATCTGGTTTATTGTCGGGTTAAAGAACAGCCGCCAGAAGGGCAGGTAATGAAGTTTAAGACCCTTATCTGCATGGATGACCAGGGAACAGGGATTGAGGCATTTCGAATGATCATCCCCTCAGACTGGAAGTTTGAGGGCGGCATTCGATGGCTGCTTGACAGCCCAAGCTTGCCAGCGGTTGCTCAATATCGTGTCTATAATCCTCAAGAATTGCAGGAGTTTGAGGTTTTCCCCAATCAACCCTTCTTCTGGACAACCAACCAGATGGTCCTTTCCCTCTTCCCGATTGGCTCAAAGTATTTCGGCAATGAAGTTTTGCCGCCGATGGGAGCACTTGAGGCCCTGGCAAAAATTGTGCTACCTCGATTTCGGAACAATGTGGAAAACCTGAGCATTGTTAGTAAGGAATCCCTGCCTGAGCTCGCTAAAGCCCTGACTTCTGGATCCAGAACCCAACCCGGCCTCAATACTTCAGCCGATGGGGCTAAAATGAAGATTGAATATGTGAAAGATGGCCTTGAAACTGAGGAAGAAATCTATGCCGTTGTTGAAAGGCTCAGCTTTCCTATCCAGACCATGTATGGATACGCAACCAATACCATCTGGTTCGTGGACTTTATTTTTTCGTTTAAGACGGAAAAGGGGAAATTCGACGAGTGCCGGAAAATTTTCCAGACCATCAGCCACTCAATTAAGGTCAATCCTTTATGGTTCTGTAAATACAATCAGGTGATTGAATACCTGGCTCGACAGCAGATCCAGCACATCAGGACGATCGGCCAATTGAGCAGAATTATCAGTCAAACGAGCAATGAAATCAGTGAAATGATGATGGAGTCTTATTACCAGCGTCAGCAGGTGAATGACCGGATGGCAGAGAATTTCAGCAACTACATCCGCGGCGTGGACGTGTACTACAATCCTTTTGAGAACAGGCGCGTAGAGTTGCCCTCGGGTTATGAGAATGTCTGGACCAATAGCCTTGGGGAATATATCCTTTCTGATAATCCCAATTTTAATCCAAACATTGGCTCAAATTTGAACTGGCAGAGGATTGAGAAAGCTAAATAGTTAGGCATCTATCGTCTGGCCACCGGGGTTGAAATAAGAGGCGGAAACCGTTTCTTTTGCCTGGATAGAAAGCTAGCTATGAAGCAGGATATCGTTTGGTTTTAAAAGAAAGCGGTGAGCATGACATAATTCATCAATGGGGATAGCTTGAGAACAGAGCAGATAGTCCTCAGATTAGATGAAGGGATAGAGAAATCGTTCAATTGAGCCGGGGATGTGAATACTGAAAATAACCGTCCCTTTTATTCTCCGGTCAGAGGGTCCTTGAGCGTAATTCGGTGGAGCTTGCCAAGCTTCTCCAGCGGGCCTGGCCATTTGTCGCCGCCCTTGTTGCATGGCTCAAAATCGCCGACAATCATGATGACCATTTTTTCTGGCTGGATGTACTTATTGGCGACTTCCTGCACTTTTTCTTTGGTCACAGCTTTTATTTTATCTCTATAAGTTTTGTAATAGTCCATTGGCTTTCCGGTCATCTCCAGGTTGGCGAACGTGGACATGGTCATCTGGGGAGACTCGAAGAAATTGGAAAAGCTCTCCAGGTAGTAGTTGGTCGCTGTCTCCATTTCCGCGTCCGAGACGGGCTCCTTGCGGATGCGGTTAAACTCGTTGAGAATCAGGGAAATCGCATAACCAACTGTTTCTGATTTGGTCTGAACATACCCTGAGAATGTGCCGGGAAATCCCCACCGATAAGTGAACCTGCTGCCCTGATTGTAGGATAGACCTTCGTCCGAGCGAACTTTTGTCGTGATGCGGGAGGAAAAACTTCCGCCGCCAAGAATGAAGTTCATGACCTGGACGGCAAAGTAGTCTGGGTTAGTGTCCTCAATACCCAGATGTCCGAGGCTGATATATCCTTGGTTGATCCGCTTCTGGATGAAATAGACACCTGGCTCCGGCTCGGTGAACTTTTTTGAGAAGGTGGGGAAGGTGAGGGGCTTGTTCTTCCAGCCGGCGACAATCTTGTTGATTTTGGCTTTGAGATCGGCTCTATTAAAATCGCCAGAGGCCGCAAGAATAATATTCTTGGGGTAGAAGTATTGGGCATGGACCGCTTTCAGGTCTGCACTCGTGATGCTCTCATAGCTCTTCTTGTTCGGTTGCCAGGTCAGGGGATGGTCGCCGTAGAGAAGGCGCTCATACTCGCGACTCAAGACGATGCTCGGCTGGTCATTGGCCTGGCGCAGCTGCTCAATCAGGCGGGCCTTGGCCAGGTTCACTGGAGCCTCTCTGAATTCTGGGTTCATCAAAACATCGAAAAAGAGAGTCAGGCCCTCGTCAAGGTCGCGGCTCAGCAGGCTAAGAGAAAGGGTTGAGGTCCGCTCACCGGTCATGAAGTTCAACGAGCCGCCGAGGAAATCAATCCGTTCCTCAATTACACTCCCCTCTCTGGTCTTGGTGCCACCCTTGATCAACGTCTCCCTCATCACGGAATCGAGGCCTTGTTTTTCTCGGGACACATAAAGGCTTCCGAAGTTAATCAAGGCTGAAATGGTGAATATGGGCAGGCTTTTGTCTTCCTGAATATAAGCGCGCAGGCCGTTTGCCAGCTCCGTGCGAAAGGCCTTAGGGTCGGGAGGCTCATACCTGAGCGGCGGAAATTTCAGCTCAGAAGGCTTTTGAACTTGAGCGAGCCCCAGAGAAATACCAAAAAAACAGGCGGTTATTAGAATAGATAGAGTTCTTTTCATGGGCATCCTCCTCCTTAAAAGCCCATCTTCCTCTTGTAGATGGCCGTCAAGCTGTTGTCTTTGACGAAATACTTCGCCGCCACACGCTTGATATCGTCGTTCGTCACCTTCTTTATGTCTTCAAGGTCGGTCAAGATCGAGCGCCAGCCCCGATGGAGCTCGGCCCGGCCCACACGTCCGGCAAGGCCCATCGGGCTGGCGAGGCTGCGGATGAACATGACTTCAAAGCGGTTCTTGGCTTTCTGGATTTCCTCAGGTGTGGCGCCATCTTTTTTAATCTTTTCAATTTCGACCCAAATCTCTTTTTCCAGGTCTTCGGGCTGGACATTCCTATCGAGGCGAGGCGTGGCGTTGAACTGAAAAGCCCCGACATACCATCGGGGTCGACTGAAGGCGGAAACGTTAACCGCCATTTGTTTTTGCTCGACAAGATTCTTATAGAGGCGTCCTGTGCCGCCTCCTCCACCTCCTCGAGGCCCGAACCCGCGGCCACCGCCTGCGCCGAGCACATCTGCCAAGACGGAAAGAGACGCAACATCGGGGTGGCCTTCTGGTGGCGTGTGGAACATCATCTGGAGGCTTGTCGGCGCCGGGCCTTCGCCGTAAATTCGTTTTTCGCAGTACTGCGGGGGTTCGGAGGTGCGGATGGGCTCGAGGTCGGGTCCCCTCGGCACGCGTCCAAAATATTTCTCCGCCATCTGAATGATATTCTGCGGGTCAATGTCACCGACATAGATGGCCACAGCGTTGTTAGGCACATAATAGCGATTGTGAAACTCAATCAGGTCGGCTTTGGTGATTTTGCGCAAATCGTCCATCCAGCCGATGACTTCCCAGTGGTAGGGTGAGGCGGCGTAGAAGGCGGCGTTGACCTGTTCGCTGAAGAAGTAGCCTGGCCTATTTTCGCTCAGGCGGCGCTCCTCCATGACGACGTCCTTTTCGGAGTAAAATTCTCGGAAATAGGCGTTGAGCATCCTGTCTGATTCCAGAAACATCTGGAGCTCGACCTTGTTCGAGGGAAGGGTCACATAATACCCCGTATTCTCATTTCCAGTCGATGCATTGAGACCAGTACCGCCGTGCTTCATGTACAACGTCCAGAGGTCGTCCTTGATGATGTACTTTTTTTCTGCTTTAACCAGATCCTCGTATTCCTTCTGCCACTGGGCCAATTTTTCTTTGTCGCCGCCATCGGATTTCCAAAATTTCTCCCGATAGACCTTGTCCATGAGCTCGTCAATCTGACGGTTTAGCGCGTCATCGGCCTCGAAATCCGTTACCCCCATTATTTTTGTCCCCTTGAACATCATGTGTTCATGGAGGTGGGCTAAACCGGTAATGCCTGGTCGCTCGTTGATTGAACCGACCTTATAATAGATGTGACAGACAACGCGGGGCACCCCGGGCCTGGGAATCATCAGGATTTTCATCCCGTTGGCGAGGGTATGTTCTTGGACGTCGAGCTTGATTTCAGCCTGGGAATAAGTGGTGAAGGCGAGAAGCAAGGCGATCACGGTGATCCATAAGAAAAGATGTTTGAGCTTCATCCATTGACCTCCTTGTTGGACATTAGGATGCCATAATTTTATCAAAATATTCCATCTTTTTCCTATTCTTGGGTCGGGTAAGCCATGCTCGTTTTCATTTGACAGGCTCAATTTCAAAGTGCGACAATCCCTTTTTCTTAAAGGAGGATGCCGTGTCACTCATAAGGATTTTTATGCGCAAGCTGGCCCTGGTCAGTGTTTCCGCTTTTTTTGTGGCCTCAGCCTTGGCTGGCCTCCAAGAAAAAGTCGACCTGGACATGATGAACCGCATCCGCTTCGAGGGGTTGCAGCATAGCCAGGTTGGAAAACTCGCCGCTTATCTCTCAGACGTTATCGGGCCTCGGCCTGCCGGCTCGCCTGAAATCGACCGAGCCAACCGCTGGGCGGCAGCCAAGATGAAGGAATGGGGAATGAAAAACGTGGAGCTAGAACCGTACGAGAACTTCGGAATCGGCTGGGCGGTGCGGTATGTGTCGGCTCACTTGCTCAAGCCCCATTATGCCCCTCTCATCGCTATTTCCGTGGAGTGGGGCTCGAGCACGAACGGGAAAATCACAGGTCAACCGGTCTATGTCGAAATCAAATCGAAGGAGGATTTTGCGAAGTATCAGGGGCAGCTCGGCGGAAAGATTGTCCTTTACGAGCCGCCGAAACCCGTGCCGACGCACTTTACACCCGACGCAAAACGCCACGATGAGGCCAGCTTAGCTGCTCTCGCCGAGACTCCTGTCCGAGCCAAAAGGCCGCCTGACCCTGACTATGTCCGCGGTTTTCTGGATGACCTGGAGGATTTCTTCCGGGCAGAGAATATTGGCGTCCTCGTTTCTTCAAGCGGAGGTGCGCGCCGCGAATACGGCACAGTCACAGCTCGCGGGATTCGCCAGGCTCGCGACCCGAAACGGCCCCGCCCTCTGCCCGAGATTATCCTTGCGGCTGAACACTACAACCGAATCTACAGAATCATCGAGGAATTCAAGGAGCCAGCCTTGATGGAGGTTGAAGTCCGGACCGAATTCTATGACCAGGACCTCCGGGGCTATAACGTGGTCGGCGAGATCCCCGGGAGCGACAAGAAGGACGAAGTTGTCATGCTGGGCGGGCATATTGATTCCTGGAGCCCGGGGACCGGCGCGGCGGACAACGCGGCTGGCTGTGCGGTCTCGCTCGAGGCGGTGCGCATTCTCCAGAAACTGGGCGTCAAGCCCCGACGGACGATCCGGGTTGTTCTCTGGAGTGCTGAAGAAAAAGGTTGGGTCGGTTCGAGAGCTTATGTCGAAAAACATTTTGGCGACCCGGAAACCATGACCATCAAGCCTGAACACGCCAAGGTCGCAGCTTATTTTAATTTTGATAACGGGAGCGGCCGCATCCGGGGAATTTATGCCCAGAACAACGTTGCCGTTAAGCCGATTTTCGAGGCCTGGCTCGAGCCATTCCGTGACCTCGGCGCCACCCATGTCGTCGTCCGCGAGACAGGCGGCTCAGACCATGGAGCGCTCGATTATATCGGCCTGCCTGCTTTTCAGTTCATCCAGGACCCGCTCGACTATTCCACCCGCGTCCATCATACCAACATGGACGTTTTTGACCACCTGAGTGTTGAGGACCTGATGCAGGCTTCCGTGGTCATGGCGGCTTTTGTCTATAACGCAGCGATGCGGGAGGAGATGCTTCCCCGAAAACCTCTTCCTGACCCGATGCATTATCCTGTGCGGCGATAGGGCTGGGTTCAGGGTGCGTTGACTTTAGCGCTCTTTCGCTCATAATATAAGCCAAGAAAGGAGAGAGAGTGGCGCGGCTTTTTGAATTCCAGGGCAAGGCTCTCCTGAAGGAGGCAGGAATCCCTGTCCCTGAGGGCGGAGTGGCTTCGACTCCGGAGGAAGCGCGCCGCGTGGCCGAGCGGCTCGCTCGTCCTGTCGTCCTCAAAGCCCAGGTTTGGGTGACAGGGAGGGCGAAATGGGGAGGAGTCCAGTTTGCCCTGAATCCCCCAGAGGCGGAATCCAGAGCCAGGGAAATCCTGGGCATGAAGGTGGGCAATTTCGTCGTCGAGAAGATTCTCGTTGAGGAGAAACTCGCCATCGCTGGAGAATACTTCGCTGGCGTTGTGCTCGACGATGCCCTGAAACAGCCGCTCGTCGTCTTCAGTGCGGTCGGGGGAACGGGGGTCGAGGAAATCGCCAGGGAGCACCCGGAAAAGGTTGCCCGCCATGCCGTTGATGTCCGCAAGGGCTTTCCGGAATACGAGGCCCGGAATATGCTCATAAGGGTGGGGATAAGAGGCAATCTCCTCACCCGGCTGGCCGAGCTCCTCACCCGGTTGTATCGCCTTGCCCGTTCGAGCGATGCTCGATCGGCTGAGATCAATCCTCTCGTCGTGACGCAGGACGAAGCTGTCTATGCTGCCGATTGCCATATAGTCATCGACGATTATGCGGTTTTTCGCCACCCGGAGCTGGGAATCGAGGTCGCCCGGGAGTTTGACCGGCCGCCCACCGAGCTGGAGAAAATTGCCTATCGGGTGGAAGAAAAGGACCATCGGGGGACCTTCTATTTCTTCCAGATGGTAGAGAGTCTGGCGTCCAGCGAGAAGTATATCGGTTTCCACGGGGCGGGCGGCGGAGGCTCGATGATGTCCATGGATGCGGTCCTTCGGCGCGGGTTCAAGCTGGCCAATTATTGCGATACGAGCGGCAACCCGCCTGCGAGCAAGGTCTACCGGGCAGCCAAAATTATCCTTTCCCAGCCCGGAATTCAGGGATATTTCGCCTCGGGGTCGGGTGTTGCCAGCCAGGAGCAATACCATTCAGCGCGCGGCCTGGTAAAAGCTTTCCTCGAGGAGAACCTGGCGATTCCAGCGGTCATCCGACTGGGAGGGAATTTTGAGGAGAAAGCCATCGAGATCCTTGATGCCTACCTCAAGACGATTCCGGGCGCTGTCGAAGGATACGGCCGCGACGATTCGCCAGAATTCTGCGCCGGAAGGCTCGAAGAGCTTGTCCTCCGCAACCCATCTTTGAGCCACGAAGTAAAACCGCTCGTGGACCCGGAGGTCCCCGAGGATGCCTATGTTTTCGAGACTTTGACCGGCCGGCTCTGGGTGGCGCACGGAAAATGTTCCGCCTGCCGGACAAAAGGCTGCATCGAGGCCTGCGCGGCCAGGATTCTCAAGCTCGAGGACGGAAAGCCCGTTTTGGCTATTTCCAGAGATGAGGCAAAGCGGGGGAAGTGCACGGAGTGTCTGGCCTGCGAAATCTTTTGCACTTTCCATGAACAAAAGGCTATCGTCATCCATCTTCCTATTCCCGGCCTCAAGGAGTACCGGGAAAAAATTGTCCAGTCGCAGAAAATGAAGACCGGAATGAAATCGCCATGAAAAATGTTTATTAAATCTATATAAACTATGGGAAAACTAAAGTATAGAGGCTGAGAGTATGGCTATTCTGGCGGACAGGACGACGCGCGTGGTCATCCAGGGCATTACCGGCCGCGAAGGGATGGTGCGAGCGCAGTTGATGAAGGACTACGGGACAAAGCTTGTCGCGGGAGTAACCCCTGGCCGGGGAGGCCAGGAGGTCTATGGCGTGCCGGTGTTCGATTCCGTGGCCGAGGCGTGGGAGAAAGAGGGGCCCCTGGACGCGAGCGTGATCTTCGTTCCCGCCTCCCTCGCTAAGAATGCAGCCCTGGAAGCCATCGAGGCCGGGGTGAAGCTCCTGGTCATCGTTCCTGATCGCGTTCCCATCCACGACGTCCTTGAAATTGTGGCCCGAGCCGCCGAGAAAGGAGTTTGTTTTGTCGGCCCTAACACACTCGGCCTGGTCAGTCCTGGCCAGGCTGTTCTGGGCATGATTGGCGGCCGGGCCGAGCGGGCGAGGGAATGGTTCATGCCCGGGCCCGTCGGCGTTTGCTCACGGAGCGGAGGGATGACCTCGGCCATTTCCTATTATCTCACTCGAGCCGGAGTCGGGCAGAGCACCATCCTCCATGTCGGCGGGGACGCGATTGTCGGCCTCTCCCTTCCTGAGGTCATGGAACTTTTTGAAAAAGACCCGGACACCAGGCTGGCCGTCATGTTCGGCGAAATCGGGACGACCCAGGAGGAACGCGTCGCCGACCTCATCGAAGCAAAAGGGTTCACCAAGCCGCTCGTCGCTTTTATCGGCGGCCAGGCAGCTAAATCGGGAACACGGTTTTCCCACGCCGGCGCTATCGTCGAGGGCTCCCGGGGCTCCTTCGAGACAAAGGTAAGTCGGCTCCGCCAGGCCGGCGTCCACGTCGTCGAGTCCATCGCCGAAATTCCCCGTAAAGTGCGAGAGCTTCTAGGATGACGGCTTCTGAGTGAGCCAAGGGAGGTAAAGAGGATGAGTGAAGAATTACACTGGAAAACAGCCATCACCAGCGTCGAGCCGAACAAGGTGCGGCTCCGGGGCTACCCGATTGACAAATTAATGGGCAAGATTTCCTTCTCCCAGGCCATCTATCTTGTCCTTAAGGGCGAGTTGCCCTCGCCCGAAGTGGGCCAGCTCCTGGACGCCATTTTCGTCTCGTCTGTTGACCACGGCGCCGGGCCGCCTTCAGTCCTGGCGGCCCGTACAGTGGCCTCGACCGGCGCCGAGCTCCACGCCGCAGTCGCTGCCGGGGTCCTGGCCATTTCCCGCCTTCACGGGGGCGCCATCGAGGAAGGGATGAGGTTTTTCCAGGCCATTGCCCGTCGCGCCGACGAGAAAAAAATCGCTGACCAAGAGGCGGCGGCTGAAATTCTGGCCGAGATGAAGGCGAGAGGAGAGAGGGCATCCGGGTTTGGCCATCGGGTTCATACCCAGGACCCGCGAACCAGTCGGCTGTTTGCTCTGGCTGAAGAGCTGAAACTGGCTGGACGGTTTGTCCGCATCGCCCGCGCCGTCGAAAGCGCCCTTCGAGAAAGCCTGGGCAAAGCTTTGCCCATCAATGTTGACGGCGCCATCGCCGCTCTCCTCTGCGAGCTCGGCATCCCGGCGGAAATTGGCAACGCGTTCTTCATCATTGCCCGTGTGCCTGGCCTGGTCGCTCATGTCCACGAAGAGAAAACCAGGATGCGGCCGATGCGCAAGATCCATCCGTCGGATTTTGAGTATGATGGTCCGCCGGAGCGGGAGTTATAAAGGAGGACAAATGGAGGACGAGATACGGAAATTCCTTCCCGAAATCGAGCTTATCCAGGATAAAGACCTTCGCCAAAAAACCCAAAGGGTCTGGGCGGAAGCCATCAAAAGAGGCGGCTGGAAGCCTGAAGACCTCACCCATCTTCCTTTTACGCTCTTGATCCCGGGGACAGAGGTGAGCCTCATCGAGCACACCAGGGCAGTAACCCTCACCGCCCTCCGGATAGCCGAAGTTCTCTCTGATGCCTACCGAGCCAGAATCCACATCCACCGCGACTATCTTCTTTCTGGTGCGCTTCTCCACGATGTGGGCAAGCTATTTGAATACGCAAAGGAAGGAGCGAAGTTTGTCAAGAGCAGGCAGGGGGAGCTTCTTCGCCATCCTATTTCTGGCGCCGCTTTTGCCTTCCAGTTTGGCCTTCCTGATGAAGTCCTCCACGTCATCGCGGCTCATTCGAAGGAAGGAGATGGGGCGCGGCGGACGATCGAGGCGGTCATCGTCAACCACGCCGATTTCGTCAATTTCGATATATTCAAGGGATGAGCGGGAACGGCCATGGGCGGCAAGACATTTTCCGAAAAAATTTTAGGCCAGAAAGCAGGAAGACCTGTCCAAGCGGGCGAAGTCGTGACCGTTTCGCCAGATTTTTGCCTCAGCCATGACAATTCGGCGGCCATCATCGAAGAATTCAGGAAAATCGGCATCGCCCGAGTTAAGGCGCCGGCAAAGCTCATCATCATCCTTGACCATATCGTCCCGGCAGCCGACGAAAAATATGCCCAGAATCATAAGACCATCCGCGAGTTTGTGGCCGAGCAGGGCATCCCGAACTTCTTCGACATCCAGCACGGCGTCTGCCACCAGGTGCTGAGTGAAGCGGGCTTTGCCCTCCCCGGAAAGCTCATCGTCGGTGCGGATTCCCATACGACAACATACGGCGCTTTCGGTGCTTTTGCTGCCGGGATTGGTCGTACCGAAGCCGCCAGCATCTGGGCCACCGATGAAATCTGGCTTCGAGTCCCCGAAACCCTTCGTGTGGAAATGGAGGGTGTTCTTCCAGACGGCGTCTATGCTAAGGACGTCATCCTCAAGATGATTGGCGACCATGGCGCTGACCGGGCAAACTACGAAGCCGTGGAGTTCGCCGGACCGGCGGCCTCCCGTTTTAGCGTCGCCTCGCGCATGACCTTATGCAACATGGCGGCGGAAATGGGCGCGAAGAACGCTTATTTCGAGGTAGATGAAAGGACTCTTGACTGGCTGCGGTCGCGCTCCCAATCGGGTTTTGAACTCATCCGCTCTGACCTGGATGCGGTCTACGAGGATGTCCTCCGGTACGACCTTTCGACGCTCGAACCCCTGGTTGCCTGTCCGCATTCCGTGGCTAACGTCAAGCCGGTGAGAGAGGTCCAGGGTAAAAAAATCCATCAGGTGCTCATCGGCACATGCACCAACGGCCGGCTCGAGGACCTTGAAGTCGCTGCTTCCATCCTCAAGGGAAAGAGAATCCATTCGAGGGTGCGGACGCTCATCCTCCCCGCCTCGCGCGAAGTTTATCTGGAGGCACTTCGAGCGGGCCTGATTGAAGTTTTCAGCCAGGCAGGGTGCGTCATCCTTAACCCTGGCTGCGGCCCCTGTCTGGGCGCCCATCAAGGATTGCTGGCGGCGGGCGAGGTTGTCGTCAGCACTTCCAACCGGAACTTCCGCGGCCGGATGGGCCACCGGGATTCGGAAATCTATTTAGCTTCTCCGGCCACAGCGGCCGCCTCCAGCCTGGAGGGAGAAATCGCCGACCCGAGGAAATACCTATGAGCGAGCAGAGAAAGGGCAAAGTCTGGAAATATGGGGATAACATCAACACCGATGTTATTTTTCCCGGTCGTTACACTTATAAGCTCATGCCGCCGGCCGAGATGGCCAGCCACGCTCTTGAGGACCTCGACCCATCCTTCGCCAAGAACGTCCAACCCGGCGATGTCATCGTTGCGGGCAAGAACTTCGGCTGCGGAAGCTCCCGGGAGCAGGCGGCGGCCTGCCTGAAGTACGCCGGAGTTCAAGCTGTGGTGGCCAAGTCCTTCGCCCGGATTTATTTCCGGAATGCGATCAATTTAGGACTTCCTGTGCTTCAGTGCCCGGAGGCGGTCGAAGCGCTCGAGACGGGCGACGAAATCGCCATCGACCTTGCCGCTGGAGAAATCATCTCCGGCACGCGCACCTTTCGCTTTTTTCCCCTCCCCGAATCTGTCCTCGGGATTGTCGAAGCTGGCGGTCTCATCGAGTACACAAAACGGAAGCTGGCGAGCTCGGCTTAGTCGGGAATCAAGCGAGAATCAAGAATGACCCGTTTTTTTGCCCCTCGATGCCGAAATAAAGGAGAAGAAATGGCGCGCAGCAACGCGTCGCCAGTGAGAAAAAGACCGTTTCTGTTTTCATTCGGAATCTTCGTTTTTCTTTTAGCCGCCGGAGCTCCTGCCCTTCTCAGCCAGCAAGATAAAAAATTTCTTCTATCTGAGCCAGATTTTTTCAGCGTGGATGTGTTTGTCTCGGGAACTGACGGCTATTTGGGCTATCGCATCCCGGCCATTGAAACCGCTCCTGATGGTTCGTTACTTGCCCTGGTTGAGGCCCGGAAATATAACCTCGCTGACCCGGGAGGAAAGGGCCAGGAAATCGATTTGGTGATGAAGAGGAGCGAGGACGGAGGACGCACCTGGTCGGGGATGGAAGTCGTTGAACATGCGGGTGAATACTGGTCTGCGGCCAACCCGGCCACGGTGGTGGACAGGAATTCCGGCCGGATCTGGCTTTTCTATCTCCGTTGCCAGCCCGGCCGGAGCACAACCACGGCCAGGCCGGGTACCGATGATGTGAAAAACCTTGCCCGGTACAGCGACGATAACGGCCGCAGCTGGTCAGAGCCAGTTGACCTAACCTCTGTCTGCCGGGACCTTCAGGACCCAGATTGGCGAATTAGCGTTCCGGGGCCAGGGGGTGCCATCCAGGATAGGCGGGGGAGGCTTCTCGTCCCGATGTGGCGCTACTCGCCTTGGTCTGGCTTCGTTATCTTCAGTGAGGATTGTGGTCGAACCTGGAGACGGAGTGCTTTTGTGCCAGGAGGGAAGGCCACCGATGAGCTCCAGCTGGTGGAGCTTGCTGACGGAAGCCTGATGCTCGATATGCGACAACAATCAGGGCCACACCGTTGGGTGAGCAGGAGCAAGGACGGCGGGAGAACCTGGAGCCTGCCTAGGCCCGGCCAGACGGTCACGCCAGTATGCTGTGCCATTGAACGCCTCTCTCTCAAGGAAAAAGGTTCTGACCGG
>FWPV01000456.1_pt1 | contig 26676 bp, 27 predicted proteins | sample 2228371 | NCBI WGS metagenome assembly FWPV01 (sample SAMEA103939776, study PRJEB20133) | metagenome
GGCGGTGGCGGCTCCGGGGGCGATGGGGGCGGAGGTTCCGGCGGAGGTTCCGGCGGTGGTGACGGCGGGGGTTCGGGTGGAGATGGTGGCGGCTCCGGGGGCGGCGGAGGCCGCGGTTAAATGGTGAGGAAGTATTGAGAGATCTCAACCGTTAGACGATTGAGTCGGGCAGAAGGCTGTGCAGCAGCCAGAGCATTGATCAAGCCAGGTGCGGGGATACCCACCTGGCTTTTTGCTTAGGGGTCGATTTGAGCCCGCCGGGTCATCTTTTCGTGTGCCCCCGGAAGAGTGAATCCAGGAAAGATTTTTTGTGACCTTCTACTCTCCTGATGTGTATTTCAAATATAGATTGCGCAGGAAAGGGGGTGACTTGAAGCCGATGGCTTTGGTGGTTTGAAAGAATGAGTTAGAACCGTAGGCATGTATCGATGGCAGATTATTTTGAGAGGAGAGTGCTCCATGAGGCAAATGGTAAAATCAGCTGTGATGGCTTTGATCGTGTTGACATGTGCGACTTCCCTGGCGCTGGCCGGAGGGGACAAGAACCGCAAACGGAAAGAAACCCGGACCCAAACCCGGAGTGGTGCTTCCTACCAGATGAGCATAGACGACAATCTATTCCTGTCCGCACAACGACAAAGAAAAGGAACCCGTACCCGAGATCAGAAACGTGACGGTTCCTGCCTGAATTCGTCGATGGAACCGGACAGCGGACTGCTTTTGGCCGGGAAAGGATACGGCCCGGGTGATGGGACTGGCAATGGTGGTGCCGGCCCTGACGACGGGACTGGATATGGGCCCGGCGATTGTTCAGAACATCGTGACGGCATGTTACTGTTGGCCGGACAAGGAGCCGGCGGTGGCTCGGGTGACGGCAATGGGCGTGGCGGCAATGGTCACGGCGGTGAAGCCAATGGACCCAATGGCGACGGCACCGGTGAGGGTGGGGGAGGCCATGGCCACGGACATGGGGATGGCACGTCCGACGGCAATGGTCCTGGCGATTGTGCATGAATACAGTTTTCAATGAAAGGGTTCCGCGTTTCAGGTAGGCTGGGTTAAAGCAGGGAGCCCGGAGTAACAGGTGCTGGGTTGAGTCTCGTGCGCCGCGTGATTCACCCAGCCTGCCTGAAAACCTGATCCTGGAGGGTATAGCAGTCGATCCTGCTATCGCTGTTGATTAGCCCTACTTTTCACTGAGCCGACATCATCTTCGCACCGGATATTCCCAGAAATCCGTTTCAACCCCGTCATCTCCAAAGCGACGCCAGCCAAAGGCGCCTCCTCCCTCGGTCGCTCGTCCGCTGTAGGCAAAGGCCATGAGCCTGGTCCCCGGCGGGACAGGGAATGAGCCGCTGAAGCGCAGTTCGACGTCGGTCCTGCGAAAGGAACCGCCGGCAATATTCCTGGCGGCCAAAATGACACCGCCGGCATCGGCCAGGAGCAGTTGAAGATTGAAGTAGCGGATGACGGTGAAATTGATCTGGAGGTGGTCGGCAAATCGGATGTTGCCCGCGATTTGAAAAGTGTCGCCAGAGTGAAGATATTTATAGCGAACGGACAAATCTCTGCTCGTGTAGGTGCCCATCTGCTCAGTACCTGGCACGATGGAGATTTCATGTCCGGGAATGATTCCGGCACCCTCGGGATTTAAGGCCAGCGTGCCGCACCCGTTCAACAGCCCCGCCAACAGAAGCGCGCAAGCGGCTGCGATGCAGGCAGGGGCACAACTGAAGGTATGAGCTTTTGCGGCCTGTCTGTTTCTTCCCATGGGTGCCATAAGCCAATGTCCTCCACTCATTCGCATCAGCTTAAAAATCCGTGCAGAAAGTCTGCGTCCCAGCGTCCATGCGCGTACCCTCAGCCTTCCGTCCAACCCCAAAAGCCGTCGAAGACATCCATGGGACTGTTATAGGTCCTGCGTCCAATCTTCGCAACGTTCACCCCAGACTCCGATTGTGATGAAAAGTATGTCGACAGATCGGTCTTCAGGGATGTAATGTGAACCGCTCAAAACGAATGGGCAGCATCCCCTCAACGGGTGCTTGAGAGGAAGGTCACTTTGCCGGCACGACGCTCGCAACTCACGTTCAGCAGGGCCAACAGGGGATATATGTTGAATCCCTCTCATAATCAGGCACTGATAACTGCATGCCTGTTGCTCTTGTTTGTCATCGTTGGATGCTCAAACCAGGAAAAACTCTACCGGGATGTCCGCCCTTTGATGGGGACCATGGTAGAAATCACCATCTGTCACAGCCGGGAATCGCAGGCTTTGATGATCCTGCAACGGGCCTTTGAGGAGATGGCAAGAGTCGAGAACATGACGAGCCGTTACCGGGACGGCAGCGAAATCTGCGCGATCAACGCGCATGCCCATGACCATCCGGTTAAAGTGTCCGACGAACTGTTTGATCTGCTGCAGCAATCGGCGAGATACCATGAAATGACCCGTGGTGCTTTCGACATCAGCGTGGGGGCGCTCATGTCCGTGTGGCCCTTCTGCGCAGAAGAAATCGTGTTACCGACCCGGCAGCAGATCCTCAATGCGCTCAGATCGGTTGGAATGGACAAGGTGCGGCTCGATCCTCGAGCCAGGACGATCGCATTCACGTGGTCCGGCGTGGCTTTGGATTTGGGGGGGATCGCCAAGGGCTACGCCGTCGACCGGGCCGTCGAGATACTCAAAGCGAAAGGGGTCAAATGCGCCCTGGTGAATGCGGGAGGAGACCTTTACGCTTTGGGAAGGAAACCGGGCGGTAAAAAGTGGCGCATGGGAGTTCAGCATCCGCGTCGGTTGGATCGGCTGGTCTGCGCATTTGACATAGAAAATACGGGCATTGCCACATCGGGAGACTATGAAAGATTTTTCTTAAAGAACGGTGTGAGGTACGGCCACATCCTCGATCCCAACTCCGGCCTGCCGGCGTCGACATCGGTCAGTGTCACTGTTCAGGCAGGCGACACTACCCGGGCAGACGCTTTGGCCACCGGGGTGTTCGTGCTGGGGCCGGAAAAAGGTCTGGCTTTAATCGAAAGCTTGCCCGGTGTCGAAGGAGGCATCATTTTTCAAGGGGCGGACGGCACCTTACAGGTTTCCGTTTCGAGCGGTTTTAAAACGCTTTTCCAGGTTGACGGGAAGGACCTGCGCCCGTGACGGTTTGCTGCTGGTTTGCTCCATCGGAAGCACTCAATCAACGGAGATTCGCACGGGTAAGGTGGCGCAGAGCAACGACATCAGCCCCACCATTCGGTATCGTCCACCGTTGTCTTAAAATCCGCTTCGATCACGCGCGGCAGGGTTTTATCCGAAACAGCCTCCTGGTCTCTTGGAGACGGCTTGCCCATTAAAACAAGCCCCTTTCTCGGGCACTTTTGCACCGCTTTGGAGAGTTCCTCCATAAAATCGCCGCAGTACTTGTCGTAGTCGATTGCGGGAAGATTCTCTTCCATATGGAACAGGCTGCAAAACCGGGAGCACGCCCGGCACCCGATGCATCCCACCTTGCAGACTACCTTGACTTCGTCGCCAATGTCCTTATTGGAACAGGTCACCGCCAGCATCCGTTCGTATTTGAACGGGATCATGGTGATGATGTTTCTGGGGCACGCCTTGGCACATGCACCGCAACCCACGCACTTCTCATAGTCCACCGTCGCCAAGCCGTCGATGACATGAATTGCATCAAATTCACAGGCGCGCTCGCAATCGCCGAACCCCAGGCAGCCATAGGTGCATCCCTGGACGCCCGCCACCAGATTGGCGGCTGAACATTTCTTTTCACCGTGATATTCAGCTCGGTCCAGCCTGTCGTCGTAGTGTGCGCCGCAATGCACGATGGGACGATAGGGCCAGGACTGTGCGACTTCCACGCCCATAATGCCGGCCAGGGCGGCCGCGCAACTGTCTCCCCCCACGGTGCATTTGCTGACCCGGGCCTTGCCGGCCACAACCGCTTCTGCATAATCGCTGCATCCCACATAGCCGCAACCGCCGCAATTGGCGCCGGGAAGTGCATCGATGACTGCTTCCACCCGGCTGTCAACGTCGACGTGAAAGGCCCGATTGGCCCAGCCCAGAATATATGACATGGTTACCGCCATCCCAACCATTGTTGCGGCGGCAAGACTCACCGTAACCCAAATCAAATCGCAGCCTCCCGGTTAACAGTCGAATTTTCTTTCAATCATAACATGCTAGCCGCGCTGATGAACCCCCTTGACTCGCGGGTTCATCCAGGGAATCGATGCGTCGAGACCGTTCAGCAACCACCCCCCGGGCGCTGTCATTCGCGGCTGCTCTGTTGCGCCTGAACCGGAGATGGAGTCATGGCTTTTTTCAATCCCGAGTCCACCCCGGTAAACCCCATGAAGGCCATGGCCAGAATGCCGGCCACCAGCAGGGTAATTCCCGCACCCCTGAGGGATTGGGGAACATCGCATAATTCCAGTTCTTCGCGTATGCCGGCCATGATGGTGATGGCGATGGTGAATCCCACACCGCCAAAAACCGCGAGGGTAAGGGATTTGCCCAGGTCCCAGACATCGGCCGGGTTGTCCACCCCCACAATGTGGCTAAAAATGATCAGACACGCGAAAAGAATGGCGCAGTTGGTGGTGATGAGGGGCAAAAAGACGCCGAACGACCGGTAAAGGGACGGATAGAACCTGCGCACATACATTTCAACAAACTGAACAGATGAAGCGATGGCAAATATGTAAACCACGTAGCTCAGAATAGTCAAATCAACCTTGGCCGCAGCGTCGGGAGGCATGAACCAGCCTGCGACAAATTTTGACAGCGGAGCGCCCGGCATCAGAATGAAGGTCGTAATGGTCCAGCTAAGTAGGGCTGCAATGGATATCACAAAGGTTACGGCAAAACCCATCCCGATAGCCATGTCAATCCGACGGGATACCCCAATGAACGGACAAATGCCGACAAAGTAATAGAGCACAAAATTATTGACCAGTGCCGCTCCGAGAGCAATCAGGATGATGTCGGTGAAATACAGCATGATTCTTACCCCCTCTCGCTCTCAGCCTGCTCGGAGCGGCGCTGTTCGAACCAATTGACGGCCCCCACCAGCAGGCCCAGGGTCATGAAGGCTCCCGGCGGCAGAATCATAATGACCCAGTTGGGCCAGGATTCCGGCAACACCTGAACCGAGAACAGCATGCCGCTACCGAGGAGTTCACGCACGGCGGCAATGCTGACGAGGGCCAGGGCAAACCCGGTAGCCTGCCCCAGAGCATCCGCCCCGGCAGCAAACACCGATTGCCTCGAAGCACAGACTTCACAGCGGCAAATGATGATGCAGTTGACGATGATGAGCGGTATGTAGGGGCCCAAGAGTTTGCTCATATCGTACATATATGCCGCCAGAAACCGGTCGGTGATGGTGACAAAGGTGGCGATGATCAGAGTAAAGATCACGATGCGCAAATGTGGCTTAAGCAGATGCCGGATCGTGCTGGTGACGATGTTGGCGCAGAACAGCACAAAGGCGACTGCTCCCGCCATTGTCAGGGCGGCTTGCAGACCGTTGGTCACCGCCAGTGTCGGACAGAGTCCAAGCAACTGCCGATAGACAGGGTTTTCAGGCAGAATGCCCTGGATAAATCGCTCGGCGGGAGTGGGTGCAACGGCCATTTATTTTCCCCTCGCGTTGGCCATGGCGGTCAGGGGACCGCGCAGGTCGGCAACTGCATTGTTTACAATCCCGGTCACACTTCTGGATGAGATGGTCGCGCCGGTTATGGCATCAACTTGATTCGGGTCGCTGGCGCCCCCTTTGGTCACTTCGATGGGCTGAAGCGTCTTCAAGTTGCTGAACTGCTGGCGCCAGTCCAGCGTGATGATCTTATTGCCCAGCCCCGGCGTCTCCTTTTGATCCAGAACAAAAATACCGGTAAGCGTATCGACGGACGGGGTGAAGCCAATCAGGAGTTCGATCTTGTCCGCGTAACCCTGCCCCGAAGACTTGGCAACCCACCCCGCCAGTTTTCCATCCGGATAGCTGGCCTCGTAAATAGTGTAAACGATCCTGCGCTGTTCCTTTTCTACAGCAACCGTATGAGGTTCCACGATCAAAGCCTCTCCCTGCTGGGCCAATTCCTCAGCGAGCTCCGATCCAAGAATAATTTCGGGAATCTTCACATAGGTTTCGTTGGTCTTGTTGGCTGCGATTTTCGGAGCGAGCTCAAGGTGCACTCCGGCCAGAGCGGCGCCGAAAAACAGCGCCAGCATCAGTACCAGCCAGGCCTGCACGAGGTAATTGCGCTTCAGTCGCTCCAGCTTGCCGGGCTCTATTGGTTCCATGGGGTGTAGTGGTTTCATGCTCAAGGCTGCTGCACTCCTGGTCTAAACGATCACGCCTGGAAGCGTTTGGTGAAGATCCTGCATTGTTATGGGATGGCTCCCAGCGGACGAGGAATGGTCCAATGGTTGATCAGGGGGGTCACCCCGTTCATGAGCAGCACGGCAAACATCACGCCCTCCGGATAACCACTGAACAGCCTCAGAACCATGACAAAAAAGCCGACTCCAATGCCGAAAATAAACTTTCCCTTCGGGGTCAGCGGACTGGTGACAGGATCGGTGGCAATGAAAAAGGCTCCGAACAGGAGTGATCCCCCCAGTAGATGATGCAATGCGGTCCAGTTGGATTCAGGATGAACGAGGTTGGCAATCCCGGCGAGAGCCGCGGCCGTTACCACGGTGCCTGCGGGAATTTGCCACGATGCGGTGCGCCGCACGCACAGGTAAAGTCCGCCCAGGATGCAGGCCAAAGCGCTGGTTTCTCCCAGGGATCCGTTGGTCAAGCCCCAAAAAAGGGAGTCCAGTGAAGCCACCGCACCGGTTTGTTTGAAGGCATCCATGGGAGTGGCGCGGGTGATGACATCAACCGTGGCATGGATCTGTTCGTAACCTGGAGCACCCATGGCTCCGGCAAAGGCTATCATCACAAAAGCCCGCCCCACCATTGCGGGGTTGAAGATGTTCATGCCGATGCCGCCAAACACCACTTTCCCCATGCCGATGGCCACAACCGAAGCTATGACTCCTATATACCAGGGAGCAGCGCCCGGTAACGACAGCGCCAAGATGATGCCCGTGACCGCTGCGGAATAGTCGTTGAGAGTCGCCGACTTGGCGCGCATCTTCATGAACAGGGCTTCCGCCGCCAGGCACCCGAGCAAACAGATCATCAGCTGCTTTACCGCATACCAGTGAAACACGTAAAGCGCCATGAAAACAACCGGGCTGAGCCCCAGCAGAACATCCCGCATCATTTTGCGCGTGGTCAAGTCCCTGCTGGACAAGTGCGGCGCCGGAGAGACATGAATGACCGGGGTATATTGCGTTTGTTCCGCTTTCATAATCTTCCTGATATCAAGTTCCGGAGAAGTTCTTATCCTCGCCTGCTCACTCATGTCGGAAAGTGGCAGGCGGTCATTTCCTGTCAGCCAAGAACATGGTCTTGCCGGTGCGCACCAGCTGCACCAGGGGAATGTTTGCCGGGCAGATGTAGGCACAGCAGCCGCATTCAAAACACGCCATTACGCTGTATTTGCGGATCAGATCAAGATTTTTGTGGCGGGCTGCCAGGGCCAGCCGTGTCGGAACCAGGTTCATCGGGCATACGTCTACACAGCGACCGCAACGGATGCAGGTGGTTTCCTGTTCGCGCTCCACCTCCTTGTGTGTGAGAATGGTCAACCCGCTGGTCCCCTTGGTTACAGGGGTAGCCAGGTCATGGAAGGCAAATCCCATCATGGGGCCGCCGGCAATCATCCTGGCAGCATCGGCCGTCATCCCGCCGCAATAGTCGATCAATTCACCCAAGCTGATTCCTATTGGCACCAGGAGGTTCTTGGGATGCACGATTCCTCCCCCAGTGACACTGACCACCCGATGAGTCAAGGGTCTGCCCTTGAGCACGGCACGGGCTACAGCCGCCGCTGTTGCCACATTGCTCACCACCACTCCGACATCCAAAGGCAGACCTCCAAGAGGCACGGTCCGATGGGTCACGGCCTGAATCAGCTGCTTTTCACTCCCCTGCGGATATTTGGTTTTCACCACAGCGATTTTGATGCCGGTCCCCGCTGCCGCCCGTTTCATGCTTTCAATGGCTTTGGGTTTGTTGTCTTCAATGCCGATGATGATATGTCTGGCCCCGGTCGCACGGGCAGCAAGCAGAGCTCCGGTTATGATGGGCGCAGCGGCTTCCAGCATGAGCCTGTAGTCCGGGGTGAGGTAGGGTTCGCATTCGCAGCCGTTGATCATGATGGTGTCAACGGTTTTTTTTTCGTTGGGCATGATCTTGACATGGGTGGGGAACGCCGCACCCCCCAGGCCCACTATACCCGCTCGTGCAATCGCCTCGGCAATCCGTTTGGGATCAAATTCTTGCAGGCCCTGTTTTGGCCAATCTCCGCCGAATATCTCATCCCACAAAGCCTGACCCTGCAGCTGCTCTCCTTCCGCCTGAATTGCTATGGCTCTGACATGCCGACCGTTGGGCAGGGTGGTCACCACACTTTTTTGTACGATTCCGGATAGAGGTGCGTGCAGCGGGGCAGATACGAAACCTTGCGCCTCCGCAACCAGTTCGCCGAACAAAACCTGCTGTTTGCTTTTGACTTTCGGAATGCACGCCGCGCCGGCGCTTTGCAGCAGTGGCAAGATGACTCTTGGCGGTGGAGGTATCACTTCAATGGGCACATCGGCAGCCAGCTCCTTTTTTCCCGGAGGGTGCACGCCATGGGCAAAACTTCCTTTGCCTGGAAACTCCTGCAACTTAGATCTCAACTCAGCTCCCCACTCCAAAAGAAACCGCGCGTAAGCGGATGTGCCGCCGGATCAACAACCACGAATCGACCAAAGGATAAAAGCATTCATAGTTCGATAGTAAACTCTTTAAACCGAAAGGGGGCAGTGAATCAAGGAGTAAATGATGCTGCTTTGAACCGGATTTTAAGCTATGAGTGGAATCAACAGAGTTGATGATTAATTTTCACCTACAGGCATTGGGGCAAGCAATCCGACTCGTCAAAACCCGCTGGTAAGGAGGATTTCATGGCGCTGTATTTGGTCCAGCACGGCAAGAACCTTCCCAAAGAGCAAGATCCCGACAAAGGTCTCTCGCCGCAGGGGAGATCCGAAGTCGAGCGCATCGCAAACGTTGCCAAAGGTTACGCTGTAACGGTTTCCATTATCAAGCACAGCGGCACAAAGAGGGCCCTCGAGACCGCGGAAATATTTACCGCTGCCTTGAAGCCTCCCCAGGGGTTGCAGGAAATCAGCGGCATCGCTCCGCTGGATGATGTCACCCGGCTTCGGCTGGATGCCGGGGATAACGTCATGCTGGTCGGACACCTGCCTTTCATGGAAAGGCTGACTTCCTATCTCACCACAGGTTCAGTGGATAACACCGTCTTTAAGTTTCAAAATGGCGGTATTGTGTGCCTCGACAAGGATGTGGACAAGCGGTCGTGGCATATCAAATGGGCTTTGATGCCCAATATTGGCTGAGATCCTGCCTACCAGGGTGAACTCAGCACTGCTTGCGGCCACGCTGTAATTCGGTAAGGACGAGCCCTTCCGGATTGCAGCCGGGGTGGCGGTGCCGGGCAATTGCAGGGTGGTCCATAAGGTGTTTAGCCCTGCCATGCATGGATTCTTTTCTTGATTTGGTCGCACAAGAGAAAGGTTGTTGTCACTTCTTCCGCCGTAACGGTTTGAATGGCGGCAACGGCTCTGGAACCGAGTTTTGCTTCCAGTTCCGGGCAAAGATAGTCCACACAGAGCATATTGCGGACCGTTAGGGTACACCCCCGAGGGCTGAGAAAGTAGCAGCTTTCCCGGCGCACGTGAGTGCGCGGAAGGTTCACTCCAAAAAGCAGATTGGCAATGAGAAGGCTCACATCATACTTGTTTTCCAGCCCTCGACTGCAGCAACTGCCACGCGGCGCCGTCGAGTCGCACGCGGCACAGCTTTTGCCGATCCCCAAAGCGGTCATGCACTGCCAGGAGAGGTGAAGAGCATGCTGCAGCTGCGCCACAAGCCGGCTGATGCGCTGGTCATGGGCAAGTTCCTTTTTCTGGCTGCGGAACAGTTGCTCAGCCAGTTCCAGTTTTTGTTCGATCGGTATGGCGGAGGCAATCCATATGTCTCTGTTGAATTTGTAGCTCATGTCTCTTCCCGCAGCTGAAATGACTAAAGGTGATTTGGGGACTATCGCAAAATTTTCCTGCACCGTCACTTCGGGGCGATACCGTCCGAGCGGGGGGTACAGGAACCGCTCACAATGCCCGATTCCGGCGTATGCTGGAATAGCGCACGGAAAAGGGTTGGGGTATTTTCCAGCGGCTTCTTGATCGTTTCCGTCCCCTTGAGCAGAATGCAGCCCAACGGATACGGACATGGAGTTAACCACAGTACGCGGGATTGTTGCAACATCCGCCTGCGATTGTTTTTTCCCAAAGTCGGAGGATCGTGTTTATTTTATGCGCGAGAGGTGTGATAAGAAGCCAGTGGATGGTATGGGTCTTGAGAAAATGTCACTGGTCTTTGTTGGATTTATGATGTTGGTGAGTTGCACTGGAAATCCGGATATGAAAATCGGCGTTACCGATGGTGCTCTTTCTCCGTGTCCCACTTCACCCAACTGTGTTTCCACCCAGAGTGCGGACGAGAGGCATCGCATTGAACCGATAGAGTACAGCGGGTCGCAAAGTGAGGCGAAGGTAAAACTGCTGGCCGTTATTCGTTCCATGCAGCGGGCCGCGATCGTCGAGGATAACGGCGGCTACCTCCATGTGACCTTCACATCGGCCTTGTTTCGATTTGTAGACGACGTGGAATTCTACTTTCCCGGCGGTAGACAGATCATTCAGATGAGGTCGGCCTCGCGGGCCGGTTACTACGACTTCGGAGTCAATCGAAAGAGGATGGAACGGATTCGAAGCTTGTTTCACTTGTTGCCCAGGTGAATAGCACTACACTGTCAATTCGGGGTGATTTAGTTTGACTGATTCTCTACCAGGTTCCCAAGAGATCGAAGCACAGGGGGATAATTTATTCCTGACTTTGCCAAAACTCATTCCCCTGTTCTTTCTTACGACAATCTTTTTCACCAACTTTTTTGCGCGCATCATCGCATCCCCTTTGATGCCCTCCATCGAAGCCGACCTGCATGTGAACCACTCGCAGGCTGGAGTGCTGTTTCTGGTGATCGCCGCCGGATACTTTGTGACGTTGGCCGGTTCAGGGTTCGTTTCCTGCCGCCTCACCCACAGAAGAACCATCATTTTGTCTGCGCTTGTCCTGGGTCTGGCTTTCGTGGCAACTTCCTTCAGCAACACACTCAGCGGCATGAGCATTGGTCTGCTGGTCGTCGGGATGGCGACCGGTCTGTATTTGCCTTCCGGCATTGCGACTCTCACGTCGCTGATTTCACCGCAGCATTGGGGTAAGGCCATTGGGGTCCACGAACTGGCGCCCAATACCGCCTTTGTGATCGCGCCGCTGGTGGCTGAGCTTTTCTTGTCCTGGTTTTCCTGGCGTGCCGTGTTGACGGCGGTGGGCGCCACCTCTTTCTTCATTGGTGTGGCCTATGCCATCTGGGGCAGGGGGGGCGACTTCCCCGGCGAAGCACCCGCCTTCAGCTCCATAAGAGCGCTTTTCCATGAACGAAAATTCTGGGTCATGGTTGCGTTGTTCAGCCTCGGCATTGGCGGTTCTGTGGGCGTCTATGCCATGCTGCCTCTCTACCTGGTGGATGGGCGCGGCATGAACCTTTCCTGGACCAACACCGTGGTGGCGACGTCACGCATCATTCCGCTTGCCATGTCGCTTCTCAGCGGGTGGGCGGCGGACCGTTTCGGGAAATCCCGAACCATAACGATGGTGCTGCTCTTCACCGGGCTTCTGACCGTCCTGATCGGGATCGTTCCGGACTCGTGGGTGGTGCTCGTCGTTTTTCTGCAGCCGATGCTGTCCGTGTGCTTTTTTCCGGCGGCTTTGGCCGCCCTCTCATCGATCGGCCCGGCGAGTGCGCGCAATGTGGTGGTATCGTTCACCATTCCCCTCTCGTTTCTGCTGGGGGCAGGGGCTATTCCCACGCTGATCGGCTTCCTCGGCAACCGGGGATGCTTCGCGTTGGGCATAGTCGCAGCCGGCGGTCTGATAATGGCCGGGGCATTCCTCACTCGCTATTTCGAGCCCCGCGCCAGGAGATGATAAGGAGCCCCAATGGTTCATGTGGATGCCGTGAAAAAGTATTTGAGCGATTTTCCGCTGATAGTATTGGTTGTTCTGTTTGCCGGGGTGGTGGCCGCTTTCATGCGTGGTGTCATCGCTTATCCGCTCGGCTGGTTGGTGGTTGCGGCGCTGATTTATCTGCGCATTGTTAAAATTCGGAGAAGGGACAACCATAAAGAGGAAAATGACAAATGACCAGATTAAGCTCTGCCGTCCTACTGCTAGTCGCTTTGTGCATTTGTTCCTGCTTTCCGGCCCTGCCGTCGCGGAGCCTCAATCTCGATGCCATCGCCATGCCTGCCGGCTTCACCATCGACCTGTACGCCGATAACGTTCCGGGTGCCCGGTCTATGGCCCTGGGGAAGGAGGGAGTGGTATTCGTCGGCACGCGCAGGGAGGGCAAAGTCTATGCCGTGATCGATCACAACCGGGATCACAAGGCCGATGCCGTGATCGTTCTCGCCAGGGATCTGAATATGCCCAATGGAGTGGCTTATCGTGATGGGGCGCTCTATGTGGCTGAAATCAGCCGGGTGCTGTGTTTTGATGAAATTGAGAGCCGCCTGAAAAACCCGACTCAACCTCGGGTGGTGAATGACACTTTTCCGACAGACACTCATCATGGCTGGAAGTACATCGGTTTTGCTCCCGATGGAATGCTCTATGTTCCCGTGGGGGCTCCGTGCAACGTCTGCCGGTCGGAAGATCCCCGCTACGCATCGATCATGCGCATGCATCCCGACGGCAGTGGCCTGGAAATCTTTGCTCGAGGGATCCGCAATACGGTGGGCTTTGATTGGCATCCCCGAACCAAAGTGCTCTGGTTCACCAACAACGGGCGCGACTGGATGGGGGACAATCTGCCGCCGGACACGCTAAACCGGGCACCGGAGAAGGATCGGCATTTCGGTTTTCCGTATTGCCATGCGGGAGATATTCCTGATCCCGAGTTCGGCGGTCAGCGACGCTGCACTGATTTCGCTGCTCCTGCAATCAATCTGGGGCCCCATGTCGCTGCCCTCGGCATGAAATTCTATACGGGAACCCTGTTTCCCCAAGAATACCGCAACCAAATTTTTATCGCAGAACATGGATCGTGGAACAGGTCGGTTCCTATCGGCTACCGGATCACACTGGTACGGGTGCAGGGAGAAAAATCGGTGAGCTACGAAGTATTCGCCCAAGGATGGTTGCAGGGGGTCAAGGCCTGGGGGCGACCGGTGGACATTCTGCAGATGCCCGATGGAGCACTCCTGGTGTCCGATGACAGAGCCGGCGCCATCTACAGGATCAGCTACAGGAATCAGAGCCATCAGCCGATCAATCCCTGAAGTAGGGCGCATTGGCCTTGGCGCCGATTTCCATGTAATACCCAAATAGATCCCATTGTCCGGCCGGTCAGGCGTGATGGAGCAGGAGGGTCGAGCAGGAATCTCCGCCGCTCTGGATGTCTTGCGGGGCGTCGCCGCTGTGCCAAGGTCTCTTGATGAGGAAGCCAAAAGGCGTTACCGGATTTTGCTGATCCGGGGGTCGGTTGTTGCGTGAACGGTGGCAAGTTCTGTCGGGAACACGAGGGGCTCGGGTTCTCTCTTTTGCTGACTCAGAAAAACACCCAGAAAAACAAGGGCCGCCGCCATGTACTGCAGGCCCGTGAACTTCTCGTCGAGAATCGCCCAGCCAAGCACAAGGGTGAAAACCGGAATGAGGTTGACGAAAGCAGAGGCCTGGCTGGCAGGAATGCGGCTCACCCCGTAATTGTAGAGACCATAGGCACCCAGGGTTATGAATACCCCGAGATAGAGGATACTGAGAGCCGGGACCCCATGGAACTGAGTCGGCAGAGCCGAAGGTCTCAGCAGAAGGTAAGGCAGAAAGAAGAGTGTTCCGATGAACGCCTGCAGAGCGGTCAGGAAAAGCGGTTGATAGCGGGCACTCAATTTCTTGAGGGTGATCGTGTAACCGGTGGCAAATACCATTGCCATGAATTCAAGAAAGTTGCCGAGCTGAGGGTTGGGCGCATCCTCGGCCGGCTCACTACCCATACTCAGCAGGGAAACACCGATAATGGCCAGCGTGAAACCGGAGAAGGTCCTTTTGGTGATCACTTCCCGCAAAAAAATGCGCGCGCCGACTGCAACCAGAAGCGGCAGCATGGCAGCGACCATGCCGGCCTGCGATGCCGTGGTGTTCTGCACGGCTTTGGTTTCAAAAATAAAATAGAGACAGGGTTCGCACAACACCATAAAAAGGATGTATTTCACGTCACCTTTTTGGTAGGTATTCCCTCTGAATCGTCTGATAAGAAAAACAAAACAGATACTGGCGACGACCATGCGGCCGAAGATGACAAAGAACGGATCATAACCCTTGATGGCCAGCTTCAGCGCGATAAAGGAGCCGGCCCACAGCACCATGGCCGTAATCAGACAGAGAATGGGAACCCATTCCGATTTTGCTCGAATCATTCAACAAATCCTGACGGTATGACTCGGGTAACCGCATTGCAGAGTCGGCAGCTGCGACTCCGGCCTGAGAGGTTTACCATCCTCACCTGTTGGAGATCCCTCCCGTGGCAGGACATAGCATTGTTCGGCGCCGAAGGGAACCAGAAAGCAGGCAGCTGCCCCCGATCCATATGAACAGCCACCGCCTGGTTCTGACCAGTTTAGCGTTGCAACGAGGCGTCTTGAAAGGAGCTCAACACATGAGCACAGAACCGAACAAAGTCATTTATTCCATGATCGGAGTCAGTAAGTATCACGACAAAAGGCCCATCTTGAAGGACATTTATCTGTCTTATTTCTACGGTGCCAAGATCGGCGTGATTGGATTGAACGGCTCCGGGAAAAGTACTCTCTTAAGAATACTGGCGGGTGTGGACAAAGACTTCAACGGCAGGACGGTTCTTTCTCCGGGCCATTCGGTGGGTTTTCTCGAGCAGGAACCGCAACTGGACGTCAACAAGACGGTTCGGCAGGTTGTGGAGGAAGCGGTGCAGAAAACCGTCGATCTGCTGCAGGAGTTCAACCTCATCAACGAACGCTTTGCAGAACCCATGAGTGATGCTCAAATGAACGATCTCCTCGAGCGCCAGGGTGAAGTGCAGGAAAAGCTTGATGCCTGCGATGCCTGGGACCTGGACGCGCGCCTCGAGATGGCGATGGACGCGCTCAGGTGCCCGCCCGGCGAGACGCCGGTAGACGTTCTGTCCGGCGGAGAAAAGCGCCGTGTCGCTCTGTGCCGGTTGCTGCTGCAGAAGCCCGACATTTTGCTGCTCGATGAACCCACCAACCACCTCGATGCCGAGACCGTAGCATGGCTCGAACATCATCTGCAGCAATACGAGGGCACCATCATCGCCGTCACTCACGACCGCTACTTCCTGGATAATGTTGCCGGTTGGATTCTGGAACTGGACCGCGGTCAGGGGATTCCCTGGCAGGGAAACTACAGCTCCTGGTTGGAGCAGAAGCAGATCCGCCTCAAGCATGAAGAAAAAGCCGAGAGCGAGCGGCAGAAGACCCTGCAACGCGAACTGGAATGGATCCGCATGTCCCCGCGCGGGAGGCACGCCAAATCTAAGGCGCGGATCAGTTCTTATGAATCCCTGCTGGCGCAGGAGAGCGAAAGACAGGCCAAAGACCTGGAAATCTACATTCCTCCGGGTCCCCGACTGGGGAAGGTGGTGATTGAAGCGGATAACGTCACCAAGGGCTACGGAGACAGGCTGCTGGTGGACGGCATGTCGTTTGCCATTCCTCCAGGCGGCATAGTGGGTGTCATCGGACCCAACGGCGCCGGGAAAACCACTCTATTTCGCATGATTACCGGCGTGGAAAGCCCCGATTCAGGCATTTTCCGCATCGGCGAAAGTGTACAGCTGGCCTATGTAGAGCAGGACCGCGATGCCCTCGATCCCAACAGGACCATATGGGAGGTTATTTCCGAGGGGCAGGACAAGGTTCAGCTGGGTAAGCGGGAAGTCAATTCGCGGGCGTACGTGGCGCGCTTCAATTTTTCCGGAGCAGACCAGCAGAAAAAAGTGGGCGTGCTGTCGGGAGGCGAAAGGAATCGTGTTCACCTGGCGCGCATGCTCAAAAAAGGCGCGAATGTACTGCTGCTCGACGAACCCACCAACGACCTGGATGTCAACACCATGCGGGCTCTGGAAGATGCGCTGTTGAATTTTGCCGGGAGCGCGATCGTGATCAGCCACGACCGCTGGTTTTTGGATCGTATCGCAACCCACATCCTGGCTTTTGAAGGAGAAAGCAGTGTGGTCTGGTTTGACGGCAATTACACCGAGTATGAGGTGGATCGCAAGGCGCGCCTCGGGACTGCCGCCGACCAACCGCATCGCATCAAGTACCGTCGATTGACCCGGGCATGAACCGGAGGGGTGCAAGTCACATCATGGCGGCGGGGGATATCCCGGGATGACGCCGCATGAACCGGACTAAATGGCCGGCATAGGAGGCAAACTCGGGGCAGGCAATGGCTGTTCCGTGCAAATCATGCAGCGTGTCGGCGCACAGATAGCGGGTGGGATGCACGAAATACTCGATGGCTTCGGGTTCTATGCGCATCAGCCGATAGACGCCGGGGACGTATTTCAGGGCACCCTTGGCAAGGACTTTGGGGAGAGGCACTTTCACCAGTTTCTTGCCGGTGGCCTTTTCCAGGCTGGTGAGCAGTTGGGCCACGCTGGGTGGTTGCGGAGAGCACAGGTGATAGACCTTGTTTAAGGAAAGATCGAGACTGCTCAGATAAGTGAAGGCGTCGATGAAAAAATCACTGGGGATCAGGTTCACGTGATAACGCCTCGTATCGCCTATGACGGGCACGATGGCGCAGGTCGGTTGACGTAAAATCCACTGAATAATGAAGTAGGGTCCATCATATTTTTGCGTTGCGCCGGTCCGGCTGTTCCCCACGACGATGCTGGGTCGATAGATGGTGGTGGGCAGCCCTTTGGTCATGTGTTCTTGTACCTCAACCTCAGCCAGGTACTTGGTTTCTTCGTAGTAGTTGTTGAAGGATTGGCCCTTCTGCAGATCCTGTTCGGAAAAATCACCGGCATACCGGCCGCTCACGTAGCAAGTGCTGACATAGTGAAAACGGCTCAAGCCCGGACACTCTTCGGCAAAGCGAAGCATGTTGCGGGTTCCCTGTACGTTGATGCGCATACCCACGTGGCGTTTCACTCCCAGGTCATAAACGGCGGCCAGATGGTAGATTTCCCGGATTTTGCCCGTCAGTGAGAGATGGACAGAACCCAGGCCCAGATCGGGTGCGGTGATGTCGCCTTCAACCAGCTTCATCCGCCCTGCCCATTGAGGGTTCCTCTGTTCAATGGCCGCCGCGCGCTGCTGGGCCAGTGCGTGGAACTTGGCTTGTACCAGGCACACCACAGGGGCATCCCCAGGGGACCGCTCCAGCAAACGCTCCACCAGTTCCGAACCAAGAAATCCCGGGAATCCTGTCACAAATGATGCCGCCATGGCTTGCTCCTCGGATGTGCTGTATGATGATGCCGATGGTATGCCTTTGCAGATTCAACGAAGACCCGGAATGTGGCGTAACAGTCGCAGGGCCGCCGTCATGACGCGGGCATAGAATCCGGCCTTGACAAAAGGCCAGGGCCCCACCGGGATAAGGTTTTGCTGCGCGATGGTCTGGGATTCCGTGAATCGGGCAAACCCCTCCACGCCATGCCTGCGGCCGATACCCGAAGCTTTCATTCCGCCCATGGGTGCATCCACCGATCCCCAGGCGGCGGCATACGCTCCATTGATGTTCACCGTGCCGCAACGCATGCGGACAGCAAGCCTTTGGCCCTGCCTGACGTCCCGGGTCCAGATGCTGGCATTCAAGCCAAACGGGGAATCGTTTGCCATGCGTAACGCTTCCTCTATATCTCCAAAGGGGCAGACGGAAACCACGGGTCCGAAGGTCTCTTCCTGCCAAACCCGCATCTCTTGTGTTACCCGGGCGAGGATGGTCGGCTCGTAGAAAAACGGGCCCAAATCCGGCCTGGCCCGTCCTCCGGCAAGAATTACCGCCCCCTTTCGCACCGCATCGCGTACATGTGCGTCAACTTTGTCGAGCTGGCCGCGGGAAATCAGAGAACCCATTCCCACATCAAAATTCTTCTCCGGACCAATTTTCAAGTTGCTCGTTCTTTTTATGAATTGGTGCAAAAAGCGGTCGTATACCGGATCCTGCAGAAAGAGTCGTTCACAGGAGATGCACAACTGCCCGGCGTTGGCGAAGCAGCCGCGTAAAGCGCCATGCACAGCTCTGTCGATATCCGCATCGTGCAGCACCAGCATGGGGTTCTTTCCGCCCAACTCGAGGGAGCACCCGATCAGGTTCTCGCCCGCCTGACGAGCAATCGATCGGCCGGTCGTCGTACTGCCGGTAAAACAGATATAATCCACGCCGGCGATGAGCGGCTTTGCCAGATCGGCACCTGGGCCGGTGACCACCTGCAGGACGTCGCCGGGCAATCCAGCCTCGCGCAGCCACTGGAGCCCCAACAGGGCTGCGAGGGGAGCCTGGCTGTCCGGTTTAACAACCACGGCGTTGCCCGCCAGCATGGCCGGAATGGCATCGGACAGGGTGAGTGTCAGAGGATAATTCCAGGGAGATATGAACCCCACGACGCCGATAGGATGGCGCAATTCCCATGTGCGTGTGAGCAGCGGCAAAGCCCCTTTGCGCCATTTGGGCTGCAGGTAGGATTCCGCCCGGAAGGCGTAGTGCCGGCAGGCCTGGGCTACGTCCAGCACCTCTTCCAGCGCATCGCGGCGGGCCTTGCCGGTTTCCATCTGGAGCAGGTCGAGCATGGTCTCTTGACGCTGCAATATGAGATCATGCAGGCGCAATACAATTTGTTTGCGCTCCCGGACGGGGCTTTCCGCCCACTCCTGCTGAGCTTTACGGGCCCGATTCAGCGCCAGGATCACATCCTCTTGCGTGCAAGCGGGAACCTCAACGATGGGCTCATCCACAGCCGGAGCTCGAACTGCAAAGTTGGTACGCTCTCGGCCCGACGCTCTGGTGATGAGATCCACCAGGTTGTTGAGCAACCCGGGGCGCATTGTTTGAGTCCATAACGGCTGGAAATTCGCTGCGATTGACTGGGCAGGCTGTGTGTTCATGCTTCACTGCTCCCGTGCAAACAAGTACGCGCAAGGAAAATAGGAGGTTTCCACCAGATCTGGAAGCCTTGACGGGCACGGCTCCGCAAATCGTTGTGACCCGAATTCGCCGCTTGAGGATGTTACCACAGTCGTCTGGCATTAACGGACGGCAAACCAAGGCGCAAGATCTTCTCTACGGTGGTGGCAATATCGTATCGGACAAACTTCACTTCAATGGTGCCCGCGGTCGTGTCCCACACGACATACTTGGCTCGGTTGTCACCGTCCCTCGGTTGTCCCACACTCCCCACATTTACAATGTATTTGCAATCCGCCGCCAAAGGGAAAATGCCTTCCGACAGGACCATCGGCGACGATTCTTCCTCGTCCAGCCGGATATATCCCAGATCATGTGTGTGTCCAACGAAGCAGAGGTCCTGCTGCATGGTTCTTGCCAGCTGAAACAGCTGGGAATGAGTCAGTTCGAACAGATAGGTTGAGATGGAAGCGGGGGGAGCACCATGTACAAAGAGGCATCCTTCCTTGACCATAAACGTGTTCAAGCCGCGCATGTATTCAAGTGTTTCCGCGGAAATGAGCCGACCCGTCAGCACAAGAGACCTGCGCGCCACCGGATTAAACCAGTCCAGGCTCAAGGGATCGACAATCCCCAGTTCATGGTTTCCCATGACGCAGGGGATGGCCCTTTCTCGCATGATTCCAACGACATGCTCCGGGTCGGGGCCGTAGCCGACATTATCGCCCAGACAGAAGATTTCATCAATGCCTGAGGCATCGATGTCTCTGAGAACTTCGGTGAATGCCTCGAGGTTGCCGTGGATATCGGAGATAATCGCCAGCCTCATCCTGCTAACTCACCTTCTTTCCGGGGATTCTATCTTGCGTGGAAGAGGCGAACTGGTTTTTTCGCAGTGCGGCGAATGCCCGTTTTGCCGCGGTTACAAAAGAGTTCAGAAGCAGCGGGTCCTTTCTCCCGTCAGGGGCTTCAACCCCCGTGTGCACATCCACCCCGGCAGGCCCCACCCGCAGTACGGCCTGTTTCACATTAGCTGAAGTGAGGCCTCCCGCCAGAATGACGGGTCGTGGAGATGACTCCACGAGCCTGCGGCTGATACTCCAGTCGTGGGTTTTCCCCGTCGCCCCGCAAGCCCCCGTCGATGGATCGAAACTGTCGGTAATGAAAGCATCCACAAAAGGTGCATACTGATTCATGCGGTCTATTAATTCAGGCAGATTACCATCACGAACGATGAGGCTTTTTATCAGGAAAAGGGACGCATCCTTGCTTCTCAGTCGTTCGATCTGTGGAACGGGCGGTTCACCGTGTAATTGTACCTTGCTGACGCCGATCCTGCGGCAAAGCTTGCTGATTTCATCAGCCTTTTGCAGGTAGGTGATCACTACCGCCGACCCGCCAAGGTGCAGCTTGTCAATGATTGTCGCCGCCTGGTCACAGGAAATGTCCTGGGGATGGACGGAAAGCCCCAGAGGGAAACCGACCAGATTTACACCGGCAGCGAGAATGTTCCAGGCATCCGCCAAGTCCTTTACGCCGGCAATTTGAATCAAGCCGCTCATATCAGCCGATGCATCCTACCTCAGGTTTAATTGCAACACGTTGTCAATCTGCGCCACTGTCTGCCGAATGGCGTTGGCATCTGCGCGGGTCAGTTTCCCTTGCCTACGGAGTACCACTAGCTCGCGCATGGCTTCATGTAAATTATCAAGAGCCGCCCTCACATTCAGGTCGTCATTCATGCCCTGTTCGAACTCCTGGCGCAGCTTATTCGCCCAATGCCCCCCTCTATCGCCGGGATCTGCGGCAAAACCTGCTCCGGCGGCCAGTTCCTGGAACATTCCCCGAAAAGAATTGAGCCTCTGGCTTGTTTTTTCTAGCTGCTGGTGAGTCAGGTTCAGTTCTTCTCGATGGTGTCCGTAGATCAAATAGAATCGCACCTGTTCGGGATCGTATCCATCCCGCAGGAGGTCCTCCGGGTAGACAATGTTGCCTCTGCTCTTGGACATCTTTTTGCCGTCCACCAGAAGATGCTCTCCATGGATCCAATAACGGGAAAATTCCTTACCCGATACTGCCTCGATAACTGCGATGTTATAATCGTGGTGCCGATACAGATTGTCCACTCCGCCACAGGCTATATCTATCTGGTAGCCGAGGTGCTTGGTTATTATTGCCGGATCCTGAATGTTCCAGGCGGGCCTGCCCCTGCCGATCTCCGTATCCCAGTACAGGGAATCTCCGTCCTTGTAGCCGTGCCACAGGATGAAATCGCCAAGATTCCACCTCCTGCCCGGGTAGGTATCTCTACGAAAGCGCCTCTTCTGTTTGGGCCAGCGCGTCATGTCCAGGCGAAACAACTTGCCGAAATCTTTAAACTGCAGCGGATCATAGAAAATGTCGTTCCCATGCCGGTAAGCATATCCCCTGGCCAGCAAAATTTTGATGAGATGCACGGCCTGGTCTACCGTATTGGAGGATCGCGGAATGAATTCCGGCAGCTTTATCTTGAGCAGTTCGGCATCCTTGGAAAACTGCTGAGCGATGGATTCGGTAATGTCTTGAACCGTTCCGCCTTCCTGTTGCGCTTCGGCAATCGCCTTGTCTTCCACATCGGTCAAGTTGATGACGCGTTCTACCGTATACCCCTGATATTCGAGATAGCGCAGCAGCACGTCTTCCCACAAAAAGCTGCGATAGTTGCCCACATGCGGCCTCCGGTAAATAGAAGGACCGCAGGTAAACATCTTCACGGATCTGGCCCGGTGCGGCTTGAATGGTTCGATTTTTCTGGACATGGTATTGTAGAGATTGAGCATACGATTCCTATCCTTATTTCCGAAGCAGATGTGTTGTTGCTGTCAAGCCTTCAAGTGCGATTCAATGATGGTTTTTCCCTCCAGGGTCCTGTGAACCGGGCACTTATCGGCAATTTCCAAGAGTTTCCGGCGTTGTTCCGGACTGAGCTCCCCCATCAGTTCGATTTCTCTTTGGACACGATCTATTTTGCCATCTTTCTGGAAATCGCACTGCTGACAGTCGGAAGCATGAATCTTTTCGTGTTTCAACCGCACCACAATCGCTTCCAGGGGCCATTGCTTGCGATCGGCATACATTCGCAGCGTCATTGAAGTACATGCACCCAAGGCCGCGACCAGCAACCCGTAAGGCGTCGGACCGGTATTTGCTCCCCCCACGGCAAGGGGTTCATCGGCTATCAGACTGTGCTCGTTGACTTGAATTTCAGTTTGATAACCCTTCCTGCCGGTACGCACTACGATTCGGTTATCGGCAAGATCCCTTCGGCGTTTGTCTTCCTGCGCCAGGCCGATGTATTTGTGAGCCCAGGCGGCCAGCACCGAGCCGAGGTAAAGGGAGTCTTCCCGGGCCGAAAGCAAGTGATCGGCTTTGTCCAAAGAAATGAAACTCTTGGGGTGGCGTGCCGTTTCAAATATTTTCCTGGCGTTTTCGATGCCGACAACAGCATCTTGAGGGGAATGGAACAGCAGCAAAGGCCTCCCCAGATTGCGGATTGTATCCTCCATTTGCACCTGTTCCAGGTCCTCGAGAAACTGCTTCTTGATGCGAAACTTTCTTCCTCCCAGAGTGATCTCCGCCTCGCCTCTCTGTTCTATTTCTTGTGTAGTATTCCCCAGGTGACGGGTCACACTGGAGGGATCGGCAGGCGCAGCAATGGTGGCCACCGCGGCACATGAATCGATGCGCCCGGCCGCCTGCAACACCGCGGCTCCCCCCAGGGAATGTCCGATCAGCAGCTTGGGAGCTGCGAAGTTGTCCTTCAAGAAATCAGCCGCCGCTGCCAGATCGGCCACGTTGGATGAAAAATTCGTCTCGGCAAACTCCCCCTCACTTTCCCCCAGCCCGGTGAAATCGAAGCGTAATACACCTATGCCCTGCCTGGTCAGTGCACCGCATTCAAATTCTTGGTGCACGTGAAGCAATGGGCAAAAATGGCGTATGCGAAGGGTTTTTCATCCAGCGGCAGGTCCAATCGACCAGCCAGTTCGTGTCCCTCATGATTTTTGAAAAGAATTTTCTGGAATTGCATTGTTGCCTCCAGCGAGCCAGATAAACCCAGGCCGCCCGATCTTCAGTGGTCATCGTCTCGCACAGCCCTGCGCCGTTTTTTCAGTTGTCCCTTGAATTTCTTTTCCTTGATGCGAATCTCTCTTGAGGCTCGTGGAATACGGGTTCGCTTGCGCGGTTTATTGCGCCTCAAGGCCTTGCGCAGCCATTCTGTGAAGTTTTCAAGGGCGGCGTTGCGATTGGCGGACTGGCTGCGATGTTGCTGACAATCTACCTGCAAGACTCCCTCCCTGTTGATCCGCGTCGCCAATCGCCTCAGCACGAGCTGCTTTTGGCTGTCTGACAAACTTGCCGAATGGAGGACGTCAAACCAGAGTGTCACCCGTGTGTTTACTTTATTGACATTTTGCCCACCCGGTCCACTGCTTCGGGAAGTAGTGAACTTCAATTCGTACTCTGGGATGGCAACTTTTTGACTGATTTTGATCATCATTGTCAACCCCCCGGCATTCTTCCTTGGTCACTGCCCAGAAGACTGCTCGAGAATTGAGTTCGAGTGCTTTTCAGTCATTCCGGCAGTGGCCGGAATCCGGTGATCCTGCAGTCCTCCGGATTTTGACCTGCGTCGGAATGAAAATGATCCAGCAGTTTCGAGCGGTTCCTGGGTGTTGAGGCACCGAACCGGTCTTTTCAAGATTCTCCTGCCGGTTGTTTGTTTGCCGGCTGTTTGCTTCTTTTTGCTTGACATAGTTGTCATGTCTGTTATGAGGATTAAATCCTTCCCAATCTCAGTTTGGTGAAGGATGAGCTGCATTTGTTGTGCAGAAAGACCGATCGCGGGTGAACAGAGAGGGCAAGGGAAGCCGCGCAGCCTGCAAGCACCCGAATTTGATTTCCCAACTTCTCTCTTTTTCTCCATTGGGGGGCGAGTCTCGGGCAGAACGTAGAGGGGCTAACCGAGGCTCCTCCCCATGTTTTTTCTGCGGGATGACTCACTGTAGACTCCGATCCGGCCATTGACATAGAAGAGGGTGCGTGATCGGGCGAATCGCCGCGCGGTCCGGCATTCACTCAAACTTGAACGCGTTCTCTCTAAAGGTCTTCAGACAAGCATCAACCACTTCCACATCGTAGAGAATCCCCCGCATTTCGGAAATGTGCTCCAGAGCAGTGGCGATTCCAAGGCCCGGCCGATAAGGTCGATGCGAGGCCATCGCCTCGACCACATCAGCCACTGCCAAAATCCTTGCTTCAAGCAGAATCTGATTGCCCCGCAGACCCTGCGGATACCCGGAGCCATCCAGCCTTTCGTGGTGTTGCAGGACGATCTTGGCGATTGGCCACGGGAACCGTATGTTTTTGAGGATGTCGTAACCCACTTGCGGATGTGATTTAATCAGCGAATATTCGAGCTCATTTATCCGTCCGGGTTTGCTGAGAATTTCGGCCGGCACGGCAATCTTGCCGACATCATGGATAACCCCCGCCATCCTGATTCCGTCCTGCTGCTGCTCGGATAGCCCCATGCTTTGGCTTATGGCGTGAACCAGTTCGACCACTCGGCGTTGATGCCCCGCGGTGTAGGGATCCCGCATTTCCACGGTCAACGCCATGGCTTCAACAATCCCTTCCATTGCCTGTCGATAGTCGTACAGTGTTTTTTCCAGAACAGCTTCACGTTCCCGTAATTGGCGTTCCTTAGTCTCAAGTGTATGGACCGTGGCACGGAGCTCCCTTGTGCGGATCTCAACGATCTGTTCAAGACTCTGACGGTTGATTCGGTTGTCAATTTCCAGTTGCCGTCTGCGCAAGGCATTGGTAACGTTAATCAATATTTCGTTGGCCTCAAATGGCTTGATGATGTAGCCGTAAACGCCGATATCCAGCGCCGTTCTGGCAACTTCCGGATCATCTATGGCGGTTACGGTGATGGCGGCCGTGTTCTGATGTTCACCAAGGATAAACCGCAGCAACTGCAGCCCCGACTCCCCGGGCATATTCAAATCGCACAGAACCAATTCAAACCGTTCGTCCTTAAACAACTGGCGGGCCTCCCTTGCATCGGCAGCCAGTTCGCAATCATACCCTTTCATTTCGAGCAACTGCCCGAGCAGTCGTCGAATCGGTTCTTCATCATCAACAATCAGTATTCTAGCCATGCGCTCTCTAATTCTCCCCAAACCCAGCCGGCCAGTGATGGCGGGAAAAAAGCGGCCCCGTTGTCTCGTGCCAAATCCATCGTCACAGCAGCGCAATCATCTTACCTTTCTGAACAGAGCCAGTTTATTCGATCATCATCTGATCGTGTCGTCGGAGCGTTGCTGAAGGCATCCCAACGTTATGTGCCGGACGGCTATTGAACTGTCTCGCGCTGAGTGTTGATTGTGGCTGTAATTGGGCCATTTGTCAAAACAATTGCCAAGCGAGCCGGGCGTAATCTGCGTGTCACCGCGGCCCATCAGCCCAATACGCACGCCCACTCGTCCAGGCAGCGTGAATGGCATTTTGCGAGCGACACCATGCTCAACCGAAGGTGCAAGAGCGGCCCCGACGTCGGCCAAGGTCAGCACAAGGTGAAGCAACAACCCGGGTGGTTGAAGATTGATGGAAAGTTATTAATTTTAAGAACAGACACAGACAAGGAAAGATAACCTGATGGCATTCGTTCCGGCGGGGGAAGACCGTCTCCCGGTTTCACCTCGGGTGGAAGCGAAGCGGAAGGAGGTTTCAATATGGATGAAAAGGCTGAACTCAACCAATATCTCTATGATTTGGTCGGCACGGAAGGATGCGGCGTGTCGTGTGGCAATGCTGACATCCTGCATGATGAAGAAGGCTGGAAGCTCATGATGGAAGGCTTTATGGAACCCTGGAAGCTTGGCCGGACCATCACTGAAGCCAAGGCAAGCCTGAAAGAATATGTGTCACAAGGTTTTGGAATCGCCTGATGGCGATACGAAGGAGAATAAGATCATGGCGGAAAAAAAGTTTGAATGCGTAGCCTGCGGCCAGGAGTTTGACCGGGAAATGGCCGTCAAGGAGTGCCGCATGTGTCATCGCAATTACTGTGACGAATGCATCAGTGCGGAAGGCATATGCGTTCCTTGCGACGAAAAGGATGCGAACTAAGCAAGTTTGCTGAGTGGATCCAAAAGTACATTGTGCGCGCCCTGCT
>FWPV01005097.1_pt1 | contig 26675 bp, 22 predicted proteins | sample 2228371 | NCBI WGS metagenome assembly FWPV01 (sample SAMEA103939776, study PRJEB20133) | metagenome
CAGGGGCGTCGCTGGCTGCTTCCTGCCTGGGGCGGGGGTCTCATAATCGGGGGCAGCGCCGGGAATCTCTTTCAGCGCCTTACCGGCGATGGTCATGTGACCGACTTCATGAGGTTCCCGGCCTGGCCCAATTTCAACCTGGCCGACGTGTTCATCGTCCTGGGGATAGTCATCATATTCCTGGGGCTTCTGGTGGAGGCCGTGCGGGCCTACCGTGGTGGGAAGAAGAAGCCGGCTGCAGACTAGTGAGTAGGTTGCCGGCCGGCGATTCTGCAGCTTCTCTCAGTTTCTCAGTGGTCCCGGAGGAGGCTGGGCAGCGGCTGGACGTGTTCCTGGGAGCTCGCCCTGAGATCGGCAGCAGGTCTCGAGCGGCGGCTCTGATAGAAGCCGGTCTGGTGGAAGTCAACGGCGCCAAGGTTGCGAAAAGTCGCCTGCTCTCGGCGGGTGACCAGGTGGGGGTACGCCTACCTGTATGTGAACCTATCCCGCCGTCGACCGTGACTGCAGTGACCGTGATCTATGAAGATGAGTGGTTGCTGGTCGTGGACAAGCCGGCGGGCATGCCCGTCCACCCGGCGCCCGGGCACAGCGCCGGCACCTTGGTGCAGGTGTTGGCAGGGCACGGTCTGGCCGGCGGCGAGGAGTATCGTCCCGGTGTGGTGCATCGTTTGGACAAGGACACCAGCGGACTGCTCATCTTGGCCAAGGACCCGGCGACCCATCGTGCGCTGGTCGACTTGATCGGGCGACGCCGGGTAGAGCGCCATTACCTTGCCTTGGTGCACGGTGGCTTCAAAGCGTCGCGCGGCACCATCGACGCCCCGATAGGCCGGGACCCTGTGCAGCGGAGATCGATGGCCATAGGAGGTGTGGCTGCGCGTTCGGCCAGAACCCACTTCACGGTGATCGAGCGCCTGGGTGATTACACTCTGGTCGATGTCCGTCTCGAGACCGGTCGTACTCATCAAGTCCGGGTGCACTTTCTGGCCATTGGCCATCCGGTGGCAGGCGATCCCCTGTACAGCCGACGCGATCCTTTGGGTCTAGGCAGGCAGTTCCTGCACAGTCACCGCCTGTCGTTCGCGCATCCCCTGACGAAAGAGCAGCTGACCTTCCAAAGTCCCCTGCCTCCCGATCTGGCCAGGGTACTGGAGCGGCTCCGGGAGGAACACGGAAGCAGACCGCCGGACGCCAAGTGGTAGACTCGCCCTCGATGGCTGATTCTGAGAACATGGTCACAGCCGGTCCTGCTTCGGCGGAGTCACAAGCGCGGGAAGGTAGCTTCGGAGCCGCTGGGCGACGCTCGCTTGTGTTCTTTGACCTGGACGGGACCCTAGTGGTCGGCCAGACCCAGTTGCTCTTGGTGAAGTTCCTGGCTCACGCCGGAGTGGTGGGTCGGGGGTTCTTGGTGGGTAGCGCCGGCTGGTTCCTCGGCTACAAGCTGGGTCTTCTCAAAGCCACGGAGGCCTCTCGTCGGCGGGGGGCTCTGGTACTGAAAGGCCTGGAAACGGGCGAGGTGGACAGGCTCATGGAGCGATTCGTGGAGGAGGAGCTGGGGCCAAGACTGTTTCCACCAGCGTTAGCCGCTCTGCAGGAGCACCAGAGCGAAGGCGACGAGGTCATCGTGTTGTCGGCCGCTCTCGAACCGCTGGTCCGGGCTCTCTGCAGCCGGTTGGCTGTGGGAAGTTGGCTGGGGGCTTCCTGCGAGACGCTTGACGGCCGTTACACAGGACTGATGCTTGGTCCCATTCCCTATGGGAAGGAGAAAGCCCGACTCGCTGCCCAGCTCATGGCTGAGCGAAGTGCCGATCCTGCTGAGTGCTGGGCGTATGCTGATCACGACACCGATATCCCGCTTCTCGAGACCGTGGGTCATCCTGTGGCGGTGAGGCCCCGCCCCGGCCTGCGAGCCGTGGCGGAGCGGGAAGGTTGGCCGATCTTGGGGTGACGGCGGGCAAGGCTGGATACGGGTGAGACAAGAGGCGAAGCAAAGCCACGACAGACGGTAGGCACTGGGAGGTTTGAACATGGCCGACGCGTTTCCAGAGACTATGGCGGCAGCGTGGGATCTCGATGAACTGGCAGTCGCCACTCTACGCACTCTTGCCATCGACGCCGTGCAAAAGGCCAATTCCGGCCATCCTGGCATGCCGCTGGGTGCTGCTCCCATGGCGCACGTGCTCTGGACACGTCATCTCAAGTTCGATCCCTCGGCTCCGGATTGGCCCGACCGCGATCGCTTCGTGCTGAGTGCCGGTCATGGGTCCATGCTTCTCTACGCCTTGCTGCACCTTGCTGGATACGGGCTCCAGATTGAGGAGCTCGAAGCGTTCCGGCAGTGGGGAAGTCGCACCCCGGGCCACCCGGAATATGGCGTCACTCCCGGCGTGGAGACGACCACGGGTCCCTTAGGAGCCGGTCTCTCCAACAGCGTGGGTATGGCCATCGCTGAGGCTTTCTTGGCCGCCACTTTCAACCGGCCCGGGTTCCCGCTCTTCGATCACTTCACATACGGGATCGCGAGTGACGGCGACCTGATGGAAGGGGTGGCGGCGGAGGCCGCTTCACTGGCTGGGCATCTTCGCCTGGGCAAACTCATCTATCTTTATGACGACAACGGTATCTCGATCGAGGGGTCTACCTGTCTCACGTTCACTGAAGACGTCGCCCGCCGGTTCGAGGCTTACGGTTGGCAAGTGCTGACAGTCGAGGATGGGAATGACTTGGAGGCCATCGATGCCGCTCTCGTGGCCGCCCGAACGGAGGTCGAGAGACCTTCTCTGATCAAGGTGCGCACGATCATCGGTTTTGGGAGTCCCCACAAGGCGGGGACGGCTGAATGTCACGGTGCTCCCCTAGGAGTGGAAGAGTCGCGTCTTACGAAGGAAGCTCTGGGGTGGCCGGCCGACCTGAGTTTTGCGATCCCCACCCGGGTGCGCGAACTCTACGCGGCGGCAGCGGCCAGAGGGACCGCCGCCCACGAGGAGTGGCGCGCCTGTCTCCGGCAGTATTCCAAGGAATTTCCGGAGGTCGCGAGTCAGTTGGGAGCGGCGCTGCGCGGAGAGTTGCCGGAGGGCTGGCGGGAGGGCCTGCCTCGTTTTGAGCCGGGGGAACGAGTGGCCACCCGAGTGGCTTCGGGCAAGACCTTGCGGGTGCTCGCTTCCCGGATCCCCACTCTCATCGGGGGATCAGCCGATCTTGCTCCGTCCAACAACACGTATTTGGAGGGTCTGGGCGATTTCCAAGCTGAGCATAGAGCCGGTCGGAATCTGCGCTTCGGGGTCCGCGAGCATGCCATGGGCGGCATCCTCAACGGACTGGCGTCACACGGGGGCGTCTTTCCGTTCGGGGGTACCTTCTTCGTGTTCTCCGACTACATGCGTCCGGCCATCCGGTTGGCCGCTCTCTCGGGCTTCCCTGTTGTCTACGTGTTCACCCACGACAGTATCGGCTTGGGCGAGGACGGGCCCACCCATCAACCGATCGAGCACTTGGCGTCTCTGCGCGCCATGCCCGGACTCGTCGTCATACGCCCCTCTGACGCCAATGAGACGGTCGTGGCCTGGCAGGTGGCCTTGGAGCGGCGATCGGGGCCGACGGCCTTGGTACTGAGCAGGCAGAATCTGCCGGTGCTGGACCGCACTTCTCTCGCCTCCCCCGAGGGTCTGCGCCGAGGGGGTTATGTTCTCAAAGACTGGGGTCCCGGTGGTTCCCAAGTGCTGCTCATCGCCACCGGCTCGGAGGTCCACATCGCTTTGGAGGCCAGCGAGATCCTGTCCGCGGAAGGCGTCTCCAGCCGGGTGGTGGCTCTTCCCAGCTGGGAGCTCTTCGACCAGCAAGACGAGGACTACCGCGAAAAAGTCCTGCCTCCTTCCATCAAGGCGCGGGTGGCGGTGGAGGCAGGGGCGACCATGGGCTGGGAGCGTTACGTGGGTTGCCGGGGCGCGGTGGTGGGTATTGACCACTACGGCGCCTCTGCCCCGGCAGAAGTACTTTTCCGGGAGTTCGGCCTCACGGCTGAGCGAGTGGCGAGGACGGCCCTCGCGCTTGTTGGCCGTCACTCGGAGCGGGGGGTCTGAGACTCGGGACGGGTGTCACGGGCGCGCAGCGAGGAGCGAAAGGTGGTGAGAGCGATGGGCGAGAAGGACAGGGAGGGACGGCGCAAAGTGAAGTCTCTACTCGACGCCGAGCAGATCGCGCGCACCTTGGCTCGCATAGCTCACGAGATCGCGGAACAGAACCCTGACTTAGCGACGGTGGCTCTGGTAGGGATACAGCGGCGAGGTGTGGAGCTGGCCGAGCGACTGGCAAAATTACTCGAGTCCTTCTACGGGGTGAGAGCTGCTACGGGGGCCATCGACATCACTTTCTACCGTGACGATATCGACACCCGGGGTTTTGAACAGCCCAAGGTGCACTCGACCGATCTGCCGTTCGACATCAACGACCGGGTCGTCGTGCTGGTGGATGACGTGCTTTACACAGGGCGGACCATCCGCGCTGCCATCGACGGACTGTTCGACTACGGTAGGCCCCGGGCCGTCCGCTTGGCCGTGCTGGTCGACCGGGGGCATCGGGAGCTGCCCATCCGGCCTGACTACGTAGGGAAGAACGTGCCCACCAGTCGGAGCGAGGCTGTGGTAGTCAGACTCACCGAGACGGACGGTCTGGACGAAGTGGCCATAGAAGAATGAAGAGAGCAGCCGACTGCCGCGGTACAATCAGCGAGAAAGAGGGCGAGTGACGGGGCGGGACCCTGCTCCGAGTCGGTCCCGACCTTGTCTGACTAGGCCGAAAGGTATGGGTATGCACCTCCTCTCCATTGACGATCTGTCCCGGGCAGACATCGAGAAGCTCTTCCAGCTGAGCGACGGTTTTCTGGAAGTGGCGGCGAGACCGATCAAGAAAGTCCCCACGTTGCGCGGCCGCACGGTCATCAACTTGTTTCTGGAGCCGTCTACGCGTACGCAGTCCTCTTTTGAGCTTGCCGCCAAGCGGCTTTCGGCCGACGTGATCAACATCAAGGGCACCACCTCCAGCGTGGCCAAAGGTGAAAGTCTCAAGGACACCATATTGACCCTGGAGAGCTACCGTCCGGACATCATCGTGATGCGTCATCCTCAAGTGGGGGCGTCTCGGCTTGCCACGCGCTACACAAGAGCTTCCGTAGTGAACGCCGGGGATGGTACGGGGGAGCACCCGACTCAGTGCCTGCTCGACCTGTACACCATCCACCGGACCTTCGGGCACACAGAAGGACTCAAAGTCGGTATCGTGGGCGACATCCTGCGCAGTCGCGTCGCCCGGTCCGATCTTTTCGGCTTCCGCAAGATGGGCATGGAGGTGCGCTTGGTCGCGCCGCCCACCTTGGTCCCTCCGGGGATCGAGGAGTGGGACGTCCCCATTTACCATGACCTGGAGGCCTTGGAGGAAGTCGACATCATCTATCTGTTGCGCATGCAGCTTGAGCGGGCCAAGGGTCGGGTCCCTCCCGTCCCGTCTCTGCGCGAATACAGCCGCAGATGGGGGCTTTCTCCAGCTAAAGTCAGACCTGGGCAGCGAGTGATGCATCCGGGACCCATCAACCGAGGCGTGGAGCTGTCCGGCGATCTGGCTGACGACGACCGTGCGCTCATCTTGCACCAGGTGGAGTCTGGCTTGGCCATCCGCATGGCCATACTGCTGTGGTGCCTGGCAGGCGCTCTTGCTGAGGAGCCTGAAGGTTAGAAGCTTGTCACCTCGCAGGCGGGTGAGCCTCCCGGCGCCTCGCCGCCGAGCTGTTGCGGGTAATCTGGTGCGGCAGGGTTCGTCTGCGGTCTGCGGCTTTGCAGCGAGTCGTACCTCAGCCAAGTTTTCCGCCCGCCGAACTGGGGAATAAGTGTCGCCATTAAGAGCCCGCATTCACGTGGGGGGAGCTTGACTGTAGAATTTAGATTCTATATTCTAGAGGCGTGGTAGAAGGCGGGTCGACGACCCCTCGGGACTGGAGGAGGCCGTAGTGTCTGAAAGAATCGCTGTTCTTGACGGTAACGAGGCTATCGCCCACATCGCTCACAAGGTCAATGAAGTAATCGCCATCTACCCGATCACCCCCTCGTCACCCATCGCCGAGCAGGCTGATGCTTGGTCCGCGGCAGGCAAGAAGAACCTTTGGGGCACCGTTCCTCTAGTGGTCGAAATGCAGTCGGAAGCAGGGGCGGCGGCTGCTGTCCATGGTGCCTTGCAGGCCGGGTCGCTCTCAACCACCTTCACCGCTTCGCAAGGCCTGCTCCTCATGATTCCTACTATGTACAAGATCGCAGGGGAGCTCACGCCTACTTGCTGGCACGTTACTGCTCGCTCCATCGCCGCCCAGGGCTTGTCGATCTTCGGCGACCACCAGGATGTCATGGCTGTGCGACAGACAGGTTTTGCGCTGCTGGCGTCGTCTTCGGTGCAGGAGGCCCACGACATGGCCTTGATCGGCTCGGCGGCCACTCTCAAGGCTCGGGTGCCCTTCATACATTTTTGCGATGGCTTCCGGACCTCTCATGAGGTGCAGAAGATCTCCTTCATAAATGACGATGTCATCCGGGCGATGATCGACGAGGAGTACGTCCTGGCCCATCGAGCGCGGGCCATGACACCCGATCGTCCCACCCTGCGCGGGACCAGTCAGAACCCTGACGTCTATTTCCAGGGTCGGGAGAGTGTCAACCGCTACTATCTGGCCTGTCCAGCGGTGGTACAGGAGTACATGGATCGGTTTGCGGCCCTCACCGGTCGCAGCTATCACGTCTTCGACTACCACGGAGCGCCGGATGCCGAGCGGGTGATAGTGATCATGGGTTCGGGATGTGAGACCGTTCACGAGACTGTGGACTATCTGGTGTCCCGAGGGGAGAAGGTCGGGCTGGTGAAGGTCCGCCTGTTCCGGCCCTTCTCTGTGGAGCACTTTGTTCGGGTATTGCCCAGTTCGGTCAAGACCATTGCCGTCCTCGACCGGACCAAGGAACCGGGCTCGGCGGGCGAGCCCCTCTACCTCGATGTGGTTAACGCAGCAGCTGAGGCTGGGCGTGATGTACGGGTCATAGGCGGTAGGTACGGCCTGTCCAGCAAGGAATTCACGCCGGCAATGGTCAAGGCGGTCTTCGACGAAGCGACCAAAGCGGAGCCCAAGCGGCATTTCACGGTGGGCATCATCGATGACGTCACTCACCTGAGCCTGGAGTACGACCCCTCCTTCACCACCGAGCCTGAAGGCGTCTACTGCGCCATGTTCTATGGGCTGGGTTCTGACGGTACGGTCGGGGCCAACAAGAACAGCATCAAGATCATCGGGGAGACCACGGACAACTATGTCCAGGGCTACTTCGTGTATGACTCCAAGAAAGCAGGAGTGCTCACGGTCAGTCATCTTCGCTTCGGTCCGCAGCCCATCCGCTCCGCCTACCTGGTCAACCGCGCGGATTTCGTCGCCTGTCACGTGTGGTCATTCTTGGAGAGGTACAAGACGCTTCTCTACGCTCGGCCGGGAGCGACCTATTTGCTCAACTGTCCCTTCCCTCCCGAGGAGGTCTGGGACCGGCTGCCCTACGAGAGCCAGGCTCGCATCATCGAGCTCGGACTCAAGGTCTACGCGATCAATGCTTACCAAGTGGCGAAGGAGACCGGGCTGGGTGGCCGCATCAACACCATAATGCAGACCTGCTTCTTCTACCTTTCCGGGATAATCCCGCCGGAGCAGGCCATCGCTCACATCAAGGACACCATAAAGAAGACCTATGGCAAACGCGGGGACGCCGTGGTCCAGATGAACTTCAGGGCCGTCGACCAAGCCATAGCCAATCTGCGGGAGGTCCATGTTCCCAAAGAAGCGACAAGCACCTGGCACAAACCACCGCAGGTTCCCGAAGAGGCCCCAGAGTTCGTCAAGAAGGTTACCGCGGTGATCATGGCGGGCATGGGTGATACCCTGCCGGTGTCGGCGCTCCCGGAGGACGGGGTCTGGCCTACCGATACTACCCGGTGGGAGAAGCGCAACATCGCTCTCGAGATCCCGGTGTGGGAGCCGGAACTTTGCATCCAGTGCGGCAAGTGCTCATTCCATTGTCCCCATGCGACTATCCGCACCAAGGTCTACGACCCGGCCGTGCTGGCCGATGCGCCGCCGACCTTCAAGTCCATCGAGGCTAAGGGCAAGGAGTTCGAAGGTCTGCGCTGGACGGTCCAAGTGGCGCCTGAGGACTGTACCGGCTGTGGGGAGTGTGTGGAGATCTGTCCTGGGCGGGATAAGGCCAAACCTAACCGTAAGGCGATCAATATGGCGTTCCAACCGCCGCTTCGGGAGACCGAGCGTGAGAATTACCGTTTCTTCCTCGAGATCCCGGACCCGGACCGGACGCGTGTACGGGTGAACACGGTCAAGGGCAGCCAGTTACTCCGTCCACTTTTCGAGTACTGTGGTGCCTGTGCCGGGTGCGGCGAAACGCCCTATATCAAGCTTCTCACCCAGCTCTTCGGAGACCGTCTACTGATCGGCAATGCCACCGGCTGCTCCAGCATTTACGGTGGAAATCTGCCCACTACACCCTATGCCAAGAACAGTGAAGGGCGCGGACCCACTTGGAACAACTCGCTTTTCGAGGACACTGCCGAATTCAGCTACGGCCTCCGGCTGACGGTCGACAAGCAGACCGAGCTGGCCAGGGAATTGATAACCGAGCTTCGAGAAGTGCTCGGCGAACGGCTGGTCGACGAGCTGCTTGCCTCCAAACAGGAAGACGAAGCCGAGATCGTGCGTCAGAGAGCCCGGGTGGCCGAGCTCAAGAAAAAAGTGGAAGCTCTCCAGGCTTCCGATGGCTCTGACCTGCGTTACGCCCAGCTTCTGGCCGTGGCTGATTATCTGGTCAAGAAGAGCGTGTGGGGCATAGGCGGTGATGGGTGGGCCTATGACATCGGATATGGTGGCCTCGATCATGTGTTGGCCTCCAATCGCAACATCAACCTCTTGGTCCTCAACACGCAGATGTACAGCAACACGGGCGGGCAGTGTTCCAAGGCCACCCCGATGGGTTCGGTCGCACTGTTTGCGGCGGGAGGGAAAACCACTGGCAAGAAGGACCTGGGTGCCATCGCTATGACCTATGGCAACATCTACGTGGCCCAGGTGGCAATGGGATACTCAGATACCCAGACTCTACGAGCTTTCCTGGAGGCAGAATCCTACGATGGCCCCAGCCTCATCATTGCTTACAGCCACTGCATCAGCATGGGCTTCGATATGCGCAAGGGGTACGAGCACCAGAAAGCTGCAGTGGAGTCAGGCTCCTGGTTCCTCTACCGGTTCGACCCGCGCCTGGCAGCCGAGGGCCGGAATCCGCTTCAGATAGACATGCGCGGCATCACTCTGCCTGTGGAGCAGTTCGTAGCGACTGAGAATCGCTATAACCTACTCAAGAAGGTCAATCCCGAAGCTGCCAAGCTTCTCTGGGAGAGGGCCCAGCGGCACGTTCTCACCCGGTATCGGATTCTGCAGCAGCAGGCGGAGATGGTCTATAGCGATGCCAACCAGTTCGAGACCGGTGTGGTAGACGAGAGCACCCTGGCAGCTGCCGGACCGCGGGAGGTCACCAGCCCTAGCATTGGCCCCAATATGCCCGCGGGCGGGAATCTGGAGCAGTTGGGCGACGAGCTGGATAGCGGCGGCCTGCGCGGTGTCACGGTAGAGTGAAGCCGGGCCGCGTCCTGCCGGCGGGGCCTTGGCGGCTCCGGCCAAGGCTGATCGGCACTGGGCATTCCTAGGAGGACAAGGGGGACACAATGCCAGCACGAAGGTCGGAGGCGATCTGGACAGGGACCCTGAAACAGGGGGGTGGTCGAGTACGACTAGGGAGTGGACTGTGCGAAGGGGCCTACAGCTTCTCTTCCCGTTTTGAAGAGGGCGCAGGCACCAATCCCGAGGAACTCATTGCAGCCGCTCACGCGGGCTGTTTCTCCATGTTCCTGTCCGCGCTCTTGACGGAAAAAGGCTACGCTCCCGAGCGCGTCGCGACCACAGCCGTGGTGCACCTGGGGGCGGGGCCCACCATCACCAGAATCGACTTGGAGTGCGAGGCCACCGTTCCTGGGGTGGGTGACCCCGAGTTCCAGGCCCTGGCCGCAGAAGCCAAGGCGAAGTGTCCTGTATCCAAGGCTTTGGCGGCAGTGCCCGACATCCGTCTGGTGGCGAGGCTTGTGAGCTGAGTCCCCGCGCTGGCAGCTTCACTGCTCGTCCAGGCAAGAGGACGACAGCCGTCCGAACGCAGGGAGGTGAAGGCAGCCTCCCTGCGCGCATACTGCTGAACGCGACCGGCGAAGAATGGCAGGTGCGCTATGCGGGTGAGTCGAGCGGACGAGTAGAGGTCCGGCGCCCGGACAGGCTCGGGCTCCTTACTGGATCTCCCGGACCTTCTGTCTTGGTGGTCCCCAGGCGGGCCCACCCCGACGGCGATGGGGAAGGAGCTAGGGTCTTTCTCTTGGAGTGGCTGAAAAGAAGGGCGAGGTCACTGCTTGTTCCTCGCCTAGAGAAGTTGGCTTCCCTCCACGGCTTCTCGTACCGACGGGTCCAGGTCCGGTGCCAGCGGACCCGCTGGGGCAGTTGCTCGCGGCGAGGCACCATCTCCCTGAACGCGAAGCTGCTCTTCTTGGAGCCTCAACTTGTCGACTATGTGCTCCTCCACGAGCTCTGCCACACCGCGGTGCCTGACCATTCCGCCCGCTTCTGGGCGCTTCTGGCGACCTATGACCCTCAGTGGGCGCTCCACCGTCGTAGGCTGCGGCAAGCGGAGAAGTCGGTGCCGGCCTGGGCGCGCTGAAGCCGCGCCCAGGGTGTGACTAGAGGCACTTGGAGTGTGAACGCCCGGCGCGGTAACATTAGCCGACCTTTAAACGCGTCCCGTGAGACCGAAAGGAACATGGATGGACCTCTTGTCCCGTCCGTTCGGCCCCAGGTTGGCCTGCCGCGCCCTTCCTCCCGAGCGGTTCCTTCTTCCTGATGTGCGTTTGTTCGACCCTGGAGAAGACCTCGATCTGGTGGGCGATCTCCTCATCAGCGATGGCAAGATCCTGGCTTTGGGTCCGGGTATTTCTCAACGCGGGGATGTTGAGGTTCTGAGCGACCTGTCTGGGTGCTGGGTTTTTCCTGGCTTGGTGGATCCGCATGTCCATCTGCGGACGCCTGGATTCGAATACAAGGAGGACCTTGAGTCGGGCACCGCTGCCGCGGCTGCCGGGGGGTTCGTCGCGGTGATCGCCATGGCCAACACCGAGCCGGCGGTCGACTGCGGTCCGGTGGCTTCCTGGGTTCTGGATCAGGCTGAGCGCAGGGCGCAGGTGCGCGTGGGGCAGGTGGGAGCGGTGAGCAAGGGCCGACTGGGCCAGGAGCTCGCCGAGTTCTGGGATCTGGCGCAGGCAGGGGTCACGGCTTTTGCGGACGACGGCAACCCGATCGCTGATGCGGATCTTCTTCTACACGCTCTCCGTTATGCCCGAGGCATGGGACGATCCCTGCTACTGCACCTGGAGAACAAGAGTCTGGCCGCCGATGGGGTCATGCGAGAGGGCAAGTGGAGTGCGCGTCTTGGCCTGCGCGGTGTCCCTGCGGTATGCGAATCGGGGCCGCTTGCCCGTGACTTGGAACTCATACGCTACGCGTCCGCGGAAGAGAAAAGGCAGCTAGCGCCGGTGGCAGAGGGGGCCGGCGAGGCTGCGACCGGCGGCGGGTCGGGCAGTTTGCAGGGGCGTCCGGTGCCGCTTGTCCACTTCCAGCACTTGTCAGTCGCCCGCAGCGTAGAGCTCTTGCGCGGAGCGAAAGCGGAGGGCCTTGCGGTCACGGGCGAGGTGACTCCCCACCACCTGTTGCTGACCGATCAGTCTCTGTGCTCCTACGACCCGAGCCTGAAGGTGAATCCTCCGCTCGGCTCCGAGGGGGACCGGGAGGCCCTGCTCGGGGGGCTTGTCGACGGGACCATAGATTGCATCGGCACTGACCATGCTCCTCATGCCCCCCACGAGAAAGAAGTGCCCTTAGAGGAAGCGGCCTGGGGGTCGACCGGTCTAGAGACGGCATTCGCCGCCCTCTTCTCGCGTCTGGTCTTGCCGGGCAGGCTCTCGCTGGGACGGCTGGTGGAAGCCATGTCGAGCGGACCCTGCCGCGTGTTCGGCATACCGGCACCGCGGCTGGCGGTGGGGGCTCCGGCCGACCTTTTCGTATTCGACCCTGAGGAGAAATGGCAAGTGACCGAAACCGCTCTGCGCGGCAAGAGTAGGAACTGCGCCTTCTTGGGAGCCGAACTCACCGGCCGGGTCAGGATGACGGTGGTCGCTGGCAGCCGCCGTTTCGTCCGCGCGAAAGGAGAAGACTGATGTACCGTAGTGACCTGCCCGGTTTGGTGGTTCTCGCTGACGGCACCGTATACGAAGGGTTCGGCTTTGCCGCCAGAGGCCAGGTGCTCGGTGAGGTCGTCTTCAATACGGGGATGACCGGCTATCAGGAGATAGTGACCGACCCCTCCTACCATGGCCAGATGGTGACTTTCACCTACCCTCTGGTGGGGAACTACGGGGTGGCTGATCACCTCATGGAGTCGGCAGAGGTGCATTCCCGGGCCGTGATCGTCCGGGAGGTCAAGAACAGCGTGTGGAACTCGACCTGTCGCGAGGCCTGGGTCGACTGGCTGGAGAAAAGAGGCGTGGTGGGGGTGGGGGGCATCGACACTCGTGCCCTCACCCGTCACATCCGGGAGGCCGGAGCCATGACCGGATGCGTGGCAGTAGGGAACGACCTGCGCAGGGAGGATCTCCTTGCTCTAGCTCAAGCTCATCCGGCGATGAGCGGTCTCGATCTTGTTTCCAGGGTGACCTGTCGAGAACCATGGGAATGGCCCCGAACGGACGAGGCGCCCCCGCCTCGCTACCGAGTGGTCGCGTACGATTTTGGAATCAAGCGCAGCATCCTGCGCAACCTGACTGCGGTGGGCTGCGCGGTCACAGTCGTTCCGGCCCACTGGACCGCTGAAGACACCCTGGCTCTGGGACCCGATGGGGTATTCCTCTCTAACGGGCCTGGTGACCCCGCCGCCGTAGACTACGCCATCGCGACTGTCCGCGAGCTCCTTGGCAAGGTGCCTGTCTTCGGCATCTGCCTGGGCCACCAGTTGCTCGCGCTTGCTCTCGGCTTCTCGACTTACAAGCTCAAGTTCGGCCACCGCGGCATCAATCATCCGGTGCGCAACTACCTGACCGGGAAGGTGGAGATCACCAGCCAGAACCACGGCTTCGCCGTGGAGCCGCCTCCGGTGGTGAGTGAAGCGCTTGAGCGGGGAGCAGTGGTGGGCGAAGGTGGGGTGAGTACTCTGGCGGCGGAGGACATGGTCTTGGATTCGCCGTTCGGACCGGTCCAGGTGACCCATCTGAACTTGAACGATGGGACAGTCGAGGGTCTGAGGCTGCTGGGGCAGCCTGCTTTCTCGGTGCAGTATCACCCTGAAGCGGGCCCGGGACCCCACGACAGCTACTATCTGTTCCAGCAGTTCGCCCGCATGATGGATGAGACTGCTGGTTGCCGGGCTGGCTCTGAGGCGCGTGGCGCCCTGTGACCTCGGCGGATAGGGGGGCGACGTGCTGAGAGAAGGGGAACAAGTCCCGCGGTTCCAGATCCCGGGTGTGCCGACTGCGGTCGATCTGGCGGTCCTATTGGATCAGGGGCCGGTGGTGCTCTACTTCTACCCGCGTGCTCTCACCTCGGGGTGTACGGCGGAGGCTCTCGAATTCAAAGCGCTCCTGCCCGAATTCGAGGCTCTGGGCGTGAGCGTAGTGGGCATTTCGGTCGACCCAGTCTCGCGCCTGGAGAGGTTCCGAGATAAGTACGGTCTGCAGTTCCTGCTGGGGAGCGACGCGGACCGGGCTGTGGGGGCGGCCTACGGCACCCTGAAGGCAGACCAGACTGGCTCGCATGAGCGCTCCACCTTGGTCGTCTCTCCCGAGGGGGTAGTGGTGAGGGCATACCCGCGAGTGAAGGCTCGGGGGCATGCGGCTACGGTGTTGACAGACGTGCGGGCGCTTCGTGGCCAGGGTCGTCTGTAAAGTCGTCTTCACACCGAAGCTGCTTCGCGGACCTTGCTTCCCCGGCACTGCTCCTCGTGCAGGGGCCGATAGGTCGGCCGACGGGTTGCAAGGGAGCGTTGACGAGGGTCATTTCTTCACTAGCTCTGCCCTGTGTGCCTCCGCTCTTCCGCCCCCACCGGCGAGCAGTGTCTCGGAGGAGGGAAGGCGATAGACGCGGATGGTGTTGTCCAAGAAGTCGGAGAAGGCGAGTAGCGATCCGTCCGGCGAGACGTCGAGGCCGGTACACTGGTTGCCCCCGACGATGGCGTCAAGAATGCGGCCGCTCTCAGTGTCCATGGCTAGCACCGAGCCCCACTCGGGTCCGGGGATGAAGTAGCTCTTGGGGTTGTCCTTACCCCGGTTGGAGATGTAAAGGACCTTTCCATCAGGCGTAAGGTCGATGCTGTTCGGGCGATGGTCTGTGTCGCCCAGTTTAGTCACGGTCTCCGCAGCTAGGTCGACCACGTAAATCTCGTTCTTGGAGAACTCCCCAGCGTAAAGGACCCCTCTACGGGCATCGCCGACCAGGTGGCGCATGGCTCCCCCGGTCTTGCTGAGGGTCTTCTTCTCACCGGTGCGCAAGTCTATGCGTTGGATTTCCCCGTTCTCGAACCCTGCCACAAAGAGCCGTCCGCCGTCAGCGGTCACATACAGCCCGCGAGGGGTGGTGACTGTGGAGTAGCGCTTGCTGGTCTTGCCGGTGGCCAGGTCGATAGCAGCTACGGTGCTGCTCACCCAGTTGGACACGTAGAGCGTCTTCTCATCGGGAGAGAGCGCGAGGACCTTGGGCCAGCTCCCGCCGGACTTGAAGTGGCGCTTCACGGTTCTTGTAGCTCGGTCGATCTCCCAGACGGTAGAGGTAGACATCTGGCTCGCGTATATAGTGTTCCCGTCCTTGGTGAGAATCAGCTCCACCGCCTCCTTCCCGCCCATGGAGACATGGCCAAGCTTCTTTCCGTTGACGGGGTCGTACACTTCAAGACCATCGCCTCCCAGCAGGCTGACCCACAGCTCTGAACCATCGGGACTGAAGAGCACCTGTTTGGGTTGACGGCCGCACTTGAAACGGACCAGGCTCTCGTGGAGCAGGCCCTCGGGGTCGAGCCAGATCTTGAGGGTACTGGGTTCGTCGAGCGTAAACCGGCGGGTGGCTGAGTTATAGCCAGGCTTGCTGGCGGAGATCTCGATGAGGCCGCCGGGAACCAGCTCTGCGAACGGGCTGGTCCCGCTCAAGGTCGAGGTGTCCTGCAGGGTGATGGTGAGGTGGGCCTCGCTGGGGACGGTCTCGATGCGAAGCTCTTGCGGCGGTAGGTTGGCGGGGATGGAGGCTCCCCTGCGGACTTCGGCGCCAAGACCGACCAGGACCCCAGGCAAGGAGCCGCGTCCCACCAGCGCGTGCACGCCTAGCCCGAGGGCCGCCACCAGTACGGCGAACCCGGCCAAGGCCATAGCCCGTCGGAACAGGTAGACAGAGCGTGGTCGCCGGTGAGGCCGCGTCGGCAGCCTGTTCCCCGCGCTCTTTCCCCTTGGCTGGATGAACTCCATGAACGGATGATACGCCAACCCGGTTACTATGGGAGCGCGGGTGGGCAAAGAGGGGGCAGAGCCAACGCGAGATGGGGCAAGGCTATGCGTACCACGATAGTATGGTTCCGCCGTGATCTTAGGGTGGGGGATAACCTCGCGCTGAGCCACGCTGCCCTGCGGGGTGCTGTACTTCCTGTCTATTTTCTCGACTGGGAGAGGGGAAGTGAGTGGGCTCCCGGCCGCGCGGCCAGATGGTGGCTGGAGCGGTCCCTCCGCAGCCTCGCCGACCAACTGACCGGACTGGGGGCGCCGCTCCTCCTGTTCGCGGGCGATCCGCTTGTACAGCTCCCGGCCCTGGCTGCTCGCTATCAGGCCGACCAGGTGGTCTGGAATCGCTTGTACGATCCGTTTGGCCGTCGGCTGGACACCGAGGCGGCTCGGGGGTTGGGTAGGCTGGGGGTGGAGACGCGGTCTTTCCCGGGAGCTCTTCTCTTCGAGCCCGAAGACCACCTAGCTCGTTCCGGAAAGCCTTATGCGCAGTTCACCGCGTTCTGGAAAGCCTGTCTTGCCGGACCGCCGCCTGGCGAACCCGTGCCCGCCCCGTCCAGGCTGGTCACCCCTGCCGCCCCGAGCCCCCTTGCGAGCGCGGACTCTGCCGCCATGCTGATCCGCGACCTTGAGCGGGGCAAGGCCAGCAGAGGAGAGGTCGAGCGGGTCCGCAGAGGAGAGGTCGAGCGGGTCCGCGACCGGGAGGCCGGGGAGTGCTGGGGCGCTGCGAGGGTCTTTTCTTCAAGGGTCTGTCCTACGGGGGTCTCGCCCGTGCCGGCTGTGCGGTTCGGACTTGCCTGGCAGCCTGGGGAGGCGGGCGCCTGGCAAAGATTGGAGCGCTTCTTGGCTGAATCACTGGCGGCCTACGAGAGAAGGCGTGATCTGCCCGGCGAGGAGGGGGGGTCCCGTCTCTCCCCCCATCTCCATTTCGGGGAGATCAGCCCGAGGCAGGTGTGGAGTGCGGTGCAGAAGGTGGCCGACGACGCCTCCTCCAGAGCACAAGCGGCTGCGTTTCTTCGGCAACTCGGATGGCGGGAGTTCGCCCACTACCTGCTTTGGCACTTTCCCCATCTTCCCCAAGAACCTTTTCGTCCGGAGTTTGCCTGCTTCCCCTGGGCGGAAGACCGGGTTGCCCTGTCCGCATGGCAGCGGGGGGAGACAGGCTTTGCGCTGGTGGATGCGGGTATGCGCCAGCTGGCGGCCGAGGGCTGGATGCACAACCGGGTACGGATGGTGGTGGCCTCTTTTCTCACCAAAGACCTGCTCATACCTTGGCAAGAAGGCGCGGCGTGGTTCTGGGACAACTTGGTGGATGCCGATCTTGCCAACAACACGTTGGGCTGGCAATGGACAGCAGGGTGCGGTCCAGATGCCGTCCCCTATTTCCGCATTTACAACCCCGAGCTGCAGAGGGTGCGCTTTGATCATGAGGGGGTGTACGTCCAGCGTTGGTTGGGCGAGGAGGTGCCGTCCGGCGATGGGTCAAGTGGGGGACTCGATGAGCGTCGCGTGGCTCCCATCATCGACCACGCGGCGGCACGCGCGCGTGCCCTCTCCGCTTTCCGAGGGCTACGAAGGCCGTTTTCTGCTTGCGAATGACGGCTCCATAGTGTCTGATAGTGGCAGAGGTTTCCTACCCAGGCGGCGAGCGTAGTCGGGAGAGGAGGTCGGCCCCATGGCAGAAGAGGAGATAGTAGTCCCCTTGCACTGGGTGGACTGGTTGATCGTGGTCATCTATGTCGCCGGGATGCTGTGGCTTGGGTTCTATTTCTCCCGCAAGAAGAAGGGATTCGACGATTACTTCATGGCGGGAAGAGGTATCCCGGCGCCGCTTCTCATCGGCACCCTCGTTTCCACCTTCTATGGGCTTGACACGCTTTTTGGCACCTCAGAGGTGGGTTATTTCGAGGGAGTGTCGGCTTTCTTCGCCTATTCACTACCGTACACCGTCCTCTACATCGTGATGGCCTTCCTGTCGCCCCAGTTCAAGCGACGCTGGCCGGAGAACACCACGATGCAGGACATCGCCTTCACCAAATACGGGAAGACCGCCGGGGTGACCAGTTCCATCGCGGCCTTCATCTACTCCACGAACACCATGGAGATGATGGGGATCGGTTTTCTCATCCACTTGGTGACGGGGTGGCCTTTCTGGGTCGGCGTGCTCATCGGGGCAGCCATAGTCCTCATCTACACTTACACCGGTGGGCTGTGGGCGGTGGTGATGACTGATTTTGTGCAGTTCTGCGTCATGATGATCACCGTGGGCATCGGCGTCATCCTCGCTTGGCATGCGATAGGCGGGTTCGACGCCGTTGTGGAGGGACTGCGCGCCTTCACTGGGGAGGAGGACGTGGGCTACTACTTCAGCCCTGGGGCAGGCTACTTGACCACGTGGACCCTGATAGCCTACTCGATTACGGCACTGGCGGTGCTGGCGGAGCCGGCTTTCTTCCAACGCATCTTCGCCTCCGCCGGCCCCAAGGAGATTAAGAAGGCTTTTGCTGCAGGAGTGCCGATGTGGTTGTCGTTCGACTGGGCGGTGACCTTCCTGGGCCTTATCGGCGCGGCAGCGGTGGGGCTAGCCATCATCCCAGACGTGGAGCCCAATGAGGCGTTGTTTGCCGTCTTGGGGGAGTACTTGCCCACTGGTCTCCTGGGCTTGGCTTTCGTGGGCGTGCTGGCGGCGGCCATGTCCACATCGGATTCCTACTTCCTAGTGGCGGGCGGGGTGATCGGCCATGACCTCCAGAAGGTGTGGCGCCCTGAGGCCACCGACCGTCAGAAAGAGCGTTGGACGAAAATCGGTATCCTTGTCTCAGCGGCCATCTCGGTCGGACTGGCCTTCGTGTTTGAAAAGATCATGGGCGTATGGGTCTTCCAGGCCACCATCATCATCTGCACTTCGTTGATCCCGGTGTACTTCGGCACCTTCTCGCGCAAGCCGCCTAAGAAGATCGCCGGGACCCTTGCCGCCGTGGTGGGCTTGGCCCTGTCTGTCATCTGGTACATCCTCACCCTGACTCTGGGTTACGCGGACGAGGATATCGGCACCCAGATAATCATGGCTGGGGATACCGCGCTTTGGCAGGAGTACGGCATTCTGATGATCGTTCCCATCGTGTTCATCGTGTATGTGGTCGCCAATCTGCTCGGTAAGAAGACCATGGAGCACGAGACGGCGACCGAGTGACCAACAATCGCAAGGTGATGTGTCGGGAAAGGAGCGACCTGACCAAGGTCGTCAGGAAGTGAGGACGGGATGGGATGGGGTATCTTCACCTACATCTTCGGTGTGATAGCAATCGTGGGTCCGCTAGTGGTGGCGTACTGGTATGGGCGGGCCGCTCGTCGCAAGTTCAGGGAGTTTGTGGCGGCTGCGGAGAAGGGGGGCGCGTCCGGCGACCAAGCCGGCCCGGCGGCTTGAGCTTCCCCAGGGGTCCGCTCCGTTCGACCGGTCGAGTCGACCGGCCTAGTCGGTCACAACCAAGGGAAGGTGAGTCATGCGGGTGCTTCTGGTGGGAGTAGGGGGGGTGGGCGAGGCCATCGCTGTGGTCGGCAAGAACCGGCCCTGGCTGGAGAAGCTGGTCCTGTGCGACTACAACACTGACCGGGTGGAGGAGGTCCGGGCTAAACTGGGCTTTCCGGCCCATATGCCGGTCGAGTTTGTGGATGCCGCCGACCAGGAACAGGTACTGTTCCTGGCTCGGAAACACAGCGTGGACCTCATCCACAATGCGGTCGACCCGGTTTACAACGAAGCCGTTTTCGATGCCGCCTACGAGGCCGGCTGTCACTACGTGGACATGGCGATGACGCTATCGCGGCCCCACCCCAGCGACCCTTACCATGTCTGTGGGGTGAAGCTTGGCGACTACCAGTTCGAGCGGTCGGAGGCTTGGGAGAGGAAAGGCCTGCTCGCGTTGGTAGGTATGGGAGTCGAACCCGGACTCTCGGACGTTTTCGCGAAGTATGCCCAGAAACATCTGTTCGACGAGATCGACGAGATCGGCGTGCGCGATGGAGCGAATCTGGAGATAAAGGGATACGAGTTCGCGCCCACGTTCTCCATCTGGACCACCATCGAGGAGTGCCTCAACCCTCCAGTGATATGGGACGAGGACCGAGGCTGGTGTACAACCGAGCCGTTCTCGGAGCCGGAGGTCTTCGAGTTTCCCGAGGGGATCGGTCCGGTGGAGTGCGTCAACGTGGAGCACGAAGAAGTGCTCCTCATCCCGCGGTGGATCAAGTGTAGACGGGTCACCTTCAAGTATGGTCTAGGGGAGAAGTTCATCAACGTACTCAAGACCATCAAGATGTTGGGGCTGGATAACCGCTTCCCCATCGACGTGAAGGGGGTCAAGGTGGCTCCCCGGGATGTGGTGGCCGCGTGTCTGCCTGATCCGGCCCGTCTGGGGGACCAGATGGTAGGCAAGACCTGTGCCGGCACCTGGGTCAAAGGCCGCAAGGAAGGAAGGCCGAGAGAGGTCTATCTGTACCAGGTGGCGGACAACGAGGTCTGCATGAGGAAGTACGGGGTCCAAGCCGTAGTCTGGCAGACCGCCGTGAACCCGGTGATCGCGTGGGAGCTGCTCGAAGCGGGTATCTGGAAGGGTCGGGGGGTACTGGGTCCGGAAGCCTTCGATCCCGACCCCTTCCTGGAGCGGATGCTAAGCTACGATTTCCCTTGGGGTTTGCAGGAGAGAGAGCCCCAAGGAGCCTAGGGAGCATGGCTCCTGGGGAAAAAGCGGCGAGAGTGAGGCGCACCGGCAAGCCCGCTTAGGTAAGCTCACAATGGGGAGAGGAATCATGGTGGACGAGTACAGGATCGATCGTAGTCGCATCGCAGAGCTCATGGAACGCGAGGAGAAACACCTCGAGGAAGCGACCCCCAAGTCATATGAGCTTTTCAAGCGAGCAGTAAAGACCCTGGTCAACGGCGTGTCTTCGACCTATCAGAAGCGGGATCCCTACCCCATCTATTTCACCCACGGCAAGGGCTCGAAGATCTATTCCGTAGACGGGCAGGAGTTCAGCGATTTCCACAACGGCTTCGGTTGCATGGTACAGGGGCATGCTCATCCTGCCATCGTCGAGGCGATCAAGAAACGCTGTGAGTTGGGTACACAGTTCGCTCTCCCCACCGAGGACTCCGTGATCGTTGCTGAACATCTGGCGCGGAACTTCCGACTGCCCAAGTGGCGGTTTGTGAACTCGGGTTCCGAGGCCACCATGGATGCCATCCGCATCGCGCGCGCTTACACCGGGTGCGAGCAGGTGGTCAAGATCTTCGGCTCCTACCACGGACACCACGACTACGTGATGGTCAGCCTGGGGGTCGCCGACTGGGGCGAGATCGGCCCCCGGGACAACTACAAGTCCATTCCTTACGGCGCTGGCATCCCCCGGGCGGTCGTCGATATGACCGCCGCCGTGCCCTTCAACGATGCCGCAGCCATGGAAGCCCGCATCCAGCGCTTGATCGAGGAGGGTCGTAAGCCGGCCTGCGTGATCATGGAGGCCGCCATGATGAACTTGGGCGTGGTCCTTCCTGAGCCGGGATATCTGGAAGCAGTGCGTGAGATCACCAAGAAGTACGGGATCGTGCTGATCTTCGACGAAGTCAAGACCGGCATCTGTACTGCTGCAGGGGGCGCGGTCGAACGCTTTGGGGTGGTCCCCGATATGGTCACGCTGGCGAAGGCCCTGGCAGGCGGCCTGCCCTCCGGGGCCATCGGTGGCACGGAGGAGGTCATGAGCGTCGTGGAGTCGGGCCGGGTGTACCAGGTAGGCACCTACAGTGGAAACCCACTCTCTATGGCAGCAGCTCGGGCCAGCCTGGAAGAGGTGATGACTCCTGAGGCGTACGCACATCTCAACTATCTGAACGACCGTCTCATCGCTGGTTGCGACGCCATCGCCACCAAGTACGGGTTCCCGGGTTACACCGTGGGCATCTCCTCGAAAGGCTGCTTCAACTTCGCCACCGGTCGCATCACCGATTACGAGTCCTTCATCAAGTACCAGGACTTCGAGCTTTGCAACCTGGCCTGGCTCTACAACTTCAATCGCGGGGTGATCATGGCTCCGGGCCGGGAGGAGGAATGGACTCTGTCGGTCCAGCATACCGACGAGGACGTCGATCGCTACCTCAACGCGTTTGAGGAGCTGGTCAAAGATGTGATGGCCTAGGCATCCTCCGGCGCGATGCTTCCCCGGATGGGAAGGGAGGTGACCATGCGCGTGACCGTAGGCGATGTGGTTCTTGAGTGCGTCAAGGGCGACATCACCCGACAGCCAGACATCGATGCCATCGTGAACGCTGCCAACGCTTGGCTGACTACAGGGGCCGGTGTGGCGGGTGCCATCCATACCGCTGCAGGTCCCGAGCTCGAGGAGGAGTGCCGCTCGCTTGCGCCCATCAAGCCGGGCCAGGCAGTGATCACCGGCGCTCACCGGTTGCCTAACCGGCACGTCATCCACTGCTTGGGTCCGCGTTACGGCGTCGATGTCCCCTCCGACCGCTTGCTAGCGGACTGCTATCAGAACGCCCTGAGCCTGGCCGAGGCCCACCAGCTCGGTTCGGTGGCGTTTCCTGCCATATCGACCGGAGTGTTCGGCTACCCCAGGGCCGAGGCCGCTGAGATCGCCATAGGCACGGTGGTGCGGATCGCACCCTCCCTGCAACATGTTCGTCTGGTCCGTTTCGTGCTCTGGGACGAGGCCGCCCTCGACCTCTACCAGGAAGTGTTTGATCGTGTCTTACGCCAGTAGGCGGCATCTTATGAGGAGGTGCTATGGAAGCCCTTGAGGCCATCCTTACCCGCAGGAGTATCCGCAAGTACACTGACGCGCCGGTGGGCGACGAAGTGGTCACTGAGCTGCTGCGGGCGGCCATGGCGGCTCCCTCGGCGGGCAATCAACAGCCTTGGCACTTCGTAGTGGTCCGGGAGCGCGGACTGCTGGAAGGCATCGCCAGCTTCCATCCTTATGGGGCCATGGCCCGCGAGGCGGCGGTGGCCATAGTCGTCTGCGCTGATCTCAAGCTCGAGCAACGCCCTGGTTTCTGGGTGCAGGATTGCTCGGCGGCCACCGAGAACCTTCTCTTGGCGGCGCACGCCAGGGGCCTGGGGGCGGTGTGGCTGGGTATCCACCCCCGCCCGGAAAGGATAGAGGCCACCAGAAAGCTATTCGTGCTTCCCGAGCACGTCGTCCCCCTGGCCATAGTCCCGATCGGTCATCCGGCGGAGGATCCTGGGCCCGTCGATCGCTACAACCCGCGCCGTGTGCATGTCGATCGTTGGTAGAAGGCATCAGCAAAACCTCAGGGGTAGCCGTGACGGTAAGGAGACACCATGAAAAAGTCTTTGGGAGCTAAGACCATTCTGTACCCTACCCCGGTGCTCATCGTCGGTACCTACGACTCCACAGGCAGGCCGAATGTGATGGCGGTGGCCTGGGGTGGTATTTGTTGTTCCAAGCCGCCGTGCGTGGCGATCTCTGTGCGCAAGGCCACCTACACGTATGGGAACCTCATGGAGCGCAAAGCCTTCACTGTGAGCATCCCGTCGGAGAAGCATGTGGTGGCAGCCGATTTCTTTGGCCTGGCCTCAGGCCGCGATGTAGACAAGTTTGCGGCCGCCGGGCTGACGCCCGTGCGCTCGGAGTTGGTAGATGCGCCCTACGTAGCCGAGTTCCCCCTGGTGCTTGAATGCCGAGTGGTCCAGGTGGCAGAACTCGGTCTACACGTCCACTTCGTGGGGGAGATCTTGGATGTGAAGGCCGACGAAGAATGCCTGGACGCCGACGGCAGGCCGACGGCCGCAGGGGTCAAGCCTTTCTGGTGGGCGCCCAGCGAGAACCAGTACTACGGGCTCGGGCCTGCTCTGGGACGGGGATTCTCCGTCGGCAAAGAACTGAAGAGTCAGTCCACCTGAGAGGCTGGGTCGGCATGTATCGGCGAAAGCATAGGCCCGGACCACTCTCTTTCCTGTTCGCCGTAGCCTTGATCGGGCTCGTCTTACCGGTGGCCGCTGGCTGCGGCAAGTCCGGGGAGGTTGTCTTGCCCCCGGATTCTCTGAAACTGCCCGTGCTCGAACCCGAGCAGGCTCTGGGGTTGAAGGACGGCGAGGAGACGTACGTCGAAGGCTACCTTTTCCTCGGGGCGAAAAGAGTAGTGCTGGCTTCAGCCCTGCTCGAATCCTACCCCCCTTTGCCTGGCGGGCCTACGCTGCCGCTCAGCGGACTGAAGGTAGGCGACCTGGTGGGGCTGAGCTCCGCCCCGGAGGGCCCTGGCCTGCCCGAGGTCAAGTGGTCTGACTATCTGGTCACCCTCCGGGGCAAGGTCAATAAGGGGGCACTTGAAGTCACGGCTAGGCCCAGGGTGCTGGCCGCGGAAGAGGGAGACCTGGCTCTGCGTTTCAGCCCGGTCAGCGAACCACTGCGCTCCGGACGACCGGTCTGGTGGGTTTTCGACGTCACCAACAAGGGAAGCAAGGCGGTGGTACTCACGTTCGCGAGCGGCCAGAGGGCGGAGGTAGTGCTGTCGCTAGGCGGGGAGCAAGCCTACCGATGGAGCTCGGGACGGGCCTTCACCGAGGCTATAGAAACCGTGAGTCTTGAACCTGGGGCCACGATGCCTGTGGTGTTGAACGACGACCTCAACCTCGAGCCGGGGCAGTACGAGTTGAGCGCCACAGTGACAGCCTCCGTGAAGGTTAGCGCAGAAACAGTGACGTTGCCCGCGCTCTCCGGCCTGCTTACCGTACACTGAGTGCGTGCACTCAGTGACTTTTCGATGTCCGTTGCGAGAAACAGTGGGAGGTGCCCATGGCGACTGAGTCCCGCTTGTCCACCCTGAAGGCGCGGCCGGCTCCGATCACCATCGATCTGGACCGTACGGCCGCGATCGTTGTAGACATGCAGAACGCTTTTCTCAGCAAGGGTGGCATGTTCGACGTGGCCGGGTATGACCTTGCGGGGGCTCCCGCGGCTATCCAGCGTAACCGAGAGCTGCTCCCTGTCTTGCGTTCGGCAGGGGTCAAGATCGTCTATCTCAAGATGAGCTACTCTCCAGACTATGCGGACGCTGGTGGTCCGGACTCGCCGAATTACCATAAGGAACTGGGCATGACCCTGATGCGGCAGCATCCCGAGTGGTGGGGCAAGTTCGTGACTGCTGGGAGCTGGGACGAAGAGATCCATGAAGACCTGGTGCCTGAGCCGGGCGATGTGGTCGTCCGCAAGCAGCGCTACAGCGGCTTCGCGGGCACCAATCTCGACCTGGTCCTGAAGACCTTCGGCATACGCTACTGCCTTTACACGGGGGTGGCGACCAACGTTTGTGTGGAAACCACTCTGCGGGACGGGTTTCTGCTAGGCTACTGGCCCATCCTGGTGATAGATGCCTGCAACCACTCGGGACCTGAACATAACCGGCTGGCGACCGAATGGAACGTGGAACACGCCTTCGGCTGGGTCACCACCACCGGGGATGTTCTCGAGGCGCTGGCGGAAGAGCGGGGGTTACTCGAGACCCCGCAGGGAGAGCAGGTGGGCTGAGTGGCAAGACCGAGCGACAGGGCGATGCGGTAGAACGAGCATCCGAACATGACGGGTATCCAAGCAGAGGGAGCGTTGAGGCATGATCGTCACGACCAAGGAACTGTTCAAACTGGCCTACGGCAAGTATGCCATCGGGGCCTACAACATCAACAACATGGAGCAGTGCCTGGGACTCTTCCGGGGGAATATGGAATCCCAGGCTCCGTTCATAATCCAGATCTCGCGAGGCGCTCGCTCCTATGCTGACAAGCGCATGCTGGAAGCCATTATCACTGCGGCGGACCGGATCTTCCCCGAGGCCATCTTCGCCGTGCATCTGGACCATGGCGATCTGGAGACGGCCCTCGACTGTGTGGAGAGCGGATTCTATTCCTCGGTCATGATCGACGCTTCCCATGAACCTTTGGAGGAGAACATCCGCATCACCCGGCAGGTGGTGGAGGCCGCCCACGCCCGCGGAATCAGCGTAGAGGCGGAGCTGGGTCGTCTGGGTGGGGTGGAAGAGCACATCAAGGTCGACGACAAGAGCGCCTTTCTCACGGACCCGGCTGAAGCGGAGATCTTCGTGCGGGAGACCGGCTGCGACTCCTTGGCAGTGGCTATCGGGACGAGTCACGGCGCCTACAAGTTCACCGGAACACAGTCACTACACTTGGACGTGCTGGCCGAGATCCAGCGTCGACTGCCTGGATTCCCGCTGGTCATGCACGGAGCTTCTTCAGTGCCGCAGGAAGAGGTAGCACGGATAAACGCTGCCGGCGGGGCCTTGAAGGGCGCCCGGGGGGTGGACGAGTCCGAGTTCGCCAAAGCGGTGCCTCTAGGCATAACCAAGGTGAATATCGACACGGACGGCCGCCTGGTGTGGACCAGGGTCCATCGCGAGTTCTTCCGGGACAACCCGGAGAAGTTCGACCTTCGCGACCCCGGCAAGATCTTCATGGCCGAGTACGCGCGCTTCATAGCTCACAAGAACGAAAAACTGGGGTCCGCGGGTAGACTGGAGGAAGTCCGCAGGGGCCTGAAACAGTGACAACTGGCTGACCGGCATCGCAACTGGTCGCCCGTGGTTGGCTGGTGAGATGGTTAACGGTGTTCTGGCAACCCTGGAGGGAAGACAACACATGAATGCATCCGGTTCCGAGCTCAACCCCCTTGCTCTGGAGTTGAACCAGACTATTGACCGGGAAGCACCCGTGGTGTCAAGGCTTCTATCGGAACTGGGCAAACAGCTCTACTTCCCGAAGGGGATACTCACCCAGACTGCCGAAGCTAAGGAAAAGGCGTTCAGATTCAACGCCACCATCGGAGAGGCCAGAGAGGATCACCACTCGATGGGGCTGCGTTCCATCACCCGTTACCTGACGGGGATCACGGCTGATGAGGCCCTACCCTACGCGCCTGCGGCCGGGCGG
>FWPV01005099.1_pt1 | contig 26663 bp, 21 predicted proteins | sample 2228371 | NCBI WGS metagenome assembly FWPV01 (sample SAMEA103939776, study PRJEB20133) | metagenome
CGTGCTTTTTAACGACACGCTGGGGTACAACATCCGCTATGGGCGACCCGAGGCCAGCGATGAAGAGGTGTGGGCAGCAATTCGCGCCGCGCGGCTCGATGCCCTCATTGCGCGCTTACCGGACGGGCTGGACACTTTGGTCGGGGAACGGGGGTTGAAACTCTCGGGCGGCGAAAAACAACGGGTGGCGATCGCGCGCGTGCTACTGAAAAACCCGCGCATCCTGGTGCTCGATGAAGCCACCTCGGCGCTCGATTCCAGCACCGAACGCGAGATCCAGTCAGAACTCGCGGCGGTGCGGCAGGGACGTACGACGCTGGTGATCGCGCACCGGCTCTCGACGATCAAGGACGCCGACGAGATTCTGGTGCTCGAAGCCGGACGCATCGTCGAGCGGGGCACGCACGCCGAGCTTCTTGCCGCCGGGGGCCGCTATGCGGAACTGTGGCAGCGGCAAAGCGAAGCGGCCGCTGCGCTGCCTCCCGCCGATGCCGCCTCAGCGCCGAGGTCTTCCGCCTCCGCGCCCATGGCGCCTGCGAGGCCGTCCGTCCCGGAACCCGCCACAGCGTCATGAGCGCGGGCAAACCGCGATCCGATCCCTCGTCGATTCGCTGCGCCATGCGTTCTCTCACCGCTAGCATACAAAGGCACATCGCCTGGATCGCCACCGGCGGCACGATCGCCGGCGCCGGCACTGGCACGGTTTATGCCGCCGGGACTTATGACGCGGAAACGCTGCTTGCGCGCCTGGGCTTAGTCCCGCCGCTGCCGTTGCGCCCAAGCGAACCCTACCGCATCGACTCCAAAGACGCCACGCCGGCGCACTGGCGGCAACTGCGCGACGCCCTGCAGATGGCGCTGGCGGCTCCCGACTGCGCCGGCGCGGTGATTAGCCACGGCACCGACACGCTCGAGGAAACCGCCGCGGTATTGGCGCTCACCTTACCTGCGCCCGTGCCCGTGGTGCTCACCGGCGCGATGCACCCGGCGGACGATCCCCATGCCGATGGTCCGGCAAACCTCGTGGCAGCGTTCGATCTCATCGCCCGTAACGCCCTTCCCGCTGGGGTTTGGCTGGCGTTTGCCGGACGCGTCTTCGCCGCGCTGGGGGTGCGCAAGGTGCACACCACGGCGCTTGCTGCCTTTGCCGATCCAACCCTTGATGGGGAAAAGGCGAAGATTCTTTCCGCGATGGCGCCGCCGCTGCTCCCTTTTCCCGACCCCTGGCCAGAGGTAGCGCTTTTGCCCTGCACCGCGTGGGACGACCCCAATACCCTGTCCGCGGCACGCGCGCGCGGCGCGGCGGCAGCGGTGCTCTTGGCGCCCGGCAACGGCAGCCTTCCTGACGTTTGGCATAAAGCCATCCGCGACGCAGTCCATGCCGGCCTATGCGTGGTGCGCGCCAGTCGCTGCGGCTGGGGTGCGGTAACCCCGCATCCGCTCGATGAAGCGCTCGGCACGGTGCCGGCGGGTAAACTCTCGGCCGCCCAGGCGCGAGTGGCGGCAGCAATCGTTATCGCCGCAACGAACGATCCGTCGCGCCGGCGCACTTTGTGGCAACACGTGCTAAGCTAAGCAGTAAGCTGCGCCAGCAATGTCCTGCGACCAAACCGTGACCCTATGACCCCTGCCGCGAATCTTTATCTCGTCGCCGACATCGGCGGCACGCATGCGCGCTTTGCTTGGGCTGGCGACCCGCCGACTCCCACAGATCGTTCAGCGTGCAGCGATCGGGTGATCGACCCGGCGCAGCGCGGCACTCCGCCGTTGTTGGCCTCCCAAACCTTTCCCACCCGCGCGCTGCCAACGTTCGAAGCCGCGCTCGAGGCCTTTCTCACCCAGCACCCTGCGCCATCGGGGTCGGTTCGCCGCGTGGTGATCGCCGCCGCCGGCCCAGTGAAAGAGACACAGGTGGTTCTGACCAACCGGCCCGAATGGCGGATCGACGCCCAGCGGCTGGCGCAGCGCTTGACGGCACCGGTGTGGCTATTGAACGACTTCGTCGCGCAAGCCTACGGGCTGATGAGCGCTGCGGCGTCGGATTGGACAACACTGCCCGGTACCGCGGGCCTGCCGCCACAACCGGGTCCAGCGCCGATCGCGGTGATCGGCCCGGGCACGGGGCTTGGCGTTGCCCTATTATGGCAGCCTTCGCCGACCACCACGCCGCTGGTGCTGGCCAGCGAAGGCGGCAACCTGCTCCTGCCGCGCTTACCGACGCTCGAAGCGATTTGGGATGCGTTGGCACACGGAGCTCCCGACGGGACCCCGTACTGGGAATGGGTCCTCTCGGGTCCTGGGCTGCAGCGTCTTTACACTGCGTTTGCCAATCGACACCCAGAGGCGCTTCACGATGGGATCGGGGAGCCTGCTGCCGGACGACCCAGAGTCGAAGTCCCTGCAGCCGGGCGCTCAGCGCACGAGTTATCCGCTGACGGGCGATCGGAGCACGAAATACCCGCTGCCAGGCGCTCAGAGCACGAAATACTCGCTGCCGGGCAATCGGAGTTTGCCCATCCGATCGTTTCCATGAACCGAGCCCATGCGCTGCCCTCGCCCCCCGAGATCACCGCCGCGGCGCACGCCGGCAACGCGCGTGCCGAAGCCGCGGTGTGCGCGTTTGCCGAAACGCTTGCCGCGTTTGCTGCCGAAGTCGCGATCTTTGCCTGGGCCAGCGGCGGCGTCGTGCTGGTGGGTTCGATCGCGCGCGCGCTCGAACCGTGGTTGCAGCGCCCGGCCTTTCGCGCCGCGTTCGTCAGCGGCCCGCGCTATCGCGAAGCGCTCGCCGGCTGGCCGCTGTGGCACTGTACGGGGGAGGAATTGGGCCTAAAGGGGACCGCGTGGTTTGCCACGCACGCCGCCTCGCACTTTCCGGCCATCGCGCAACCATGAAACTCGGGATGACGGCGTCGCAACGCGCGTTTTGGCAAGTCGCCGGCGGCTACTACCGCGGCCGCGGCGCCTGGCGCGCCTGGGGACTGGTGCTCGCGCTCACCGCACTGACGGTGGCACAGGTGGCACTGGCCTGGCGCATCAACGCGTTTCAGCGAACGCTCTTTGACGCGCTGGAATGGCGCGACTTCGTCACAGTGCGCGAGCAAGCCGTCGTCTTTGCTGTGCTTTTGGTGCTCATCGTCCTGGTCACGGCGCTGCATCTCGTCGTCAAACGGCACTGGCAACTGCGCTGGCGCGAACACATCACCGAGCAATTGCTCGCGCACTGGCTCGAGCGCGGCCACCACCATCGCCTGCGACATTTGCCCGACGCCGCCGACAATCCCGACGCGCGCATCAGCGAAGACGTGCGCATCGCCACCGAAGTCAGCATCGAGCTGATGCATTCGTTGCTTTATTCGCTGCTGTCGATCGTCGTTTTTGCCGAAGTGTTGTGGCACCTGACCGTCAACGGTGCCGGTTTCGGCTTACCCGGGCTGATGGTCTGGCTGGCGATCGGTTACGCCAGCGTCGGCACGCTGCTGGGTTGGCTTTTAAGTCGCCCGCTCACCCATGCCACGCACGCGCTGCAAAGCCGGGAGGCGGACTTTCGCTTTACCTTGGCGCGCGCACGCGACAAGTCCGAAGCCGTTGCGTTGGCCGGTGGCGAGACGTTCGAACGCGCCAGCGCTGCCGCGCGCTTTCGCGCCGTGGCGCACAGCTGGTGGCAACAAACGCGCGCCTATGCGGGACTGGTGTCCTTTTCCACGGGCTACGGGACGCTGCTGCCGGTGTTTCCGTTGCTCGTGCTCGCTTGGCCGTACATTCAGGGCATGATCACGTTGGGGCTGATGATGCAGGCAGCTCAAGCGTTCGAACGGCTGACCGCCGCGCTCTCCTGGCCGGTGGGCAACATGGGAGAAATCGCCCGCTGCCGGGCTTCGATCGAGCGCATCGGCGCGCTCTGGCTCAATCTCACGGCGCTCGATGAGCGCGATGCGATGTGCCCGCTCGATGCGCCGTGCGTACAAGAAGACGAGGCAGCCTCTGGCCTGACGGTGCACCATTTGACGCTTGCCACGCCGCGCGGCGCCACCTTTCTGCACGATTTTTCCGCCACTGCCCCGCCCGGAGGGATCACCCTCTGGGGCGTCCCGCCCAGCGCCGCGGCGCCGCTGATGAAAGCGCTCGCCGGACTGTGGTCCTGGGGCCATGGGCACATCACTTACCCCCGCGGCGCACGTCTTGCCTTCTTGCCGCTGCGCCCTTATTTGCCCGAAGGGACGCTGGCGGCAGCACTTGCCTATCCCCATCGCGAGGAAGTGTTTTCGCTCAGCCCGCTACAGGAAGCACTCACTGCGGTTGGCGCCAGCGAGCTGATCCCGCGCCTGACGGAAAGCGAAGACTGGAACCGTACGCTCACCCCCGAGCAACAACGGCGGGTGGCACTGGCGCGGCTGTTACTCGACCCACCGTCGTGGGTGATTCTGGAAGCGACTTCTGCCCACGATCCGGTGGTGACCCTGGCGCTGACGCTCTTACCTGCCCGCCTCCCCCAAACGGCGGTGGTGGTGCTGCGGCCCGATGCCGCGGCCGTTCCCTTTCCCCTTGGCGAATCCCGAGCGGCTAAGGCACAATAAAGCGGGCGTGATCTGAGGCGAAGGAGACGGCGATGACGACGATCCGCGGGGTCAATCTGGGCTCGTGGCTGGTGCTGGAAAAGTGGATGGTGCCCAGCCTTTTTGCGGGGCTGGAAGCCACCGACGAGACGACGTGGTCTGTGGAACTGGGGCGCGAGGCAGCACCGCGACTGCGCGAACACTGGCGGCGCTGGATCACGCGCGAGGATTTCGCGTGGATCGCCGAACGGGGACTGACGCACGTGCGTTTGCCGTTCGGGTTCTGGGTAATGGGACCGCCCTATCCGTACCACCCGAAGTACGGCAATCACGCCACGCCGTTTGTCGAAGGTGGCATCGAAGTCATCGACGCGGCGCTGCGCTGGGCGGAATATTATGGGCTCAAGGTGCTCCTGGATCTGCACGCCGCGCCGGGGTGCCAGAACGGCTTTGACAACGGCGGCATGCTCGATGTGTGCGAGTGGCATACCAAAGACGAATACATCGATTTCAGCGTCGAGCTGCTGGGGCGCATCGCCGCGCGCTATCGCGCCGAGCCAGCGCTGTGGGGCATTGAGGTGCTCAACGAGCCGCGTTGGGACGTGCCGACCGAGACCCTCAAACGCTACTATGAGCGCGCTTACGCGGCGATCCGGGCGCATTGCCCGGCACAGCAGGTAGCGGTGATGTTCCACGACGGCTTTCGCGACTGGCGCGAATACCTCGGTTTCATGCAACCGCCGCGCTTCGAGAACGTCTGGTTCGACGTGCACCGCTACCAGTGCTTTACGCGCGAGGATCTGGATGCGGACATTTTTGAGCATCTGCGCAAGACCGCGGAGGATCTGCGCGCCGAAGCGGATGCGATTCGCGCCGAGCTGAAGCTTCCCACCGTGTGCGGCGAATGGAGCTTGGGGCTGGACCTCAAGGTGGTATCGCTGTGGGCCGAAGGGCCGTTCAACCATCCGCTCGAAGCGCTGGATCCGTTCCAGCAAGACGTGGCGCTGCGCGCGTTTGGCGCCACCCAGTTGCTGACTTTTGAGCGCTACGACGGGTGGTTCTTCTGGAACTACAAAACTGAGACCACCCCGGCGTGGTGCCTGCGTGACGCGGTGGCGCGCGGCTGGTTGCCGGCGCATTTCAGCGAACGCCAGTATCGGCCGCTGCGCTGAGCAAGCGACGCGCTTTACACGCCAGGAACGCCAGGTGAAACCCTCTTCGTCCCGCTGGTGGCATGAGGCCGTCGTCTATACCATCTGGTGGCGCAGCTTTGCCGACGGCAACGGCGACGGGGTGGGCGATGCGGCGGGCATCATCGCGCATTTGGACGATTTGGCGTGGCTTGGGGTGGATGCCATCTGGCTCACCCCCATCCACCCCTCGCCCAACGCCGACTGGGGCTATGATGTGGCCGATTACCTGGCCATCGCACCCGAATTTGGCGATGAGGCCACGTTCGAGCGTTTGATCGACGAAGCGCACCGCCGCGGGATCCGCGTGCTGCTCGATCTGGTGATCAACCACACCAGCGTCGAACACCCGTGGTTTCGCGCCGCCGCCGCTGGCCGAGACCCGTACCGGTCCTGGTACTTTTGGCGCGAGGAACCCAACAACTGGACGTCGATTTTCGGCGGCCCGGCGTGGCAGTGGTGCGAGGTGGCGCAGCGCTACTACCTGCACCTATTTTTGCCCGAACAGCCCGACCTCAATTGGGATGAGCCTGCCGTACGGCGCGAATTCGCCCAAATTGCCCGCCACTGGCTCGAGCGGGGAGTGGATGGCTTTCGCTTCGATGCGCTCACCGTGCTCAAAAAAGCCCCCGGTTTGCCATCGGCGCAAGAATCGCCGCCGTGGGACCGCGTGTTGGCGCAACCAGGATTGGAAGCGCTTTTTGCCGACTTTGTTGCCCAAAGTGGGCTGACGCGCGATCATCTGACGCTGGGGGAAGCCAATGGTCTGACCGCCGAGCGTGCCGCTGCGTGGATCGGCGAGCCGGGCGGCATGCTCTCGGCGCTACTGCATTTCGAGCACTGGCATCTGGAAGCGCCGCGTGCCGACGGCACCCCGACGCTCGATACGACGCGATTCAGCGACACGACGCTGCGCTGGTACCGCACCGCCCGCACCGCCGGCACTGTAGCGGCGATTTACCTGGAAAACCACGACACCGCGCGCGTGCTGACCCGCTTTTCGCACCCCAGCCGCGCGCCGCGCGACGCACGTGCCTACGCCGCAGCGTTATTGCGCCAGCCCGGCATCGTTGTGCTGTATCAAGGGCAGGAGTTGGGATTGCCCAATGCCACCCTGCGCGACTGGGCGCAGATCACCGACCGGTTCGATCGGGCGCGCGCCGAAGCACTGCGCGCCGAGGGCTGGAGCGACGCGCAGATCCTTGCCGAGCTGTCGCGCACCGGCCGCAGCGCCGTGCGCACGCCTTTGCCCTGGGACGCCGACGCGACGTATGGCGGTTTTTCCGCGGTGGCGCCCTGGACGCCGCTCGATGCGCAGCACTTGCCTTTGGCGTGGCGGCAACAGCAAGCAGACCCCGGCTCGGTGCTCAACGTTTACCGCCGGCTGATTGCCGCCAAACATCGCAGGCGTGCGCAAAACCCACAGGCGAGCCCGTCGCGCGCGATGAATTAGCCCCCTTTTGGCACGCTTTTTTGCGCGCATGCTTAACATCGCGCCATTTATAATAAAACCGTCAGCAATCACCGTGGAGACAACCATGTCCCTCCTATCCCGTAGCGTCGGAGCGCGCATCCTTATTGTCATCGTGATGTTCATTGCCTTTCTTTTTGCTGGTGCGGCAATAGGCATTTTCGTTGCGCAGCAATTGCGCGGCCAAGTGCATGAGCTTGCCACCAGTGGCGATGAGCTACAGGCACTCAACAGCGTGCGCCGGTTTTTGACCGCCAAGCAACTGGAGATTTTGCTTGGGTTGCAGCACGATCCGGCCAACCCCTTTGCCAAGTTTCACGATCACCCAACGAGTTTTCACACCCAACGCTTCGAGGCGTTCGATCGGCAATTGCAGGAATGGCTGGCGCGGCTGAAAAAACATCCCCTTTCTCCCGAGTTGCAAACGCATTTGGGTAAAATCGAAGAGGCGCTGGCGCGCATCAGCAGCTTACAACAACAAAGCTTCGAGCATCTGGCCAACGACCGCTACTTTGAAGCCGGCGCATCGCTTTTTCAAAACAACGTCAACCGGCGCCTGTTTGAGTTCGGCAACCTTGCCGACGAATTCGAAAAATCGCTCATCGAACTCAACCGCAAAGTGCAGCAGTACGCCAACGAGCAAGCGCAGCTTTTGACCATCGCAGCGATCGGCGCCTCGCTTGTTGCGTTGGGCATTGGCGCAGGGGTTGGGCTGTGGCTGTATCGCAGCATCGTGCGCCCAGTGCAGCGCTTAAGCGCGACGATGCGCCTGGTGGAATCCACAAGTGATCTTACCCAACGCGTTGGGCAAGTCAGCAACGACGAGCTTGGCGCAATGGCGCGGGCATTCGATCAGATGCTGGAGCGGATCGCCACGGTGATGCGTGATGCGCTCGAGACAAGCCGCCGCTTGGGCACGGCTGCCGATGCGATGGCCAGCACCGCGGCGCAAGTGCAAAACGCCACCGATACGCAAACACAGGCGGCGGCAGCGGTGGCCTCGGCCGTAGAGGAAACTTCGGCCAGCATCACTGAAACCGCCACCCACGCTGCCGCTGCCAACGAGCGCACGATCGAAGTGCGGCATGAAATCGAACAGACCATCGCGGCGGTGCGCCACACCGCTAGCGAAGTACAACAGTTGGCGCAAATGATCGCCACCGCCAGCAGCGATGTGGCCAAACTGGTGGACAGCTCGCAACAAATCAGCGGCATCGTGCAGACGATCAAGGACATTGCTGATCAGACGAACCTGCTGGCGCTCAACGCCGCCATCGAAGCGGCGCGCGCTGGCGAACAAGGGCGCGGTTTTGCCGTGGTTGCGGATGAGGTCAGAAAACTCGCCGAGAAGACCTCAGCGGCAACGGCCGAGATCGCCAAGCTGATCACCGGCATTCAAAGCGAAGTCGACACCGCCGTCGAACGCATGCGCCACGCCAACCAGCGCGCCGAAGAGGCCAGCACCCACGTACTGGAAAGCACCGCCACACTCGACACCGCCAGCGACGGCATCGGTCAAGTGGCGCAAGCGGTAGGCGAAATCGCCGTGGCGGTCAAAGAACAGGACACCGCCGTGCATTCGATCTCCAACCGCATCGAAGAAATTGCGCATCAGTCCGAACAAAGCGCTGCCGCCGCCAAGCACGCCGCGCAGGTGGCGCAGGAACTCAATCAACTGGCGGCGCGTCTGCGTCAGGCGGTGGAGCGTTTTCGCGCCTAAACTCCCACCACAGACGATCGCGCTTGCTCCACCACGTCGCGGTGGGGGTCAGCGCAAAGTGCCACGGCGCGCGCCCGCGCCCGGCGAGCTGGCGCAGCGCCTCCTCCAGCCGCGCGCGCGGCGGCGGCAACTGCCCGGCATCCGCCAAGGTCACGCGCACGAGGTTGCGTTGTCGGGACTGGGATAGGCGCAAAAACCCCTCACGCTGCCAGCCCCCGGCCGGATGGGCGATCGTTGCGGCATCGATTGCCGCCAATTCCTGCAAACACGCTTGCGCTTCGTGCATCGCTTCGGCGGTGCGCAACACGACCGTGTCACAGCCGGGAAAGCGCGTCCGCACCAGCGGCAGCAGCTCATGCCGCAGCCAGTTGCGATCGAGCCGCCGCCCGTCCGGCAGCTTCGTCGCGGCGTTGCTGCCATCCTCAACCCACTTCACCCCTTGCGCCTGCACCAACGCGGTAAGCGCCGCTTTGGGCAAGGTCAAAAACGGCCGCCAGCACCACACACCGGCACGCGGCTGCCAGGCGCGCATGCCCACAAGCCCCGACACGCCGGCGCCGCGCAGCCAGCGCAGCCACACGGTTTCCACCTGATCGTCACGGTGATGCGCCAACGCCAATACCGCTCGATGCTGCCGTGCTGCGGCAAGCAACGCTTGCCATCGCGCCGCGCGCGCCGCCGCTTCCAGCCCATGCGTGCGCGCCAGCGTCTCATCCACCTGCACCCGACACAGCGCGAACGGGATGCCCAAGGTACTGGCTAACGCCGCACCCTGCGCGGCCCAGGCGTCGGCCGCCGGCTGCAAGCCATGATGCACATGCACCGCCGCAACAAGCTGCGGCCGGTCTTCGGCAGCGCTGCCGGCAAAAAATCGGTCAGAACGCGAGCCGTCGCAGCCCGCGTTTCCCTGTTTGCGATCCGGCAACACGGTTGCTGCAGCGCCCCCCCGTTCCCTGCCTGCGGCGAACGCATCGAGCGCCAGCAGCAGCGCCGTGCTATCCACGCCGCCGGAAAAGGCCACTACCACACGCGCGGGCACTGCGGGGCGCTCTTGCCAACTCGCGCCCAGGGTAGCGGCAACCAGCTCTGCGGGATGGTAAGACATCAGGCTTATCGTGAGGCGTTGCTGCCCCTACTTCGGGGTAGCGCCAACCGCGCTCAGCGCGCCGTCTCTTCGATAAAGCGCCCGTAGGCGAGCAATCGTTCGCGCCGACGCGCCAGCAACGCTTCCTTGGGCACGGCGCTCAACGCCGCCAGTGTTTGCTCCAGATACTCCCGCAGGGTGGCAAACATCTCCTCGGGATAGCGATGCGCACCGCCCACCGGTTCGGGCACGATCGCGTCGATGAGTTCCAGGTCCTTGAGCCTGGGAGCGGTAATACCCAGCACCTCGGCGGCGTCGGCGGCTTTCTCGGCGCTTTTCCATAGGATCGACGCGCAACCTTCCGGCGAAATCACCGAATAGACCGCATGCTGCAACATCGCCACATGATCGCCCACCGCAATCGCCAACGCCCCGCCTGAGCCGCCCTCACCGATCACCGTGACGATCACCGGCACCGGCAGCTGCGCCATCTCATAAATCGCGCGGCCAATGGCTTCAGACTGGTTGCGCTCCTCGGCATCGATCCCAGGGTAAGCGCCCGGTGTATCGACGAAGGTAAACACCGGCAAACCGAACTTCGCCGCCAGCTGCATCACCCGCACCGCCTTGCGGTAGCCCTCGGGCCGGGGCATCCCGAAATTGCGCGCGATTTTCTCTTTGGTATCGCGCCCTTTCTGATGCCCGATCACCACACAGGGCCGGCCAACAAAGCGCGCCAGCCCCGCGACGATCGCCTTGTCGTCGGCCACGTGCCGGTCGCCGTGCAGTTCCACGAAGTCGGTAAAAAGCGCCGCGACGTAATCGAGCGTATAAGGGCGCAACGGGTGGCGCGCCACCTGCGTGGTTTGCCACGCATCGAGCTTGCGGTAAATGTCCTCCAGCAGCTTGCGCGCTTTTTTCTCTAGCGCCTCGATCTCGCGCGACAGATCCACCGCACTGCCGTCGTGGGAGCGGCGCAATTCGGCGATTTTCTCCTCGAGCTCGACCACCGGGCGTTCGAACTCAAGGAACCAACGTTTCATCGTCGCTTCGCTCATGACGCGTTGCGTGGCGGAAGGTAAAAGAGCGCTTCGCCTTCGACGACCACGGTGTCACCGACCGTGCATACCGTTTCGGTGAGCACGCGGCGTTTTTCCGGCATCACCTCCTTGACCGTCACTCGCGCCACCACCGTGTCGCCCACCCGCACCGGCGCGCGAAAACGCAGCGTCTGGCTCATGTAAATCGCGCCGGGCCCGGGCAGTTTCGTGCCGGCAACCGCCGAGATGAACGCCGCCGAGAGCATGCCGTGCGCGATGCGCGTCTGAAACTGCGTCTGCGCCGCGTATTCGGCGTCCAGATGCACCGGATTGGTGTCGCCGCTGATCCCGGCGAACATGAGGATGTCGGCATCGGTGACCGTGCGGCCGATCTCGGCACTCATGCCGGGTCGAAGCTCGGCGATGTCGTAGCCGAGGCTGGAGGCGAAATCGCGCGCCATGGCTAAGCCCCTTGTGATGACGATGGCACCGATTCTATCACGCCGGCTGAGTCCCCAATCATCGCCCTGGCTGCGCTTTGCCGTTCCTCGCCGTCCCACGTACCGCCAGTTGCGCCTGCATCTCGTCGTCAAACACCACCTCGTTGGTGAGCTGCGGCAGATTCATCGCCAAAATATGCTGGCGACCCTCGGGACTGGCCAACAACGCCACCCCTAAACCCTCGGCGCGCGCCTGTTCCACCAGCTCTTCGAGCACAAAGAGCGCGGTGAGGTCAAAGAAACTCACCTCCCGCACATCAATGAGCACGCCGCGGAATTCGAAAAGCCGGTCCACCTTGTTCATCAACTCGACGGTGGAGCCGAAAAACAACGGCCCGCGGATCGCCAGCCGCCGCATGCCATCCTCGATCGAGCCTTCGATCCCCGAGGCTTCGAAATCCACCTGCGCCATCTTCGCCAGCCGCCGCACGATCAGCACCAGCGCCAGCACCACCCCAGCGCCGACAGCCATGATGAGGTCTACAAAGACGGTAAGGAAAAACACCACCGCCGCCACCGCCAGTTCTTCCCGTGGCACGTCGCGCGCCACTTTGAGGAAGCGGTAGTCGAGAATATCGACCCCCACCTTGATGAGGATGCCGGCCAGCACCGCCAAGGGCACGTGCGACGCGAGCGGCCCCAGGCCCAAAAGCAACAAGAACAAAAACAGCGCATGGATGATGCCAGACAGCCGCGTTTGCGCGCCGGACTTGATGTTGATCACCGTGCGCATCGTCGCGCCTGCGCCGGGCAAACCGCCGAAAAACGCCGCCACTGCGTTGCCTACCCCCTGCCCGAACAGCTCCCGGTTCGGTTGATGGCGCGTGCGGGTGAGCGAATCCGCCACCAGGGAAGTCAGCAGCGAGTCGATCGAGCCCAATAGCGCCATCGTCACGCCCAACATCAGCACCGTCTGCCACTGCTGCGCCGGGATCGACGGCAGCACCGGTGAAGGCAATCCCTCCGGGATCGGCCCAATGCGCGGCACCTCGAGCCCTAAGGCCACCGACACCGCAGTGAGCAGCACCAACGCCAAAAGTGGCGCCGGGAGAAAGCGCGTGATCGCTTTGGGAGCGAAGAACACCGTCGCCAGTGTGGTCAGCGCCAACCCAAACGCTGAGGGATTGAACGCTTCGACCAAAACCGGCAAGTGGGTGATCGCCTCGAGCGGACTTTTGAACGACGGGGCACCAACGAACGGACCGGTTTGGATCAGAATGATGATGATGCCGATGCCGCTCATGAACCCGGAGATCACCGGATAAGGGACATAGCGGATGAGATTGCCCGCGCGCATCGCGCCGAGCACGATCTGACCGATGCCGCCGATGAGCACTACGGCCATCGCCGCGGAAATGTTGCCGCCTAGCGTGGTGAGCGCAGCGGCAAACACCACCGTCATCGGCCCGGTTGGGCCGGAAATCTGCGTCGGCGTGCCGCCCAACAGCGCCGCAAAAAACCCCAGGATCGCCGCGCCGTATAGTCCCGCCTGCGCGCCGGCGCCAGAAGCGACCCCGAATGCCAGCGCCAGCGGCAGCGCTACCACGCCGGCGGTCAGTCCTCCGAAAATGTCCCCTTTGTGTAGCGCTAATGTCATCGCCGTCCTTTTCGTTATGCAAGAAAAAAATTGTAACAGAGCAGCGGTACTGCCCGCGTCAATGAGGGCGATCGGAGGGTCTTATGCCGATGGGGAAACGTTCGAAGTGGATTTGCGCGAGTGGATCGAAACGACTTCGGCGCTGGCGGCGCTCAAAACCCCGACCGTCGCGAGCTAACCAAACGCTCGGCTTCGGCGCGCGAGCGAATCGGCACGCCGGCACAAAGCAGAACCACTCTGCCCGGCAATCACGCCTTTTCCGTTCAGCGCTCCAGCCGCTGCAACAACCACGCCCACGTCACCATCCCGTCCGGCAACGGCGCGGGCACACGGATCGCGGTAGCCGGTTCGTCGGCTTCCCCCAGATGCGACACCACCACAAAGGCACCGGGATACTGCGGCGCGCGGCCGTATTCGCTTTCGGTCACGAGCACGGCAATCCCCGCGGCGGCGGCCGCGGCTGCCCCATGGGCGGTATCCTCGATCGCCACCGCTTCGTGCGGCGACACCCCAAGCGTGGCCAGCACCACTTCATACGCCTGTGGGTCGGGTTTTTTGCGCGGCGCTTCACGTGCGGTAATGAGCGCCGCAAAAGGCGGCGCGTCGGGGCAGCGGTACCAGGTCGCCGCCAGCAACGCTTCCAGATTTTCGGGGCTGGTGGTGGTGACGATCGCCAGCCGAGCCCCTGCGGCGTGCGCTTCGCGCGCCAGCCGCAGCACCCCAGGGCGCAGCGTCACGTCGCCGTTGGCCAGTCGCTCGGCGTAACGGCGGTTCTTGTCGCGATGAATCGCCGCGATCTCCTCGGGCGAGAGCACGATTCCCGCCGCTTCTTCGGGGTACGCGGTTTGAAAGTGCGCGATGCGCTCCCGCCCGCCGGCAACCCGCAACAGCTCGGCGTAGCGCACTGGGCTCCAGCACCACGGCAAGCCCGCAGCGGCAAACGCGGCGTTGAACGCTTGGCGGTGCCATTCCTCGGTTTCGGCAAGCGTTCCATCGACGTCGAACAACAGGGCTTTGATCATCGGCATGGGGCCCTCACCGCGTCAAAGCGGCAAATAGCCGCGGCAGTTTCTCCGGCAGTTGATCCACCCGATCCACCACCGTATAGTGCTTGCCAAACAGTTGCGCCACGTAGCGATCCGCGCCGGGATCGAGGGTCAGGCAGTAAGTATAAATCCCTTGCCCCCACAGTTCATCGACCGCGCGCCGGGCGTCACGGCGCAGATGGTTCGGGTCGCGTTCATCGATGTCCGCCGGTTCGCCGTCGGTCACCAGCAGCAGGAGCTTGCGCTTTTGTGGCCGCCGCGCCAGCCACGCGCCCGCGTGGCGCAGCGCCGCGCCCATGCGGGTGGAGTACGCGCCTTCTAGCCCCGCCAGGCGCGCCCGCACCGCTTCGCCATAGCGTTCGGCAAAACGCTTGATCACCAGCATCTCGACGTCCTCGCGTCCGTCGGAACGAAATCCTAAGATGGCGAACGGATCGCCGATGCGCTCGATCGCTTCCGAGAGAAGTGCAGTCGCGATGCGCGTCGCATCCAGCACCGAATGCGCCGCGCCCTTGGGTGTGTCGTTGGTCGAAGCGGAAAGATCCAGCAGCAGCAACACCGCCAGATCGCGCCGCAATAAGCGATGGCGCATGGTGATGCGCGGATCGAACGGCAGCCCCAGCCGGGCACTGACCATCGCATCCACCGCCGCAGTCAGATCGAGCTCGTCGCCGTCCTCGAGTTTGCGTTCGCGCTGCACCCCTTGCGGGCGCAACCGTTCGACGATGCGCCGCAAGCGCTTCTGCGCCGGCACGTACGGGGCAACCAACGCGTCGATGCGCTCCGGATCAGCTTTCGAAACCGGGCACTCGAACACGCTCACCCAGTCGGGGCGGTACGATTGCGCGCGATCGTCCCATTCGTCATAGTAAAACGGACCTTCGCGCGCCGGTGTGCCGAATTTTTCCTGAAAGGTGATGCCGTCGTCGTCGTAAATTGGTGTGGCCGGCACCCAGATCTCATCTGGCGTGTCGCTTTGGGTTTCGGTGTCGACCTCATTGATGAATTCCATCAGCGGCACAATGCGCCGCTGCGTGCGCCGACGCTGCATCGCCGCAACTTTGCGCTCCAGCGCTTCGGTGTCGAACGACCAGACAATGCGATTGTCATCGCGCCAAAGCAAACCGAGATTCGCAACGTCACGCGCAAGCGGCGTCCCCACCCCCGCTGCCTCGATCGCCGCGATGAGTGAAGTGGCCGCTTCCCGCCCGGCAAGCGCTTCGCGCGCGCTAGCGGCATCGAGCCGCGCTGCCCACGCCTGCACCCACGCCCCCAGCGATGCCGGCAAGGCGTCGCACGGCGGTGCTTCCCCCCAGCCCCAGTGCGCATAAACGCTGCGGATCGTCGCGATCAGCCACGCGCGAACGCGCGCCGCAGCGCTGGTCGCATCCTCCGCCCCCGCCTTGCCGTACGCCGCTTCCGCGAGCCGTGCCCAGACCTGTCCCAGACCCGGAAACTGCCGCGTCGCACATCGTTCCACGCGCAGGTCCTCGACGAACTCGTAGGCCGCCCGCTCCAGCGACCCCAAGCCGCGCGAATCGTGCGCCCCGCCACCGAAGACCAGATGCGACGCCATGTGCGTGGTGAGCGCGCGGTACACGTCCAAACCGGACAGCGATCCCACAGCATCCATTGCGTCGGGCACATGCAGCACGAACGCTTCGATGTGCGGCACGAATTCGCTGCGCTCGGCGGCAACGGGCTTGAGCCAGAATTCGCGACCCCACAGCGCGCGCAAAAAGGCGCTGAGCCGCCGGTGGACGTCCACAAACAGCGTGCCGCTGCGTTCTTGCTGCAACTTGGCGAGAGACTCACTGGAACGCAGGGTAAAGTATGCTTCCAGCGCCGCCATGTCGGCGCGGTGCAACTCCGCGCCGAACATCGCCCAGCGCCGCAACCCCCCCAGCGTCAGCTGCCCCAACAAAGTATCCAGCTGCGAAAACAAAAATCGCAACGCCCGCGGCGCGTGCGACGCCAGCTGATGCACGAAACGCAAGTAGCCGGCAAACAGTTCTGCATCGGCCAAACGCTGCGCCACCAAGGGCAGCGTGGCCAGATACTCAGCGATCACAGCGCCTGAGGTCATCGAGGCCAATCGCGCCGCGGCGTGATGCACCTCAGCAATGACATCCTCCCCCACCTCCCGCGCCACCGCCGGCATGGCTTCCAAAAACGCCAGCGGTACCGCTTCGCCCCGCCCAAGGTTGAGCAACGCTTCGGCACCGCGGCGGTAATGCTCCGCACCGGCCGGAGAAAAGTGCTTCACCGCCGCTTGCCCATGCGCCAGCACCGCTTCGCGGTGCGATTCGCTAAAGCGCTGCGTCAGCGCCTGCCACAACGATTCATCGCTCATCGCTTCGCCTCCCTGACTGGTAGCCGCGCGGCAATGCGGTCCTGACTGACCGCAGCGGCGGCCGCGTACCAGGCTGTGTGGCCTTTGCCCACGATTTGACACGCCCGCCACGGGCGCAGAGGGGTTTAGGTGGCAAACAAGGTGCTGGCCGCCGCGCGCAGTGCATCGCGCAGATCCGGGTCATCGGTAAGCGGGCAAATCAGTGCCATCTCGCAAGCGATGAGCGGCGCGATCCCTTTTTGGATCAGCGCCCCCGCATACACCAGCAGGCGCGTGGAAATTCCCTCGTCCAACCCGTGCCCTTTGAGGTGCCGGGAGCGGATCGCCACCTCGACGAGCTTGCGCGCGACACTGGCCTCCAACCCCGTCTCATGAGCCACCACTTCGGCTTCGATCTCCGGGGCAGGGTAATCGAAGTCCATCGCCGCAAAGCGCTGCTTCGTGGAGGTCTTGAGGTCCTTCATCGCCGACTGGTAGCCGGGGTTGTAGGAAATCACCAGCTGAAAGTCCGGATGCGCTTTGACCACCTCGCCTTTTTTATCCAGCGGCAGAATACGGCGATGATCGGTGAGCGGGTGAATCACCACCGTCGTATCTTGGCGCGCCTCGACCACCTCATCGAGATAGCAAATCGCGCCGATGCGCGCGGCGATGGTCAGCGGCCCGTCCTGCCAGCGCGTGCCGTCCTTGTCGAGCAAAAATCGGCCCACCAAATCGGCGGCGGTCATGTCTTCGTTACACGCCACGGTGACGAGCGGCTTACCCAGGCGCCAGGCCATGTATTCCACAAAGCGCGATTTGCCGCAGCCAGTGGGCCCTTTGAGCATCATCGGAATGCGATTGGCATAGGCCGCTTCGAAGCGAGTAATCTCGTCGCCGACCGGACGGTAATAGGGCTCTTGGGTAATGAGATACTGGGCAACGTCGGACATGATGCCTCCCTGACCGCACCAACGGTCGTTCCTAGGGTTGCTTTCCAGGTCCCGCTGCCTGGACAGTGTGGGGCAGCGGGTGGTTTGCACCGGCGGCGGAACGTGCTACGCGGCTTAGCCACTGTCCCGGCCGCCCGTGGTTTTTGGCGCGCCGGCGGAGCAAGCGACGCCCACCCCGCCGGCGTGCCGCTTACCGTCCCGCCGGACGATAGACCAACATCGCCGTGCCTTGCGTCTGTCGGTAGTTGTCGTAACCGATGAGCTTGATCAGATGATTGGGATTGGAGCGCTTGCACGCTTCTACTTCGGCCAGAATGCGATCGACATCGGTCTCACCGAACATCGGCAGTTTCCACATGTACCAGTAGTGCATCATCGCGTTTTCCGGCTCGCAGTGCTCGATCGCCGGGTTCCAGCCTTTGTTGACGATGTATTCCACCTGCTTGCGGATCTCTTCTGCGCTCATCTGCGGCAGGTACGAGAACGTCTCGAAGCGTTTGCTGGCTGGATCGTTCAAGCGGCTTGGATAATCCTGCACGTCACGGACGGCTTCTTGCGTGTTGCTCATTGCGCTTCTCCTAAACAATTAGCGTTGCAGCGTTTCGTTCCCCGCCCCACCCGACACGACGGGCAAGTGCGGCGATTCTGTTCGCATCGGTGCGGCATCGCCATGCGGGCGGTCTGGCAAGACGTTCGGCCGATCCCGCCCGCCGCGACCGCCTCAGCGATGCTGCACGTCGAGTTTGTCCACCGTGTCGAAATCGAATTTGATTTCTTTCCACGTCTCCATCGCCACTTTCAGTTCGGGGCAAGACTTGGCAGCTTCGGTCAGGATCTCGCGACCCATCTTTTCGACCGGCAACCCTTCGTTGCGCGCCTTGACGCAGGCCTCCAGCGCCACGCGGTTCGCGCACGCTCCAGCGGCGTTGCCCCACGGGTGACCGAGCGTACCACCGCCGAACTGCAACACCGAATCATCGCCGAAGATCGTCACCAGCGCCGGCATGTGCCAGACGTGGATACCGCCCGACGCCACCGGGAACACGCCGGGCATTTGGCCCCAATCCTGATCGAAGAAGATGCCGCGGCTGCGATCGGCTTTGACGTAGCGTTCACGCATCAGGTCGATCCAACCCAGCGTTGCGGCGCGGTCGCCTTCGAGCTTGCCCACCACGGTGCCCGAGTGCAGGTGGTCGCCACCCATCAGACGCAGGATCTTCGCCAGCACCCGGAAGTTGATGCCGTGTTTCGGGTTGCGGTCGATCACTGCGTGCATGGCGCGGTGCACATGCAGCAGCAACCCGTTGTCGCGACACCACTTCGACAGGCTCTGATGCGCCGCCCAACCCACCGTGAGGTAGTCGACCATGATGATCGGCGTGCCGAGTTCTTTGGCAAATTCGGCGCGCTTGTAGATCTCTTCCATCGTGGGGGCGGTCACGTTCATGTAGTGACCCTTGCGCTCACCGGTCTCAGCCTGCGCTTTCTCGATCGCTTCTTGACAGAACAGAAAACGGTCACGCCAGCGCATGAACGGCTGCGAGTTGACGTTCTCGTCATCTTTGGTGAAGTCCAAGCCGCCGCGCAGGCATTCATATACCGCCCGGCCGTAGTTTTTCGCCGAAAGCCCCAGTTTCGGCTTGATCGTGCAGCCCAACAGCGGCCGGCCGTATTTGTTCAACTTGTCGCGCTCGACATAAATGCCGTGGGGTGGCCCAGGACAGGTGGTCACGAACCACAGCGGGATGCGCACATCCTCAAGGCGCAAACTGCGCACCGCTTTGAATCCAAAGACGTTGCCCACGAGCGAGGTGAACACGTTGACCACCGAGCCTTCTTCGAACAAGCCCATCGGGTAGGCAATGAACGCGTAGAACGCCTCATCGTCGCCCGGCACGTCTTCGATCGCGTACGCGCGACCTTTGTAATAATCCAGATCCGTGAGGAGGTCCGTCCAGACAGTGGTCCAGGTCGCGGTCGAAGATTCCGCCGCCACCGCTGCCGCGGCTTCCTCACGCGGCACCCCCGGCTGCGGCACGATCTTGAACACCGCCAGAAAATCGCTGTCTTTCGGAGTATAGTGGGGCTCCCAGTATTTTTCCCGGTACTCTTTGACCCCGGCCTCATAACGTTTGGGTTGACTCATCGCATGTTCCTCCATTCGTGGTTGCCTGCGCGCCCGACGGCGCTGATTCGAAGTGTAGTACGCCCATCTGGTTTTGTAAATTTTATTTTTAAAGCGAAAAAATTCATTTTTTCTTAATGTAAGACACGCACACACCGTTCGATCCTGGTCGGCTTGCGGGACAATCACCTCCCCGATGACGCCGCTGCCAACAGGATGCGCTCGAGCACCTCGCGCACGTCCGTTGAACGGGCGCGCTGCGCCGCTGCCTCGACCGCCGCCAGTCCCAGCGTGCGGTACGGTTCGCACCATTCGGCCGCATGTTCGAAGGTGCGCGCGAGGCGTGCCGCAACGAGCGGATTGAGCGCATCGAGCCGCAACAAAGCATCGCTCCAAAACGCAAACGCCGCTTCGCCTGCGGCGCACACTTCCGGCAGGTTTTGGCCAAAAAACGCCACCACCAGCGCATAGACTTTGTTGGGGTTGTTCCAACGAAACGCCGGATGTTCGGTCAGGCTTTGCACGCGCGTGAACACCGCTTGCGGCGCCTGCCCCTGCCAGCGCCAACGCGTGGCATGGCGCGCGAACCACTTGTCCAGCACCACCGCATCGTCGGCGTAACGTTGCGCCAGGCGCGCCAACAGCGCTTCGGCCAATGCTTCCTCGGGGCACATCAGCGCTGCATCCACCGCTGCGAGCCGATCCGTCAGGTTGTGCGCGGCGACAAAATGCGCTTCGATCGCCGTCATAGCCGCCGCGTGCCCCTGCAGCGCCCCGAGCCGCAGCGCCAGGGCCGCGAGCGCCCGCGCCCCGGCATCGCGCGGCGCATAACGGTACGGACGCGCCCGCACCCAGGCCGTGCGTTCGTAAAGCGCCTGCCAGTCCTCGCCCAACGCTGCCGCGAGCGCCCGCGTCAGCGCCATCATCCCACCGCGCACCGCGCCCGGATCGAGCGGCCGGTAGCGATCGCTCACCTCGCGCTCGTGCGGCAGTGCCGCCAGCCGGCTGCGGTACTGTGCATCGAGCGTTTCATCCAACAGCGCCGCCCGCCAGCCGTTCGTCCAGGCCTCCGTCCACGGCGGCAGCTCTTGCGCGCCCATCCAGTGCGCGTGCGCTGCCAGCGCCAACTGCTGCGCCGCGTCCCAGCGGTTGAACGCGTCGTCCTCCACCTGCAATTGCGTGAGCCATACCTCGAGCAACTGCCGTGGCGCGGCTGAGGCTTGCCCACTGCCTTCGCTAGCACATGGTTCAGTGCGCTTTTTTTTGCCCGCGCCTTCAGCATGGGGAAGCACCTCCCACACCAGCCGCACCGGCGCGGAGAAACCGCGCAGCAGCGACGGCAACGGCCGCGCGTTCGCCGGCACTGCCCAGCGCCAGGTGCGTTCGGACGCATCCAGCACCAGCACTGCTTCGTCGGTGAGCGGCGTGCCACTGGCCGCATCCAGCAGCCGCGCCCGCACCGGAATCACCAGCGGTTGCGTCTCGACGTCCCAGCCGGGCAGTTCTTGCCGCAACGTCAGCGCGTATTCGCCCCGCTCGGCATCCCAGTGCGCGCGCACGCGCACGCGCGGTGTGCCAGCGGCGTCGTACCAGCGCAGAAACGCCGAAAGATCGCGCCCGTTCGCTTCGGCCATTGCGGCGACGAAATCCTCGCAAGTGACCGCCAGGCCGTCAAAGCGCTCGAAGTAGCGGTCAAGCCCCCGGCGAAACCCGGCTTCGCCCAAGAGGGTGTGCAGCATGCGCACCACTTCCGCGCCTTTTTCATAGACGGTGGCGGTGTAGAAATTGTCGATCGAACGGTAGGTGCGCGGACGGATCGGATGCGCCATCGGCCCGTCGTCCTCGGGGAACTGCACGGCGCGCAGGACCGTGACGTCCTCGATGCGTTTGACCGCGCGCGCCGCTGCAGCTTCGGTGGGCGTACTGGCTACCGCTGCAAGTTGATCCGCGGAAAACTCCTGGTCGCGAAACACCGTCAGCCCCTCTTTGAGCGTGAGCTGGAACCAGTCGCGGCAGGTGACGCGGTTGCCGGTCCAGTTGTGAAAATATTCGTGCGCCACCACGCTTTCGACATTGGCGTAATCGGCATCCGTGGCGGTGTCGGGGTCAGCGAGCAGATACCGCACGTTGAAAAGATTCAGTCCCTTGTTCTCCATCGCCCCCATGTTGAAGTCTTCGACCGCCACCACCATGTAGCGCTCAAGGTCCAGCACCCGGCCAAAGCGCCGCTCGTCCCAGCGCAGCGCCGCCGCCAAACTCTCCATCGCCCACGCGGTACGCGTCAAATACTTTGGCTGCGTCCACACCTGTAAGAGCGCCGTGCGCCCGTCGGCAAGTGTTACTGGCTTTTCGCGCACCACCAGGTCGGCAGCCACCACGGCAAAGAGATAACTTGGCTTGGGAAACGGGTCGTACCATTCGGCAAAATGTCGTCCGTCGGGCAATTCCCCTGTGGCGACCAGATTGCCGTTACTTAGTAGCACGGGGTAACGGGCGCGCTCGGCCACGAGGCGCACGCGGTAGCGCGCCATCACGTCCGGGCGGTCGATGAACGGCACGATGCGGCGAAACCCTTCCGGTTCGCACTGCGTATAAAGCCCGCTGCCCGACCGGTACAAGCCGGAAAGCGCAGTGTTATTCGCCGGTGAAATCAGCACTTCGGCGCGCACCACCACACGCGGCGGCAGCGGCCCCGAGAACTCGATCGCCTCCTTAGTGACTTTCACCGCGACCGGCACCTCGGCGCTCTGTCCCCGTTCGCTCTCCCAGACCACCTGGCCATCGAGGCTGAAGCGCTTCAGCGTCATCGCCGCGTAATCGAGCACCAGCGGCGCATTCTGCGCCCCCAACCGTTCGCAGTAAAGCTCACCCACCACGCGCGTGGCGTGATCATCGAGTTGCAGCTCAAGGTCAATTTCCCGCACCGTCCAGTCCGGCGCGCGGTAGTCTTCCAGGCGTTTCACGGTATCATTCCTCCCACCGCCACTCGACGACGCGAGTGCCCGCGACGCGGTCATGCCACCATTGGCCGTCGCGATCCCACAGCGACCACAGCAAACCTAGCCCAGTGAGTACGCTGGGCCAGGCGAGCATGTAACGCCGCAGACACTGCTGCAGGCTCGGCGGCTTGCCGTCGGCCGATAGCAAGCGCAGACGCCACGTCTTCATCGCCAATGTGGCGCCGCGCCGATGCCAGTGCCAGACGAAATAGGCAGTCAGCACCGCGATGAGCTGCAGCCACAACAACCACCCTGGCGGCACCCAGCCCAATGCCATGCCCACTGCCACCCAGGGCAGAACGACCCCGCCGCCGACCACCCCGATGAGCAGCAACAACTCATAAAGCATTGCCGCGAGACGCCGGCGCCGCGTAGCGAGAACGACCGTGCGTAGGTTTGACGCTACCGCGTCGAGGGTGGCCGATGTGGTCTCTTTCACGAGCGGATTCCTTGTATAAGCCCTTGTCCCCGGGGCACGGCAAATTTCTACCCCCTGACTCAATCCGCCAGCGGCCGCAGGCGCAAGATCAGCTCGGTCTGGAACAACCGCCGGTCGGAAGGCAGTGGTAAGGGGCTGGCCGCATGAATGGCACGCTCCAAGGCCTGATCCAGCGCCGGATGTCCGGAGGAGCGCAGCAGGCGCACTTCCAGTACCGTACCGTCCGGCGCCTGGCGCACGCGGAACTCGGCTTCGGGATTGCCGCTCACTCCGGGCGGGACGGTGACGCTTTCCCGCACCTTGGCGCGGATGGCATCAACGTAACTGGCCAGCGCCGCGGCATCGGGACCACCGGGACGCGCCGCTTGCCCCTGCGCCAGCGCCTGCAGCCGCTCGGCTACCGGGTCGGGCGAGGGATTGGCTTGTCGCTGCAACCGCTGCTGCGCCAGCCGCTGGAAATCATCCGCTTCCGGCTTTGGCGTCGGTTTCGGTTCCGGCTTTGGCGTCGGCTTGGGCGACTCTGGCTTTGGCTTTGGCTCAGGCTTCGCCGCCGGTTTGGTCGGCTCTGGCTTTGGCTCAGGCTTCGGCGCCAGTTTGGGCGGCTCCGTTTTTTTCTCTTCGGGCTTGGCTACCGCCATATCCGGCTTGGCCGGCGGCTGCGCTGCCGGCGTGGGTTTGGGCGGTTCTGGTTTTGGCGCTGGTTTGGGCAGCTCAGGCTCGGCCTTTGGCGCCGGTCTAGAAGGCTCTGGCGCCGGTTTGGGAGCGGAAGGCGGCGGTTCCGCTGCCGGCTTCGGCGCCGGTTCGGGGGGTTTGGGCTGCGCGCGCGGCGGCTCGGGCGCCGGCTCGGGCTTGGGCGCCTGGGGCAGCGATGACGCACCACTCATCCGCGTTTGGGTAGCGATCGGTGCCAGCAAATCCACGTTCAACGGCGGCGGCGCCTCCACCCGCCAGCGCACCGAAACAAAGAGCAGCACGAAAAGCGCCGCGTGAACGAGCAGCGCCAGTGTTATCGCCCACGCGCGCCAGCGCGTGCCCTGCCTCGGGGGCAAAGATTCCTTACTCATAAATTCACCACGACGAACGACGCCCCTGTCATGGCGCTCATTCGGTCCGGGAGAACCTCATCAAGCCTGCGCTCTGGCGTAACGTCAAGAAACATCGGCGATAAGCGATGGCACTTCGGCGTTCTGGGGTAGCTCGCTCCGTTCATCGGCGCGCCGCGTCAGAGCGCATACTTGCTTCGGGGTTGGTGCTCGTTTGCAACCCCACCCGGGCAAATCCCGCGCCGCGCAGCCGATCGAGCACTTCCATCACCGTCTCGTAGCGTACGCGCCGATCGGCAGCAATCACCACCGGCAAATCCGGTTGCGCTTCGCGCATCTGACCCAACACCCGCAGCAGCGCCAACGCATCGAGCCGTTCCTCGCCTGCCGCGGCGTGGCGTTTCAAGCCCAACGAGCCATCTTCGTGCACCAGCACGATCGCCGCCTGCGCCGACGGTTGCGGCAACTGCGCCACACTGGGCAACTGCACTTCCCCCAGCTGCATCATCGGCGCGGTGACCATGAAAATCACCAACAACACCAGCATCACGTCGATGTAAGGCACGACGTTCATCTGACTCATCAACGGGCGTTTCTGGCGCGGCATGACCGAATCCTAGCGCACCAGCTGGCGCTGCCATACGTTGGTCAGCTCATCGATGAACGTTTCCAAACGCACCGACACCCGCTCCAGATCGTGCGTGAATCGGTTGTACGCCACCACCGCCGGAATCGCGGCAAAAAGCCCGATCGCGGTGGCGATCAATGCTTCGGCAATCCCGGGAGCGACGTTGGCCAGCGTGGCCGAGGCAACGTTCGCCAGCCCCAAGAAGGCGTGCATGATGCCCCACACCGTACCAAGCAGTCCAATGTACGGCGACACCGAACCCACCGAGGCCAGAAACGCCAGATGCGCCTCGAGCTTGTCGAGCTCACGCTGATACACCGCCTGCATCGCCCGGCGCACGCTGTCGGCGTCCCGCGTGCCGGCGCGCTGCTGTCGCAAGAATTCGCGATAGCCAGCGATGAACACCAGTTCCATCGGCCCGGCCCAGTTGAGCCGCGCCTCCACCGCCTGCGCCAGTTGCTCCAGGCTCGAAGCACGCCAGAACAGATCCTCGAACTCAGCGATGGTGCGGCGCGCACTGCGGATCTGGAATCCCTTGAAAAAGATCCAGTACCAAGACAGCACCGACAGCACCACCAGCAGCGCCATGATCGCCTGCACCGGGGCGCTGGCGCCCATCACGAGCGTAGTAATCGAAAGATCGGGACTGACCGTTGCGCTCATGGCAAGATTTGTCGCTAAAATGGCAATTTTACGTCAATCTCGCTATGGATGACACCCTCTTGCTCAGTGCTCCGCAGTCGGCATTGCTGGCCGGGTATGAAGCCGTGCTGCTGCTGACCGCTGCGCCCGAAGAAGCCGCCGCGATTCATCTGGCCAACGGCCAAACCCTCCAGGCGTGGGCAGCGGTGTTGCCCGAGATTCGCAAACGCTCCACACAGGAGTCCATCTGGCGGCTAGCGTTCGAAGCCCTGGCGCTCGACCCCTCGCTGTTTCCTGCGGAAGAGCTGGCGGTGCAATTTGCCGAAGTGTTTGGGCGCTCTGCCCCCGTGCCGCTGGCCATGTCCTCACCACCACCCCAAGACAATAAGACGAAACCAGCGACCGGACTATTGCCATGGATCCATTGGCCCGCAACGATTAACTCCGCGCTGGCCCAGAAAATGGCAGCTTCCTGGAAAACGCTCAGCAAGCACAATACCCAACTGCGGTTCGAGTTGTCCTACGTCAAGGGTATCGACCCAGCCGCGACGCCGGTGCTATTCCACGCCTTGGAAGAACTGCATCGCGCCGGTGTTCGATTCGTCTGGGCAGGGCTGGAAGCGGGACTAGAGGCGCTGACCACACCGGAACATGTGCACGTTCCCGAAAGCTCACTGTTGCAGATCCTGTGGCTCAGCGCTCTCGGTCGGCACGACGATGCCGAAGCGATGACTTTTGCCCACGCCGAGCAGTTCGAAACCGTACCGCCCGATTGGTGCCTATCGCACCCCGGCACGGTCTCGGCATCAGAAACCTCGTCTTCCACCGCCTCAATGGCAACAACTGACGCAGAACCTGCCGGTTCGGAGTCATCCACACCCTTACGTGTCGATGCCTTGGCCCCCGCCGAAGTCTCACTGGCTCTGACCGCCAAGTTGTTGGCACACCTGCAACACCGCCAGGGGGAATTCCATCTGGGCTGCCAGCAATTGCGGCGTTGGCCATTGCAGGCGCTAACTGCATTAGCCCTACAGCTGGGAACAGCGCCTTACCGCCAGTTGAAGCTGCATTTCGTCGCGGCACCCTTGTGGCTGTCGCTGGCTGCCGATATCGCTGATTTGTATCCGCCACACGTCAACTTCACGCTACGGGAACCGTGGTGCTAAGCTTCATGCCATAATCGACGCTTTCGCAGTGCGAGACAAACAGCCATGACCGATACCTGGCACGGCACCACCATCGTCGCGGCGCGGCGTAGCGGCGACGTCGCGCTGGGAGGCGACGGGCAGGTCACTTTGGGG